>ERZ1106952.69-NODE-69-length-79705-cov-102.439648_pt1 | contig 79705 bp, 71 predicted proteins | sample MGYA00403677_ERZ1106952 | MGnify/ENA primary metagenome ERZ1106952 (study PRJEB35170, sample SAMEA104062415) | human gut metagenome | biome: human gut; feature: human-associated habitat; material: faeces | place: Denmark | collected 2012-05-14 ... | reverse complement strand
CACAAACTGATCCTGTCGCTGATCGATCTGATAAATAAATTTCTCTCCACGCCCAACTGTATACACTCCTGCACAAACTCAGTCAGTTTATCGCTGGGGCGGGCGATCTTCAGTTCCGCAAATACGAGGGGCAGCAGTTCGTCGATATATAAACTCACCCTGTTTTCAAGCAGTCCTCTGATCAATGCGATCATTTCATAAGGCGTAAAATCTTCTTCCGATTTGCGCAGCGGCTCGCTCTCCACGCGGTAAAAATCGCAGGCGAGACACTTATCCGTTTTGCGCAGATACGTTCTTCCGCACAGTTCGTCCCGTTTCAGATCGCACAATCCGATCAGTCCGCGCATGCGTTCTTCTACTTTCCCTCCGTATTTCAGGATCCCGAGAGATGCAAGGCAGCGTTTCATCAAAAACCTGTCGCTGATGGGCTCTTCCGCAGCCGCGATAGACTTGAGCCTTGAAAGGATCTCCCCGTCGTTTTCTCCGCCCGTAACGAACGCGGACATATAGTTTTGCGGTTCGAGTTTCGCATAGCGGTAATTTTTTCTGTATTTTGCAAGATGATCTTTGACCGTCTTATCCGTCCCCGTCAGACGATCCAAAATATCTTTGATCCTCTTGATCTCACGTTTCGGATTGTTGATAAAACTGATCGTAAACAGACGCACGACGTTCCAGTTGTTCAGTTTCAAAGTCTGTATCTGCAAAATATTGCGGTCTTTCGCGCTCGACCTGAAAGCCGTAGCGCCGTCGCATACGATGGCGAGAATAAAGCGCTTTTTGTTTTTGGGATCCACGACCGCGCAGTCGATCTTGAAATCGGATACGCCCACGTCGTACCGGCATTCGTAACCGTAATTGCGCAATTCTTTCGCGATATATTTTCCGATTCCGCTCCGTCCCGCCTTGAGTTCTTCCGCATTGATCGCAAGCGTCGTTTTGCCCTTCTCTGCAAATTCAAGGAAGGCTTTCAGTCCCGCGACGCCCTTGCTGTTCGTCTTGGCAAGATTGATCATCGCCGAAGTCATGGACGAAAATACGATCATCTCTTCCCTTGCGCGGGAGACCGCGACGTTCAGACGCCGCCATCCGCCGATCTGATTGAGCGGTCCGAAATTGAGGGAAACTCTGCCCGCCCTGTCCGGGCCGTAGCATACGGAAAACAGGATCACATCGCGTTCGTCGCCCTGTACGTTTTCAAGATTTTTGACAAACAGCGGTTCTTCGCGTTCGTACGCGGCATCTTCCAGTTTGTTTTTGACGAGCGCGTCCGTCAGCCTGCGCTCGATATAATCCTGCTGTGCCGTGCTGAACGTGACGATCCCGATGCTGGAATGCGAAAGTTTCGGATCCTTCAGCCGCCTGATCACTTCCGCGACGAGCGCCTCCGCTTCCGCCTTGTTGCGCTTTGTAAAGCCCCTGTCGTAAACCCCGTCCTCCACGAGCGCAAGGCGGACCTTGCTCTCCAACGCATCGGGCGAAGGGAAGGTACAGAGTTTGTTCCCGTAATACATGATATTGGAAAAGGCGATCAGGCTCTCGTGTTTGCTCCGATAGTGCCAGTTGAGATGCTTTTCCGGAATGCTTAAAGCCAGGCAATCGTCGAGGATGCTCTCCAGATCTTCCGCATCGAGGTTTTCCTCATCCACATAACCGGAACTGAAGAAAGAAGTAGGCGGAAGTTGTTTGGGATCGCCCACGATGACCGCACTCTTTGCGCGCGCGATCGCGCCGATCGCCTCGCTCGTGGGCAGTTGCGACGCCTCGTCGAAGATCACGAGATCAAAAAGGTCCGGTTCCGCCGCAAGGTACTGCGAAACGGTAATCGGGCTCATGAGCATGCACGGGGCAAGTTTTCTCAACAGTTCCGGTATTTCCGCAAAAAACTGTTTGAGCGTCATTCCGCGCATATTGCTCTTCACGATCCGCTGGAAAGCGAGCACTTCCAGGCTCAGGCCCCCCTCCGTAGAAGTAGTGGGAAGGTTGGAAACGAGCAGATTCCGGATATGCTCCTTCGCAAGTCTCGTATACTGTTCGTCGAGGCTCTTGAACTGCTCGATCTTCTCTTCGAGCACAGAGGCGGAAAATTTGGAAAGCACGGGGTCCGCGCCGATATTCGTTTCCAAAAAGTTGCGGTATACGTTCTTGCGGAAACTGTCGAGGATATTGTCCGAAGAAATTGCCCCCTTCTCCAAAGAATCGGTGATAAACGAAAGCCCTTCCGCATCCAGATCTCTCGATATTTTTTTATACTGGCACCAGGATGCAAGCATATCGATATTATCGATCAGAGCGCCCGCCTTGATCCCGAAATAGTCGAGCACGTCCTCGTCGTCGTATTTGTCCGGCTCGGCCCCTACGACATTGCAAAAACTGTGCATGCCGTTTTCAAAGCCGGCGATCGCCTGTTTCAGGCCGCTCAATACGGGCTGTGCGTATCCGGCGCTTACGGATTTCACGCAGACGCTGTTAAAACTATCCGCATTGTAATCCATAAAAATACCCTCGCAAAGCGCGTGCATCTGCATGAGTGCTTCAAGGAACTCTTCCCTCTTTCTGAAATTGATCTTTCCGCCGCGGTCGGTAAAATTCGCCGCAAGCCCCGTATTGCTCTTTACCAGTTGCAGATCTTCGTAAATTTGGGCGACGATCCCGATGTATTTGAGTTCTTCCGTTTCCGTCAGTTTTCCGAAAGCGCTGCGGCGCAGACGTTTCGCAAGCCCCCCGAGCACCTTGGAACTCTTGTAATTTTCGCCCCAGTTGTCAAGTTCCTGTTCAACGACCGCGGGGTCGCAGTCGATGTCGATCAGGTTTTTGAAATTTTTGAAATAATTCCCGAGCAGTCTGTCCAGCCGCCTGTTTGCATTGAAAAAGACAAAAAACTCGCTCTCGTCGCAGTCGAAATATTTTTTGATCTCATCGCCTCGCAGCACTTCGATCAACTGCACGAGGGTGGACAGTTTTTTCAGCGTAAAGGTGCTGATGCGCTGTCTGTAAAAGTCGAGCATAAGGCTCAGATAACTTTTCAGATGCTTGATTTCCGCGAGCAGAACTTCCGCGGAATAGTACACGTTGTTGCGCACGCCCGCATCGTATTCGTATAAATTCACATTGTCGAAGGGCGAACGGTAAGCCCCGCCGCAACTCTTCGCGGCCGCCGCTACGTCCAGCAGCATCTGCTCGTAATTTTCCAGTTTCTCCTTCGTCAGGCTGTCGTAAAAAGTGCTCTCGATATCCAAAACGTCGGGCGCATTCTTATTTTTTTCGTAAATCAGGATGGCTTCGTAGACGGAAACGCCCAGCCTGCGCTTTTTGTGCAGCGCGGCAACGGGTTCGTTCAGAGCCGTCCGAAGTTCTTCCAACTGTTCTCCCTTTGCGGCAAACCCCGCCTCATCGCTTTCGGGAAGCAGCGAGAGCGTCGTGTCCAATTTTTTCAGGAGTTCCGCTTTGTCCAATTTATTGGAATGCACTTCGAGGCAGAAATCTCCCAACCCGATGGAATCCAACCTCTTTTTTACGACAGACAAAGCCGCCTGTTTTTCCGCAACGAAAAGGACGCGCTTGTTTTTATTCAGACAGTTGGCGATGATATTCGTGATCGTCTGGCTTTTGCCCGTTCCGGGCGGCCCGTGCAAAACGAAAGTTTTACCCTCTGCCGCCTCTGCGATCGCGGAAAACTGCGAACTGTCCGCCATAAGCGGCAGTAAAATCTCCGACAGCGGATAATCGTCCTCCGCCTTGTCCTCAAATACGTTCCCTTCGATTTCCAGCCGGTTGTTGAGCAGAGAGCGCACGAGCGCATTCTTGCGGAATTTATCGATATTCTTCCGGACATCGTTCCACATCGCGTAGCGCGCAAAGGAAAAGTTTGCAAGATAAACTTCTTCGAGCACGTCCCAATTTTTCATGTTCAGGATCTCCATTCTGACCATTGCAAGGATCTCAGAGATCTTGATACCCGAAGAAATATTTTCCAGTCCCCTTATATCGATTTTGAATTCGCGCAAAAGGAATTCGAGCAAAGTACTGTTAAACTGCAGTCCCTCTTCCGAAACGGCAACGGAATATCCCTTTCCCCCTTTGCTCCGGATAATTTTTACGGGACACAGGACCAAGGGGGCGTACTTTGCCTCTCCGTCGCCTGAGGCATACCATTTGAGAAAGCCGAACGCCAGAAACAGCACGTTCGCACCCGCTTCCTCTTCGGCCGTCTTCGCTTTTTTGATGAGAAAACGCAGGGTATCCCCCATTTCCTCCCGCTCCGAATAAGTGCGAAGGCGCTTGTTTTTCAGTTCTACGCCGATCAGTTCGGACAATACGCTGAGTTTGGAAGAACCGGAAAAATAATCGTCGTCCGCCACAATCCCCCTCACGTCCGCAGTCTTTTCCAAAAGATAGAAGGGAATCCCCTGGCTGAGCGCATCATACGTAGCATTCGGGTCGGAAGAGATAATATGCAGAGTGTTTTTTTCGGGTTTGAAATTCAGAAGAGAATTTTTTAAAGATAGGTCCAGAAGCCTGCGCTCCCACTGCTTGTTCTTCGTGGCCTTCCCGTCAAAACTGAGTTTTTTGAAACCGAAAATATTTTTGGGCGCCGCGTCGACGCTGATGTCCTCTTCGCCGAGCAACTCGTAGCCCTTAATCCCCATCACTTTGAGCGGCAGAGAATAAATACGTGCCAGGCGGCATCTCTTTACGTCGATCACGGTGTCGTAATATCCGCTGTCCAACTTTTCCGCAAAGTGCTTTTCGGATACGGTATAATTGACGTTATGTCCGGCAAAAACGTCTTCCGCATCGAACATACTGATATTGTTGATCCCGCCCGAAATATATTTCTGCAAAAGCACGGTATCGTCGCCAACGCTGTCGGAAAAACAGTTATCGTACAGCCACACGCCGCAGGAAACGCTCTTTTCCCCAACCGTGATAACGGGATGCAGATCTGCGCACTCGAAACAGGAAGCGACAAAAAGCGCCATTTCGAAGGAAGATCCGACCTTGTTTTTTATGATTTTCGTGATATCTCCGACGGGCACGGGATCGTCGTAATTGTATTCCGCGGCAGATTTTTCGATCGCCTGCTTTTTAATGACCGCGTAGATCGCCGCGGCGATCTGGCGGATCTTGTTTTTGTCCCCCTCCTGATAGCCGCGCCATTCGCACACCACGCCCCATTTTTTCAGTTGTTCCTGCGCATCGGAAAGGACTTTCAGGCAATCGGCGATCTTCGGCCTGCAAAAACAGGACAACAACTCGGGGTTCCCCTCCCTTCCGCACCAATAATCGAAAGGAAGCACCGTCACCTGCGCGCGCTCTTCCATAACGAGATCTTTTCCGTGAAAAACCTTTAAGGAAATAGAAGACAGGGCCTTTTCAGAAATTTCCGTAAGATACAGCGGCGAGATCACGTTTTCCGCATTGATCTCGACCGCGCTTTCGAACGGGATCTCATCAAGATGTTTTGAAAAGGGCAGGATCAGCCCGTCCGCGCTCTCGATGACAACGTCTATGTTTTCAATCGCTTCCGAACCCGAATTGACGATCTGCAGCGTGAGAAACAGCGGAACGCGGCTGAAATATTCGGCATACCCCATGTATTGCTGGACCTTATATTTCAGAGCCAAACTCTCCTTGACCGCGCTTTTTCCCGATCTTTTTCCTGCCATGTCCGATACTCCCTTTGATTCTTTCGAATCATTGTTTCGATTCGTTTACAATTATAACACATTATCCCAAAATTGGCAAGTAACGGCGGCAAAAACAGACAGCCGCCGGAAAACAAAAACGGAGGGATTATTCCCCTCCGCGCTCTCTTCTATACCGCCTCCGAATTCAATCTGTCTGTAATTGCAAGTATTTTTCCATATGAATCCGCCTCAAAGTCCGCCTTCGCCCCTTCCGCAGGCAGTTTTTTCGGATTATAGCGGATACACAGAATATTCGCATTGTTCGCGCCCGCGATATCCGAAGAAACGGAATCGCCGATCACTAGGCATTCCTCCCTCTTCAATCCTGCGTCCCCGAGCACGTATTCAAAAAACCGCCTGTCCGGCTTTGCAAACCCGATTTCGTCGGAAACGTAGATCCCGTCGAAAAAATCTCTCAAACCCAGCGAATCCAATCTTCCGTACTGCGCGGCAGGCGTGCCGTTGGTGATCAGAAAAATTTTACCCCTCTTTTTCAGCTCGAGCAAAAATTCCATCGCACCGTCCAGCAGATAGCCCGAACGGCAAATTCTGCCGAAATATATTTCGTTTGCCCTTCCGACGTCAGCCACGACCTTCAGATAATCGAAAAACCGGACGAACCGTTCCGTCATGAGCGCTTTCTTCGAAAGAGTCCCCCGTTCGTACTCGCGCCATACGGCGTCGTTGAACCGCTTGTATACTGCGTAATCGCTATCCCTGTAAGGGATGTTCAATTCCCGCATCGCCTCGGCAAGGCTCTCTTTTGACGCGCGTACAAAATCGAGGATCGTCTCGTCCGCGTCCAGCAAATAATTATTTCGCATATCCTCCGTCTCCGTCAATGATCGCAAGTTCTTTCAGCGCGCGCGTATAGGCGATATATTTTTCATGTGCCGTCATGCGCGCATCGGCGACCGCCACACAGGTAAATTCCAGTCCCTTCGATTCATATACGGTCATAAGATTGATTCTCTTTTTAGAAATTTTGCCCGTATCCCGCAAAAGATTATAACTTTTTCTGCGATACTTTTCCAATTCTCCATCTGAAACGATGATCGCTTTCAGCCCCTTTTTATCTTTAAAAAATGCGTTGATCCCGCGCACGCCGACCCCGATCACCTCCGGCCCGTCAAAGCCGATCGGGCGCATGTCTATATCGATCGCTTTTGCAACGAATTCCACGATCTGGTTCGTATTCCTGTAATTTTGGTTGAGCGTATAGATATTTCCCGCGGAAATCTTTTTCCAATCGTCCACGCCGCGGAATTTTGTAATGTTCTGCGCCAAATCCCCGTAGATATTGAACGCCGCGTCGGGATTGATCCTTTTCAGAAGGCGGTATTCGCTGACGGAAATGTCCTGTCCCTCGTCCACAAACACCATGCCGAAACGCGGTTCAAGGCTTTTCCCGAGCAGAGTCAGGATCAGGCACAGCACAAAAGCGTCGCTGCGGACCATCCCTCTGGGAATATGGTATTTGTCCTTCACCTTGCGCACAATATCCTTATAGAACAGGCGCGCAAGTTCCAGATGCGTTTCGCATTTGCCTATTTTCGTAAAGTAAGCGTTGCCTTTCAGCGTATCAAACAACTCGCAGAAAGAAACGGACAGATCGCCGATCCTGCGGATCCTGTTTCCCGTATTTTCGATCTCATCCAACAGTTGCCTGCGCCTTTCGATCCTGTCCGAATAAGTCTCGACTTCGATCCCGTTTTTATGGATCTTATATCTTTTCAGATCCGCGATCTCGTGCCCGATCGTCTCTTTCAAGACACTCAGATCCTGCAGCGCGTCGCCGACGATTTTGGCCAGCGATTTTGAGATCGCCGTACCTGCGCGGTAAAAAGCGAGGATCCTGCCGTAAAAATAATTGAAATTTTTTATCTTTTCGCTGCGGAGCGAAACGGACATAAATTCCTTCGCCGCGGTCACTTCGTTCATCAGAGCGCGGAATGGTTTGGTATAAAAGAGCCCGCCCTCCGGCCGTTCCTTGATTTCGCCCAAAACCGCGCGGCGCACGCGCACGCTGGCGTTTTTGATATATCCGAACTCCTCGATCTGAGATTTCAGATCTTCGGCCACGCCCGAAATCATATCCGCGCATTCTTCGCTCAAAAACAGCCCCGCGATCCCGTCGTATATCCTGCCCAGTTTTTTCTCGGTATCCGCCAGAAATTTTTCCGAATAGATATATTCCAGATACTCCTCGGGCACGGGGAGATCGGAAATTTTATCTTCTATATCCACGCCTTCGTTTTTCAGAAGTTGCACGAAATATGAATCGATCGTATTCGTTTTGACCTTTTCCAACTCCAGCACGGCGGAAAGCTCGTCGATAAATGCATTGAACGAATCGCTCGGCGTGATCACCAGAACGTCCCGCGGCTTCAGTTTTTCGTTGTTGTACATAAGAAAACTCAGCCGATGCAGCAAGATCATCGTTTTTCCGCTGCCCGCACAGCCTTGCACGACGAAACTTTCCCTCTCGGGTTTTGTGATGATCTCGTATTGCTTTTCCTGTATCGTCTCGATAATGTCAGAAATTTCCGACTGTTCCTTTTTCGAACGGAGGATCTCTTTCAGATAAGGGTCAAAGATGATCTCCTCGTCTCTTCCGCCGATCTCTTCCTTCGTAAGGTAGTCTCTCAGGCTGAGATATTCGTTTTTGAAATCGATCAGTTTCCCGTTCGCCGTGCGCAGCGCCCTTCGCAGGATCAGCCTGTAGTCATATTCGTTGATAGAAAAATTGATCTGGCTCTTCTGATAATATTTTCTGGCAAGCGGCGCGCGCCAATCCACGATCTCAAGGTTAATATCCCCTCTTTTGCCGATATAATAACTGTTATATCCTTCGATGGGATCCACAAGGTCCATGCGTGCAAAGTACGGCTCCGTAAAAAAACTTTTATAACTTTCCGTTTCTTCCCGCCATCCCCTGATCTCCGCATTCAGTTGAATGATGCGCCTGTAATTTTCCGCCGAAAGATTTTCATCCGCTTTGATCTGCCCGATCTCTTCCTTGTTCGCCGCAATCTTGATTTTCAATTTATTGATATAGCAAACTTTGAGCAGATACATGACCGCACGCAGATGTTTTTCCTCGTAATCCCACTGCAGTCCGGCATCCAGCAGATCCAGATAAAACTGTTTATCCGGATTCTTTTTAGGGCGGATCAGTTCATTTACCTCTTCGCGCGTCAATTCCGACATAAGTTCTCCCACGGGGGCGAAACGATAGATCCCCCCAACGGCAAAAAGCCATTGATTTAGTATAACATATTCTCCGGCAAAAAGAAATACCTTTGCGAAAATTTTCACAAAGGTATCGGAATAATAGACGTTTTTATTTGTTTTGTTTATAAAACCATAATGATCCGCAAAATATTACGGGCAGTTACCCATCCGAGTTTAAAACCGCGTTATCCGCTAAAATATCCGGCCTGTTCGCCATACTGTCCGCCGAAGTGATCTTCCTGATCACTCTGCACGGCACGCCCGCGGCAAAACTGTCCGAAGGGATGTCTCTCGTTACGACGCTACCCGCCCCGATCACACAGCGATCTCCGATCGTGACTCCCGGGCAAACGGTAACCGAAGCGCCCAGCCAACAGCCGTTGCCGATATGCACGGGCTTTGCATAACAAAGATGTTTTTCCTGGCCGTCTGCAGTCCGCATTGACTTTCGTTCATTTGCCCGCATGGGATGAAGAGGTGTCACGATCGTCACGTTCGGGCCGAAATCGCAGTCATCTCCGATCACAACCTCCGCATCATCCTGTATTGTCAGATTAAAATTCCCGAAAAAATTTTTTCCGATCTTCGTGTGCTTCCCGTAATGAAAGGCAACGGGGCCCTGAATAAAACTTCCCTCACCCAACGCACCGAGCATCTCGGATAGAATCTCCGCGCGTTTTTCCGACTCGTCTTCATGCGTATGATTGTAATCCACATTCAGGTTATGCGTTTTCAGTTTGATCGCCTTTAATTCGGGGGCAGCAGGACAAAATAAAATTCCCGCTCTGATTTTTTCCTCCTCATTCGCAAATTTCTTTTCCCCCATATTATATCCTCCGTTTTAAACGCGCTCCCGCCAAAAAAACAACTCAGGAAACGCGATCCATATACGCTTCCCGTTTCACCCGACTGATATGCGCGAATATTTTTTCCACCCACTGAAAAGTAAATACAAAACCGAAAACTCTGCCTACCCACTTGTTTCCGAAAGCCGCAACGATTGCGATCGCAAATAAAGCGGCAATCAGCACGTTCAGCCACGGCGAAAAAGTGAATATCCCTCCCTTTGCCATCAGGCGCACCAAAAATCCGTGCAACAAATAGACGGAAAAGGTATTCGCCCCGCACACCGTACAGAATGGAATCTTTCCTCTCGGCATCACGCGCAGAAAAAAGAAAATCCAGGCAAAAGCGATCACGGACAAGCCCGCACGCATTCTGAGCGTATACCCGCCTCCGTAAGAACTGCTGGCGTACAGCACGTTGCGCGTCACTGCCCCGTCGAAATGCAAGAAAAGAAATACCGCTACGGGGATCAAAAAGGAGGCAGCGCTCACGCAGAGCCCGCCTTCTTGCCTTATGGAAAAAAGCAATTTCTGATTTTTCCTAAGATAAAATCCCGCGACGAAAAAGGGCAAAAAGGCGAAGATCCTCGACAGCGACAAAAAATATCCGAATCCCTGGCCGCATCCGGAAAGCAGCGAAACAGCCACGCTCGCCAATAAGATCGCTCCCTGCGCCGCTTTATTCTCCGTTGAAATAAACGGCAGGATCAGTTGATAGGCGATCAGCGCGACCAGATACCACAACAGCCAGCAGGGCGTCGTAAACTGCAGATCGGAAAACCCGTTTCCGTTGTGATAGAGCGCCGCATAAAAAAAGAAGTACAGGACCTGAAACAGCAAATACGGAAGCAGTAAGGAAAGAAGGGTCTTTTTCGGATCAAATTTTGCAAAATATCCGTTGATAAAAATAAATACAGGCATATGAAAAGAGTAAATAAACCTGTACAAAAGGCTTCCGATGGCAAAACTTTCGAGCAGGTGCCCGAAAACGACAAAAAATATGAGCAACAATCTGATGTTGTCAAACTGATAATCTCTTTCGGCCGCCTGCCCGTTTCCCGCCATAACTTACTCCCACTCAATCGTTCCCGTAGGCTTCGGCGTCAGATCGTACAGGACGCGGTTGACGCCTTTCACTTCTTTCGTGATCCGGTCCGTGATATGCTGAAGAAGCGCAAAAGGCACGTCTTCTACCGTCGCCGTCATCGCGTCTTTGGTGTTTACCGCGCGCAGGATCACGGGATATTCGAAAGTACGCTTTCCGTCTTTCACGCCGACGGATTTAAAATCGGGCACAACGGTAAAATACTGCCACACCTTGCCTTCCAGCCCGTTCTTTGCAAACTCTTCCCTGAGGATCGCGTCCGATTCGCGCACGGCTTCCAGCCTGTCGCGCGTGATCGCGCCGAGGCAGCGCACGCCCAGTCCGGGGCCGGGGAAAGGCTGACGGTACACCATGTTATCGGGCAGCCCCAACGCTTTGCCCACGACGCGCACTTCGTCTTTATACAAAAACTTGAGCGGCTCGACGAGTTCGAATTTCAGATCATCGGGCAGCCCGCCGACGTTATGATGCGCCTTGACGGGGCCGCTCTCCAAAATATCCGGATAAATGGTGCCCTGCGCGAGAAATTCGATCCCCTGCTGTTTTCTCGCCTCTTCTTCAAACACGCGGATAAATTCGGCGCCTATGATCTTGCGCTTTTGTTCGGGTTCGGCCACGCCGGCCAGTTTATCGAGAAAGCGATCGACCGCATCGACGTAGACGAGATTCGCATTCATCTGATTTCTGAACACTTCGACCACCTGTTCGGGCTCACCCTTGCGCAGAAGGCCGTGGTTGACGTGCACGCAGACGAGATTTTTACCGATCGCCTTGATGAGGAGCGCCGCAACAACGGAAGAATCCACCCCTCCCGACAGTGCGAGGAGCACTTTTTTATCTCCTACCTGCTCCCTGATCTTTCCGATCTGCTCGTCGATGAACGCCTGTGCAAGCCGCGCATCCGAAATGCGTTCCATATTGTCCGGCCGCCTGTTGTTTTCCATGTTATCATCCTCCGTAAAAATGTTTCATTTGCCGCGATCGCCGGTCAGTTTCTGTAATCTTCCCGAACAAAGGGCGGCTTTTTTATGTTTTTCGTCAGTATTTTATAGCGCTTCGGGCGGCGGTACGCATCTCCGTGTACTTCAACCCGACGATATTCCCTCAGTTCCGCCAAGGAAACCTCTGCCGTAAACAGGCCCTCTTCTTCGCCCGCCTCTAAAACGAGCGTATCCCTGGCCTCCTGTTCCCCCGGCCGATATGCGATCCCGTCGAAAAGGGTGGAATGTCCGTTGCAGTCCGGCTGTCCTGCCGGATAATTCGCCGTCGCAATCGCGATCATATTTTCAAAAGCGCGGGCGCGCAACTGCGACAGCCTGTTGATCTCCATCGGGCAGGCATTGGGAACCAGAACAAGTTCCGCCCCTTTCAGCATCAAAATCCGCGCGCTCTCGGGAAACTCTCTGTCATAACAGATCATCGCCCCGACTTTTACCATCCCTTCCGCGGTATCCAGATCGGCAACATAAAAATCCTTTCCCGCAGTCAGCACCTTTTCTTCCCCGAAATCGCACGTATGCACTTTGGCATAGTGCAGCGCACAATTGCCGAACCTGTCGAAAAGGCGGAAAGAATTGCGCGGCGAAGGCCTGTATTCTTCCAGGAAGGTGATGCCGATGGCCATTTCCAATTCTTTTGCCAAACGCCCGAATGAAGAAACAAACTCGCCGTCTGCGGGCACGGCAAGCCTGTCGCGTTCGGCGGTATCTTCGGGAATGCGATACCCGCAATTCCACATTTCGGGAAACAGCGCAATATCCGCACCGGCCGCTTTTGCGCGGCGGCACCATTGCACTCCCTTTTTTCGGTTTTCCTCTTGCCCGCCTGCGGGCAGCATCTGCAAAAGCGCGATCTTCATTGCCTGTTCTTCCGGTCCCCCGCCTGTCGAGTTTTACACGCGCTCCGCCACACCGCAAACGGCGCATGCGGCGGCGGTGTTTTTTCAGAATCTCCAAAGATTCAGTCCGACTTTTTCGTCAAACTGTCTGTCCGTTTCACCGTCTATAAGCGATACGATCATCTCGCAAGTCGCGCTTATGACGGCGCGGTTCAGATGTCCTCCGAACACCTCGCCCCTTTCGTTGCCCGCACTCATATGCAAATGCGCATAAAAATTGCCGTCCATCCTGTCGATCGTTCCCGAAAGAGACACGATCTCAAAATTTCCATTGAACTCATTCGAGCGATACTGCTTTGCAACCGTATCGAAAACGCCCGCCGTGAACGAACCGACCGCACCGATCGCGCTCACCCGCGCGAAAACGACGTTTTCCTTTAAAGCAAACTCTTTGAGTTTTGCGAGGATCTCCTCGCCCTTGTCCAATCTGACGGCATAAACGCCGCCGAATTTTTTATATTCCACGGTTTATTACTCCCACTCGATGGTCGCGGGCGGTTTGCTGGTAATATCGTACACAATGCGGTTGGCGTGATCCACTTCGTTGATGATGCGGTTGGAAATTTTTTCGAGGACTTCATAGGGAATATGCGCCCAATCAGCCGTCATCGCGTCGACGGAAGTGACGGCACGAAGCGCAATCACGGGTTCGTACGTTCTCGCATCCCCCATCACGCCCACCGTCGAAGTGGAAGTGATGACCGCAAAATACTGCCAGATCTCCCTGTCCAGTCCCGCGTGCGCAATTTCTTCGCGCATAATAAAATCCGCGTCGCGCAGCGTTTTCAGTTTTTCCTCCGTCACCTCTCCCATGATCCGGATCGCAAGCCCGGGGCCGGGAAAGGGCTGTCTCTGCACGACGGAATCGGGAAGCCCCAGTTCTTTTCCGACCTTGCGCACCTCGTCTTTGAAAAGGTCGCGCAAAGGCTCCACGATCTCTTTGAAGTCCACCACGGAAGGAAGCCCTCCTACGTTGTGATGGCTCTTGATCACGGCAGAAGCGCCCTTGCCGCTTTCGATCACGTCGGGGTAAATGGTCCCTTGCACGAGAAAATCGACCGCACCGATCTTTTTTGCTTCCGTTTCGAAAACTTTGATAAACTCTTCTCCGATGATCTTGCGTTTTTGTTCCGGTTCGGACACCCCTTTGAGTTTCGTCAAAAAGCGCTCTCTCGCGTCCGATTTGATCAAGTTCATGCCCATATCGTCGCGGAAAACGGAAACGACTTCTTCCGCCTCACCCTTGCGCAAAAGCCCGTGATCGACAAAAACGCAGGTAAGGTTTTCCCCCGCCGCACGATACACGAGCGCGGCCGCGACCGCGCTGTCCACGCCGCCGCTCAGCGCGCAGAGCACTTTTTTTCCCGCAAGTTTTTCTTTGAGCAGGCGCGTCTGTTCCTCCACGAAATTCGACATCGTCCAGTCGCCCGACACGTTGCAGACGCGATACAAAAAGTTGTGCAGGATCTTATCCCCTTCCAACGTGTGGTGCACTTCCGTATGGAACTGGATACCGTAAATTTTCCGCTCCTCGTCCTCAAAGGCGGCCGCGGGACAGGTTTTTGTCTTTGCGCTCACGCGGAAGCCGTCGGGTACCTCGCTCACGTAATCTGTATGGCTCATCCAGCACACGTTCTCGGAAGAGACGCCGTCAAACAGTTTGCTCTTCCCGTAGGAGATCTCGCTTTTGCCGTATTCGCGCGTATCCGCATGCGAAACGCGGCCTCCGAGTTTATGCGCGATCAGTTGGCACCCATAGCAGATACCCAAAATCGGGATCCCCAGTTCAAATATTTTTTCGTCAATATCGGGCGCACCCGCTTCGTATACGCTGTTCGGTCCGCCCGTAAAAATGATCCCCGCAGGGGCGTATTCCCTGATCTTTTCAAGCCCCATATCCGAAGGCATCAGGTCGCAGTATACGTTCTGCTCACGGACCCTCCTTGCGATCAGCTGATTGTATTGCCCTCCGAAATCGAGGACCAGTACTCTTTCATGTTTCATTCTTAAACCTCTGTTTCCGGCAACCTATGCCCTACAAAAACGATGTACCGCATCGTCCTTCGCGGTACATCGTCACGTTTCTTCCTTTTTGTCAACCCCTCGGGCTGTAGTTGGGGGATTCTTTCGTTATAGAAATATCGTGCGGGTGACTTTCGACCAGCGAAGCGTTCGTAATGCGCACGAATTTCGCGTTTTTGCGCAATTCATCTACCGTGTGCATGCCGCAATATCCCATGCCCGCACGCAGGCCTCCCAGCATCTGGAACACGATATCCGCAAGTTTGCCCCTATAAGGCACGCGGCCTTCCACACCTTCGGGAACGAATTTTCTCGATCCATCCTGGAAATACCGGTCGTTTCCGCCTGCGGCCATGGCGCCGAGCGACCCCATGCCCCTGTAAACTTTGAAATTTCTTCCCTGATATATCTCAATTTCGCCGGGGCTTTCGAGCGTACCTGCAAACAGGCTTCCGATCATGACGACGGACGCGCCCGCGCCGAGTGCCTTCACGATATCTCCGCTGTACTTGACGCCGCCGTCCGCAATAATGCGCTTGCCCATTTTATCCGCCTGTTCTGCACAGTCCATGATCGCCGTCAACTGCGGCATGCCGATCCCCGCAACGACGCGCGTCGTGCAGATGGAACCGGGGCCGATACCCACTTTGACCACGTCCGCACCCGCGTCGATCAACGCTTTGGTCGCCTCCGCAGTCGCCACGTTGCCTGCTATCACGGACAAATCGGGATACTTTGCTTTGATCTGAGATACTTCTTCCAGAACGCCTTTCTGATGGCCGTGCGCGGTGTCGACGGTGATCACGTCTACCTTTGCGGAAACGAGCGCCGCAATGCGCTCCATCGTGTTGGCGGCCCTGCCTACCGCGGCGCCCGCAAGCAGCCTTCCGTTTTTATCCCTCGCGGAATTGGGGTATTGTATGCTTTTCTCGATATCCTTGATCGTGATCAGCCCTTTGAGATACCCGTCTTTGTCCACGATGGGCAATTTTTCGATCCTGTGTTTGCCGAGTATCTTCTGCGCATCCTCAAGAGAAGTCCCGACGGGTGCGGTGACAAGATTTTTCTTGGTCATCACGTTGTCGATCGGCTGATCGTAATTGGATTCGAAGCGAAGATCGCGGTTGGTTAGGATCCCGACGAGTTTTCCGTTCTTTGTAATCGGAACGCCGCTGATCTTATAGCGTTCCATCAGAGCCACGGCCTCGCGCACGCTGTTTTCGGGCGCAAGAAAAAACGGATCGGTAATGACGCCGTGTTCGCTCCTCTTTACCTTGTCTACCTGGCTGGCCTGCTCTTCGATAGACATGTTTTTATGAATAATACCGATGCCGCCTTCGCGCGCGATAGCAATCGCAAGTTTGCTCTCCGTGACCGTATCCATTGCGGAACTCATCAGCGGAATATTCAATTTCAAATCATCGGTCAGGCTGGTACCCAAATTGACTTCGCTCGGCAAAACATCAGATGCTGCGGGAATCAACAATACATCGTCAAATGTCAGCCCCTCTTTCACAATTTTATTCATAAAACATCTCCTGTAAAATTTTATCCGAAATCAAATAAATGTAAAATACAGTCAGTCCGCCTCCGCAGCACTGCCTTCCGAAGAAATAAAATCGCGCATCATACCGATCAGCATTTCCAGATTCTCCCCGTCCTCTTCCGAGTCGAAGTTCACCGTTTCATACAAAGTATTCAGTTCTTCATAGATGCGCTCCGCAAACGCGACATCCCCCTCATTCATGACGATCAAAGAAAGCGAAACCACCGCATTGTTTGCGGGAAACACCTCTCTGTTCAAATAAAATGCAGTATCCAGAGCGTTTTCCTCGTCATTCTGTCTGTACATCGCTTCGGCGATCAGACCGACGATATACTGGTCATAGGTGCCCGCGATCAAAGCACCTTCCTCCCCGTTTTCCGCTTCTATATCTTTCAGATCGCAAAATTCACCGAAATCCTTTCTGTTGATCAATTTTTTGCCGTATTTGGAAACTGTTCCCCAGCTGTGCGACTGATACCCACGTTCCACCACGTCCGCCAGATCGGAAATGTCATTCGAACGATTGTAAACGGAAACAGCATAATACGTACACACCTTATCCATCCCGAGTTTGTCCGAAACAGTCACCATGAACGAGGGAAAGAAAATGGTGAACACCCCGAACAATATCAGCACGAGCGCGAGAATGCCGGCAAGCGTAAACAGAGCAGTCTTTGCGACCAGTTTACCCAAAACAGGACCGGAAGAAGTCGTTTTCTCCCCCTTTATCAGCTCTTGCGCCATCACATTGTTGCTTTCAGAAGTTCTTTTTATGCTGTCCTTTGGATCTTTTTCACTTTCACGCACAAAATCATTCAGAGATCCCGCTTGAGATCGGATATCTTCGATCGTAAACTGCGCAGAACAATACGGACATACAACTTTTTTGTTCCCCTCTTCAGATTTTAAATTTGCGCCGCAATTCGGACACTTATATTCAATTAAAGCCATATAGTTTGCTTTCTTCTCCTTGATTGTTGCGTCGCTGTCCGCCGATCCCGCCCGATATATTATCTGTTATACTCTAATTTGAAATATTTTATCATATGCGGCAAAAAAAATCAACTGATTGAGCAAAATAATCATTTTATCAAAAGGAAAAAAATAGAATAATAAAAAACAATCAGGTGGTTGACATGAAAAAATTTTCAGCGATCTTTGTGAGTATCTTATCCGTAATCCTGACCGTTGTCCTGCTCGGGGCCTGCGCACAAAATGAGGACTATACCGCGCTTGTTTCCGAATACAGAAGCGACATTTACTATGCCGAACAGGACGGCTGTACGATCTGGGCAGGTTTTTCCGAAAGGGAATATCCGTATGCCGCGGACGGAGTCGTGTCCGATAAGACGAAAATCTTTGAAATCCGCGCGACCATGCCCGACAATACGAAAACATATCTAATTTCCTTCGAATGCGGGAGCAAAAAATACGGCGGAGAAATGAGTTTCGACAGCGTCAGACAGCAGTACACCTACTCGGAAAGCATCTCCCGACCGGACGAAGAGGAAATCACTTTTTCAATCAGCGAAGAAAACGCGGATACCGCAACGACGATCGCCGCAAAAAATATGAAAATCGAGGGCATGCTCTCCCTTTCCTCCCTTTTGAACAAAATCATGCAATCTCAGAAAGAGACGATCAAAAATTACTTCGGCGATCCTTTCAACGGAGAGATCAACGTACGGCTGATCTCTGAAAAAGAGAACTGCTATTTTTACGTAGGATTGATCGACAGAAACGGCAGATACCTGTCTTTCTTAGCGGACGCTGCATCGGGTGAAGTACTCGCACAAAGGGAATCGTAAATTTGAATTCCCCTTAATAACAAAAATAATTAAAAATACGATATTTATGCCACACATAGTACTTTGCTATTTCTGCAAAAAATCAATTATAATCGTATTTTGTACATATAAAAAATTATCTTTTATTTTTAAACGCCCGTCTTTCAATTCCAGAAAGCGGGCGTTCTTTTTGAGCGCATCCGCAAATTCCGTTTCAAAATCCGTTGAAAATTCGCGATTGAAATCCGTGAGCGAAAGCCCCTCCTCCGTCCGGAGTGCAAGCATTATTTTTTCAAACGCAGCATCGTCCGCAACGTCTTCGTCGTCGACGACGGGGAAATAATCGGTAAGTATGCATTTGATGTACTCGTCAAGATCCCGCGTATTTGCGAATCGGCGGCCGTTCATGAACGAACACGCCGCAACGCCGAACCCGATATATTCCCCCCTTCTCCAATAATTGAGATTATGCCTTGACTCGTACCCCGCCAGGGCAAAATTAGAAACTTCGTATCTTTGGTAACCCAAAGAAGAAAGATACTCTCGTACCCGATCATACATTTCGGCAACCTCGTCGGAATCGGGCAATTCACCGTTCAGATAATCCGTATAAACCGGCGTGCCATCCTCGGGTGTAAGCGCATAAACGGAAATATGCTTTACACCGCACGAAACGCACGCAAGATCGATCGTTTTTTTGACGTCATCCCACGACTGATCTTTCAGGCCGATCATGATATCCGCACTCTTATTGCAGCCGCCGATCATCCGGCAGGCCGATACAAAATCTTCGGCAGTATGGATCCGCCCGAGATCTTCAAGCAATCTGTTCTCGGCCGACTGCAACCCGATCGAAAAACGATTGATCCCCGCTTCTCTATAAACGGAAACCTTCTCTTTTGTCAGAGTGCCCGGATTGACCTCTATGGTAATTTCCGCATCCTCTGCGATCAACAGATACTTTTTCAATTGCCTCACGCATCCGGCTATCAATTTTTCATCGATCACCGATGGAGTCCCCCCGCCGAAATAAACCGTGTCAAAAACTTTATCTTTCAACTGCCCCGCCCGAAGTTTTATTTCCTTATAAACACAGGCCATATATGCTTCGGCAAACCCGATCTTCCCGGGGTATGAGGTAAAATCGCAATACCTGCACTTAGATGTACAAAACGGAATATGAATATAAACGCCGGCCACTTCAGCCCACCTCTTTAACGTATTTTATATCACACATAGTACTTCGGATGCGCAATTTTTATATGTTTAAGGTCTCCAACATACCTTTTCAAGATCGACAAAGTAAAAACCATCCCTCTCATAAACACGCACGCCTTCCCGTTCCAGCATTTCTTTTTGCACGGAAGACCCTCCGAATGCAAAGGCGGGCGCAAGCCTTCCCTCTCTGTTCACAACGCGATGGCAAGGGATTTCCCCGAAATAGGGATTGACATGAAGCGCATAACCCACCGCCCTTGCGCCTCGCGGATTTCCGCACATTCTCGCGATCTGGCCGTAACAGGCTACACAACCTTTCGGGATCTTGCGCACCGCGTCGTAAACGCGATCAAAAAAATTTTTTCCTTCCAGATTTCGATCATTCGTATTCATATTCGCTTATTTATTCGTCTTCAGGATAGACATAAACACTTCGGAAGGAACCTCGACCGAACCGATGCTGCGCATGCGTTTCTTGCCCTCCTTTTGCTTTTCAAGCAGTTTCTTTTTCCTGGTGATATCCCCGCCGTAACATTTGGCAAGCACGTCTTTCCGCACCGCCTTCACAGTCTCTCGGGCGATGATCTTGCCGCCGACAGCCGCCTGGATCGGTATTTCAAACAACTGCCGCGGGATCGCCTCTTTCAGATTTTCCGCAAGTTCACGCCCTCGGGGATACGCCCTGTCTTTATGCACGATCATCGAGAGCGCATCGCAAACGTCACCGTTGAGCAATATATCCAACTTTACAAGATCGCTCCTTTCGTAACCGATGATTTCATAATCGAAACTTGCATATCCGCGCGTACGGGATTTGATCCCGTCAAAAAAATCGTAAATAATTTCGTTCAATGGAAGCGTATACAGCAATTTGACCCGCTTTGCATCCAGATAAGTCATATCCTTGAACACGCCGCGTTTTTCCTGACACAGATCCATGATTGAGCCGATATATTCGGGCGGAGAATAAATTTCCGCTTTAACGATGGGTTCTTCCATATATTCAATGTCGGCAGGATCGGGAAGATGCGACGGGTTATCCACAAAAAACTCTTCCCCGTCCGTTTTATGCACTTTGTACGATACGCTCGGCGCAGTCGTAATGATGTCCAGATTGAATTCGCGCTCGATGCGCTCCTGAATGATCTCCATATGGAGAAGCCCCAAAAAACCGCACCTGAACCCAAACCCCAGCGCAACGGAAGTATCCGGCTCGAAGATCAAAGCAGCATCGTTCAACTGAAGTTTCAATAGAGCGTCCTTCAGATCATTGAATTTGCTGCCGTCCAAAGGATAAATTCCGCAGAAAACGACCGGCTGTACCTTTTTATACCCGGGCAAAGGTTCCGCCACGGGATGCAGAGCACTTGTAAGCGTATCGCCGACGGCTACGTCCTGAATGCTTTTGATGCTCGCGGCGACGTAACCGACTTCCCCCGCATTGAGCACATCTTTCGGCTGCAATTTGGGACTGAACGCACCGACTTCGGTCACCTCGTACTGTTTGTCCGAGCGGAATGTTCTGATCAGGTCCCCGACCTTTACGCTCCCGTCCTTTACGCGCACGAACAGAATGACGCCCTTATAATTATCGTAATAACTGTCAAAAATCAACGCTTTCAATGGCGCGTCCGTATCTCCGTCCGGCGCCGGAATGTACTTGCATACGCATTCGAGCACGTCCTTCATGTTCGTCCCTTCCTTAGCAGACACGCAAGGCGCGTAGGAAGCGTCCAATCCGATGACTTCTTCAATTTCCTTTTTCGTTCCCTCTATATCCGCGGATGCGAGATCGATCTTATTGATCACGGGAATGATTTCAAGATCGTTTTCCAACGCAAGATAGACGTTCGCAAGCGTCTGCGCCTCTATACCTTGGGTCGCGTCGACGACCAAAATCGCACCCTCGCACGCCGCGAGCGAACGGGAAACTTCGTAAGTAAAGTCGACATGACCGGGCGTATCGATCAAATTGAATTCATATTCGTTCCCGTCGTCGGCATTGTAAAACATCCTGACCGGAGTCAGTTTGATCGTGATCCCCCGCTCCCGCTCAAGATCCATCGAATCGAGCAACTGATCCTCCATATCCCTCTTGGAAACCTGTCCCGTAAGTTCCATGATCCTGTCCGCGATCGTACTTTTGCCATGATCGATATGGGCGATAATACAAAAATTTCTAATCAAACGATTGGGTTTTGCCATGTACAACTCCGAACTGCGCCGACCAAAATTCGCATAAAAATCCACGCGGACGCATTATTTTCTATTATATAAAAATTCGCAAAATTTAGCAAATGAATTGCGGAAAATACTTGCGGATGGTATAATATTTTCGATCTTTTGAAAGGAGCACGCCATGCGGATACCCGACGACAGTTTTTTGAAAACACTTCCCATCGCCCACAGAGGGCTGCACGACGCAAAGAAAGGCATTCCGGAAAATTCATGCGCCGCATTCGAAAACGCGCGGCTTTGCGGCTATGCCGCCGAGACGGACGTCCGCTTTACCAAGGACGGAAAACTCGTCGCCTTTCACGACGACGATCTGGAGCGGATGACGGGCGAACGCGCCAAAGTGATCGACCGCACCTATGCCGAACTGTGCAAATTGCGACTGGACGGAACAAGCGAAAAGATCCCGCTATTTTCCGAATTGCTCGAACTGATCGACGGAAAAATCCCGCTTTTGATCGAGATCAAAAACCAGCCCGAACGCAAAGATATCGTCCAGGAAACCCTGCGCACACTTTCCGGCTACCGCGGCGAATTTGCTCTCCAAACTTTTCACCCGCTCTATCTGTTCCAGGTCAAACGACTCGCGCCGCACATTTTGCGCGGCCAACTCGGCACCTTTATGCCCAATTTTTCGCTGCAAAACTATGTCGTAAAAAATATGTCCCTGAACTTTTTGACCTCTCCCGATTTTATCAGTTACAATATCGAAAATCTTCCCTTTTCCAAAGCGCGAAGAAAAGATACGCTTCTCCTTGCCTGGACGGTACGCGATCACGAAACGCTTCAAAAAGCGCAAAAACATGTGGATAATATCATATTCGAAGACGTACGCCCCGATCTTTCATAGGAGCCCCCGATAAAAATCGCTATACTCGCTTATTCATTGATAAGGCACCGCTTTTTTTCCGCGCCGCTCAATTAAAAATTATTTTTTTCCGTCATCACATCGATACAACCATGAAAAACAGCGCGCCCTATCCAGGACACGCTGTTTTTCAGAGACGCTTTTATCATAAGGAGGGATTCAAAAGGAAATCATTCTTGCTTTTTATTATATACGATCGGCGCCTCCATCGAGTATGCATTTTTTTGTACGGAGTCAAATATACATTGCGCAAGATTCTCGGCCGATACACCCGCTTTCACCTTTTCCTTACCCAGACAAACGGAATATCCTCCGTCCGACTTTTTCAGATAAGGATTGATAAACCCGAATATCGTATAATCGAGCCCGCTCGACGAAATCACTTCGCGCACCTTGTCCGCCTCGCGGTAACAATGCGGCATAAATGCTTTTACGATTTTATTAAAAAAACGGAGCATTGCGTTTTGTCCGACCTGCCCCCCGCAAGCCGCACACGTCAAAAAAATCCTGCTTTTTCCCGTCTTTTTCATGACGTTCAGAATATGCTCCAATCCGTCCGCAACAGGTGTCGACCGATCTTTGCGCTTTCCGTAAGCAAAAAAATCCGGACAGACAACCACTGCGTCACCCTTTGCGATCGTCCGCTCCATCGCCGATTCGTCGGATACGGAACCCCGCTGGATTTCATAATTTGCAGTACTGTCAATTTTCAAAGCATCGGGCGTATCCGTATAAACATAGACAAAATCGCCGTTTTGTAAAAATTTCTTCAGAAGAAGAGCCCCTAACTCCCCTTGCGCACCGAACAGGGCAATATTCATAAGCATGACCTCGTTTTCTTATATGCAATTATATTGTACACAATTTAATTTGAGAAGTCAAGACTTTTATCTTGACTTTTTCAAAAAAAAAGAATAAAATAAGATCATATTCAAAGAGGATCGGAAAAAAATGAACATTGCGGACGACGAACTTTTAAAACTGGATAACGAAGTCGGATTTGCGCTCTACGCCTGTTCAAAAGGGCTGATTCAAAAGTACAACCCCATACTTGAACAACTGGGCCTGACTTACACTTCTTATCTTGCAATGCTCGTACTTTGGGAGCAGGATAAAATTTGCGTATCCGATTTGGGAAAAAGGCTGTATCTCGATTCGGGCACACTCACGCCCATGCTGAAAAAGATGGAAAAGCGTGGACTGATCAACCGCGAACGCAGCGAAGAAGACGAACGGGTCGTCTACATCACGCTCACCCGCAAAGGCGCCGCACTGAAGGAAAAGGCAAACGCGCTCGTCGCCACATTGAAAAACACGCTCGACATGCTGGAAAACAACTCACTTTTCAAAGATCTTAAAAATCTATTGACAAAACTTTACTGAAACACAAAGCCCCTCTGACAAATTCCGAGGGGCCCTTTTTATTATAAAATTGCCTACCGTCGCAACCGAGCGTCTTCCGTAAAAAACAAGGCCCATGACGGCGATCGATCATAATTCAATTTCCAATCCGTCATGCGCGGCGATCAGTCCGAATGCCGCGGCAACGCTGTCCATTCTTTTACGAAAAGGCGCACAATTATGCGAAAAATGCGTGACATAGTACTTTGTAAATCCGCCCGTTATGCCATATTTTTCCAATTTTTCGCGCATTCTGCAATTATCGTACATACTCATATGTCTCAAGGAAGATACCTGTTCATCCCCGAGCGTGCAGTCAAAACTTACCGCATCTGCTTTGATCCCTCGCCCTGTAAGATACAAATAAAAATCCTCATCCGGTAAAGCCGTATCGTTCAGATACAGCAACGTCTTCCCCTTCTTTTCAACGCAATATACAAGCGCATCTTCTTCCGCACAATGCTTTGCAGGCAAGGAAAGAATGCGATACCCACCCACAGCGAATTCTTCGCCCGCTTTGATCTTATGAAAGTATACATTTTCGGCGACTTCCGGACGCATTTCACGCCTCGTTCCTTCTAAAAAGACTTTCTCGACTTCCGCATTGCCGTATATATGCAAAATTTCCGATCGCATATCTCGGGCGAATTTGTATCCCCTGTTGATCAGTTCCTGCGCATAAAAATGATCGGAATGAGAATGCGTTACAAGCAGATATTTTACGGCCGAAAAGTCAAGACGGTTCCGCGCCATATGAAAAAAAGAATCCGCAGGAAAATCGATCAACAGATCGCCGTCCACGAGCATTTGCGAGCGCGTGCGCAATTCTTCGCTCAAATTCTCCTTTGCCGTGCGGCAATATTCGCAATTGCAAAATGTTGCGGGAAAGCCCTCCGCGGCTGCCGTGCCTAAAAATAGGATTCGCATCTGTTTTTCCTCAGCATTCGTACAAAATCGTCACGGGACCGTCGTTATATTGCTCGATCTTCATATCCGCCCCGAATACGCCCGTTTTCACGCAAATTCCGAACTCCCTGATTTTGTCTGCAACCGAAAGATACAGAGGTTCCGCAATTTCCGGACGGGCCGCACCGATAAAACTCGGGCGGTTGCCGCCCTTGCAATCGCCGTACAGCGTAAACTGAGAAATCAGCAGGATCTCTCCGCCCGCCTGCCGCACGTCGAGGTTCATTTTTCCGTTTTCATCTTCAAAAATGCGCATATGCGCAATTTTTTTCGCCATGTCTGCCGCCTGCTGCGGAGTATCCTCCGTTCCGATCCCGAGATATACGGCAAGCCCGCTTTCAATTTCTGAGATCAGCGCCCCGTCGACGGACAATGAAGTTTTTTTCGTCCTCTGTATAACCGCTCTCATTTTTCACCAATAAAAAGATAAGGGACCGCATACAATACGGTCCCGACAGGATCAGATCCAATGGGAAATTATTTCACGCGCTCCATGTATTCGCCGGTACGGGTATCCACGCGGATCACTTCGCCCTCGTTGACAAACATGGGGACCTGGATCTTTGCGCCCGTTTCAAGTGTAGCCATTTTGGTCGCGTTCGTAGCCGTGTTCCCTTTAACGCCCGGCTCTGCCTCAACGATTTTCAATTCCACAAAGTTTTCGCACTCGACAGAAAACGCCGCACCCTTATAAAAACGCACCGTTACCGTGTCGTTTTCCTTGATATATTTAAGCGCGTCTTCCACCTGGTCATGGTTGAGCGGCGTAAGATTGAATTCGTCGTCCATGAACCAATAGAGTTCTCCGTCCGTGTAAGAATACGTCATCTTTTTCGTTTCGATATGCGCGTTTTCAACTTTTTCGGAGGGGTTGAACGTCTGCTCCAATACCGCGCCCGTCACGACGTTTTTCAGTTTCGTACGCACAAATGCGGCGCCCTTGCCCGGCTTGACGTGCTGAAACTCTACAACGACATACACGTTGTTGTTGTACTCGATCGTAACGCCTTTTCTGAAATCTCCTGCTGAAATCATAAAATATTCTCCTTAATAAAATCTCTTTATCTATCGGAGCATAGCCCCTGCCGATTCAAAACTCAGATCACAATCAGTTTTTTACCCGTTTTCATGAACGACGCGGCAACCCCGTCTTTCAGGTATACGGAATCTTCTATTCTGATGCCGAATTTCCCTTCAAAATAAACGCCCGGTTCTACAGAAAAGACCATACCGTTTTTCAAAATGTCGTCGCTGGAAGCGGAAAGCCTGGGAAATTCATGAATATTGATCCCGATCCCGTGCCCGAGAGAGTGCGTGAAAAACTTGTCAAGCCCCTTCTTTTTGAGCAGATCGCGCGCCAAAGCGTCCGCCTCCCGTCCGCGCATTCCCTCTCTGATCCCTTCCAGAGCGTTCCGATGCGCCGCGAGGACTTCACCGTAAACTTCTTCGAATTCTCCGTCTTCGCTCTTGCCGAAAAGAACGGTCCGCGTCATATCCGAACAGTATCCGCCGGATTTGCAACCAAAATCCGCAAGAACGGGCATTCCCTTTTTCAGTTTTGTTTCATCCGGCGAATGATGCGGCACGGAAGTATTTTTTCCGAATGCCACGATCGTTTCGAAAGAACGATCCTCCGCACCCTTTTTACGCATCGAAAACTCGAGGTATCCTGCCGCCTCCGACTCGGTCATCCCCTCTTTGAGATAGCCGAGAAAATCCGCATATGCCGCCTCTGCAATTTCGCAGGCGCGGCGGATCAAAGCCAGTTCTTCCTCCGTCTTCACGGCCATCGCCTCGGTAAAGGCGGGCATACTGTCCGCAAGTTTGAAACGGAATTTTTTCAGCAACTGCGCTTCCGGCACGGTCAGCCTTTCCATCGGCACGGCCAGCCGTTTGACCTTTTTGCTTTTGATATATTCAAGTACGGACTCTTCGCTCTTGGCGATCTCAACGCTGATAAACTCGTTTCTGAGCGCGTTGCGGGCCCCCTCGGCATACCGCGGATCGGTGAAAAAAATGCTCTCCTGAAAATCTGTATATACAAACCCGAAAGAAGAAGGAAAACCCGTTAAATATCTTCTCAGGTCCGAACTTGACGTGAGCATGGCATCCGCCTTGATTTCGCGGAAAACCTTCTTTGTATTGTCCATAAAAATATTTTATCAAATTTTTCGTTTTAAGTCAATTTATCCCGATATATTTTGTACTTATTTTTGGCGCGTCATACCGCTTCATAGATTTTTTTCATTGCAAGAGCGTCCTCGGCCTGCGTTCCCGCCGATTCGCTCACAATAAACGGTTCCAGTTTCAACTCTTTCAGGGCGATCGCCAAAGGACCGAACTCGGGGCCGTATACCGTATCCTTAAAAGTGAGGTGGCGCACTTCGCCCTTCGCAGAATATTCGATCTTTGAAAAATGGACGTGAAAATGCTTTACTCTGTCATATCCCAATTCCGAAATCATATATTCCAGACGCGATCTATAATCGGAAAGCGTCTTCAGGCTGCCCTGTTCGCGCGCATTCAGATGGCCGAAATCGACGGCGGGCACAAATATCTGATCGATCTTACAAAAACGGACCACTTCTTCCAGGGTACCGATCTGCGCGAGTTTGCCCATCGTTTCAGGACAAAACATAAGATCCTGCAAACCGTTCAGATAAATATAATCGCGCAGGATCTTCAGCCTTTCCTCCGTCAGACTGACCGCCTCCGCGCGCTCCATTTTTCCCTGGGTCGCCGCATGAAACACGCACCGCCTTCCCCCCATCAGTTTCAGCGCTTTCCCGCTGTCCAAAACGTATCCGTAAGATTTCGCGGCGTTCTCGTCGGAAGGATTCGCAAAATTGATATAATAGGGCGCATGCACGCTGATCTCGATCCCCTCGTTGCGGAAGGCCTCCCCTATGGAGATCGCTTTTGCCTCCGTCATTCGGACGCCGCGCCCGAATGAATATTCAAAACAATCCAATCCCATTTCCTTGACGTATTTTGCCGCCTGTTCCGTATGGGCATAACCCTGCGCATAAAAACTTTCGCTGTTGCCGCTGGGGCCGAATTTAATCATCGTATTTTCTCCAGATCTTTTGCAAGTTGTTTTTTCAATTCCTCCGCAGAGGCAAACTTTTTTACGTCGCGGATCCTGAAATCAAAGGATACGACGATCTCTTTCCCGTAAAGATCTCCGTTGAACCCGTCGATATATATTTCGGGAACGATCCGTTCGTCGCCGAACGTAGGGCGGGACCCGTAATTTGCGATCCCGCGGTATTTTCTGCCGTCCAACTGAACGGTAACGGCATATACGCCCTCTTTAATGGGATATTTTTCGGGCAGCGGATGCAGATTCGCCGTCGGAAAACCGAGATTCCGCCCGACATGCCGTCCTTCCGTGGTCACTTTCCCCCGGATAAAATACGGCTCGCCCAGAAGTTCGGCAAGTTTTTCGGGCGCCCCTTCGTCGAGATATTTCTTTGCAAGGGATGCCGCCGCCTTTTCTCCGTCAAAGGAGAGCAGCGGCAGAACAGTCAGCCCGATCCCATGCCCTGTACAATATTTTTTCAGATCCTCCGCATCGCAGGCGGCGTCCTTTCCGAAACGGAAATCTTCCCCCGCAACGAACTCTTTTACATTCAAACGCCCCGCGAGCGCATCGAGAAACTTTTTGCCCGGAGTATCTTTGAATGCGCCGTTAAAATCCGCCGCGCAGACAAAATCGATCCCCAGTTTTTCGAACAGGAGAACGCGCTCCTCAAAAACATATACCTGCGCGCCCTGTTTCGCATCGTAAAAGGTCATTATGCCGATCTGCAGCCCCTTCTCCGCCGCGATCTCTTTGGCGCGGGAAATGAGTTTTCTGTGCCCGAGATGAACGGCGTCGAAATAGCCGAGAAGAAACACGCATGGCGCCGGATTGCTGCCCGATCCGTAATCTATGATTTTCAGCATACTTTTGTTTTCGCTTTCAACAGCCCTCCGTTCACCGCGGCCACGCCGTAAAAACTGCCGTCCAGATACAGTTTATACAGTCCGTCATCTTCGTCGGCGGCGATCGTCTGCCCGTATCCGATGCGCTTTGCAAGATCTCCCGAATAACAGAGTGCAGGCATCTCGAATACCGTATCCGGAGCGATCAGGCAATCTTTCCACCCCCTGCACGCAAGATCTTCCAACGAAACGCTGTTTTCCAAAGAAAAATACCCGCTCTTTTCACGCACCAACGACGTCATGACCGAACACGTGCCCAAACTTTCGGCAACGTCGCGCCCGATCGAGCGCACGTAAGTTCCGCCTCCGCAGCGGATCAAAAATTCGTACGAATCGGCGCCGGTCTTTCCGATCAGTTCAAGTCCGTCGATCCGCACTGCTTTTGGCTGCAGGGCCACCTCTTTCCCCTCGCGGGCAAGTTTGTAAGCGCGCACGCCCCCTATGCTCTTCGCACTGAATGCGGGCGGCATCTGCATGATTTCCCCCATAAAACGCGCGAGGACGCCGCGGATGCTTTCTTCATCGGGCACGGGCATATTTTCGCAGTACACCTCGCCCGTGCAATCCAAAGTGTCCGTTCCGATGCCGAACCGAAACACGGCACGATACGTCTTTTGCTTATCCAAAAGATACTGAAAAAGACGGGCCGCATTGCCGACCGCGACGGGCAGCACACCGCTCGCCAAAGGGTCAAGCGTACCCATATGCCCGCACGGAACCCCCGTCAACTTCTTGATTTTGGAAACAGCCGCCGCGCTCGAAATCCCTGAAGGTTTATTAAGATTGATAAAACCGCTGATCTTGTCCAAAAATTTTCTCCGAAATCAATCCGGCAGATGCTGCATGACCGTATAGCGAAGTTTGTCGACGACTTCCTCCAACGGCCCGAAAACCATGCAGCCGCTCGCCAATATATGTCCGCCTCCGCCGTACACCGAGGCGATCTGATTCACGTCCGCCTTTCCCTTCGACCTCAAAGAGACCTTGAAACGCTCCTTCCCCGTTTCCAAAAGGCAAATCGCGACCTCCACGCCTTCGATATTCAGCGGAAAATCGATGAACCCCTCCGTCATGTCCGACGTTGCACCCGAGTCCGCAAGATCCCCTTCCGTAACGGTGATCACGGCGATCCTGCCGTCCGCAAAATAGCGGATTTTAGACATCGTGTTCCCGAACAGCCGCGCGCGTTCGCGCGATTGTTTTTTGAACATGTTATACTGGATCCGATTGATATCCGCGCCGCACTCCGCCAATTTTGCCGCCGTGCGGAAAGTCGATGCGGTCACGTTTTTATGCGCAAAATTTCCCGTATCCGAACTCAGCCCCATCATCAGATAATCGGCTGCAAGCGGAGAAAGTTTTACGGGGAAATACTCTGCCAGTTCCGCGATGATCTCGCAGGTCGCCGCCCGTTCTTCTACAAAATTGTAATCGGCAAATCTCGTATTGGAAATGTGATGATCGATATTGAATTTCGGTTTCTTTGCCGAACGGAAAACCTCTCCCAGCCTTCCCAGGCGATTTTCGTCGCTTGAATCCACCGCAATGAACGCCTCCGAAGCAAGATCCGCTTCGCTCGTGACTTCGTTCATTCCTTCCAAAAACAAAAACTTGCCCGGCACAGGACTTTCGCAGACGGCGCGGCTGTCGATCCCTACGCTTTTAAGCAGCCATTTCAGCCCCATCGCGGCGCCAAGGGCATCCCCGTCCGGCCGCATATGACAGAAAATCGTCGCGCTTTTGACCGATTTCAATTTTTCCGCAATTTCTTTCAGATTCAACTGTCCTTTTCTCCGCTCTCTTTTTCTTTCAACTCTTTGATCAGTTTATCGATCTTATCCCCGTATTCCATGGTATCGTCCCAGAAAAAATGCAGTTCCGGAACAGTGCGCATACGCATCATCTGAGCCAACTCATGCCGGATAAACCCTGCGTTTTCCCTGATCGCCTCGAATACGTCTCGCCCCTGTTCCTCGTTTTTGGCAAGGACGCTCACGTAAATTTTTGCGTTTTTCAGATCAGGCGAAACGTCCGCCTTCGTAATGCTTACGATCCCCCTGATCCTGTCCGTTTTGTATTTGAGTTTCGTAGAAATGACCTCGTAGACCGCTTTCTGATATTCAGCGGACAGCCTTTCTCCTCTTAAAGATTTCATTCAACTCCTCCCGACAGGCAAAAGCCCGCACCAAATCATTTCCGCGCGGGCTCTCTTCTGCAAATGCCGCGGACGCGGCTCCTTTACTTTTATTTCAATCGTTTACGCGGGGATCTCTTCGGTAATGTAACATTCGATTACATCCCCGACCTGAATGCCGTCAAATCCGTCGATACTCACGCCGCATTCGAATCCGCCGGAAACTTCTTTCACGTCGTCCTTGAAGCGTTTGAGTTGACGCACGGCGCCCTCTACGATCATGATATCGTCGCGGTAAATGCGCAGTTTGCCGTTGCGCACGATCTTGCCTTCCGTCACGTAACATCCGGCGACCATGCCTACGCCCGTGATCCGGAACGTCTGCAAAACGTCGCACTTGCCGGTCATGATCTCCCTGTATTTTGGTGCGAGCATGCCCTTGAGCGCGGCCTGTATATCGTCCAAAAGTTCATAGATGATCCTGTACGAACGCACGTCAACACCGCTCTTTTCCGCAAGCGCCTTCGCTTTGGTATCCGGGCGGACATTGAATCCCACAATGATCGCTCCCGACGAATCGGCCAGCATGACGTCCGATTCGGTAATGGCTCCAGCGCCGCTGTGCAGCACGTTGACGCGCACTTCGTCGTTGGAAAGTTTCAGAAGCGACTGTTTGACCGCCTCCGCAGAACCCTGCACGTCGCCCTTGACGATGATATTCAGCCCCTTGACCTTGCCTTCCGCGATCTTGCTGAACACGTCGTCCAGTGTGACGCGCGAATGCGCCTTGATCATGGATTCGCTCTCTTTTCTCTTGCGCTCTTCGAGCACCTGTTTCAGCAGTTTATCCTGTTCCACGGCGATGATCGAGTCGCCCGCATTTGGCACGTCTTCCAGTCCCAGAATGGACACCGCCATCGAAGGACCGGCCGCCTTGACCGTTCTTCCCTTGTCGTCGATCATGGCGCGCACTCTGCCCGCCGTCGTACCGGAAATAATATTGTCTCCCGTATGCAGCGTACCGTTCTGAATGAGGATGGAAGCGACGGGGCCTTTGCCCTTGTCCAGTTTTGCCTCGATGATCGTGCCGCGGGCCATCTGGTTGGGATTTGCTTTCAGTTCGCGCACCTCGGCGACGAGATTAATCGTCTCCAAAAGGTTATCGATCCCTTCGCCCGTCTTTGCAGATACGGGGCACACGATCGTGTCGCCGCCCCATTCTTCGGGAACAAGGCCGTTGTTCGTCAATCCCTGCTTGACCCTGTCAAGGTTCGCCTCGGGTTTATCCATCTTGTTCACGGCGACGATAATCGGCACGTCGGCCGCCTTCGCATGGTTGATTGCCTCGATTGTCTGCGGCATGATGCCGTCGTCCGCAGCGACGACCAGCACAACGATATCCGTAACGGACGCGCCGCGCGCGCGCATGGCGGTAAACGCTTCGTGTCCGGGCGTATCGAGGAAGGTAATCGTCTTGCCGCCGACTGTGACGGAATATGCGCCGATATGCTGCGTAATGCCGCCCGCTTCGCCCTCGGTGACATTCGTGCTCCTGATCTTGTCGAGAAGCGACGTTTTGCCGTGGTCGACGTGCCCCATCACCGTAACCACCGGAGGACGGGTCACATAATTTTCATCGCCTGCGGTTTCTGCCTGATAAATTTCGCTGAGCGCTTCCTCGGCGGTCTTTTCCGGTTTATACTCCAGTTCGATCCCCAGATCGGAGGCGATATAGGCGGCGGTATCGTAATCGAGAGAATCGTTGATCGTCTTTGCGATCCCCTCTTTGAACAGCCGCTTTGTGATCTCGACGGCCGTGATGCCAAGTTTTTCGCTGAGCACCTTCAGAGGGATGTTTTCCGTCGTCACGACGGCATGTTCGATCTTGATCGTCTGCACCGTCTGCTGTTTCTGCTTTTTGACGCGCAGTTTTCTGTATCCGCTCTTGTCCTCGTCGAAATCGGAAACGGAGACCTGCTGTTTTACAAGGGCGCGCTTGGATACCGTCTTTTTCTGTTCGACATAGGGCTTATCGTATGATTTTTTCTTGTTCTGCCCGAAATTTTTGCTCGGCTGAACGGGAATGTTTACCTGCGGCGCGGCGCCGCCGAATCTGCCGCCTGCGGAAGGGCGCCCCATAGGTCTGCCCGCCGCACCGGGGCCCGCGGGCCTTGCGGATGGTCTCGCCCCCTGCGCACTGCCGGCAAAGCCGCCCTGCAGCCGCCTGTCCGGACGGGGCCCGCGATCCTGCGAATAAACCGGACGGCTGCCCTGTACCCCCTGAGACGGGCGCGTTCCCGCACCATAGGCGGGGCGCTCGTTAAAGCGGCGGTCGGATGCGGCCGCACCGGAGGAATTGACGAAAGTGCGTTCGGGGCGCGCCGTTTTCTTTTCGGCTGTCTGTTCGCGCACAGGTGCGGAAGGACGAGGTTCGGAAACTTCTTCCGCAACTTCCTTCTTTTCCTCCTGTTTTTGCTCTTTCGGCTCTGCACTGTGCTCGGGCACAGATGCTTTTTCGGCAGGAGGAACGGGTTCTTGCCGTGCGGGTGCCGCAGGCTCTTCCTTCACAGGTTTTTGCTCCTCTTTTGCTTCGGGGGCAGCCGCTTCTTTTTCCGCCTGTGCCTTAGCCGCCTCTGCGCGTTCCTCTGCAAGACGCGCCTCTTCCGCCTGCGCGGCCTCTTCCTGGGCGCGCTGTTTGGCAACGGCTTCAAGGTCGGAAAGTTTCCGCAAAATATCGTTCACCTTCTTTTCCGTACCCTGCACTTCTTTGACAAGCGCTCCGATGCCCTCGGATCCGAGAAGAGTACCGATATTTTCGATATTCGCGTAATTTGATTTTTTAGTCTCTGCCATCTTTCTGAACGATGCCTCCCGAATAAATTTTCATGTTGTCATCCGCGGCGGACATGATCGCGTCCGCCAAATTTTTATCTCTCACCGCCGCAAGTTTGCAGTTCGGTTTTCCCGTAACTTCTTCCAGCGGCGTGCCGTAAATCACCATCAATTCGCAGCCGAATCTGTTTTTCAGTTTCTGCGCGCTCTTTTTCGCGTTGTCGGAAGCAGAAGAGCACAGAATCAACAGATAAATCCGCTTTTTCTCCGCCTCTACCGCATTGAAACCGCATGTAAGTTTTCCCGCTTTCATGCACAGTCCGACGTATCTTTCCGCCTTACTTTTCAGCAAAAAAATCCTCCTCGATCCTCTCGTAAACTTCGGGCGGGATCTGTGAAGAAAAAACTTTATTCAAAAGGCGACCCTTTTTCAACTTTTTCACGCATTCGGGATTGTTGCAAAGATACGCGCCGCGCCCGGCCGCCTTTCCCGTATAATCGATGAATACGTCTCCCTCTTTGGGCTTTACGACGCGGAGCATCTCTTTTTTCGGCTTCATTTCATGACAGGCGATGCACATGCGCATCGGAATCTTTTTTGTTTTCAATCCGCATTACCTCAAATTATTCTTCCGCAGTTTCGCTGTTCTCTTCGGCCGCGCGCAGCGCCTCGAGTTTTGCAGCGGCGCTCTCGCTCTTCACGTCGATCTTCCAGCCGGTCAAACGCGCGGCAAGGCGGGCATTCTGTCCGTCCCTTCCGATCGCAAGGGAAAGTTTGTCGTCGGGCACGACGGCGATCGCCGACTTTTCGTCCACCTGCGTCACGGAAATCACCTTAGCGGGCGAAAGCGCTTTTGCGATAAATTCGAGCGGATTTTCGCTCCACAAAATGATATCCACCTTTTCCCCGCCGAGTTCCGCAACGACGGCGTTCACTCGGGCACCCTTGTTGCCCACGCACGCGCCGACGGCATCCACCTGCGGATCCTCCGCGGCGATCGCCATCTTCGTGCGCTGACCGGCCTCGCGGGAAATCGATTTGATCACGACCGCACCCGATTTGATCTCGGGAACTTCCTCTTCGAACAGCCTCTTTACGAGCCCCGCAGAGGTGCGCGACACGAGCACCTGCGCATTGCGCCCGTTGTTTTTGATGTTTTTTACGTAGACTTTGAGCCGGTCGTTCACGTTGTAGTGCTCGCCGGGCGTCTGATCCTGCGGCAGCATTACGCCTTCGATCTGCCCCTTGCCGAGTTCGACGTAAACATTCTTCGCGTCTACTTTCCGTACGACGCAACTCATCAGTTCGTCCTTTTTGTCTGAAAACTCGCTCAGGGTATTGTCGCGTTCCGTCTCATGGAGTTTTTGCAGGATCACCTGTTTTGCCGTCTGCGCGGCGATCCTTCCGAAATCCTTCGGCACGAACTCCTCACGGACTTCGTCGCCGAGTTTATAACTCTTTTTGATCTGCTGCGCCGCCGCCAAAGAGATCTCCTTTTCGGGATCGGTTACCTCCTCGACGGCCGTCTTGACGGTGTAAAACTTGATCGAACTCTTTTCGGGATTCAGGCTCACTTCGACATTGCTTGCCCCGCCGTCGTACTGTTTTTTGTACGCCGAAACAAGCGCATTGCGCAATGCATCGATAAATATCTCGCTGCTGATCCCCTTTTCTGCCTCAAGGTCCGCCAACGCCAGAAAAAACTCCTTGTTAACCATTATCGTCTCCTCGATTTTTGTTTGATATTTGCTTTGTACTTAACCGATTCAGTCAAATTCGATTGCTTCCGAAATTTTTGAAATCTGCGAAAGATTCAGTTTGAGCGTTTCCCCGCCCTTGTCGACGGAAATATTTCCGGCCGCGGGATTGTATTCCAAAAGAACCGCTTCGAAAAATTTTTCGCCTTTAACGGGCGCATACAGCCTGATCTCGACCTTTTTCCCGATATGACGGAAAAAATCTTTATCCTTCTTGAAGGGCCTGTCGATCCCGGGGCTGCTCACGTTCAGCGTGTAAGCCGCGCCGTACGTGGGGTCCAACTCGTCGAGAACGGGGTCGATCGCATTATGGAATTTTTCGCAGGTATCCAGATCGATCCCGCCCTCTCTGTCCGTGTCGATGTAGACGGTCAGAGACGGAAACTTTCCCTGTTTGAAAACGACCTCGTAAATTTCGACGCCGATCTCTTCCGCAACGGGCAAAAGCGCCTGCTCTATCTCCCTTTCGGGCATCACTTTCATGGTCTCCTCCCTGCGGAGAAAGCCCCGCATAAAAAGATTTGAGAGCGGTCACCCACTCTCAATTCCAGACTACCATATTCAGTATGTCAATTATAACACATTGTCAGCCGTTTGGCAAGCATTTTTTCGCTTTTATCAGTTCAATAAATATTTTTGCGGTCGTCAAAGCGTCGTCCCATGCGCGGTGATGGTTAAACACGATCCCGTAATGCTCTGCAAGCGTATCCAATTTATAATTTTTCAGGAACAAAAAGGACTGGGCGACGGACAGAGTATCGTACGTTTTCTGATCGAAGGTATACTCCTCCTGCGCGCCGTAATACTGGATAAAGCGGAAATCGAACTGTACGTTGTGCCCGACCAGAATGCAGTTTTCGCAGAATTTATAAAAATCGGGAATTACGGCGGCAATTTTCGGCGCGTCTTTCACCATATCGTCCGTGATGCCCGTAAGGCGCACGATCTCCTCGTCCAGTTTCCGCTCGGGATTGACCAGCGTCGAAAATTTCTCGCGGATCTCTCCCCCGATGATCTTGACCGCGCCGATCTCCGTGATCGCGTCCATTTTGCCGTTCGTGGGGATATTCACCAACCCCGTCGTTTCCAGGTCGAACACAACGAACGTCTTTTCCTTCAGGCATTCGGGGATCTCGCTGGCGTCGAACATATTGATCTGATTGTAATCGGTAAATTTTTCGGGCGCGACGGTAACGTATCTTGCGGGAGCCGCCTTGCTCGGAAGTTTTTCCGGCTGGAAATCGGGCGGCGGGCTGCCGAGATTGATGTAGCGCGCGGTAAAACTCAGTCTGTCGTTGAACATGCTGTTTTCTCCCGTGCACACGATTTTGTCCCCCGCCTTCAGCGCACGGATCCGCTCCTCCGTCTTCTTTTTGAGAAAATAAGAAAACGTCATGCGCGACGTCGTATCCGAAACGGTAAACCGCAAGTAAGGCTTTCCCTTCTGCGAGGTGCGCTCCTGAATAAATTCTATCTCGCCGCAAATGGTAAGAGAATCGGAACGGAAATTACAGTCGCGGATATAGGTCGCGGTTTTGGGCACGTCCGCAAAATCGATGGGTTCAAAATCATGTATTTTGAAAGTCCTCGCCGGCCTGTAATCGGCGACCTCCTCTTCCTCGTCCGAAGCGGCGGCGTCCTCATCCTCCGCCGGCTGAGTCTTCTCTTTATAGACCAATTCGCCGCAAAATTCGCCGCAAAAATTATGCCGCAGCATATTTTCCACCGAAGCGACGATATTTCTCGTCTCGAAAAAACTGCGTTCGGCCGCATCCACCCCGAAAGAGAAACGGATCTTGTTCCCTTCATCCGAAACGCCGATATCCTCCGCAGAAACAAACGCGGCGGCGGCATTGTGCGACGCTTTCAGATATTCGATGATCTTATTCCGCACGATCTGCGGGTCGGCGTTCTGCTTTACGATCGATACGGACGCGGCGAGCGGCTGCGGGGCCGCCTCGCACACGACTTCGGAAAGATATTTTTCATCCTCCTCAGTATACGCGCGGTCCGTGATCAACGAAAACTCGCATCGTTTTTCCGATCTGTACACCGTGATCTTATGTAATATCGCATGCGCGAAACATTCCCGTTCGCGCACGCGGCCGATAAACTCTTCTCCGTTCATAAATTCAACCTAAAAATCTGTCCAACTCAGCAAGAAATATCTCTCTCGCGTTTTCCGCCGGAACCCTCTGCACGGGAACGCCGAAACGGAAAATGACGCAATATTCCTTTCCGCCCGCAATGCCGAGATCCGCATCCCGCGCTTCGCCCGGGCCGTTCACCACGCATCCCATAACGGCGATCTTGCATTTTTTAGCAACTTTGAATACCCGTTTTTCTACCTCTTCCGCAAGCGCCATGCAGTCCCATTCGCACCTGCCGCAGGTCGGGCATGCCACGACGTCGGCAAAATCCTTTTCCGCTCCGCATGCGCGCAAAATGCGTTTTGCCGCATATATCTCCTCGACGGGGTCTGCGGAAAGGGACACGCGGATCGTATCCCCTATCCCGTCCAATAAAAGAGCGCCTATGCCGATGCTGCTCTTGACGATGCCGCTCTCTCTCGTTCCGGCCTCCGTTACCCCAAGGTGCAGCGGATAATCGCAGCGGCCATGCAAAAGGCGGTATGCCCGCACGGTAAGCGGCACATCCGACGCTTTTACGGAAACGACGATGTCGCCCACCCCGTATTTTTCCAGCAAACGAGCATTTTCCAGGGCGCTTTCCACGAGCGCGAATTCGTTACGCCCGTATTTTTCGAGAAATTCCTTTTTGATACTGCCCGTGTTCGAGCCTACCCGTACGGGGATACGGTGCGCCCGTATACAGGCGGCGACGCGCGCGATCTTATCTTCGTCCCCGATATTTCCCGGATTGATGCGGACTTTGTCCGCGCCGTTTTCAATGGCCGCAATCGCCAGATCCGCCGAAAAATGGATATCTGCGACAACAGGCAGCGAAGACCTGTCCCGAATCGTGCGGATCGCCTTCGCATCCTTCTCGTCCCGCACCGCAACGCGCACGATATCGCATCCAGCCCCCGCAAGACGCGCGATCTGCGCGAGCGTCGCCTCGGTATCCGAAGTCGCGCTCGTCGTCATCGACTGTATTTTGATTCGCTCCCCGCCGCCCACGGCTGCGCCGCCGACGTCAACTTTTTTTGTCACCCCGTCTCCTTACTCAGGATAAAAAAAGCCCGCTCATTCGGGCTTTTCTTCCTCTCTCTTCATTTTATTTTCCTGCATCAGCGTTTCAAGTTCGTTCATAAATGAAGAAATATCCGTAAACTGGCGGTATACGGAGGCATACCGCACGTATGCGACCTCATCGATATCCTTCAACCCGTCCATGACCATCTCGCCGATCTGTTTGGAAGTGATTTCCTGTTCGAGAGAATTATAAACCTGCTTTTTGATATCGTCTACAAGTTTATCGATCTTATACATGGAAACGGGCCGCTTTTCGCACGCTTTGATAATGCCGTTTTTGATTTTATTCGGGTCGAATGCCTGTCTCGATCCTCCGTTTTTGACGACGAGAACGGGGGTCGTTTCAATCGTCTCATAGGTGGTAAAGCGCCGCCCGCATTCGATGCATTCGCGCCTTCTTCTGATCGTTCTTCCCTCGTCGGTGGAACGGCTGTCGATGACCTTGCTTTCCATACAGCCGCAGTACATACACTTCATATGGGCTCCTCCGCTACTACACGTTGTGCATTATATAGATTTTACCACAAGATGAGGAATTTGTAAAGCATTTGGAAAAAATTGCCTCGTTTGCGATAAAAAGCGATACGCTGCCCCATTATTTTCATGAATTCAAACGCTCTTTTTTAGTTCAGTATACCACTTACTCTTCTAAAAAACAAGATACCGGAAGTTGATTTGAACAACAGCGGGTTGCTAACCCTGCAACCCGCTGTTGAAAATTCCGTTATTTGAAATATTTTACGCCGCTTTCGAACAACTTCATATCGAAATTGCCTCCGCAGTTTTTATAAAGATTCTCCCCTGTGCGCTCCGTATGCCCCATCTTGCCGAAAACTCTGCCGTCCGGCGAAGTGATCCCCTCGATCGCCCAGGCGGATCCGTTCGGATTGTACGGATACAGCATGGACGGCCGGCCGGAAAGATCGGCATACTGCGTTGCGATCTGTCCGTTTTTGCGCATTTTTTCAAGTTCCGCTTCGGGAGCAACGATCCTGCCCTCTCCGTGCGATACGGGGACGGTGAAAACGTCTCCTACCTTGCAGGCGGAAAGCCAGGGCGATTTATCGGATGCGATGCGTATATCTACCAGCGTGGAAACGTGGCGGGATATATTGTTATAGGTAAGCGTAGGGCTGGCAGATTTCAGCGGAAGGATCTTCCCGTAAGACACAAGCCCGAGTTTGATCAGCGCCTGGAAGCCGTTGCAGATCCCGAGGATCAGCCCGTCGCGCTGATTCAGCAATTTCTCGATCTCCTCCGCAATGCGGGGGTTACGGAAGGTCGTAGCGATAAATTTTCCGCTTCCGTCCGGCTCGTCGCCGCCGGAAAACCCTCCGGGGAATGCGATGATATTGCTGCGCGCGATCGCCGCCGCAAACGCCTGCACGCTCTCCTCGATATCGGCGGCAGACCTGTTTTTCAATACGACGATCTCGCTTTCCGCTCCCGCAAGATTGAATTTGCGCGCAGTATCCAGTTCGCAATTCGTTCCCGGGAAAACGGGGATAAACACGCGCGGTTTTGCCGATTTCGTCGCAATATTCTCATAGCGCCGCTCACAGCGGTAATCGCAGTCGACGGCCTCTCCCTGCGAAGGTGCGTTGTCGGGGAAAACCCCTTCCAGCATATCGCCGAAGGCATGCAGCGCCTCCGCGAGCGAAACGCTCTCTTTCCCGCACGCAAAATCTTTTTCCGTCGTCTTGCCCAAAAAGACGATCTCCGCTCCGCTCAATTTCTTCTCGTCCTCAAGGGAAACGATCAACTCGCCGTAATTTTCCGCCAAGATCGCTTCCGCTTCTTCCTCGAAACGGAATCCGAGCCCGTTGCCGAGACAGGATTTTACGACCGCCGACGCGACGCCGCCGTTCTCGGCAACCGTCGCAAAGCGGATGTTTCCGCTCTGTATGTTTTTATGTACTTCGCGGTAAATCCCCGCAAGTTTTTCAAAATCCGGAATTTCGTTCTCGTCCTTAGGCACCGGCACGCGGTACAGTTTGGTTCCGCACTCGGTCAGCACGTTGGTGATCAGCCCGCTTGCTTTTGCGGGCGCGAGCGCGAAGGAGATCAGCGTAGGCGGAACGTCGATATGTTCGAAAGTGCCGCTCATGCTGTCCTTGCCGCCGATCGCGCCGAGGCCCAGCCCGATCTGCGCATACAACGCGCCCAAAAGCGCGGACAGCGGCACGCCCCAGCGTTTGGGATCGCGGTTGAGCCGCATGAAAAATTCCTGGAACGTGAGGCGGATCTCGTCATAATCGCAGCCGCTGGCGATCAGTTTCGCCACGGAGGCCACGATGCTGTAGATCGCGCCGGTAAACGGGCTTTCGCTCATCAGTTTCGCGCAATAACCGTACGCGGAAACGGTGGCAACGTCCGTCTCTCCCCCCACGATCTTCGCCGCCATCGCGATCGCAGGCGTACGCTGCGTCTTGCCGCCGAAAGGCATATATACGCTGCGCGCACCAATCGTGGAGTCGAACATTTCCGAAAGCCCCTTCTTCGAGCAGACGTTCAGATCGGACAGATGTGCAAGCAGATCTTTTCGGAAACTTTTTTCCTTCCGATCAAAATAGCGAACGACATGTTCGTCGATCTCTGCGTCCGTCTCCTGTTTTACGCCGTTCGTATCGAGAAAATCGCGGGAAATATCCACGATCGCGCGCCCCTTGAACAGCATTTTCATGCGCCGGTCGTCCGTCACGACGGCGACGGGGGTCGCCGCAAGGTTCTCCTGTGCCGCCAGGCGGATGAAGGAATCCACATCCTTTTCCGCGATCACGACGGCCATGCGCTCCTGCGATTCGGAAATGGCCAATTCCGTACCCGAAAGCCCCTCGTATTTCAAAGGCACTTTATCGAGATCGATGATCAGCCCGTCGGAAAGTTCCCCGATCGCAACGGAAACGCCGCCCGCGCCGAAGTCGTTGCATTTTTTGATCATGCGGGTCACTTCTTTATTCAAAAACAATCTTTGGATTTTTCTTTCGGTCAAGGGGTTGCCCTTCTGCACCTCCGCGCCGCACGTTTCCACCGAATGCGCGTCGTGCGCCTTGGACGAACCCGTTGCGCCCCCGCAGCCGTCGCGCCCCGTCTCTCCGCCCAAAAGGACGATCACGTCTCCCTTAGCGGGCTTTTCGCGGTACACCATATCGCGGCGCGCGCCCCCGACGACAAACCCCGTTTCCAGACGCTTCGCTTTATATCCTTCGTGGTACACTTCGTCCACGATTCCCGTAGCAAGGCCGATCTGGTTTCCGTACGATGAAAATCCGGCGGCCGCCGTCTTCGTGATGACGCGCTGCGGAAGTTTTCCCGCAAGCGTGTCCTCGATTTTCTCGCGGGGATCCGCCGCGCCCGTTACGCGCATCGCCTGATACACGTACGTTCTGCCGCTCAACGGATCGCGGATCGCGCCGCCGAGGCAGGTTGCCGCACCGCCGAAAGGTTCTATCTCCGTGGGATGGTTGTGCGTCTCGTTCTTAAACATGACGAGATATTTTTCAGTTTTTCCGTCGATCTCGGCGTCGATGCAGATGGAGCAGGCGTTGATCTCGTCCGAAACGTCAAGATTGTCGAGTCTCCCCTCTTTCTTCAGTTTTTTCGCCGCGATCGTGGCGATATCCATAAGGCAGGGATATTTATCGGCTCGGCCGCCGTTGATCTCCCCGAACAACTTACCGTACAGGTCATATGCCGCCGCGACGTGAGGGTTATCCGAATGGATCTTCACGTCCTTGATCTCCGTCGCAAACGTCGTGTGGCGGCAGTGATCGGACCAATATGTATCGATGACCTTTACTTCCGTCTCCGTCGGGTTTCTCCCCTCTTTGCGGAAGTAATCGCGCACGAAAGCGAGATCCGCAACGCTCATCGCAAAGCCGTTTTTGCGGTGGTAGGCGGCGATCTGCTCGTCGCTCATGGAAATGAATCCCTCTACCTCCGCAACGTCCTGCGTCTGCATCTTTGCGCGCGCGAGCGTTGCGGGCTTTTCGAGGGATACTTCCGAACTTTCAACGGGATTGATCAGGTGTTTTTTGATGCGGACAAGTTCTTCGTCCGTAACTCCGCTGACCGCGTAAATTTTCGCGCATTTGATGAGAGGGCGGTTTTTCTGCGTAAGCAACTGAATGCACTGCGCCGCGCTGTCCGCGCGCTGATCGTACTGCCCGTCGAGAAAGGCGACGGCAAATACTTTATATCCCTCGCCGACGGGAAGCGTTTCGCGATAGACGTTGTCCACGGGCGGTTCGGAAAACACATTTACGATCGCGCCTTCCAATTCCGCTTCGCTGATGCCCTCCGCGTCGTAACGGATAATTTCGCGCAGGTCTTTTACGCGGATGCCCAGTTGCGCCGCAAGGTCGCTCCGCGTCTTTTTCGCCTGCAGATTTTCTTTTTTCTCAACGTATACTCTGTAAATCATAAAATCTTACCTTACTTGACGTATTTAATGCCGATGTCCGTTCTGTAATGCATGCCGTCGAAATGGATCTTTTTCACGTTCGCATATGCCTTCTCGCGTGCCTCGGCTACCGTTTTTCCCTTCGCACAGACGCCGAGCACCCTGCCCCCGTCCGTTTTCAGAACGCCGTTTTCGCGCTTCGTGCCCGCATGATACAAAAACACGCCTTCATCGAGATCCCCGATCGAAATCTCTTTCCCTTTTTCATAATGAACGGGGTATCCGCCGCTGGCAAGCACCACGCAGACGCAGGCGCCTTCCTCCCATTCGATCTTGACATCGGAAAGTCTTTCGTCGGTCACAGCCTCGAAAATCTCCAAAAGATCGGTCTTGAGCATGGGCAATACGACCTGCGTTTCCGGATCGCCGAAACGGGAATTGTATTCGACAACTTTCATGCCGTCAGGAGTTCTCATCAGTCCGAAATACAGGACCCCTTTGAAAGGCCTCCCCTCCGCATTCATCGCGGCGACGGTGGGAAGCATGATCTTTTCCATGACCTCTTTCGCGATCTCGTCGGTATAAAAAGGACAGGGCGTGAACGTACCCATACCGCCCGTGTTCAGCCCGCGGTCCCCGTCGTACGCGCGTTTATGGTCGCAACTCGGAATCATGGGCACGATGGTTTTTCCGTCCGTAAAAGCGAGCACGGAAACCTCCTCACCGGGCGTAAACTCTTTGCCCGTCAGAAACTCTTCCACGACGACTTTGTTGCCCGCGTCGCCGAAAGCCTTATCGAGCATGATCTGTTTCAGCCCGCTTTCCGCCTCGGCAAGGGTTTCGCAGATCAAAACGCCCTTTCCGAGGGCGAGCCCGTCCGCCTTGAGAACGACGGGAAATTTTCCTCCGCGCACGTAGGCGAGAGCCTTCTCGTAATCGTCGAATGTTTCGTAACCGGCCGTGGGAATGCCGTACTTTTTCATCAGTTCTTTCGCAAAAGCCTTGCTCGATTCGATGGCGGCGGCGCGCTTGTTCGGCCCGAACACGCGGTGCCCGCGGCTTTCGAGTTCGTCCGCAAGCCCCAGGGCGAGAGGATCGTCGGGGGCGATCACGGTATACTCTACGTCTTTATGCGCGTCGACCCAGTCGCCGACCGCTTTCAGATCGCAGTAGTTTACGTTTACAAGTTCGGCAAGTTCCGCGATACCCGCGTTGCCCTTCATGCAATAGATCTTATCCACCTTCGGACTTTTGGAAAGTGCCGCAACGATGGCGTGCTCTCTGCCGCCGTTGCCGATGACTAAAATATTCATAAAATCCCTATATGAAAATAAATTTTTAAAACAACTTTATCACAATTTGCAGAGACAGCGCGCAGCGCTTCGCGCCCGCGCACTTTCACTGCAAATTGATTATAACCCGCCGCGAAAACGCAACGCAAGCATAACTGACAAGAAAGATTCAAGCATTTTACGGCAATTTGCGCCTATTATGTGTGACATAATACCATGCAAGATGCGCAAAACGCAATCATAACTGCCGAAATATTGTGCGCGATACGGCCTGTTTTATACAACGGCACGATCGCGCACGGTATGAAGTTTCGGATAGAAACGGGATGCTCTCCCCTTTTTATCCGAACATTTTAATGATGGAACAGGCGCATGCCCGTGAACGCCATGACCATATCGTATTTGTCGCACGCCGCGATCACGAGATCGTCGCGGACGGAACCGCCCGGCTGGGCTACATAGGAAACGCCGCTCTTTTTGGCGCGCTCGATATTGTCGGAGAAAGGGAAAAATGCGTCGCTGCCCAAAGACACGCCCGTGATCTTGGACAGATACGCTTTCTGCTCTTCTTTTGTAAACGGTTCGGGACGGACGGCAAAATACCGTTTCCATACGCCGTCGCCCAGAACGTCTTCGCACTCGTCGGAAAGATAAATGTCGATGATATTGTTTTTATCGGGCCGACCGATCCCCTCTGCAAACTGCAGATTCAATACTTTATCGCTCTGGCGCAGATGCCAAAGATCCGCTTTGTTGCCCGCAAGCCTTGTGCAGTGTATGCGGGACTGCTGCCCCGCACCTACGCCGATCGCCTGCCCGTCCGCCGCAAAACAGACGGAATTGGACTGCGTATATTTGAGCGTAATGAGGGAAATGATGAGGTCGGTTTTTGCCGAATCGGGCAGATTTTTGTTTTTCGTAACGATATTTTTCAGAAGATCGGCGTCGATTTTGAATTCGTTCCTGCCCTGTTCAAACGTGATGCCGAATACCTGCTTATGCTCGACGGGGTCGGGCCTGTAATCCTTATCGATCTTGACGATATTGTAACCGCCCTTTCTTTTTGCTTTGAGGATCTCGAGCGCTTTGGGCGAATAGCCGAGCGCGATGATCCCGTCGGAGACTTCGCGGGAAATGATCTTTGCGGTCACCTCGTCGCACTCGTCGGAAAGAGCGATCCAGTCTCCGAAAGACGACATGCGATCCGTTCCCCTTGCGCGGGCATATGCGCAGGCGAGCGGTGAATCGTCCAGCCCCTCGATATCGTCCACAAAGCAGGATTTTTTCAGACGGTCGGAAAGTTTTTTGCCGATCGCCGCGGAAGTCGGACTGACGTGTTTGAAAGAGGTCGCCGCGACCTGACCGACGTTTTCGCGGATCTCTTTGACAAGTTGCCAACTGTTGAACGCATCGAGAAAGTTGATATACCCCGGTTTGCCGTTGAGAATTTCGATGGGAAGGTCTTTTCCGTTCTCCATGAATATTTTTGCGGGTTTCTGGTTGGGGTTGCAGCCGTATTTGAGTTCAAATTCTTTCATTTCAGCCCTCTCCTTATTTGTTTTTATTGATCAGTACGCTTTCCCATTTGCCCGTTGCAAGGTCGATCGAACGGGCATAGAGAGAAATTTTATTGTTTTCGTCAAGATTGCTCCAAAGATCGTCCGCAAAGGCATGGAGATCGTCCGGAATAACGACCCGTTCGGGTTCGCCCGTGAAGGTGGGAATGGGATCTCCGTCGCAATTATACGTGTGGATAAAATGCCCGATACCGGCGAGCGGAGCATAAGAGAAGGTATAGCGGTTGCAGGCAGAACCCGCGGCGTCGGCGCTTTTGAGTATACTCATCTGATAAGTATAGCCGCCTTTGCCCAAATGCAGGATCGCGCTGATACGCGGCGTAAAATTGGGCGCGTCCGGCTCGAAACAGCGCGTTTCGAGAGCGGATTCGAAAGTGCCGCCCGCAAGCAATGCGTCGCGCACGGTATCCGTCTGATCGCCGTTCGTGACGATGACGCTGTCCTTTACACGCCGAACGGGCGAATAGATGATGAGGGACGGGTCCTTTACCTTGCTTTCGTCGAAAGGATAAATGGTAACCTCCTCACCCTTTTCGGTAAAGATACGGTTGCGGCTGTTTTCGCTTCTGCCCATGATGAAATAGGCAAACACCGCTTTTTTCGCGTTTTTGCTCAGACCGACGACGATCCCCCTGCCCACATAACTGTTGCCGCGGACCAAATCGCCGATGCCGTGCGTCTGATAGACGTCCATAAACTTTCTCCTCTGTATTGACTTAAATGATAGCGACTTTTCTGCCGTTTTTGATAATCCTGCCCTGCGTAAGCAGCCTGACCGCCTCGGGCAGGGCTTTGTGCTCCTCTTCAAGGATGCGCGCCTGCAGAGATTCGGGCGTATCGTCTTCTTTCACTTCCACCGCGCGCTGCAGAATGATCGCGCCGCTGTCGTAATGTTCGTCGACAAAATGCACCGTCAGGCCGGAAAGTTTGACTCCGTATTCAAGAGCCGCCCTGTGCACGTTGATCCCGTAAAAGCCCTTTCCGCAAAAACTCGGAATGAGCGAAGGATGAATATTGATGATCCTGTCGGGAAAGGCCCGTACAAAATTTTCAGAAATCATGGAGAGCCAGCCGGCGAGCACAATGTAATCCACGCCGCGCTCTTTCAGGATCTTTGCCGTGTCTTCGTACATCTCTTCGAGAGATGAAAAATCTTTTTTTCTGCGCACGAGCGTGTCGATCCCGTGCTTTTTCGCCCGTTCGAGGGCGTAGATCCCCTCTTTCGACGCGACGAGAAGGGAAATTTCGCAAAACGGATCCCTTTCGTTGGCATCGATGACCGACTGGAAATCGCTGCCCGATCCGCTCGCAAAAACGGCGATCTTTTTCACTTTAAGACTACTCCTTTGCCCTTGACGGTCTTGCCGATCAGGTACGCCTTTTCGCCCGTGGAGGCGAGCGTTTCCATCGTCTTTTCGACGTCTTTCTGATCTACGCAGAAGACCATGCCGATGCCCATATTGAAGGTATTGTACAACTGCGCGTCTTCCGTCTGCGACTTTTCGCGCATAATGTTGAAAATTTCGGGCACGGGATAAGATTTCGTATCGATCTCGCAGCCGATCCCTTCCGGAAAGATCCTCGGAATATTTTCGATAAATCCGCCGCCCGTGATATGCGCGATGCCCTTTACTTTGACCTTCGAAATGAGGTTGAGAACGCTCTTTACGTAAATTTTCGTGGGCGTAAGGAGCACGTTGATCAAATTGTCTTTCAGACGGTCGTCATAACGGTCCAAATCGTGCGCATTCAGATTGTCGCCGAACAGCCTGCGCACGAGCGAATAGCCGTTGGAATGAATGCCGCTGGACGCTATGCCGATGAGCGCGTCTCCCTCGGCAATGGTTTTGCCGTTGATCACGTCTTTTTTATTGACGATGCCCACAGCAAAGCCCGCGATGTCATATTCGCCGTCCGGATAAAATCCGGGCATCTCCGCCGTCTCGCCGCCGATGAGGGCGCAGCCAGACTGACGGCAGCCCTCCGCGACGCCCGACACGACCGTCGCGACCGTTTCGGGAGAGAGTTTGCCCGTCGCAAAATAATCGAGAAAGAAAAGAGGTTTCGCACCCTGGCAGACAATGTCGTTCACGCACATGGCGACGGCGTCGATGCCGATCGTGTCGTGACGGTTTGCCAAAAATGCATATTTGAGTTTGGTGCCGACGCCGTCCGTGCCCGCCACCAAAACGGGCTCTTCCATTTTTTCTCCGGCGATCGAATAAAAGCCGCCGAACGAGCCGATATCGCCCAACACGTTTTCGTTGAAGGTCGTCTTTACGTGTTTTTTCATCAACTCGACCGCTTTATAGCCGCGCTCTACATCCACGCCGCTGTCTTTATAAGAAACAGGCATAACCTTTTTTCTCCTTATTCGTTCATTCAAATTTGTGTTTATCCGCCTGATAATCGTTCATCGGATAGGGATAACGGCCGTCAAAACAGCCCGTGCAGAAATTCAATTTTGCGTTTTTACACGTTTCGATCAGTTGATCGACGGTGAGATATGTGATAGAATCCACGCCGATATATTTGCCGATCTCCTCTTGCGTGCGGTTTGCGCCGACAAGTTGGGAATACGACTGCATGTCGATCCCCAAATGGCAGGGATGCTTGACGATGGGCGAACAGACCATCATATGTACTTCCTTCGCGCCGGCGTCGCGCAGCATCTTCACCGTTTTCCGGCTCGTCGTGCCGCGGACGATGGAATCGTCGATAATGATCAGCCGCTTTCCGCGGATGTTCGCGCGCAGGGCATTCATCTTGACGCTGACGGAATTTTCGCGCATGCCCTGATCGGGCTGAATAAACGTTCTGCCGACGTATCTGTTCTTGGCGAGCGCCTCTACGTAAGGAATGCCGGAAACCTCAGAATATCCCCTCGCTGCGACGACGCCCGAATCGGGAACGCCGCTGACGATATCCGCGTCTACGGGATAATACTTGGCGAGGATGCGGCCCGCTTCTTTTCTCGCTTCGTATACGCTGCACCCGTCGATCACGCTGTCCGGACGGGCAAAGTACACGTATTCAAAGATACAGGAGGCCGTCTTGTTTTCTCGGTTGAGAAAAAAAGAATGTTCCCCTTCCCCGTCGATGACGACGACCTCGCCCGGCTGAATATCGCGCACGTAATTGCCGCTGACCGCATCGATGGCGCACGTTTCGCTGGCGACGATGGTATCGTCGAGGCTTTTTCCCAACACCAACGGGCGGATCCCGTAAGGATCGCGCACGGCGATCAGTTTATCCGCAGTCATGACGACGAGCGCAAACGACCCCTTGAACTGATTGCATGCCGCGATGACCCCTTTTACGATATCCCCGTCGCTGTATTTGTTGATGAGGAGCGCCATCACTTCAGAGTCGATAGACGTCTGAAACACGGCGTTGTCGCGGATGAGTTCTTCGCGGAGTTGCTTGGTGTTGGTCAGGTTTCCGTTATGGGCAAGCGCCATTTTGCCGCATTTGCCCGTAAATACGATGGGCTGCGCGTTGACGAGCAGGCTCGCGCCCGTCGTGGAATAGCGCACATGCCCGATGGCGATATCCCCTTCGGGAAGGGTGTCGAGATGCCCGTTTGCGAAAACTTCGGGGATCAGCCCCATGCCCTTATAATACTGGATCTTGTTCGCGTAGGCCACGGCGATGCCGCCGCTTTCCTGCCCGCGGTGCTGCAGGGCATACAGCCCGTAATAGACCGTATGCGCCACGTCGCGCGTCTCGGTGCTGTATACGCCGAATACGCCGCACTCTTCGTTCATGCTGTCGAACGGAAGTTTTCCGTCTCTCAAATACATTCTCAAACGCCTCCGGTTCACTTGCCGGTCAGACGGGCAAACACTTCTTTATATGCGTCTTCTACTCCGCCCATGTCCCTTCTGAATCTGTCTTTATCGAGTTTTTCGCCCGTCGTCATATCCCAGAAGCGGCAGGTATCCGGAGAAATTTCGTCCGCGAGAATGATCTGCCCTTTGAATCTGCCGAATTCGAGTTTGAAATCGATCAGATCGATGTTGAGCGTTTTGAAAAACTCTTTCATGATCTCGTTGACTTTGAACGCCATGTTTTTGATGGTTTCGATCTCTTCGGGTGTAGCGAGTTCCATCGCGAGCGCATGATAATCATTGATCAGCGGATCGCCCAGATCGTCGTTTTTATAACTGAATTCCAAAACGGTGACGGGAAGTTTTTTGCCCTCGGGCACGCCGTAGCGCTTGGAAAAACTGCCTGCCGCCGTGTTGCGGATGATGACTTCCAAAGGCACGATCTGCACCTTTTTGACCGCCGTTTCGCGGTCGGAAAGTTCCTCAACGTAATGGGTGGGAATGCCGTGCTGCTCCATGATGCGGAACATCATGTTGCTCATCTTGTTGTTGATGACGCCTTTGCCCGCGATCGTGCCCTTTTTCAGCCCGTTGAATGCGGTCGCATCGTCTTTGTAGTCCACGATCACTACGTCGGGATCGTCCGTAGCAAATACCTTTTTCGCCTTGCCTTCGTAAAGTTGGTTGCGCTTTTCCATGATTCTATCCTCCGAAATTTTTTACGATTATAAATTTTTCAGTTCTTCCTGCAACGCCGCATCGTCTGACGCGATCTTTTCCGCCATCTGTTTTTTGTAGAGGGAAAGTTTTTCCGCCAGTTCCGGATGGGCAAGCGCGAGGATCTGCACCGCGAGAAGGCCCGCGTTTTCGCCCGCGTTGACCCCGAGCGTTGCCACGGGGATCCCCGAAGGCATCTGGACGATGGAAAGAAGACTGTCCAAGCCCCCCATCATGTCCGTTTTGACAGGGAGCCCGATCACGGGCAGCGTCGTGTATGCGGCGATGACGCCCCCCAAATGCGCGGCCTTGCCCGCCGCACAGATGATCACTTCCGTTCCGTTTTCCTTTGCAGACGACGCGAACGCATGCGCCTCGTCCGGCGTACGGTGCGCGGATATTACCCGGACTTCCGTTTCAACGCCGAATTTTTTGAGCGTTTCGACGGCGGGCTTTACCACGCCGAAGTCAGATTTGCTGCCCATCAAAATTGCTGCTTTTGCCATTTTTATGCCTCCTTTTGGGGTACGATAAATTTTTTACTGCCCTTTGGCGCATACTTGTCAAAGGGGAATCGTATGCTGCTGCCTTATATCATCGCGATCGTGTATATCGTTTCCGTCAATTTATATTCCTTTATGCTGATCAAAACGCAGAAGCGCCGCTCTATGGAACGGGGCGTTCAGGAAAAATTCAAGGACGGAAAACTTTTTCTTGCCGGGCTCATCGGCGGAGCCGCGGGCGCCTATATCGCCATGTTCGTTTTAAAATTCCGCACGGATAACCTGATCCTGATGATCTTTATGCCCCTGCTGATCGTGCTGAATATTTATCTTTTTATCGCGCTTTTCCGGCTTGGGATCCCGGCCATTACTTTCTGAAAATAAAAAAGCAGGTTATGCCGCGCTCAAAAGCCTGCCGTTAACCTGCATTTACACTGTTTTTTGGGTGCATTGACCCCTATCCGGTCTGAGCGGGAACGCCCCGTCCCGCCGATATTTCCTTTTATGAAATAACCACCCGAAAAATTTTTCATTCGCTTTGGACCTCTCGTTTTGCCGATCGGCAACCGCCGCGGCGTATCCGCATCCGCGACGCCTTTATTATATCACAAACTTCCGTTTTCAAAAACTGTTTGAGAGGCATTTTGAAGAAATATTTTTTCCAAATTTACACTGCGCGCCTCGCAAACACTTGACAGCCGCCTGCACGCCGGCACCGAAGCGGATGGAAAAAACCGCCTCTTGCGAAGCGGTTTTGAAAAGTTTGAGTTCAGTTGATCAGCTTTTCGCTATATCTTCTATGCCAAGCACACGCCACGGTGCCAAATGAATTCCAAAACTATTTTTGAATTAATATAAACATATGAGCACTAAACATAATCCGTAATAGAAAATATTTTAGAAAGATAAAATATCATCATGTCAGACACACGTGAGACAAAATGAGCTAATTTTGAGTCACATCTTGACAAATTTGAAGATAAATGTTATAATTTTTAAAACTATGTTTCAATGGGAGGGAAAATATGAAAAAATTATTTTGTATACTGATAAGCTTTGTGCTTGTTGCAGGTGCAATTACCTCTTTTGCAGGATGTGGACCAAAAACGCCCGAAGATAACAGAGCTGTTCGGGCATTAGACACTAGTTTCGTAAATGTTTGGCAAGGTTCGGATGGCACCGTATATGTTGAGCTAAAAGACTTCAAGCACGACGGCTATCAATCAATAAGCGATAGCGGACAAGGTGCTACTTCCATTGAATTTTCACTGGACGGTGGTAGTAGTTGGGCGCGTCAAGACCCTGTTGAAGTTTTTTTCAGTCAGACCGATCGTGGTATCTATTCTATCTTGTCGCATGATGGCAATGAATTTACTTGCTATTTGACAGGTCATGAAGGCGAGAATATGCCCCAAAACCCAAAATTCAATGCTGGCGCCGATCTTTCAATCACCTTCCGTATTCCCGAGTCGGACACGTATAAAGCGAGCGAGTGGTCGACGGCGACAACTTATACGCTCAAAGCTCCCGGCACAGATAACAGCGAAATTTTTGCATACCATTACGGGTCATCCTCCCTACACAATAAAGCGGAGTACGAATCGGAAACTTTCCTTTCTGCAAACTATTTTGAAAGCAACGGATTTGTAGTGTATAGAGACGAAAATTTACTGAAATTCGGCAAAATAGAGTCCAAGGTTTCCTCTAATGAACCCGGAATGTATGACTATACCTTTACGCCGCTTGAAGAATTGGCGGAGGAAGATAAGACAGAGGTTGCAAAGTTCGAATACAAGTTTGTATCCAAACTCGAATATGAACAAAATGCAACGGCGGAGAGTACAGATCTACTGACCTCAATCACACCGCATATAGAGACTTACGAAAACGCTTTGCTTATGTCTGGCGCATGGACGGCTGTAACTGTCGATGGTTTTGCGTTTAATGCAACCAACAGCAACTATATTTGGCAATACAATGTTGAAGTATCCAATGCCAGTACGGGTGAAACGGAGATCGATACCTATACATCATTGATTCTGTTGGTGCGCATTAAGGCAACTGACTCAACTGCACATTCGGGAGTACATGTGCTAGAATATCAATTTACGGACAAAGCTGCCGAATAAGCAAGGTACTTTGCAAATATTTTTTGTAGCGACGAGACAATATTCGACTGAAAGACTTTATGCGGGGGTTTAATGTATGAATTTTGTAAGACAACTGATAAGACATATTGGCAGCTGTATTACGGCAGAAAAAGGCAAGCGTATTTTTTACGCCGTTGTTAACATTGCATTTATAGCGATAGCAGTGCTTTCTGGTTGGGGCATTTTAAAGGCATGGGAAATAATGTTCAGCGAAACCTTTATAGGGGGATTGCTATTATTGATTGTATGCGCTACGTTTGCGATTCTTTCTTTGATCGACGGCGTGATCGGTCAGTTAATTCATACTGTTGTTAATTTTATTTTTATATTTAATCGAGAAGAGCGTGGCTATGCAATCTTTGCATTCATTATCGCTTTATTGTCTATTGTTGCAATGGTAGTGGTAATGGTCATTTTACTAAATTAAATAAGTATGAATCCCATAAAAACAAAAAACGGCCTCTGAAAATCAAAGGTCGTTTTTTGTTAGATTCAGATTTTTTATATACTGCCCGTTTGTGTTGATATACTTTTAGAATAGTGTCCATAAAAATATGTCACAGTGCTCACATAATGTCAACGCCAAAAATGTCTGTTCGCGTACTTGTATTTCCCGTTTTCCTTTCTTCCACCGGCTATGCCGGCGGGGTTCTTTTAATGACATAAAGCGAGCGGCGCTTTTTTGCGCCGCTCGCTTTATGATCTGTTTATTTTTCAGAGTTTTTGTCCGCTTCCAACTTTTCGGAAAGCGCTTTGTTTTCCTTCAAAAGGTCGCGGATCTCAGCGAGAAGTTCTTCCGCGGTGGGTTTGGGCGGTTCGGGCGCGGGCGCTTGTTCGGCGGCCGGCTGTTCCTCCTCGGCTGGCTGGGCCTCTGCGGAGGGAGTCCCCTCTTTGCCGATGAGTTTGACTTTCAGCATATCGCCGCTCTCTTTTAAGCGCTTCTGCGCATTGCGGATCACGCGGACGATCGTAAAGATCACGAAAGCGTCAATGAGGAAAGTCAGGATCGCCATGATCAGGTTTCCGTAATTGAGTTTGATGCCCTCGATCACCACCTCGCTCGTTGCGGGATCGAGTACGGGCTCGCGCAGCCATACGTACAGATCGGAAAGCGTGTCCCCGCCGACAATCCAGGTGATGAACGGCTTGATGATATCATTGACGAGGCTGTTCACGATCGCCGTGAATGCGGCGCCGACGACGACGGCGACGGCCAGATCGATGATGTTCCCGCGGGAAATAAACGCCTTAAAATCCTTCCAGAACGTGCTTTTTTCGCGTTTTTCCTTCTGCTTTTCTTTTTTCATAAAAATCCTCCTAACGGTATTTCCCCAAATTTTTCATGATGAATTTCACGACGCCGTCCTCCTCGCTGTATCCGATCTCTCCGGTACAGACCGCTTTGAGTTCCGCAACGGCGTTGCGGACGGCATAACTTTCGTCCGCCGCGCGAAAGAGACTGATATCGTTGATCCCGTCTCCGAACGCGACCAGCCTGTCCGCTTTCAGATATTCTTTGACGGCAAGAGCGGCGGCGCCTTTGGATGTGCTGCGCGGCATGATTTCGCACCAATAATCCGTCTGATAAGTCTCCTGCTCGAAAATGCACCGCATATCGAGACTGTTTTCCACTGCCTGACGGACCCCTTCAAGATCCTCGCGCTCTCCGATACAGGTAAAGTAAAATATTTCGTCGCCGGCAACGTCTTCGCGGGCCCTGACAGGATTCAGCCTGCCGTCGCCCTTCCTGCGGGACAGATAGCGGAGAACGCCCGAAGTCTCTTTGCCTTCTACCCAAGAGACCCGTTCACTGCCACGATGAAAGGAATAGACGAGCGGCCACACGTCAAACCGTTGGAAAAGTTCCTTCAAAAAAGCGAGTTGCCCGTCGTTGAAATGATTGTTATACAGTTTTTTCCCGCTCCACGGTTCCATGACGACCGCGCCGTTATACAGGATGACCGGAAAGATCTGCCGCAACCCCCAGCACGCCTTTGCCGCCGAGTTGAGCGAACGGGCCGTGGCGTAGGTAAAGGTCAAACCGCCGTCGATGAGCCCGTTGAGCCGCACGAGCGAATAATCCGAAATGCGCTCTTCGGAGGTCAGCAACGTGCCGTCCAGATCGGAAACAAACAGCGTCTTCAAATTTCTGCTCCGCAATATTGATGTGAAGTTAATATACCATAAATTTGTTTTTTTGGCAACATAAAAAAGCATTTTGCGTTGCAAAATGCTTTTTTCCCGAAATTCATTGCAGCAATGCCTGCATGATATTATCTTTATAGTCAGAATTTTTTCCGTATGCGCGGGGAAGATCCCCCTCCGCGGAAAGATCCGCGGCGATCCTCCCCTCTTTGAGAATCACGGCGCGCTGCGACAGCATGTACGCCTCTTCCGCGTCGTGCGTAACAAAGACCGCGGTGCGGCGTTCCTCTTTCCAAAGCCGCACAAATACGTCGATCAGCCTGATCTTCAGGGCGGTATCCAGAGAAGAAAAGGGCTCGTCCATGAGGATAAGTTCGGACGGATACGCAAACGCCCGCGCGATGGAGACGCGCTGCGCCTGACCGCCCGAAAGTTCGCCGGGATAAGCGTCTGCCTTTTCCGTGAGTTCGACTTTGCCGAGGATCTCGTCTATCTTGCCCGCTTCGGCCCCCTTCCCCAGTGCGAACGCGACGTTCTTTCTGACCGTAAGGTTCGGAAGAAGCCGCTCTTCCTGAAAAATATAAGAGACGCGGCGCGGGACGTTTTCGATCACTCCGTCATACGGGATCAGCCCTGCGAGCATGTTCAGGAGCGTCGTTTTGCCGCATCCGCTCGCGCCCAGAAGACAGGTGATCTCGCCCGCACGGATCGTCAGATCGAAGTTGTCGTAAACGGAAGTATCGCCGTATTTTTTTGATACGCCGCGAAAAACTATGTCCTTCATTTCCATCGGATCACCGCCTTACCGATCCATCGGATCGCCCATTCGCAGATCACGGAAAGGAGCACCGCGGCGATCGTTACCGCAAAGAGACGCGCCGTTTCCAGGTTCATATTCGAACCTTTCATGATCAGCCCGAGGCTGTCTTCCGTGCTTGCGAGCGCCTCGGCCGCGATGATCAGTTTTACGTTGAGCGAAAAACCGCTTGCAGAGCCTTCAAAAAGTGCGGGCGCCATGTTCGGGATATATAACTTAAAAACCACGTCGGCCTTGCGGACGCGATACACCTTGCTCATTTCGTACAACTTCGGATCGACGGAAGCGATCGCGGAAAGAAATACGGAGTACAGCGTCGGGCAGATCACCACGATCGCCACGACTACGGGAGCAAGAGACCGGGAAAACCAAATGATCAGAATATAGATGATGGCCATAGTCGGGACGGCGCGGACGACGGACATAAACGGCTGGATCACTCCGGCGGCGTGACGGCTGGATTTCGCCAGAACGGCAAGAACCAGCGCGATAAAAAAGGAAATGAGAAAACTGTAACATGCCCGCCACAGCGTGCCCGCCAAAGATCTCCAGAAATAAGAACCGGAAAGCAATTTTCCGAGAGCGGAAAAGGCGCTTTTCGGAGAAGGCAGAATAACGGGGATCCCCTTCACCTTTGCGGCGATCGCCCACACGGCAAAGACCGCCGCTACGACCGCGACGGGATAAACGATATTCAATATGATTTTTTTTGCCCGTGCGTTCATGGGACCTCGCTTTTTTTGCAAGGCGCCGCGGATTTTGCGGCGCCTTCCGCAATATTTTTTATGCCGTAAAAGCGTAGAAGAAATTATCGTCGAGCGTCTGCCCTCCGTTCAGAATGCCGACGTATTCTTTGACCGCGTCTTTGATTTCGGAAGATTTGCGGAATCCGAGATTGCAATTCGCGATCGTCGTCAGATCGATGGGCGCGGAGATGAGGGAGGACGTGTCGGAAGTATATCCCTTGTTCTGAAGCGCCGCTTTGAAGGAGGCGATATTGTCGGTATTCGCGATCCACGCAGCATTCGTGGAGAGGCTGTTCGCAAATGTTTCGGCTGCGGCACGGTTTTCCTGCAAGAAGTCGGTATTCACGACCAGAGATGCCTGGGGATAACTATCGTCGGAATTTTGCAGATCTTTCCACTGCTGCTGGAAATTCACAACCTCCACGGCACCCGTTACCTGCTTTTTGCATGCCGTTACCTGCGGCTCGCCCATGACGCCGTAGCATTCTTCGCCCGCTTCGGCCGCAACTTTCATCTGATTGAGGATCTCTTTGCCGTCGCTGACCTGCGTAAGTTTGCATGTGACGCCGCGTGCAGACAGGATATATTCGAACATTGCCTTCGTCGTTCCGATCGTGACGAGCACTTCTTTTCCCGCAAGTTCTTCAAGCGTATCCGCCCCGCCGACGCCCATAACGTACAGATTGCCGAACACGTTTGTGGACATAAGGCTGATCTTTGCGCCGTTTCCGTAAATTTTAGCCGCGGCGTTCGTAGGCATGATCGCGAGATCCGCCGATCCGTTGGATACAAAGCCCGTGATCTCGTCCGCGCTGACGATATGATATGCGATCTCCTCGTCGATCCCGTCCACACCCTCCGTGATCGCCTCCGCAAGCGCGAGGCCGGGCGTGCCGTCGGGCAGGTATACGTCGATCGTGTCCGGATCGTTATCGTTGCCGCACGCTGTGAAAAAAACGGCCCCGACCGTCAAAACCAATACCGATAAAAGGCAAGCAAAAAGTTTTTTCATAAGACAACTCCTTAAAAATGATTGACCGTTCCTTCGCCTTTTATGGTGGACAAGGCGGGATGTTGCCATACCGCCCGCGGGAGATTTTTCTTAAAAAAACGCTCCTTTCAGCGCACGCGCGAAAAGGAGGTGAATCGTCAAAATTATTTTTGATCTCCCCTTCGTCGTCGGGCGCTCCCTTCGGCTCAGGTTTTATGCGTACATATTATATCTTTTCACCGTTGAAAAAGCAAGCGTTTCGAACGCATATTCGGGATTCTTTTGCACATACTGCCGGTATGATCAAGAAAACGGTAATTTTGGCAACGGCCGCCGTATTTCTGGCCGCAACGCTGATACTCATTCTGAATTTTACGAGACTGCAGACGCAGCCTTCCGATCCCGCCGCAAAATTTATTTCCGATACGGAATGCGTGCGCACGCTCTCGGAGCCGAGCGCCGAGCATGCAAAAAAGAAAATCGAACAGATCGTGAAAGAAATCAAAAAACACAGAAAAACTATGCAACGGACCGCGCGCATCGCCAAAGACGGTCCCCATGGGCCGAAAAAACCTTCCGTAAAATTGATGTAAATAAAAATCCCCGCGTGGAAACGCGGGGTATTTCATTTTCGGGTATAACCCTAAACTTTACTGCCTGCGCGCAAGCCGCGCTAATGATGCCCAGGCAGTCATGCGATTGTTACTTGCTACCCGTAAACAGGCCTTTCCTGTGCTTATCTTTCTTCGCCTATGGCTTTACCCCTCTTTCATTATTATTCCTAATTTTTCACTTTTCTACCCTTGCTTTTTCTTCTCTTTTTTGTTCATCGGCAAAGTCTCTCTTGAACCCGCGGACTATCCGCGAATTCAAGAGAGGAGAAGCGAAAAACTTCGCCCCTCCTCTCTTATAACTATTTAATTTCTTCCTCCATGATAACGGCAAGCTTTGTATTTGGCAGATACAAAAATTTGTACTTCATTCCTTCTTCTGTGTTTTCAACATTTAGTGTTATTGTTTCATTGTTCGTTGTACTTCTAACAATTGGAAATTTTTCAGTTGTAGGCGGATCACTATTATAATTGATTACTTTATATCCTTCTACTTTCCCTGCAATTATTAAAAATTCACCTGTTCTAATATATTTCCAATCTTTAAAATAAGGTATTAATTCTTTTACCGCAAATACAAAAATCACTATTGTGAAGGCAGTAAAAATAATGGCCAAAATCAAACTTTTACTTTTATAACAGTTAATCCATTGAATACAAGTAATAGTCAATAAAATCACAAAAGTAAAAAAATACGCTATGCCTAAGAATAAAAACCTTAAACAAAATCTTTTTTTTAGTGGCAACATTCAAGTCCTCCGTTAATTAAATTTTCCATAAACCGCTAAACAGACCTCTAAAAATAGATTTACCCAACGATAGCGAAAACTCTTGCCCCAATAAAGTCGTTTCAAATTTTCCAAAATTAAAACCATAGGTAATCGCTCTGCTAAATTATGAATGTCTCGCTCGTGTTTTCTTCCCCCGACTCGTACAATATCTTGTGGTCCCCCATGCGTCGTATTCATATTTTACCACAATATTCCCGATGCTGTCAATAAGCGCACTGATATTCCCTTGTCCGTCTTTGCGGTAAATGTACATCGCTCCTTCGTATTCGATACCGCTCACTCCCGCATCCTCGTACAGAAATTCTGCTCCGCTCTGCGTAAAGTTCGTTGCCGTATTGTCCACATCATGGATGTAGCACGCCAATTTATCACCGTTAAGAAGTTTTTATATGCGCACTACATTTTTGTCAGAAATAAAAAAGAAAGGGACGATATATAATCATACCCTTTCTCTATAATATTAAAATTTTATGCGCTCTTCGTTACTATAAGTTGCTTGAATTTCAAATTAATTTCCTCGTTCGTACATAAATCTGTGAATACATTCATAAGGTTACGATTTAATGTAAAGACTATTTTCTTTTTACTTAATGAAGAAATTATTTCTACTTTCGGTGGATAATAACGAGATAACCCTCTTACAAATACATTAGTACGAAAAGATATATCTCTAATATCTTCCCACTTCCACTGAACATATTCCAGCCCTTGACGTTGCGACACCTTATCCCCATTAAAAACTACTACTGCATTCCAACCGAAAAAAGTAGAATATACAAATGATATTACAAGCAATATAGGTAACACAATTGCCAATATAATATTAATGCTTTTAAATAATCCCCCATAATCTTTTGAAAGTAGTACAAACATAGTAATACAAGCAACTAAACCTAAACTATGTACTTCAAAATATAATAATGGTCGAGGATATGCTCTATATTTACATTCTTTTTTGTTCATATAACCTCCTTATAATCCAAATTGACCTATTATTATTTTTTTATTAAACTACTTAGGCCAGAAACTGTATCCATTACCAATTGTACAAGCACATTATCCATTCCTTTTATCTCTCCGCCATAAAACTCTTTTATCTGTTTGAGACTATTAACTATAGTAATTTGTTCAAATTTTTTTTCAAAAACTCACTATAAGTTCTCAAAATCTCATCAATATCATTTCTACAATTTAAAATATTTCTTTTTAAATCGTCAAGTGATAAAGCATCAAACAAATCACATTTTAATAAATTATTTCTGCTTCCCTTTCTCTTTATGACGATATGAGCATCTAAATGTGAATCTTCCATTAATTGCTTATCATCCATTAGTTTATTTTTATAGCTAGCAAATAATTTATTGTCTAAACCAAACACACAAAATACTCCTATTTCACATTCTGGTCTTGAATAAATTACCTCATAATCAACTCCATTATCATATTGCTTCATTGAAAAACCATTCTCGCATAAAAACTGAAAATAAAGTTTTATTATTCTTCCATAATTCTTTATCATCTCATAATTCATTCAAAACCTCCTTACTATCAAAAAAGCATTTTTATTAAGTTCCAATAACCAGCAGTAACTACGGACTCAATAGCATAAAAAGGGCTCCGAGTAATTCGAGTTAAATCCAACCCTATATCATAAATTTTAACCCCCCAACGAACCATTCTTTTTATCCATGCATTATTCAATGCTTTATTAACCTCAAAAGCTTTCGCCCTACCTAATATCCTCACAATATTTTTCCCTGGGGCTTTATATGTAAGTGCGCCTATTTGTTTTGCCGCAGTCTCAACTCGACTCATGCTTTCTCCTATAACAACTCCGTTTTTTAATATCTGCGCAGTTCTAACCACTGCCCCACCTAAAGCGAAAATGCCGCCCCAAAGCGCACCGTCTGTGGCGCCGTTAGCGAACCCTTGCCAAAAGTTTCCTCCGTTAATCGCTGTTATTGTACCCTGTAATAGGCCGCCTATTATGCTTATTCCCATACCTGCAAATACAGGCGTCAAAGGTCCTCCCGATAAAACGGTCAATGCTATCGCACCAATAAACGCAAGACCACCCAAAAGCCACTTCAACCATTTTGGCATATCACCATCATCATCGCAGGCGTTTATTGGATCATTAAAGCAATAAGCGTAAAGATTTAAACCATTGGTATAATCCTTTGTTGTATCCAATACGGCGATATCGTCTATATTCCCGTAGCAGTCAAGCAAGTTAAAAAAGGGGCCGAATCCTTTCGGCTCCTTTTTGTTTTTTCTTTAACGGGTGTTTTTGAGCACGTCTTCGTACAATATGCGGTCTTTGTCCAAAAAAACGTCGAAGATGACTTTGATATCGTAGCCCGCTTCCATCAGCCAGTGCTTGACCGCGCCGACCGCCACGGCCGCGGCTTCGTCGTTCGGATAACCGAAAACCCCCGTGGAAATACAGCAGAATGCGATGCTTTTCAGCCCCATCTCTTTGGCGAGATTCAAACAGGAAACATAACAGCCGCGCAGAAGGCGGGCGTCCTCTTCGGTGGGTTTGAGCGCGATCATCGGCCCTACCGTGTGGATGATATATTTTGAAGGCAGATTGTATGCAAGCGTGATCTTCGCGCAGCCCGCAGGCTCAGATTCGCCCTGCAGCCCCATGATCTTGGAACAGTCCAGACGCACCTGCACTCCCGCCCGAGAGTGGATCACGTTGTCGATACATTTATGATGCGGAATAAAACAGCCGAGCAGAGAACTGTTCGCGGCGTTGACGATGCAATCCGCTTTCAGACGAGTGATGTCGCCCTGCCACAGGGCGATCCCGTCTTTGTAATCGAACCGTTCCGAATCTATGACGCCGTTTTCAAGCGTTTCCGCCCAAAAAAGTCTGTCCTGCTGTTCCAGAAAGCGCGCGCTGACCGGATTGGGCAGGCGCTGGTTCATATAGCCCCAGATCAGATCGCGTTTGACCTTATACGGATAACTGAACGCGGCGATCTCGTTGCGCTCTTCCAAAAGGGCGCCGAGCAGTTCGTCGCAAAGGGCGCTTTTTTCCGAATCGCTTAAAACCAGCACCTTTTTCGGAACATATTTCAGATCGATGACGTTTTTATAATCCTTCAAACTCAACATATACCGTATACCCCGCCCAAAAACGAAAAACTTATCTGCCCGCGTTGAAATTGATCAGGCAACCTTTCAAAATAATCTGTTTTTCGTCGGGCGTGAGCGCACCTACGGACAATTCGATCTCTTTGACGCTGTGCCCGCTCAGATGTTTCGCGGGGATCTTATCCGCACCGTCGGCAATGTATTTGTCGATGTTTTCGATATAGAGATAATCCCCCACTTTGAAATTGAGTTTTTCCGCCGTGAACGGGATCATGCCCCAGTTGATCAGATTGCTGCGGTAACGCTTGGTGGCGTATTCCTTGGCAATGTTTGCGATACCGCCCAACACGCGCTGGCAGGACGCTGCCTGTTCGCGTGCCGAACCGTCGCCCGGCTTGACCGCAACGACGCAACTTCCGTACAATGCGTTTTCGTCAACGTTCAGATCTTTCACGTCGGAAAGGACGTGATCGGGAAGCCTGCCCGTTTCCCTGCGCGCGTCTTCGTCCGCCTTGACGGCCTTTGCCCTGCCCACGTAGGAAGGGTCCTTTCTGGACAGCGCAAATTCCGCGAGTTTCATGGGATTGGAACGGTAGGAAGAAGTTTCGCCCGAGGGAATGAGTTCGTCCGTCGTGGTGACGGGATCGTGGATCACGCTGACCGCTTTGATCAAAAGATTTTTGCCGAGAGGGATCATTTCCGGCCAGTCGGCAATGTTCGGACCGTATTTGAGCGGCTCTTCTTTGTTCGCTTTGAAAGCGCCGTGATAGACTCTGTTTTTATAGATCTCCGCGTCGAACGTATATTTTTTGACCTTTTTGGTATACGTCGCCTCGAGCGCGGACGTGAGCACGCCGCCGTTTGCAGCAGTCGCGGCAATCGAACGTGCGTCCATGAGGGCTACGGCCGCAAGTTGGCCGTTGCCCGGTTTGCTGCCCTCTCTGCTTTCGAAATTGCGCGTCGTATGACGGATGGACAGCCCGTTGTTTGCGGGAACGTCTCCCGCGCCGAAGCAGGGGCCGCAGAACGCCGTCTTGACAACAGCGCCGCATTCCATGAGTCCGCCGATGTATCCGTTATCCACCAGCGCCTTGAAAACGGGCTGGCTGGAAGGATAAACGCTGAGCGAAAATTCTCCGTCGCCCGTGGATTTTCCTTTGAGGATCTCGTAGGCCTCGGCGATATTTTCGTACATGCCGCCCGCACATCCCGCGATGATCCCCTGATCGATATGGATCTTTCCGTCCCTGATCTTGTCGGTAAGGGTGAACGAATCGTCCCCTTTGAGTTTGCGCCCCGCGGCCTCCACTTCCGCAAGGATCTCCTGCGGATGCGCCAAAAGTTCGCGGATGGTGTATGCATTGCTCGGATGGAACGGAAGAGCGATCATCGGTTCGATCGACGAAAGATTGATCGTGATGCCGTAATCGTAATAGGCGGGATCGGAAGGCTTCAGTTCCTTATAGTCCCCCTCTCTGCCGTGTATTTTATAATATTCGCGCGTCTTTTCGTCCGTCTCCCAAATGGAGGAGAGGCAGGCGGTCTCCGTCGTCATCACGTCGATGCCGTTGCGGTAGTCCATGGAAAGATTTTTGATGCCCGGTCCCACAAATTCGAGGATCTTATTTTTGACGAATCCGTTCTTGAATACGGCACCGCAGAGGGCGATCGCGACGTCCTGCGGACCGACGCCCTTGCGGAGATTGCCGCGGAGATAGACCGCGACCGTTTCGGGGCGCCTGATATCGTACGTTTTATTGAGGATCTGTTTGACGAGTTCCGGCCCGCCCTCGCCTACGGCTAGAGTGCCGAGCGCGCCGTAGCGGGTATGCGAATCGCTGCCCAGAATCATCCTGCCTACTTTTGCTTCCATCTCGCGCATGTACTGATGGATGACGGCAATGTGCGGAGGCACGAAATTGGCGCCGTACTTTTTCGCGGCCGAAAGGCCGAAAACGTGGTCGTCCTCGTTGATGGTGCCGCCCACCGCGCAAAGAGAATTGTGGCAGTTCGTCAGCGTGTAGGAAAGCGGAAATTCTTTCAGCCCGCTCGCCTTCGCCGTCTGGATGATCCCGACATATGTAATGTCGTGCGAGGCAATCGCGTCGAATTTGAGTTTCAGGTTCTCTTCGTCTCCGCGGTTGTGCTCTTTCAGGATCCGGTAGGCCATCGTCCCTTTACGGGCCTGCTCTTTCTGCTCGCTCGTCATGAAAGCCTGGTTTTCCTTTACCAGCACGCCGCCCATATAATAGCAGCCGCCGCGTATCAACTTGATCATGATTTTCTCTCCTCTTAAAAATCAGTCATTTTTATTATTATACCGCCGAAGGCGGATTTTGTCAAATAAACAGAGAAGCGCATTTGGATTTGCCAAAGGCGTTTTTGCCGCGCCGCCGTCCGCGAGGGTACGCTACGGGTGCGGACGGTCTTCGGGCGGGGAGAAAAGCGTATCGTCGCGCATCCCCTTTCTCTTGCGGGTCTCTGCGACCGTCTTTTCGTACCCCCTGCCCTGCGGCCGATAGAAGACTTCGTCTTTCAGGGAATCGGGAAGGTACTGCTGCCGCACATACCCGCCGTAATTGTGCGGATATTTGTAATTTTTGCTCTGCGCCTTGGTCGCGGCATCGCCGAAGGTGTTGTCCATGAGATAGGGCGGGATATTGTCGTCACGAATCTCTTTCGCCGCGCACTTTGCCCCGTCCATGGCGATGATGACGGAATTGGATTTTTCCGCCTCGCATACGTAAATGATCGCGTTCGACATGGGGATCAGCCCCTCGGGCGCGCCCATTTTTTCAAAAGCGTACATGGCGGAGGTCGCCACCACGAGCGCGTTCGGGTCAGCCATGCCGACGTCTTCGCTCGCATGCGCGACGAGACGGCGGAGAATGATCATCGGATCGCAACCGCCCTCGATCAGACGGAACGCGTAGTAAAGAGCCGCGTTCGAATCGCTGCCGCGAAGGCTCTTGCAGAAGGCGGAAAGAAGGTCGTAATAGGTATCTTCGTTGTAGGAAAGCGCCTTACGCTGGATGGACTGCTCCGCGTCTGCCAAAGTTACGTGTATTTTTCCTTCCGAATCGGGCGGCGTGGTCAGGACCGCAAGTTCCAGCGCATTATATGCGGTGCGCAGATCTCCCGCGCTCATCTGCGCGATGTGGCGGAGCGCCGCTTCGTCGCACTGCGCTTTATAGGCGTACAGCCCCTTGCGGGACGTGAGCGCCTTTTCGAGCGCGCCGAGAATCTCTTCATCCGACAGCCGTTTGAACTCGAACACCCTGCAGCGGGAGACGATGGCGGGCGTCATGGAGGCATAGGGATTTTCCGTCGTGGAACCGATGAAGACGATCGTGCCCTGCTCGATGGCGGGCAGAAGGGAATCGGACTGCGTTTTATTGAAACGGTGGCATTCGTCGAGCAGAAGATACGTCTTTTTATTATACATTTTCAGACTGTTGCGCGCGTCCTCTACCGCCTTTTTCACGTCTGAGACGCCGCTTTGGACCGCGTTCAGTTTGACGAAATTGCCGTGCGTGGTGGCGGCGATGATATTGGCGAGCGTAGTCTTGCCGCAGCCTGGAGGCCCCCAAAAGATGCAACTGCCCAGGCGGTCGAGTTTGATCGCGCGGCGGAGAAGGCTCCCTTCCGCGACGATATGGCTCTGCCCGATAAACTCGTCGAGACTGTTCGCGCGCATTTTATCCGCAAGAGGCTTCGCCTCGTATTCGTTATTGTTCAGATCGAATAAATCCATATCTTCTCCCTGCCGGAAGGGGCAAAATTTTTGAAAGCCGCTCCCAAACGGCGGTTTTAACTTTCCAAAAGTTTTCTGATCTTGTCCGCGCTGTCTTTGCCGGCCCGATAACCGGCATCGTAGGCTTCCTGATAGAAACGGATCTTATACTGACTGATGTCGCCCATATCCGGTTCCAGCCAAAGGTCCACGATCTTTCTCGTGCTGTTGCGCAAAGTGCGCGTCTTGTTTTCGTCCATGATATCGTAGACGCGCATGATCAGAGAAAATACGTTGGAAAAATTTTCTGCGGGATAACACTTACCCAAAACGTCGACCGCCACCACGACGTCCGCACCCATATTTTTTACTTCACGGACGGGTACACGGCAGAGAACGCCGCCGTCAACGAGCAACATGCCGTCTTTTTCGACGGGGCGGAATACCGTGGGCATGGAACTGGAAGCCAACATGGCGTCAACCACGCTCCCTTCGGAAAGAGTGACCTGCCTGCCGCTCTTCAGATCGACCGCAACGCAGGAAAAAGGGATGTTCAGATCGGAAAAATCGCAGTTTTCCAAAAATCCCGACATCATTTTGCGAACCTTCGTCCACTTCATGATGCCGAGTTTGGTGATGGGCGCGAGGCCGATCTGGGCGACGTCGAAAAATTTGAGGTTTTTGACGACTTCCAGCATTTTGTCCGGGGACATCCCTTTGCAGTAGCATGCGCCGACGACCGAACCCATCGACGAACCCGATACGTAATCGGCGCGGATCTCCTCCTCTTCCAGCGCTTTCAGAAATCCGATATGCGCAACGCCGCGGGCACCGCCCGCGCCGAGCGCGAGACCCAAAGTCTTTTTCATATTCTTCGCTCCTTGTCCATAAAAATATTATGTATGACAAAATCCGCAAAAAGACTTGCGGCGGCCGCTTCCGCCGCCGTGCTCTGCATCATCGTACTGCTTGCGATCTTTCCCGAAAGATATTCCGACGCCTGCACGAAGGGACTCGGCATATGGCTGAATTTCGTGGTGCCCACGCTGTTCCCCTTTTTCGTGCTCACGGCGATCCTGACAAAACTCGGAGCGGTTTCCAAAGCGTCCGCTTTTCTTACCCCGCTGACGAGAAGCGCGTTCCGCCTGCCGGGCATATCTTCCTATTGTTTTGTTATGAGCATTTTATCGGGATACCCCGTAGGCAGCAGGATCATCGCGGACCTGTACGAGAACGGGCTGATCGACAACAAGCAGGCCTCGAGGATGAGCGCGCTCTGTTCCACATCGGGGCCGATGTTCGTCATCGGGAGCGTGGGAAGCGCAATGTTTCAAAGCAAAGCGGCGGGGCTGATCTTGTTCGCCTCTCACCTTTTCGCCGTGATCGCCGTATCTATGATCGCTGCGAGATTTTATAAAAAAGAAGAAAAGGCCCCGCCCAAAACCGCAACCCTGCGCGCGGACAACGTGCTTTACGAGAGCGTGTACGGCGCGGTCATATCCATTTTGTGCGTGGGCGGATTTATTACCGTGTTTTACGTATTGATCGAAATGCTGACCGACTTCAGGATCCTTTGGCCCCTTTCGATGGGGCTCGGAAAGGTCTTTTCCCTGTTCGGCATGGAAAACGCCGCCGGAGCGTTTACGGAAGGATTGCTGGAAGTGACGCGCGGCGCGAAGGCGCTGTCCGCATTCGGCCCGTCAACACTGCCGCTCGCCGCGTTTTTGGTGACTTTCGGCGGAGCGTGCATTCTTGCCCAGCAACTCGGTTATCTGAAAAAAGCGGGCGTAAAGGGAGGCCGGTTCGTCGGCATGAAACTGATCCAGGCCGTTGCAGCCGCCCTCGTCTGCCTGCTTTTGTGCAAGATATTCTTATAAAACTCAATAACAGCCCAAAAGTTTGAAATTTTTTGTGTATTCCGCCAGACGATTGAGCGCAAAGCAGACGTTTTTATCCGCAACGTCGCCCTTGAACTCGATAAAAAAGCAGTATTCCCCCGGCGAATTTTTGATGGGCCGAGATTCGATCTTCGTCATGTTCAGATCGTACACCGCAAGAATCTGCAGCATTTTCAGAAGCGCGCCCGGCTCGTGCGGGCAGGTCGCCGCAAAATATACGTACGTACTGTGCGGAGGAAGAGAGGCCTTTCCCTTTGCGACCAAAAGAAAATGCGTGAAGTTTTTCGGCTCGTCGGCGATATTATCGGACAGAAAAACAAGCCCCTTCTCGCGGACGTGTGCGCCGACGATCCCCGCTTCTTCCGCACTGCGGATACACGAAACGCTCTGCATCGTCGAATCGGTATAGACGATCTCCGCCTGCGGCAGTTCCCGTGCCAAAAATTTTCCGCATTGCAATATCGCCTGTTCGTGCGAATAGACGCGGCGTATATCCGAAAGGCGGGTCCCCTCTTTGGCGATGAGGCGATGCTCGATCTTCAGAACATATTCGCGGACAGCGTACAGGTCGGGGTTGGCATACAGCAGATCGAGATTCTGCGTGACCGCGCCCTGCAGCGTGTTTTCCACGGGGAGCACGGCATACTCCGCCTCCCCGTCCAGCACTGCCTGCACGGCCGCGTAAAAACTTTTGCAGGGCAAGCCCTGCATTTTTTCGTGCGGGCGGAGATTTTGCATCGCGACGGAAGAATAACTGCCTTCCGGCCCGAGATAACTGATCTTGATATCGCTTACCGCATACAGCGGCGCGGAAAAGGTGTTTTTTTGCATGCCGAGCGCCCTTCTCCTTATACTTTTTCCGCAATGTCGAGGACAAGCCTTTCGGTATCTTCCCACCCGAGGCAGGGATCGGTGATCGACTTGCCGTATACGACATCCTCTTTCTGACAGCCCTCTTCGATGAAACTTTCGATCATGAAGCCCTTGACGTATTTTTTGAAGTCGTTGTCGTACAGCCTGTTGTTGAGTACTTCTTCCACGATCCTGATCTGCTGTTTGTACTGTTTGCCCGAATTGGAATGGTTCGCATCGATGACGATGGCCGGATTTTTCAGACCCGTTTTCGCATACCCTTCGATCACCTTCATGACCGTCTCGTAATGGAAATTGGGAATATCGTTTCCGTATCCGTCGACCGCGCCGCGGAGAACGGCGTGCGCGAGATCGTTGCCCGAGGCGCGGACCTGAAAGTTGTGATATTTGAACACCTGTCCGCCGCTCTGCGCCGCATAGATGGAGTTGAGAAGCACGGGGACGGATCCGCTCATCGGGTTTTTGATGCCCACGGGGAGTTCGATGCCGCTGGCAACCAGACGGTGCATCTGATTTTCGCTCGAACGCGCGCCGATGGCGATATACGTGAGCAGATCTTCGACGTATGCGTAATTTTCGGGATACAGCATTTCATCCGCAGCCGAAAGCCCGCTCGCGCCGATCGCATCGATATGCAGTTGGCGGATCGTCAGGATCCCTTTGAGGATGTCTTCTTTGCTTTTCGGGTCGGGCTGGGTGAACATGCCCTTATATCCAACCCCTTTCGTGCGGGGTTTGTTCGTGTAGATGCGCGGGACGATGACGATGCGGTCCTTTACCTTCTCGTTGAGTTTGCCCAGCCTTTCCACGTAATCGAGCACGGGTTTGCTTTCGTGCGCCGAACAGGGGCCGATGATCAAAAGCAGTTTATCCGTTTCGCCGCGGATCACTTCGGAGGCAAGCCTGTCCCGCTCCGCCTTGATCTCTTTTAATTCGGGAGGAAGCGGCGCCTCCTGCAAAATTTCCGCCGCTTCGGGGATCCTTTTTTCCTTCTTAAACATTCTTTTCCGCCTCTTGCGTGTATTTCAGCAAATCCCCCCTGATCTCTTCGGGCACGTACGCATCGACGTTTTTATGAAAACGCAGCGCGTCTTTGACCAGCCCGGAACTGATGTGCAGAAATTCCTGCCGCGTGGGCAGAAATACGGTGATCATTTCTTTATACATGTCCACGTTGATATAATTCAACTGTGCTTCGTAATCGTAATCGGTGCCGTTGCGGATCCCGCGGACGTAAAAGCGGACTCCCTCCCTCTTCAGAAGGTCGACCGTAAGCCCGTCGTACGAGAGCACCCGCACGCGCGGATATGCGGCAAAGACCTTTTTGAGCATAGAAAGGCGCTTTTCTTCGGAAAACAGCGGGCGTTTGTTCGGATTGATGAGGATCGCGACGATCACTTCGTCAAATATTTCAAGACATTTGAGGACGATGTCCTTATGCCCGAGCGTGGGCGGATCGAACGTGCCCGCAAAGAGACATTTTTTCATTTTTCTTTACCTCCCTACGGAAAAATACCGCAAATGTGCCGTCGGCGGACCGATCAGTCGGGCGAAAAAAAGGTCAGATACGTCACGCCGTATTTTCTTTCGTCATATCGGATCAGCCCCGTTTCGCCTTCGAACGGCCTGTCGCTTTCAAAAACCGCAACGCCGCCCGTATTCAGAAGGCCGCGCCGCGCGATGATCTCCAAAGCCTCTCTGCCGTAATTGCTTTTATACGGCGGATCGATATAAATAATATCAAATGTTACGTCGAGCGAGGAAAGAAGTTCCCTGAAATCGAGGTTGTAAATCTTCGGATTCACGCGCAGCGCCGCGCAGTTTTTGCGCAGTACCGCAAGGCTGTCTTTGGACATATCGTTGAAAACAACGTAGTCCGCGCCCCGCGAGAGCGCTTCCAGCCCGACCCCGCCGCTTCCGCAAAACAGGTCGAGCACGTTTGCGCCGCTGATCTCGGGCGCAAGAATATTGAAAAGGGATTCTTTGACCCTGTCCGCCGTAGGACGGATATCTCTGCCCTTGAAGGCGGCGAGCGTTTTTCCCCTGTATTTTCCCGCTATGATCCTCAAAGGTCTTCCCCCTTGCTTCTGGCTGCGTCGATCTGCTGCGTCCGCCGCGCAAGAGCAAACTGGCGGAGTTTTTCCCTTCCGCCGCCGATGATATACGCGACGCCCCCTACCGCGGCAAAGACGGCGCACAGAAGAAATCCGAAATAATAACTCGCGTTCATGCTGATCGCCATGACGGGAATGATCGACCAGCCCGCCGCGATCCATAACGCAAGTTTGACCGTTCCGCTGTTCGTAATGCCGATGATGACGAGCAGTACGATCGCGGGAAGTTCGGAGACCAGCGCGATCACAAATCCTTTGTAAGGAGCATATTCCTTGTACGGGGAATACGCTTTTTTTCCGCCGAAAGTCATGCCCGCGGGAAGTCCCTGCCTTTTGAGTTCTCCAGCCACCTTTGCTTTATACGCAAGTTCTCCTGCGCTGCGGCTGAAAATGAAATTGGACAGCAACGTACATGCCAACAGTACGGCCATCAATGCGATCTTCAGCGCAGTAATGTCGATCAGCGCGACGGCAAACATCGTCAGCCCGAACATGAGATTCAGCAAAAAGGGCGTTGCCGCTCTCTTTATATATTCGAACACCGAACCCATTATGGAACGCTTTTCATTCATTTTAATTTCCTCCGTAAAATCACGCCGGCATCCGTGACCAATGCGTCCAAACGCACGTCGTGCGGTTCGGACGGAATTTTTTCCAAAATCTGATATTCATAACACACGCCCACTTTATATACGTGCGGCAAGGACAGAAATCTGTCGTAAAAGCCGCCCCCGTAACCGAGGCGGTTGAACTGCCTGTCCGCCGCCAGAAGGGGCAGGACGCACACTTCGGGGACCTCTTCATCCGCTTCCCCTTCGGGTTCCAATATCCCGTAAGGACTTTTGACGAGGGCCTGTCCCACATACGGAACGGAAACCATATCCTTCCCCTCGACGCGCGGAAGGCTTACCCGTTTGCCCTCGGACAAAAGGCGGGCGATCATGCGGCTCGTGTCCGCCTCCGTCGAAAAAGAGTTATAGATAAAAAAACTTTCGTGCGAAAGGATATCCGGCAGAGTGAAAAAATATTCGGCGATCTTCGCATCGCGCTCTGCCCGACGTTCATCTTCTGCGCGCAGCCGTTTCATGCGCCGCCGCAGTTCGCGTTTTTCGTTTGCGTCATTCATTGTCTTCGTAGATCCTGACCGCCCGCCTGCCTACGCTGACGAGCGCTTCGTATGATATGGTACCGTTTTTCTCCGCGTAGCCGTCCGCATCCGAAAAGACGCACACGTCGGAATATTTTTCCAGTTTTCCGCGGGTCACGTAAGAATCCATGCACAAAGCGTTTACGTTGCCCAGGCCGCCGCGGCGGAAGAAACCGTCCGCATAGCCGCACCGCACGCAGGAAAGGGTGCCGCCGCCCGAATATGCGCCGTATCCCGCACCGCCGCCGCGATATTTCCGCGAGGAGACTGCCATGGACCAAACCGCCATGGCGGGCTTCAGGGCAAGCGCGCCTGCAAACCCTTCGGGAAGATAGCCGTACAGGCCGATGCCGGGGCGCACCATATCCAAACGATACTTTCCCCAAAGGATACCGCCCGTTGCGGAGATATGCTTTACAAGTTTGCCGAACGTCTTTTCCGCTAAGGGAAGAAAGCCGCAGAATGTGTCGTACTGTAACTGCGTGACCCCGGAGTCGGACGGCATATAAAAGTGTGAATAGATCCCTTCGACGCAAATCCTGTCGGACAGCATGCCTCGGCAGAATTCTCTGAATTCCCGACCGTCAAACCCGAGACGGTTCATGCCCGTGTTGAGTTTGATATGACAGCGGATCGCGAGCCCGTATTTTTCAGCCGTTTTGAGCAGCAGAGCATAGTCGCCGCAGTCCGCAACGGTCATGATCAGGCCGGAACAGGCGCCGCGCAGCGCTTCCTCTTCGCTTAAAGCGGGCTGCAGGACAAGGACGTCCTTTGCAATGCCGCCGACGCGCAGTTCCACCCCCTCTTCAACGAGGGCGACGGCGAACATGTCGCATTCACGTTCCAAAGCAGATGCGACTTCCGGTCCGCCGTGACCGTAAGCATCCGCTTTTACGACGGCGCAGAGCCCTGCTCCGCCAGCCGCCGATTTCAGCATCCTTGCATTCTCGCGTATATAATCCAACCGGATGATCGCCCTGTTTTGCTGCACACCCATCGCCTCCCTGCGCGCATTTGCGTCACCTTTATCGTATGCGGCGGGAGAAAATTTTGACAGCGGCGCGCCACCCGGACGAAATATCCGCGCCGACGCGGGGCGCATCAGTTAACAGTATACCATATATACGGCATTTTTGCAATTATTTTGACTTTCGCGGACGCAAAAGAAACCAGAACACGGCCAATGCCTGCAGAGGCGCCGCCACCGCGAATAAAAGCCACGTACCGCCCGCCTCGATCGTGAGCCAGAGCGCCAGCGGGACGGACCACAGGAGCAGGGATACGGACGCAAAAGTCACATACCTGTTCCACCAGACCGCGCTGAATACGACGAGAAGAATAAAACTTGCGGGAATGGCATATACAAAGGACAACCATATGCGTTCTCCGCTCAGCCCGCTCACGTAGAGGATCGCGTACAGCGCCGTTGCGACGAACCAGATGATGCCGATGCCGCAAAGAGCGAACACGATCCGTCGGCGGTTCCGCTTCTGCGGAGCGATCGGCGGCTTTTTGTGTTCCGACACGAAATAGTCCACGCTGACGCCGTACAGTTCGGACAGCGCCACTAGCACCGTGAGATCGGGAAGACTTTCTCCCCTTTCCCATTTGGAGACGGCTTTGTCCGTATAATTCAGTTTTTCGGCCAGTTGCAACTGCGTAAGGCCCGCGCTTTTTCTGCATTGGACCAGATTTTGCGCAACCACCGCCCTGAGATCTTCCATATAACCATTATATCACAGAAACATGATTTTTCAACGGTTCAAAGGGCATTTTTTACTGTTTTTTTACGCACTCTACTGCCGGTAGAATGAAATATTTTGAACTCTACCGCGAAAGAACGGGCGGTATAGGCAAAACCGCAAACGGTTTCTTTACTTATCCGAAAAGAAAGCATATGATTGAAAGAGGCGGAAACATGACCGCGCGAGAACGAAAATTCTGAAAAACGAGGCAACCGATATGGAAATTAAAGTTGACAGCACCAAAAGAAAAAATACAGCCGTTGCGCTGTTCGGGGATTCCATTTCCAAAGGACTGTTTTTACAGGAGGGCAAGATCTGCCGCATCGGGCGGAATGCCGCGGTCATCGTGGCGGAGCGATACGGGCTGCGCATCGATAATTTTTCCGCATTCGGGCAAACGCTGAGAAAATGCAGGGAAAAGCGACTTTTCGATACCTTTCTGGATAACACGGGAGACTTTGCACGCAAAAAAGCCGTAATCGCTTTGGGCGGAAACGACTGCGATTACGATTGGAAAAAAGTCTCTGAAGATCCGTTCGGATACCACCTGCCCAACACGCCCCTTCCCCTGTTTGAAGAAATGCTCGGCGAAGTGACCGAAAAATTCAAAAGCCGCGGCCTTTTGCCCGTATTTACCTCTCTGCCGCCCGTGTCTTCGCAAAGATATTTTGACAATGTGATCTGCAAAAAGGCCGAAAGAGAGCAGATACTGAAATTTTTTGCGGGAGACGTAACGAACATTGCGCGCCACCAGGAATGCTACAACGCCGCCATCCTGAAATGCGCCGCCGCACACGGCTGCGACTTTATCGATTTCAGGACGGAATTTCTTTTGAAAACGGATTGCGCCGATTATATTTCGGACGACGGCATTCATCCGAACGCGAAGGGACATCTTCTGATCGCGGATATCGTCTCGGAATATATCGACGGCAAAACGGCGGCCGGAGCCGGATCTTTCCGCTTTGCCTGATCGGCCGATTTGCAGGCGGCTGCCGCTATAAAAATACGCGGCAACGCGAAGAATACACATAAAAAGGGCCCCGGCATTGCCGGAGTCCTCTTTTTTCTTTCCGCCTGACGCGGAATTATTCCAGTTCGAACGCGCCCGTGTACAGTTGATAGTAGACGCCCTTCTGTTCGATCAGTTGTTCGTGCGAGCCGCGCTCGATGATCCTGCCGTGGTCGAGCACCATGATCGCATCGGAATTCTGGATCGTGGAGAGCCTGTGCGCGATGACGAATACCGTTCTGCCCTTCATGAGCGCATCCATGCCCTTTTGTACCAGCGCTTCCGTACGCGTATCGATAGACGAAGTCGCTTCGTCGAGGATCATCACGGGCGGATCGGCGACGGCCGCGCGGGCGATGGAGATCAACTGCCTTTGCCCCTGCGAAAGATTGGACGCCTCGTGGCGCAGCACGGTGTTGTAACCTTCGGGAAGCCGCGTGATAAAGTCGTGCGCGTTGGCAAGTTTGGCGGCTTCGATACACTCTTCGTCCGTTGCGTCGAGTTTGCCGTAACGGATGTTTTCCATGATCGTGCCCGTGAACAGGTTGGTATCCTGCAGAACGATGCCCATGGAACGGCGAAGGTCCCCTTTCTTGATCTTATTGATATTGATGCCGTCGTAACGGATCTTGCCGTCGGCAATGTCGTAGAAGCGGTTCAAAAGGTTCGTGATCGTGGTTTTGCCCGCGCCCGTCGCGCCGACGAACGCGATCTTCTGCCCGGGTTTTGCATAGATGCTCACGTTGTGCAGTACGATCTTTTCGGGAACATAACCGAAATCTACGTCGAACAGGCGGATATCCCCTTTCAGTTCGGTATAAGTGACCGTGCCGTCCGCCTGATGAGGATGGCGCCACGCCCACTTGCCCGTGCGCTCTGCGCTTTCGGTGATCGTGCCGTCTTCGGCAATGTTTGCGTTGACGAGCGTAACATAGCCTTCGTCCGTTTCCGGCTTTTCGTCCAAAAGTTCAAAGATACGGCCGGCGCCCGCAAGGCCCATGACGACCGAGTTGATCTGCATGGAGACCTGACCGATGTTCAGGGAGAACTGACGGGACATATTGAGGAACATGGCGATCACCGTCGTGCTGATGACGCCCACCGACCAACCGGTGATGTCGAGATTGCGCACGTTGAAACTGACGAGGATCCCCGCGACGATCGCCGTGAGCACGAATACGAAATGGCCGATATTCATGACGGCGGGCATCAGAATGTTACCGTAGGCATTCGCCTTGTCGGAAGCGTCGCACAGTTCGTCGTTGATCTTATCGAAATCTTCCTTCGCACGCTCTTCATGGCAGAAAACTTTGATGACCTTCTGCCCGCCCATCATCTCTTCGATATAACCTTCCGTTTTACCGATGACTTCCTGCTGGCGGATAAAGTGGCGCGCACTGCGGCTGCCGACAAATTTTGCCACGAGCGCCATCAGGACGACGCCGAACAGCACGACGATCATCAGCCATAAACTGTTCAGGAACATATATACGAGCAGGGCGATCGCCGCGATGCAGGAATAAAACACCTGCGGAATGCTTACCGAGACCAACTGACGGAGCGCGTCTGTATCGTTGGTGTAGACGGACATGATGTCGCCGTGCGTATGCGTATCGAAATAGCGGATGGGCAGCGATTGCATTTCGGAAAACATGTCGTCGCGGATATGGCGCAGGAAACCCTGCGTTACGATCGCCATCGTCTGATTGTAAAAGACGGAAGCACTGAGCGCCACGAGATACATCAGCCCCATGCCGCCGATGATGAAAAACAAATCCTGCGATACCGCAGACCACGCGACCGGGGGAACTATTGTGCCGTCCGAAAGAGTGCTGCCCGCCAAAGGATAAATGACCTTATCGAGAACGAGCCCCATGAAAAAGGTGGAACTGATACCTGCCGCCGCAGTGATCGCGATACAGACAAATACGGCGATCATACGGCCTTTATAATAATGGAAGAGATAAGAGAGCAATCTGCCGAACAATTTGAAACTGTGCCCTTTCGGCTTGCGCTGCATTTCTGCCGGTCTGACGGCTACGGACGATTTACTCATTTGCAGCACCTCCTTTCTGCCCTTCGACAGCGTTCGCATTGCCTATTTTATTCTGTGAATAATAAACTTCCTGATAGATCTCGTTGGTAGCGAGCAATTCTTCGTGCGTGCCGATCGCGTTGATCCTGCCGCCGTCCATGACGATGATCTGGTCGGCGTCCTGCACGGAGGAAACGCGCTGCGCGATGATGATCTTGGTGACGTTGGGGATCTCGTCGCGGAACGATTTGCGGATCATGGCGTCTGTTTTCGTATCGACCGCGCTCGTCGAATCGTCCAAGATCAAGACTTTCGGATCCTTCAAAAGGGCGCGCGCGATGCAAAGGCGCTGCTTCTGCCCGCCCGACACGTTGGTGCCGCCCTGTTCGATATACGTATCGTACTTGTCGGGGAAACGCTGGATAAAGTCGTCCGCGCAGGCAAGTTTGCAAACGCGCAGCATTTCGTCGTCCGTCGCGTCCTCTTTGCCCCAACGCAGGTTGTCTTTGACCGTACCCGAGAACAGAACGTTTTTCTGCAAAACCATGGCAACTTTATTGCGGAGCGCTTCAAGATCGTAATCTTTGACGTTGACCCCGCCGACATAGACGGCGCCCTCCGTCGTATCGTACAGGCGCGGGATGAGGTTGACGAGCGTCGATTTCGATGCGCCCGTGCCGCCCAGTATACCGATCGTCTGACCCGATTTTATGTGCAGATTTATGCCCGAAAGGGCGAATTTTTCTGCGCTGGCGGCGTATTTGAAACTGACGTTTTCAAAGACGATGTCGCCGTCTTTGACTTCTTTGACCGCGTTTTCGGGAGAAACGATGTTGCTCTTTTCGTTCAGGACCGCAACGATACGCTCGCCCGACGTGCGCGCGATAATGATCATGACGATGACCATGGAAAGTTGCATGACCGCGGAAAGGATCTGCGAGGCATACATGATCAGAACGGTGAGTTGATCGCTCAAAACGTCCGTTCCCTTATGCGTGAGTATGGCCGCAAGCAAAAAGATGAGCAGGAAGGAAAGCCAAATGCAGAACTGCATGACAGGCCCGTTGATCGCCATGATGCGTTCGGCGAGCGTAAAATCTTTGCATACGTCCTCGGACGCCGCTTCGAATTTTTTCTTTTCAAAATCTTCGCGCACGAAGGATTTGACGACGCGGATCCCCTTGATATCCTCGCGGACGGAGCGGTTCATGTTGTCATATTTATGGAACACCTTTTCAAAGATCGGGTGCGTTTTGAAAATGACGAATACCAACACCGCCGCCAATACCGGAACGAGCGCAAGGAATACCCAGGAAATCGTAGGATTGACGATGAATGCCGCCACGAGCGAGAATATCAGCATGAACGGACAGCGGATCGCCACGCGGATGATCATCATATACGCCATCTGCACGTTGGTGACGTCCGTCGTCTGACGCGTCACAAGGCTGGACGTGGAAAATTTGTCTATATTCGCGAAGGAATAATCCTGGATCGCGTAATACATGTCTTTCCTGAGATTTTTTGCAAACCCCGCGCTCGCGCGCGCCGCAAAACGACCGGAAAGCATGCCCGTGATGAGGGATAAAACCGCCATCCCGATCAGGATCCCGCCGTAATACCAGATGGTGCTCATCCGCAAAACCGCGCTTTTTTCGATTTCGCTGATGAATTTCATGATCACGAGCGGCATCAGACATTCGAGAATGACTTCGATGGATACGAAGATCGGGGAAAGTATGGACGGAGTTTTATACTCACGGATACTTTTCGCCAAAGTTTTGACCATGTTCTGTCTCCTTATATGATAAAATTTTTACCAGGTTTAGGGGGAGTGAAATGATTCATCCCAATAAAAAACGCCTACTCGGCGCTTTCATTTTCAAGATTCTTTTTGAACCGCTCTACGTAGTTGAGAAATGCGTCCACTTCGGCGTCGGTAAACCCTTCTACCAACCGCTTTTCCGTCTTGAGTATCTGCGATTCGATTTGTTTTTTGATGTCTTCTGCATGTTCGGTCAGAACGATCTTTTTCAGGCGCGCATCGTAATCCACGGGAATGCGGCGGATCAGCCCGCTCTTTTCCATGTTTTTCAGCGCCTCCGTAGCGGTGGATCGGCGAATTTTGAATTCCGCCTCCACGTCTTTCTGAAACACATCTCCCTTTTCTGCCCTGCGGAACAGAAAGTTGAGTATCCAACCCTGCATGCCCGTCAGATTTTCGTTGTCCCGAATCACGGGGAGATCGCTCATCGCCTTATCGATCCTGCGCATCAACGATTTTGTCGCGGAACCGATATGCCTTTTATCCATAACACGACCCCTGAATTGTTAGGTTTTCTAACATTATAATCATTCATAGATATTTTGTCAACTATATGAAACTATAATTTTTATCGTTTACGGGAAAATTTGCAATGGCATTTTTTGTGTAAAAATTTGACTTTTCAGACAATATATACTATTCTTGTTTCGATCATTTTTATCGGAGGTGTTTTCCCCTCGTATGCTCTCACAAAACAGAAAAAATATTTATTATTTCGCATCGTTTGCCGCGGTCGGAGGCTTTTTGGAGGCATTCACCTTTTTGCTGCACGGCGGAGTCTTCTGCAATGCGCAAACGGGGAATCTCGTTTTGTTCGCACTGAACCTGTCGAAAGGGCAATTTTCCGACGGTGCAAAATATCTTTACGCGCTTGTTGCCTATATCGCAGGGATCCTCCTCTCCTGC
>ERZ1106952.68-NODE-68-length-81581-cov-6.444091_pt1 | contig 81581 bp, 63 predicted proteins | sample MGYA00403677_ERZ1106952 | MGnify/ENA primary metagenome ERZ1106952 (study PRJEB35170, sample SAMEA104062415) | human gut metagenome | biome: human gut; feature: human-associated habitat; material: faeces | place: Denmark | collected 2012-05-14 ... | reverse complement strand
CAGATGCGCGACGGCTCTTCTCGCCATAATAAAAATTTTTCGATTGCCGAGTCGATAAAATAACCGTGCGAATGAAAGTTACCGTAAAATTATCCCCCGTGGTAAATTTTACGGATCGCAGAGGAAAAAAGTGCGGTCTAAAAAAAGCGAAAACGGTCGCTGTCGCCGTAATATGTGCTTATTGCGGCTCTGAAACGCGCGGTACGACCTAAACCCGAAGTATTTTTCGCCGATACGGCGAGCGTTAACGGGTTGAAACGAGCACTTCACGGTCGGGCAGCACGTCCGAAAACTTTATTATGATATCGCTTGCGAGAACGCTCGTTTCGCCGCGGTCTTTTTCCGCCGCCTCACCCGCCTTGCCGAAGAAGAAGCAGGCGCGCACGGCGCTCATCAGGGGATCGCCTTTTGCCGCCAATGCGCCCGTAAGACCGCCGAGCACGTCGCCGCTCCCCGCTTTTGCCATGGCGGGCGTTCCCGTCAGATTGATAAATGTCTTTTTGCCGTCGCTGATCACCGTCGTCGCGCTTTTCATTGATATGACCGCGTTCAGTTTTTCCGCGAGGTACGCCGTCTTGTCCGTGTCGGGCATGTCGGCAACGCCGCCCGCGCCTTTGCACAGCCGCGCGAATTCCACGACGTGCGGCGTCAGTATCAGTCTGCATTTATGCCCCGTCACGACCGACAAGTCGGAAGCGAGCGCGTTTAGCCCGTCGCCGTCTATGACGAGCGTACCGCCGAACGAACGCGCAAGATACCATATCATTTCAGGCAGATACGGATTACTGCCCATTCCCATCCCGATGACGACACTGTCCGCTTTGCGCATTATGTCGTCGAGCGCGCTTTCGTCGTAAATCGCCTTTCCGCCTTCGTCAGGCATGAAGTAAAGCATTTCCTCTTTCACTCGCGCCTGATAGACGGAGGCAAGACTGCGGGGCACGCAAAGCACCGCATATCCCGCCCCTCCGCGAAGAGCGGCAGACGCCGATTCGTGAGCGAGCATAGACGCGCCGATCATCGTCGGACTGCCTGCGATTATCCTTACGTTGCCGTAAGTGCCCTTATTCGAGACCACTTTGCGCGGCGGGAGACGGAGATCGCTTTCTTCCGCAACGTAAAAATCGGGCTCGCCTACGGGAACGTCTATATCGTATAGCCGTATCTTTCCGCAGTATGACCGCGCCGTACCGATAAGCAGCCCCTGTTTTACGGCAATGAACGTCGCCGTTTCGTCCGCGTTCACGCAGACGCCGTACGGTATGCCCGTATCCGAATCCAGTCCGCTGGGGATATCGACGGCGACGACATATGCCCCGCTCGCGTTTATTTTTTCCGCGGCTTCCGCCATGAGCCCAGCAAGAGGGCGGCTGCAACCTATGCCGAGCATACCGTCGATCACGATATCGCCGTCCGTCACGTCGATGTCCGAGCCGCTTTCGGGTGCGGTCATATCCGCGCCGAGAGCGCTCAGCGACGATATGCGGGCACTGACGAAACCGTTCCGCTTTTCCCCGAAAAGGTAAATTTTACACTTTTGCCCGTCGTCAATGAGCAGCCGCGCGAGCGACAGTGCGTCGCTGCCGTTGTTACCGCCGCCCGCAAACACGACCACGCGCTTTTGCGGCAATGCTTTTATGCGGTCGTAAAGACGCGCCGCGGCGCGCTCAATAAGAGCGTCCTCGCCTGCCTCCGCTATCGCCGCTTTTTCGGCGCGGCGTATGCTTTCCGTTCTGTATACACCTTTCACTGTTCTTCACCGCCTTTGCCGCAGGCGCGCACCGCCGCGGCTATGTCGTCCCATTCGAAGCCTTTGGACGCAAGATGAGCCGAAAGTCTGCGCCTGTCGTACTCATGCGTACGCAGGTATTTTTCCGCGGCTGCAAACGCCGCATCGCGCTGGTCGCCGAGCGCGCCGAGCGCCCGCTCCACCGCTTTTTCGTCCGCGCCCATCCGCATGAGGTCGCTTTTTATGCGCTTTTTGCCGCGACGGTCGCCGTATACGGATATATAACCGTCAACGAATTCCTCGTCGCCTATGTAGCCGTATTCTTTGAGCTTGCTTTCCGTCCGCTCTATCACCGACGCGGAAAAGTTTTTTGCGGCGAGATAATTACTCACCTCCGCTTCCGTTCGCATACGCCGCGCTATGTATTTTACGGCACGGCAGAACGCGCGCTCGCACTCGCTGTCCTGCGTCAGCGCTTCGACCGCTTTTTCGTCTATCTCGACCCCCGCTTTCAGTCCGTGCTCGGCGGCGGTCAATTTTTCGAGCGCGAAAGCATACTCGCCGTCGACATATACGTTTACGCGCGATTTATCGTTTTTCTGCACGCTTATTTCGGTTATGATACCCATGACACACGAATGATAACACGATTTACCGATTTTGTCAAGGCGGGTTTATTCCGTTTTGTTAACCAAAATATTTGACAAAGACGGGCAAAGAATATATTATTTATATATTATGACGTTAGATAATATCAAAGAAGCACAGAGACGGCTTGCTCCCGTCATCCAAAGAAACCCGCTCGATCATTCGTCCACTTTTTCGGCAATGACGGGCGCGGAAGTTTACCTTAAATGCGAAAACCTGCAAAAAACGGGTTCCTTCAAGGTTCGCGGGGCTTATAACAAGATCGCGAAGCTCGCCGAACAGGGCGGCGTGGAGGCTATAGTGGCGTGCAGCGCGGGCAACCATGCTCAGGGCTGTGCGTTCGCGGCTACTTCCATGGGCATGAAAGCGACGATAGTAATGCCCAAGACCACCCCTATCGCAAAGATAAAAGCGACGGAAGGCTACGGCGCGAAAGTGGAGCTGTACGGCGATTATTACGACGATTCTTATAACCGCGCGCTCGAAATAGAAAAGACCGAAGGCGCGGCGTTCATCCATCCTTTCGACGACGAAGACGTCATAGCCGGTCAGGGCACGCTCGGCATCGAAATGCTCGAAGAAGTTCCCGATCTCGACTATGTCATCGTGCCCGCAGGCGGCGGCGGTCTGCTCTCGGGCGTGGCGTGCGCAATAAAATCCATTAACCCCAATGTGCGCGTTATCGGAGTACAGGCGGCGGGCGCTCCCGCGATAGCGCTTTCCTTCAAGGAAAAAACGCACATCTGCACCGACGTGATATACACCATTGCGGACGGCATCGCGGTCAAGAACCCCGGATACATTACCATGGATCTCATCGACAAATACGTCGACGACGTGATGACGGTCAGCGACGGAGAAATAGCTTCCGCGATAATCCACCTCATCGAGCGCACCAAACTCGTTGTCGAGCCGGCAGGCGCCACCTCGCTTGCGCTGCTCCTCTCGGGTAAGCTCAACGTCAAAGGCAAAAAAGTGGCTTGCCTGCTCTCCGGCGGCAATATAGACGTTTCCACCATAGGCAAGATCATCGACAGAGGTCTTGTTTCGAGGGGCAGAAAGATCGAGTTCTCCATCCAGCTACAGGATCGCCCCGGTATGCTCGAAAAAGTTTCGCACATCCTTGCGGAACAGAACGCGAACGTCATTTCCATAACTTACGACAGAATGAGCGCCGATCTCGAATTCGGCGAAACGATACTGCATATAGGCTGCGAAGTCGGCGGGCGCGAACACAGCGAACGCGTTGCCAAAGCGTTGACGGCAGGCGGGCTCAGAGTGCTCGGCGAAAACAGAAGCAACCGATAATAAAGGAGTCAGGATCATGAGAAAGACAATACTTACGGAAAAAGCCCCCGCCCCTATCGGACCTTACAGCCAGGGCGTGGAAGTAAACGGACTTGTGTTCTTTTCGGGACAGATAGCCATCGATCCCGCCGTCGGCAAGGTAGTCGCGCAGGATATCGAAGGTCAGACAAAGCAGGTGCTTGCCAACATAAAAGCGCTGCTCGAAGCCGCTTCCCTCACCGAAAAAGACGTGGTCAAAACCACGGTGTTCATTAAGAATATCGCGGATTTCGGTAAAGTCAACGCGATCTACGCCACTCTTTTCGGAGAAGTTCCCCCCGCGCGTTCGTGCGTGGAAGTGTCGGCGCTCCCCGCTGGCGCTCTTGTCGAGATCGAAATAGTAGCGGCAAGATAATTTTTATATACAATAACGAAAACGATAAAGAAAGTTCCGCAATGCGCGGTCAACTTTCTTTATTTGTTTGTCACCGTACCGAATAACCCGACATAATGAACACCGAAAAAAACAACCGTAAAAACATCGATCTCGGCTCATACCCCGTCGGAAGGCTGATCGCTCGTCTCGCGCTGCCCGCAGTCATAGCGCAGCTCATCAATCTGCTTTATAATCTCGTCGACCGCATGTACGTCAGCAATATTCCCGAAACGGGAATGAACGCGCTTGCGGGACTGGGCGTGGTATTCCCCATCACGCTCATAGTCAGCGCGTTTGCCAATCTCATAGGAATGGGCGGCGCGCCGCTCGCGGGAATACGCACGGGCGAAGGCAGAAGAGACGAGGCGGAAAAGATATTCAATAACGGGTTTATCATGCTCGCGCTGTTCGGCGTTACGCTCACGATAACCGTTGTGACGGCAAGGAGCGGACTCGTGCGCCTTTTCGGCGCGCCCGATTCCTGTTTCACGTACGCGAGAGATTATCTCGGTATATATGCGCTCGGGACGATATTCGTCATGATGTCGCTCGGACTCAACCCGTTCATAACCACGCAGGGGCGCAGCGTCACCTCCATGCTCACCGTGCTCATAGGCGCGCTGCTCAACATAGCGCTCGACCCGCTCTTCATATTCGCGTTCGGAATGGGCGTAAAAGGCGCGGCGCTCGCCACGGTGCTTTCCCAATGCGTTTCCGCCGTGTGGGTGTCGGCATTCTTTTTCAGGAAAAACTCGCTGTTCCGCTTCCGCCCGAAGTATTTTCTGCCCGAGCCGAAAAGAACGGGAGCAATGCTCCTCCTCGGGTTATCCCCGTTCATAATGTCGGTCACCGAAAGCGCCATACAGATAGTTTTCAACATCAATCTCAAAGCCTATTCGGGCGGTAACGGCGACTATACCGCCGCAATAACGGTCATGCTGAGCGCGATACAGATCATCTGTCTGCCGCTTAACGGACTGGGTACGGGCGTACAGCCTTTGATAAGCTATAACTACGGCAACGGCAATTTCGCAAGGATAAAAAAAGCGGTGCGCATAGTCACGCTCGTCGCACTGTGTTACAGCACGTCAATGTGGATTATTTCTCTTGCCGCGCCGCAGATTTACGCATATGTTTTCAATGCGTCGCCGACCGTTGCCGCGATTATAAAAAAATACACGCCCCTGTTCATGGCGGGCACAGTCATGTTTTTCGCGCAGATGACGTTGCAGAACGTGCTTGTCGCGCTCGGCCAGGCAAAGCTGTCAATATTCCTCGCCTGCCTGCGAAAAGTGATCCTGCTCATACCGCTTTGTTTTCTGCTCCCTCTCGCGTTCGGCGTTTCGGGCGTGTTTTACAGCGAAGGTATCGCCGACGCCGTCGCGGGCGTGACCACCGCCGTCACGTTTTTCGTCATGCTCCCGCGCGTGCTTGCCGCGCGCGGCAAAGTCCTGTCCGAAGAAGCCGAAAAAAGCAATTCCGAAAGACCGTAACCATAAGTGAACGCATATTCTCATTAAAAGATTGCAAAAACGATAAAATCACAATATATTGAAAAAATTTCTCAAAAAAGGGTTGACAAAACACAATATATAGTGTATATATAAAGTACTTCATACGACTGACGGAAATAAGCGGAGTTCACCGCACGGAGTATGGAGCGAGAGTCGCCGACCGTCTGGGTAATTTACCGAGGGTTTCGCGCGGCTTTTATTATTTGACCTTAAAAACAAGCGCAAAAGCGTCGGCAAAGCCATCCGCGTGCATTACGGGAGCAAGGACATGAAGGGATACATACATTCCATAGAAAGCATGGGAACGGTCGACGGACCCGGAATAAGAACGGTGGTGTTCTTTCAGGGATGCTCGCTCAGGTGCAAGTACTGCCATAACCCCGACACATGGGCAATGCGGGAAGGAAAAACTACGGAAGCCGCAGAGCTTGTCGCTAAGATAAAGCGGTTTGCGCCCTATCATAAAGCCACGGGCGGCGGCGTTACCTTCTCCGGCGGAGAGCCGCTTATGCAACCCGAATTCCTTACAGAGTGTCTGAGGCTGTGCAGGAACGAAGGCATACACACCTGTATAGACACCGCGGGAGCGGGGCTAGGCGATTATGACGAATTGCTGCGTTACACGGATCTCGTGCTTTACGACGTCAAACACTTCGAGCCCGAAAGCTATAAGGAGCTTACGGGAGGAGACATGACACGGACGGAGAAATTCGTCGACGCGTGCGGGAAAGCGGGCGTACCGCTCATCGTCAGGCACGTTGTCGTTCCCGGGCTGACCGACGGGCGCGAACATCTTAAAAGGTTGAGGGATTATACGGACAAGCTGCCCGGCGTGATAAAAGTCGAATTGCTTCCCTATCACGTGCTGGGCGTGCATAAATACGCGGCTATGGGTATCGGTTATCCGCTCGAAGGAGTCAGACCTATGGACGCGGAGCTTTGCGAAAAACTGCAAAAGGAATTTTTCAATTAACGGAGAGGAATATCGTGATAACTACTTACGACGAATGGAAGGGGTTCAAACCCGGCAACTGGCAGAGAGAAACGGACGTGCGCTCGTTTATCGTGAAAAATTACAGCGCATACGACGGCGATGAAAGTTTCCTTGCTCCGCCTACGCAAAAGACAAGGAACGTCTGGAAAAAATGCGAAGCCCTGCTTTCCGAAGAGCTGGAAAAAGGCATTCTCGACGTGGAAACGAAAATAGTTTCGGGCATAGACAATTTCGCGCCCGGATATATCGACAAGGATAACGAGGTAATCGTCGGTCTTCAGACGGACGCTCCCCTCAAACGTATCGTCAATCTTTACGGCGGCATGCGCATGGCAAAGACCGCGCTCGAACAGTACGGGTATAAGCTCGACCCCGACATCGACGAGAAGTTTTCCGAGTACCGCAAAACGCACAATCAGGGCGTATTCGACGTTTATCCCGAACGCACGCGGCTTGCGCGCCACGCGGGATTGCTCACGGGGCTTCCCGACGCTTACGGCAGAGGGCGTATAATCGGCGATTACAGGCGCGTTGCGCTGTACGGCATCGATCGCCTCGTGGAAGAAAAGAAAAACGATCTCGAACGGCTCGACGGACCCATGACCGAAGAACGCATACGCCTGCGCGAAGAAGTGAGCGAGCAGATACGCGCGCTCGGCAAGCTCAAAAGCATGGCGGCGCGTTACGGTTACGATATCTCCCGCCCCGCGAAAAACGCGCGCGAAGCGGTACAGTTCCTTTACTTCGCATACCTTGCGGGGACCAAGGAAAACAACGGCGCGGCGACGTCGCTCGGACGCACGTCCACCTTCCTTGACATTTATATCAAGCGCGACATGGATCTCGGACTGCTTGACGAGTCGGGCGCGCAGGAGCTTATCGATCAGTTTATAATCAAACTGCGCCTTATACGTCATCTCAGGACGCCCGAATACAATGAGCTGTTCGGCGGCGATCCCACCTGGGTAACGGAATCCATCGGCGGCGTGACGGTATCCGGCAAGCACATGGTAACGAAGACGTCTTTCCGTTACCTTCACACGCTCACCAACCTCAATCCCGCGCCCGAGCCCAATCTGACCGTTCTTTGGTCGGCTAAACTCCCTGCCGCGTTCAAGTCCTACTGCGCGGAAATGAGCATAAAAACGGACTCCATACAGTACGAGAACGACGACGTCATGCGTCCCGTTTACGGCGACGATTATGCCATAGCGTGCTGCGTATCCGCAATGAAAGTCGGCAAACAAATGCAGTTCTTCGGCGCGCGCTGCAACATCGCAAAAACTCTGCTCTATGCTATAAACGGCGGCGTGGACGAAAAATCGGGCGTTAAACTCGTCCCCGGTATCGAGCCTATCACAGACGAGATACTCGATTACGAAAAGGTACGCGCAAACTACGTCAAAGTCATGGAATACGTGGCTGAGCTTTATACCGACACGCTCAACATCATCCATTACATGCACGACAAATACGCATACGAGGCAGTACAGATGGCGTTGCATGATACGCGGGTAACGCGTTTGTGCGCTTACGGCATCGCGGGTCTGTCGGTCGCAGCCGATTCCCTGTCCGCCATACGCTATGCGAAAGTGCGCCCCGTGCGCAACGAAAACGGTATCGCGGTCGATTTCATAACCGAGGGGGATTTCCCCAAGTACGGCAACGACGACGATCGTGCGGACGATGAAGCGGTATTCATCGTGACAACGTTCTCCAAAGAGCTCAAAAAGCACAAACTGTACCGCGACGCAAAACACACGCTGTCCGCTCTGACGATCACGTCCAACGTCATGTACGGCAAAAAGACGGGCACGACGCCCGACGGCAGAAAGCTCGGCGAACCTCTCGCACCCGGAGCGAACCCCATGCACTGCCGCGACGAAAACGGCGCGCTCGCTTCGCTCAACTCCGTCGCGAAGATACCTTATCGCGGGGTCTGCCAGGACGGCATATCCAACACATTCTCCATAGTTCCGAACGCGCTCGGCAAGACCATGAGTGAACGCAAGTCCAATCTCGTGGGGCTGCTCGACGGATACTTCGCGCAAAGCGCGCATCATCTCAACGTAAACGTGCTCAACCGCGAAACGCTCATCGACGCATACAACCACCCCGAAAAATACCCTACTCTCACGATAAGGGTGTCGGGTTACGCGGTCAATTTCCGCAGGTTGTCGAGAGAGCAGCAGGCGGAAGTCATAAAGCGTACTTTCCACGAGTCTATGTGACGCAGTCATTATTCGGACAACAACCACCTAACTCGGAAAAGCGACTGACGAAATCATTTCGCAGCCGCTTTTCCTTTTTTTAACGCCGCAAGCGCCGAGGCGTTATCTTATGAAATTGGTCTTTTCCGATTTGGGGCAATCGGGCGTGAGTATTCCGTTCGCTTTGCCGCACTCTATGCATTTAAGCAGCCATGCCATGTTGTACGCAAGATTGCGCATGGTAGCCACGCCTTCCCCGTCTTTGAACACGTCTTCCCCGCGCGAGCCGTGCACTTCGTTCCAATACGTCGAAGATACGACGGGCATCTGCGAAATGGTGAAGTATTTGTTCAGTTCGTCCACGGTCACTATCGTTCCCGCACGACGGGCAGACGCTATCGCAGCGGCGGGCTTGTGAGGATAACCGCCGTGAGCGTAAAACATGCGGTCGAGCAAGCTCACAATACTGCCATTCGGAGAAGCATAATATACGGGAGAACCGACGATAAGTCCGTCGGCATTTTCCGCCTTTTCGATGATCCCGTTGACTATGTCGTTATTTATCGCACAACGCTTCGAGCCGCTTTTTCGGCACTGACCGCACGCGATACAGCCGCTTATCGGCTTTTTGCCGATGTTCACCATCTCGCTTTCCACTCCGCATTCTTTCAGTGCGTCCGCGATAATGCCGAGCGCGGTACGTATGCAACCGCCGTCGTCGGGACTTCCGTTAATCATCAATACTTTCATGACTTATCTCCTTTAACCGATGGATTTACTTAATTATAAACTCTTTGCTGATTTAAGTCAACGTCAGATCGCCGTCGGGGTTGACAAATCGCGCGAAATGGTATAAAATCTCAGTTAAGTAATGATCATAGACTTTCACACACATTGCTATCCCGACGAGCTGGCGGTCAGAGCGCTCGGAGCCGTTCATGACGTCCGCACGGAAAGGTCGGACGGAACGTACAGGGGGCTCATGGCGGCGCTCGACGAAGCGGGCATAGACAAAGCCGTCGTGCTGCCCGTATGCGGCAGACCCGATCACGAAAAAACGGTGAACGGATTTTTGCAAACGCTGTCGGACGACAAGTTGTTGCCTTTCGTGTCCGTCCACCCTTTCAGCCGCAACGCCGCGGCACTCGTCGAAGATTACGCGAAACACGGCGCGGCGGGGATCAAATTCCACACCTCCCTGCAAAATTTCAGGCTCGACGACGAACGCGCCACAACGCTTTATAAAAAAGCCGCGGACCTTGGGATGATAACCGTTTTCCATTGCGGAAGACCCGGGATCTATCCGTCCGCGCTCGATTGTTATCCGTCCGATTTCAGGAAGATCATGCGCTTTCTCGCCCCCGAAAGAACGGTGCTCGCGCACTTCGGCGGATACGGGATAAACGACGAAGAACTCGAAGCGCTGCGTTCGCTTCCGTTCTTCACGGACACGTCGCTGTCGGAAACACAGTTCACACGGGAACGGTTTACGCGGCTCCTCGATACGTTCGACGATGACAGAATACTTTTCGGCAGCGACTCGCCATGGCGTATAGTGAAAAACGCCGCGAAGTTCGTACGCTCCGCCTGCTCCGATGAAATCAGGTTGCAAAAGATCCTCTGCGGCAACGCCGAAAGGCTGCTCAGCTCGGTCAGACGAGCCCGTTGAATCCGAATATTTCCGAATCGGAGACGACTCGGAAACAAATATAAAAGGAGAAAAAAATATGAAAACCAGACAGAAAATGCTTATTGCCGTTTTTGCGCTTTTGCTTGCCGCCGTCTTTGCCTTAACGGTACTTACTGCTTGCGGTTCGGAAAGCGGCAGCGCGAGCGAAAACGAAAAAGCCGCCGAAAAAACAATAGCTGGCATAGGCGGAGGCGCGACCGCGGTTCCTTCCGACGCGACGCACGTCACCGCGGAAAGCACGCTCAGCCAGCCGGGTAATTATTACGTCGATACGTCGTTCGACGGCAAAATAACGGTAGGATGCGAAGGCGTTACGCTTTTCCTTTCGGGAGCCGACATAACGAACGGCAAAAAGGTCATCGAAAGCACTTTCGACATGACCATAACGCTTATAGGCAACAACTCTATATCAAACGACAACACGGCGGGATCGAACGCCATAGACTGCACCGGTTCGCTCGTCATAAACGGGAACGGTTCCCTTTCGATCGACGCGACCAAGAACGGCATTAAAGCAAAATCTATATCAGTGATCGACGCGACGCTTGACATCGACGCGGATAAAGACGGTCTGCATGCCGAAATCGACGCTTACGACGAAGCGACCGCCGCTCCCTCGCCCTCTTACGACGACGGCGGATTCGTGTATCTCAAAGGTGCGAAAGTAACCGCAAGCTCAGCCGAAGACTGCATAACGGCGGATACTTTCGTCTATATCGCCGACAGTACCGTAAGCGTTACGGCAGGCGGCGGAGCGCCGCAGACGGTCACCGAAGTCTCCGCGGGAACGGCTGCCGGCAAAGGAATAAAAGCAGGCGCGATAGACTGGGGCGCCGACGGCACTGATATTGAATGGAACGGATACCTCATCGTGATAAACGGCGGCACGCTCGACATAAACTCGAACGACGACGCGATACATTCGGACAGCGAAATTATCATAAAGAGCGGTACCGTCGCAATATCCACGGGCAATAAAGCCATAAACGCAGACGGGCAGCTTACTGTCAGCGGCGGAAAAGTAACGATAAACAAGTGTTACGAAGACGTTGACGCGGGAAAATCGGATATATCCGAAGGTACGATCGTAAAATAACAAACAAATTTATTTTATCTCGCGCCGATCGTTTTAATTTTTTGCAAGTGTTTTGCGGGGGTGCCATTCTTTGAAAAGAAGGGCACCCCCGCACCCATTCCAAGAAACTTAAAATCAATTATGCGTAAAATATTCGGCTTTGTTTTGTAAAAAATAACTATAAGATATACAACTTTATACCAAAAGCACGAGATGTAGAGAGCATAATAAGCAGCAGATGCGAGAAGATCTCGAGGCGCAAACGTGCAAAATTTGTACGGAGGCAAAGCCTCAGCACGTCCCCGAAGCCTACCTCACGATGGCGAGGGAAATTTTGCGCGTATCCGCCCGAAAGATCCCGCAGATACGGGAATGATATTGCGCAACACAGCGAAAAAAAACCGCGAAAGCGGTTTTCTTTCGCGGCAGTGTAGCGCTATCGGTGCGCAATAAAACTTATTCCCACTCTATCGTTGCGGGGGGTTTGCTCGTTACGTCGTAAGCTATACGATTGATGCCCTTTACTTCGTTTACGACACGCGAAGATATAACTTCGAGCACTTCGTAGGGTATGCGGGCGAAATCGGCTGTCATGCCGTCCACGCTCGTCACCGCGCGAAGACCGCACACATAATCGTAAGTGCGCTCGTCGCCCATGACTCCGACGGTCTGCACGTTCGTTAGAACGGCAAAGTACTGCCATATCTCTTTGTCCAGCCCGGCTTTGGCTATCTCCTCGCGATAGATGTAATCGGCGTCCTGCAATATCTTTACTTTTTCCGCGGTGACCTCGCCTATTATCCTGATACCGAGTCCCGGTCCGGGGAACGGCTGACGAAGGACTATCGAAGCGGGCAACCCTATCTCGAACCCGCAGGCGCGGACCTCGTCTTTGAACAGGTCGCGCAAAGGCTCGACTATTTCTTTGAAGTCCACCACGTCGGGCAGTCCGCCTACGTTATGGTGGCTCTTTATCTTTGCGCTCGCGCCAAGCCCGCTCTCGATGACGTCGGGATATATGGTGCCCTGTACGAGGTAATCGACGGCGCCTATTTTTTTAGCTTCTTCCTCGAATACTTTGATGAATTCGGCGCCTATTATCTTGCGCTTTTTTTCGGGTTCGGTCACGCCTTTGAGTTTTGAAAGGAAACGCTCGCCCGCGTCCACGGCGATGAGGTTCATGCCCTGTTCGTCGCGGAAAACGCGCACTATCTCCTGCGTTTCGTTTTTGCGCATAAGACCGTGATCTACGTATACGCAGACGAGATTGGGGCAAGCCTTATGCACGAGCGTTGCCGCGACCGCGCTGTCCACGCCGCCCGAAAGCGCGCAAAGTACTTTCTTGTCGCCTATTTTTTCTTTGAGTTTTGCAATGGTGTCCGCTGCAAAATTGCCCATTGTCCAGTCGCCTTTCGCTCCGCATACTTCATAAAGGAAGTTTCTGAGTATCTTGTTGCCTTCCTCGGTATGCATGACTTCGGGGTGGAACTGCACGCCGTAAAGTCCGCGTTCAGCGTTCTCCATCGCCGCAACGGGGCACGTCGGAGTCGTGGCGGTAACAGTGAAACCTTCGGGCAGTTTTTCGACGTAGTTGGTATGGCTCATCCAGCAAAGCGAGGTTTTCTTTACGCCCTTGAACAGTTTGCTTTCTCCTGCCGTAAGCGTCTGCCTGCCGTACTCGCGCGGGCCTTGCGTTACTTTGCCGCCCGTCATGTGCGCTATAAGCTGGCAGCCGTAGCAGATACCGAGTATAGGCACGCCCGCTTCGAGAAGCTCTTTTCCGACGCGGGGAGCGTTCTCCTCGAAAATATTGCTCGGTCCGCCCGTGAATATTATGCCTATGGGCGACTTCGCAAGCAATTTTTCCGTCGGAGTGGTATACGGCAACAGTTCGCAGTATACGTTGAATTCGCGCACTCTGCGCGCGATGAGCTGATTGTACTGTCCTCCGAAATCGAGGACGATCACCGTCTGACGATTATCCATTATGCTTTCTCCGTAAAGTTTTTCTTCGTGAATTCGTACGCTCCTATTGCCACCGCCTGCGGCAGATTGAGCGAGTCTATCATATCCGTATGTTTTATGATGACGGGCGTTCCGTACGCCGCATATTCGTCGGGCAATCCCGTTGCCTCGTTCCCGAATACGAGCGCATATGCGCCGTCGGGCTTTTCCACCGACGTTATCGGACGGCTGCAAGGTCTGAGCATGAAAAGATATTTAGGCTCTTTATGCGCCGCGGCATAGTCCTCCCAACTATCGTATAGCGAAACGTTCATGGAGAACACCGCGCCCATGGACGCGCGTACCGTTTTCGGATCGTACACGTCCGCGCTGCGCCTGTCTATCACCGCGAGGTCGCGCAATCCGAACCCGAGCACGGTGCGCATTATGGTGCCGAGATTGCCGTCGTCCGAAGGTCTTACGAGCGCGACGTGCGCGGTTTCGCCGAATACGGTATAGCGTTTTCTGAACGCCCCGACCATGAATACGTTGCCTTTTTTCGCGACGCGGGCTATCGCCCTGTCGTCGACGGTCGTAATGTCCTTTACGTCCGCAAGGATTTCCGCAAGTTCGTCCGTCATTTTCAGCTTCGAGGCAAGCGCGACGGCAACAAGGTCCTCTTTACGCTTTTTTATAAGCTCCACGGTCGGGAACGCCCCGATACTGTAAGAGATATCACCGTCTTTGTCGTATGCCCTGAACATTCTTTCATTATAATAAAAAAGCGCGTCAAAGTCAATCGTTAGCAGCCATAACCGCAAACGAATTAGGCGCGCCGCTCGGTCAACCGACACGTCACAAAAATATTACATAAGCCATGTCCCCGCCGACGGGTATTTTATCCCCGAAATGCGGATTCAAAGCGCTTTCGGTATTTATACCTGACCTCTGGTTTTTGTCCGACTATCTTTACGGGTCAAGATCACCCGCGAAAAGCAACTTAAAACACGCGCCGAACGGCGCGTGTTTTATGCCATATCTGTTTTATCTTGCATATGATATCCGATTTTCAGATATCGAAAACGTCGTCGTTTTCAGGCTTAGAATCGTCGAAAAATTCGGGAGAGGCAGATCTTTTTTCTACCCACGGAGGAACGGCGGAATTATCCCCTCCCGCCCTGCGTTTCGCGTAATCGACGCAAGCGAGAAGCAGTTTATAAACTTCTGCGGCGTTTTTGATCTTGTAAAACGCGATTTTCTGATCCATTACCTTTCCTATCTCCGAATACGTTATCTTTATCGTTCCGAGCCCTATATCCTTGCGCTTCGGATATTCGACAAGTTTTACCGTTACGATATTCTGATAAGGTATGAGTAAACCGACCCGTCCGTTCATGATTCTCGCGCCGCGTTCATCCATCGCAAAATAATTATGTCTGAGAGCGGAACGTCCGCGCCAGATGACCAGCGGTATGCATATAAGGACGATCGATACCTCCATTGATAAAAGGAACGACCAATGTACGAGTACGGTCGGTATCAAAGCTATCATGCATATCGCAATGAATGATAATAAAACTATGCACGATTCCCTTACCGCTTCGGGTCGGACGCGCGCAGTCCATATATAACCGTGTTCTTTTCTCCAGATCTCGAAAGACGAATCGCTTATCTTTTCTTTTTCCGTGTTGGCGAGTCTTATGACATCATCGTTGCCCGTAAAGAAATATCCGACGGCATACAGCTTCTGACCTTCGGTAACTTTACCCGACCAGGTATTGAACACATAGTCTTTGTTCCCGATGAGCGCCCTCTCTTCATCCGTAAATTTTACGTGATCGGTGCTTTCGGGAACGAATACCGCGCCCGAGTCCAGCTTCTGCCCCTGTTCGTCGATCTTCATCAGCGTTACTACTCGATCGGTTATCACGGCTTTAACACACGAATAGATCTCGTCGCATATGTTTTCGAATGTCTTTTTGTATCTTATCTCCACGTGCGCGTCAAGGAATACGACCATGGCGGACTTTTTCCTCGCGAATACCGAGATCGTTTTGTCCGCGTTATCCGATCTTTTTATGCATAAATATCTGATATTGCTGCCAGCGGTAACTGTCACGCTCGCACGTTCGACTATTCCGTCGTACTCGAATTTTTCGTTGAGATAACTGGCGATTTCTTCGAAGCTCACTTCGTTTTACCCCTTTTATGTTTGATCTAAAATTATTATAACACCTTTCGCGTGATATTTCAAGAGTTTGTTTTATAATAAAATGCAATGCCGATCTAAAAAACATTGCATTTTATTATATTCATACGTCACTCCGCGTTTTTGCTTACGAAAGAGCCGTGGTTGCGGGCATAATGGAATATGTATTGCTGAGCCAGTCCTGAAAGTCCGCCGTATCTGCCGAGATAGTGATCGTGCACTTTCACGGGCGTGTCGAGCTCCTTAGTCGAAAGCGACTGATTTATCCATGTATCCACGGGAAACGAATCGCCTCTGCCCAGTCCGAAAAGCACTATACAGTCTGCCACTTTGGGTCCGACTCCTTTGACCGTAAGTAATTTTTTCCGCGCCTGATCGGTGGGAAGCCCGAGCAGTTCCGCGACGAAATCCTCGGTGACCGTTCGTGACGCTTCATACAGATACGGTGCGCGGTACCCTGCGCCGAGCGCCGCGAAGTCGTCGACCGAGAGCGACAGCAGGCGCTCCCGCGTCGGGAAAGCATAACCGTCGTTAAGCTTCTCCCCAGCTTTTTCGCATATCCTGTTTATTATCCCTTTTATGCGCGGTATATTGTTGTTCGCGGAAACGATAAAAGATATTATCATTTCGAAAGGATCCTGCCGCAAAAGTCGTATACCGCTCCCGACGGACGCCGCGTCTGCCAGTTCGGGAAACGAGCGGAGCCTGGCATTCAATGACGGGTAATCCGTGTCAAGCGCGAAATAGCGATAAAAAAAATCTGGCGTATCCGTGGTTATCGTTATCGAACCGTTATCTTCCGTTATCACGCAATATTTGTCGGAAGCATGGAGCACGTATGCCCCGCCGCTCTGAGCGAAACGGAAAACCTGTCCGCATTCGAGCGTATCCTTGACGGAAAAACATTCGGGATCGGTTATTATGAGCGCGTTTTTTTCTTTGGTTATTTCCATGATATGTCGGTAAACAAAAACGGTGAAAGAGGTATCCTTCACCGTTGACGTCATCCTTATGCGGGATATACGCTGACCTTTTTACGGGTCTTGTCATATCGTTCGAACTTTACGACGCCGTCTACTTTGGAGTAAAGCGTATCGTCGCTGCCGATACCTACGTTTGCGCCGGGGTGGAATTTGGTTCCTCTCTGACGAACGAGTATATTGCCTGCGAGCACCTTTTCACCGGCGTATCTTTTGACGCCGAGGCGCTGTGCGTTACTGTCTCTTCCGTTTTTGGTGGATCCGCCGCCCTTTTTGTGAGCCATGAGGACAAGCGGCTTGAATGCGAATATAGTCATTTCGAAATCTCCTTATATAACCTTACGCGATCTTTGTGATCTTCACTTTTGTGAACGCCTGTCTGTGTCCGTTCTTTACGCGTTCGTTCTTCTTTGCCTTGTACTTGAATACGACGACCTTCTTGGTCTTGCCCTGCTTGACGATCTCGCCGCTGACTTTTGCGCTGACCTCTTTGCCCGTCTTCACGACGTCGCCGTCAACGGTCATGATAGCGTCGAATTCGACGGTAGCTCCCGCTTCGCCGACAAGCTTTTCCACTTCGATGACGTCGCCTTCGCTTACTTTGTACTGTTTGCCGCCCGTTACTATAACTGCGTACATTTTGATCTGAGTCCTCCTTCACTTGATGTTTCCGCCGCGATCACGGGTTCGCGATAACGCGCATTAAAGACCCGTCGCGAGCGGTTCATTTGGTATTATATATAATTATGCCCCGCTTGTCAAGAATTTTTTATGTCATCGGCAAAATTTTGTTTAACGTAAAACGGAGAGCGCAAGTGTCTACGCTCTCCGTTTTAAGGTCATATCGATCAGTATTATTCAGCCGCTTCCGTTATCTGCAAATAATCGATCTTGAAATCCGCATAATCGCCCCACGAACTTGACACCGCGCCGTCTTTGACGCTGAGTTTAAGCGTGATGGTATTTTCTCCGTCGACAAGATCCACATCCGCAAGATGAACATCGTAGAAGGTCTGATAACAGTTATCCATAGAGCCTGTCGAGCCTTCGCATCCGGGAATGATCGCGTCACTTGCCATCTCGACTTTATTATCGCCGACATAAAGATCGAAAATTTTGGTAAGATCGCTTTCGAGCATTTTTTTGACACCCGTGTTATCGTCCCAACTTCCGTTTGCTATCCTTATCGTAAGCGAATACTTACCTGACTTTGCCGCATCGATCTTGAAAATCATCGACTTATCCGCCGTTGCAGCGTCCTTACTTGCGGTTTTGAATCCGCCGTTATTGACTATTGCAATTTCTCCGTTGCCTATGTCGCACAGACCGTCATCGCCCTTAGTCATTACCTCTACAGAAGCCGGATCGTTTATGTCGCCTATGTTATTCCAGGTAACCAAGTTATTATCTTCCACCTGAATAGCGCACGCATAATTTACCTTAAACTCTTTTCCATCTACAATCAAGGTAACAGCTCCGCCTATCGTGGCGACGCCGCCTGCGGTTATTTCAATTTCCGCCACGCCTTCATAACCGCAATCACAGCTTTCCGTTGCAACGAAATCATCTGCCGTAAACACATGACCTACATCGTAATTAGAATATTTTGCGGATATGGATACCGTTTTTTCATGAGTTGCTTTTTCGCCTTCCGTTTTTCCGCAAACGCATTCCTTCCAATGATAATCATCGTCATATCTGATTTCGTATTCATGCTCGGATTTTTCGGTACCGACACAGCCTTCCCTGATGCACTCACGCGTATGATATTCGTCAGTCACTATCCATTCGCCCCATTCGTGACCGAGCGGAGGAACGGTATAATCATAGATGATATCGCCGTTTTCGTTAACCATGACACCGCATTCTTTGCAGTATTTGTACGCGATATTGCCTGCTGTCTCGCATGTCGCCGGCGTAGCGGCAACCGAAACGAAATCATGTCCGTAATCCGAACCGTAATTGACTACGCGGATATAATCCCACATCTCTGAGCCTACTTCGTTCCAGGCGTCACCCGAATATCCGGGTTTGGGCGCAACTCTGAATTTAACGGTATTGCTTCCGGAATTAAGCTTTATATGCGTGATCCTGATATCCATGAACGTCTGGCGTAAACGCGTCCACGCAGGAGTATCTTTTTCCTGCCCGTCTAAATCTTCGCCGGTGATTACTTCGGGAACGATTACGCTTTCGGAAATATTTATCTTTGTTCCGTTAATATATAAATCGTAAACGTCCCCTAATTTATACTCTGCGGCATCCCACTTTGTACCGGTCAAAGAAGTATCGCCGCCTCGCCAGTTAGCGTTATTGATTCTTGCGATTATGTCGAAATACCCTTCGCTTTCGCTCGTGACGTTGAATGTTATCGATTTTTCCACCGATTCGTCATATTGCGAAATCTTGGTTTTCAGCGGCTCGCTCAGAATAGTCACGTCATCGAGTTGGGTAAAGGTTCCTGTTGCAGAATCGTAAGAATATGCCGCGCTGGAAATTCCTTTGGCACTGCTTCCTGTCAGAGTTGCGTTTTCCGCCTCATACTTTGCACTTACGGAAACAGGTAAATCGACGGTATATGCTTTATCGTTTTCGGTATAAGTAACCTTCACGACGGATCCCGAGTTCAGCACCGTTCCGTTTTCAGGCGTTACGGTATAATTCGTCACTTCACCGAGTTCTTCACCGCACGCACAAACTTTGCTTACTTTAAGTCCCGTAGTATCCAAAGCCTCGCCTGCGGTATATTCCGATTTATCGGGCATCGCAGAAATTTTGATTTTGTCCAGACTTGTACCCTGCGCTTCATATCCGCATACGCTGCACTTATGAGCGTGGTCGGAACCTTCGCCTACCGAAACAAAGACATGTTCGGCACTTTCCGAATATTCGCAATCCTTACAGGTTTTGGAATGAGCGTCCTCTGTAATTTCCCATTCTCCGAAATTGTGCTCCTTCATAGGCAAAACAACATCGGTTATGCGTTCTATACCGTATTTATCGGCATACGACTGCAAACATTCTTCACACTGCCAATACTCTTTCGTTCCCTGACTTGTACATGTCGCGGGCACGCTTGCATGATATTTGAGTGTGTGAGTGTGTTCCGAAGGAACACCGTAAGAGGAAAGTTCGATCCAATCAATATTCATCGAACAAGGCGGTTCGTTCCAAGTGTTCATTTCCCCGTAAGCCGTACCGTGCAAATATAATTTCACGGTATGCGTACCTGCCGTAAGCTCCAGTTTTCCGAGACTCACGGTCTGATACGTATTGAATATCTGATCCTGCGTTCCTGCCGGAAGCGCGCTGAATATTGCGTCTTCGGATACGGGAACAGCTTCTCCTCCGTCTACGATAATGTCCATTATGTGAGAAAGATTAAGCTCTTCGGCATAATTCGTTTTTATCTCATCGTTAGTCGAAAGCACATATCCGTTACAACTACGGAGAGTCAATTCGTATTCGCCGTCCACGGCAACGCTCACATTGAACATAACGGAAGACTCTTCGCCCTTAAGCACGGAACCTCCCCTTGTCGAGCCGTAGCCTACCGTACCGACTGCTATATATTGTTCTCCGTCATACTGCCATTCCGTAATGTTGTTTACGGCTCCCGCGTTTACGAACGAAGCGTTTTCACCCTCGTAACGAGAACGCACTTCAGCCAGGAAAGAAGTCGATATTTCATTATCGGAGGCAAGTGTTATCGCAACTTTATAATTGCTTCCCAAATCGATCTTTTCGGAAGGTACGCTGAGTCTGTATTCGCTTGCGTCCAGTAATCGGCGATTGCCCGTCTTACCGTAAGTCGCGAGTACGCTTACCGAACCGAGTCTTTCGCCTGAAAGTACCGAATATTCTCCCACGGGTTCTATAGCGGTTATTTTTCCGTTATCGATCTCCTGTTGCACCGTCACGGGGATCATACACGAAACAGTGGCATCGTTTTCGGTATACTGTACGCGCACGGATTCCTGTCCGACGACAAGCGGCGTCGTGTCGCATGTAAACGACGTTATTTCCTTTACAAGTCCGCTGTTATAAGTCGCATTCAGTCTCATTCCCTGCGGATCGAATACCGAACCCGCAGAATACGCTATGAGATAAGGCTGCTCAACCATCGTAAGCTCAGTAACAACGAGCGGCGAAAGCGCTATATCCACTTCCGTACTCTTGTTACGGTATATAATCGTAACCTTACCGCCGTCCTGAGCAAACGTTTGCGGCACATTCAGCACACAGTCTTCGGGCGCTATATCCACATATTTTGCTTCTACGTATTTTCCCCCGTATTTGGCTTTGACAATAAAATCTTCCACGCTAACTTCGGCGTTTCCGTCCGCATAATAAACGACTCCGTCCTTAAGTTCTGCGGTAATCGATTTCAGAGTTTCAAGATCAGCTTTCTGTACGGCTTCGAGCGCTGCTTCACTTCTCTGTTTATAAGGAAGATACGAGCCGAGGGGCACCGCTATGACCGCGATGATGACAGCGACGGCAAGGACGATGCCGACTATCAGTTTGAGTTTACCGAATTTAGTCATTTCCCTTACCTCCTTCGCTGCCGTTGTCTGCCGTAGCCACGGCTTTCTCTTTACCGACGGCAAGTTTCGCTTTTCTGTTTTTCAATATACCGAGCACGAGCAGGAAAGCCCAGAAAGCGCAGCTTGCGAAAGCTATTATCGTCAGGTCAATGAGAAGCGGATGCCACCATATCCAAGGCTCGCCGAGCGAACCGCTGGAAACATAGTCGAGATTGACCGTGCTTGCCGTATACTCGGCATTAAGCCACATATAAAGCACGTTTTTGACTGCCTGACGTATCTCATGGTCAAGTCGATTCCCTGTGTTGTCATAATCGGACGTAAGTCCCGTCGACATGCCGAGGTCGCCACCCATACGAATGGATTCATTCATGTTCATATATTGATTATGGTCGGAGAAATCCGTGATTATCGCTCCGCGGAATCCCCATTCGTTACGAAGAAGCCCTTCCTGCAAACCGACGCTTCCGCCCGCCCAACGCGCGCCTACACGGTTGTAACTCGACATTATACCTACGCAACCGCCTTCTTTTACGGCGATTTCGAACGGCTTGACGTATATTTCGCGGAGCGCCTGTTCACTCATCCACGAATAATACGAATCACGACCCGTTTCGGTCTCCGCTGCCGCATAATGTTTGAGGAACGCGTATCTGCCTTCGGTTTTCATCCCGTATACGGAATTCGCCGCTATTTTACCGGAAAGAAATCCGTCTTCGCTGTAATACTCGAAATTACGTCCGCCGAAAGGATTACGATGTATATTGCAACCGGGTCCGAAGATCCCCGCGAAACCTACGCTCTGCATTTCCTGCCCGAACGCCACGCCGAACCGAAGCGCAAGCTCTTCGCTCCACGACTGCGCAAGCACGAATGCCGACGGGAAACCGACGCCGCGTTTGTCCATATTGACGAATCCGCCCGCCTGAACGGGACCGTCTCTGTCCTGCAATGTGGGTTTGCCGACGGAAGGCACCGCAGGAGTGCCTGCCGCACTTATGCCGATCATCGTAAGCGCCTGACTGCGGTTAAGCTGATCGAGCAGCTTATCCCAATCGGGATCTTCGTAATTTTCGGGATTACCGAGCTTTTTGCCGAGTTCGGTTATTCCGTTTGCGTTATCGTAAACGGACAACCCGTTGTCAGCGTCAAAAGTAACGGAAGAATTATCCACCTTGTTTCCGAAAGCGTCCGTTTTTGCGTTGTTCCATGCGGTAGAATCTGCTTTAGTGAAAAGATTGTATTCTCTTACGATATCGGGAATATCGCGTGCGGCAGCACGGTCGGGCGTTTTTGTCGGGAAATTCGCGCGCGTTATGTAAGCCACGTTCTGATTTCCGCCTTCAGCACCCAGACCGTCCACGGATACGCCGTCCACGGCATCTTTGCCCGTGAACATATTTTTCACTTCGGCTTCCGTCGTAGGATCGTTCTTTATATTGACTGTGCTCGGCACGTTGAAAGTTATCGGAGCGCAGCCTTCTTTATCGTGATGACTGTCTGTGCGTAACGACAGTTTATAATCGCCGCTGTCTATCTCATAACCTTTGTTACCGTTATTGTTCTTATCGTAGCAGTCGTAAGACGCAAGCTCATAGCCTGTAAGGGTCAATGTGACGTCCTCATACTGCCCCGGATCTATGTTGCCTGTTTTAGCGAAAGCCACAAGCACCGCGGAAGATTTTTCTATCTGCCCTTCGTGATAAGGCGGGGTCATATAAAGCTGAACGACATCTTTTGCCGGACGATCGCCGCTTACGTTGGTCACTCGGACGGTTATCTGTATTTCCGTTTTTCCGTCTATTCCCGAAAAATCGGATGTCGTCATCTCAGGACGTATTTCCCAAGTAAACTCGTTGTAAGACAATCCGTAACCGAACGGATACTGCACAACTGCATCGTAACCGTTTTTGATTATGCTTTTCCCGCTATCGTCAGGATCAAGAACTTCAAGAGTTCTGCCGTTCCATATTCCTTCTTCGTCCGCCGTTTCGAACCATTTGTAACCGACGTATATACCCTCTATGTAGTCGATATAATACGGACCGGTAGGAACAGTTGGCAAAGAGTTAAGTTTGGTTCCGCCCGGATAAAGTCCCTCCGCGTTTTCATAGTAAACTATGCCGTCAAAACCGACGTGATTGAAATTGACGTGATCTTCCATTGCGTACGCATATGTATCCGTCAGGTGTCCCGAAGGCGAAACGTCTCCGTAAAGAATTCCCGGAATAGCGGAAGCCGCGCGGGTTCCCGTTCCGCCCACGATAAGGCATGCGTCGATACCGGGAATGGTATCGAGAAAACCGAGCTCCATTACGTTCAACGAGTTTATGATAACGATCACTTTTTCGTAATTCTTCCCTACATAACGAAGAAGTTTTTCTTCTTCCGTGCTTATTTCAAGGAAATGACGGTCGTAATCCGTTTCACCCACATATTTCTGCTGATACTTCGTAGGATCGGTGGATTCCCCAGCACGTCTGCCAATGACCACAAAAGCGGTTTTCGAAAAAGCGAGCGCATTGTTAAGCAACGAATCCGAATAATAATTTTTGTCGTCTATATCCGGATCGGCTATTTTATAATAACTCGGACCGCCGCCTATCGCGCCGCCGTATCCCTGAGGAGTGAGAAATCTGCGATACATCGAAGCGAGTTCGTTATTGCAACTTATGCCGTAGTTGGAAAGCGCTTTTGCAAGATCGACGTTTGCCGATTCATCGTTTTCTTCAGGTCTGACCTGTCCGGAACCGGATCCGCTGTAAAGCCAGTCGGTGCTTGCTCTGCCGAACAGATTTACGTTTTTGTCTTCGCTGACGGATAACGGAAGCACTCCGTCGTTCTTTACAAGAACGGCGCCCTCCTCCATTATACGCTTAGCGACTTCCTGCCCCGCGGAAACTTCATCATCGTCTTCGAATGTTTCTATGGTAACGGGCGGACAAAGCTGCGCTGAAATTATGTTCGACATTGTAGGATTGAACAGAATGCAGTTTGCCACTATAAAAAATATGACAATGACCGCTATTACCGAAAAACCGACGATATGTTTTATTTTCATTTTTACCCTCCTTTATATTTTTTTGCAATCATAACATATAAAAAAATAAAAACAAGGGTATCAACGTATTTATGCCTTTTTTTATCATATTCGTGATTATTCAGACGGTTACGGCACTGGGAATATCATATTCAGATTAAAAGCCCCGCCGTCCGCCTTTATCGTCATTTCCCCGCCGTATTTGCGACAGATCATGCGCACGCTTTTCATTCCGAATCCGTGATTCGCTACGTCTTTTTTGGTAGTCAACGGAAGTCCGTTTTCAAACCTGATGTCACCTTCGTAAAGGTTGTGTATGTTGACGGAAAGAAATCCTTTCACCTCTCTTATCGACAGGCTTATCGTACGTTTGTCCGCGGGAAGATCTTTGACCGCTTCTATCGCGTTGTCGGTAAGGTTGCCGAACAGCGCGTAAAGATCCGCGTCCGACATAAACGACATACTGCTGCCGTCCGCCATACACGACAAATGAATGTTCCTGCGGCTGCAAAGCAGGCTCTTCTCGGTCAGTATGACGTCAAGCGCGTCGTTGCCCGTTTTGACGACGCTGTCGTATATGTCGATCACCCGTTCCATTTCTTCGAGCGTTCCCTCGTCCACAGAACCGCGACCCGCTATCGTACGTATCTGATGTCTGAGATCGTGGCACTTCATGTTGACGAGCTCGATATTCTCTTTGGTCAATTCGTACTGTTCTTTTTTCTGCGACCATAAACGGCTGAGCGCATCGTAATCGCGTTCCAGTTTTCGCCTGAGCGCGACCGCAAACTGTATGTACATTGCGAGTACGCAGCAGAAAATGTTATAAAGATAGAGCGCTACCACATAGCCCGTGTCGAAATTGCCCGCGCTGTAATAAGTAACGAACGAACTCGATACGACGTCGACAAGCACTATCATCATGACTACGATCAGCAGCGACAAGTGGCGTAATTCGAGGCTCCGACCGTTGTCCGTCTTATGCGAAGCATACATGAATACCAGCCAGTAAGTCCAGACGTATACTATGAGCCACGCTGCTACCACTATAAGATTGGATGTAAAAATAAATCCGCCGACACCGCCGAGGCGAGGGTCCGTCACGACGTCTCCGTTGCCGTAATTCCCGAAAGACTCCCCGCCGTTGAGCCCAGTCAGCACGATTATAAGGTCGAACAGCTCATAAGCGATATGCTGCATGGTGTAGCCCGCTATCGCGCAGAACACGATCGTAGACCATGATTCCGAAAAACACGTTTTCAGCATCGGGACCGTGAACGCGAACATTATTATGAATATGACCGAACACCACACGGCGTTATATGCTATTATGGGAACGGCAAAAGCGAAAACGAAACACGCCGCCACGCAAAGCGCCGCACGCAATACGAAAAAAGGACGGCGCCTGAGGCGAAGGCACATCATACATTCGGCTATGAGCAGCTCTCCCATGAATTGCAATTTATACAGAAAAAACGGGGTAAAATCGTACATCAGATCTTACCTCCGTAATAATCCGCAAGCGTTTTCATGAATTCCTTTTTTTTGAGATGACTGACGGACAGCTCTTTTCCGTCCACAACGACGGAAAATCCTTTGACCGAATCCACGAAAGCGAGATTGACTATATAACAACTGTTACAGCGCGCAAAGCCCGCGCCGAGAAGCTGCTCTGTTTTTTTCAGACTTCCGTACGTCCGTATATCGCCGTCGGACGTATGATAGATTATGTCATGACTTATTATTTCCGCATACTTGATGTCGCGGCGACGCACCGCACGCGTCACGCCGTCCGACACCAGTATTATCCTGTCCGCGCCGGATACCTTTATCTGCTCTATCGCGCGGCGGAGTTTAAGCGAGAAATTATCGTACGTAACTGGTTTCACGAGGAAATCGAGCGCGCCTACCTCGTACCCTTTGACGGCGAACTGCATCATGTTCGTAACGAACACTATAACGACGGACGAATCGATAGACCGCAGTTTTTCCGCGGTTTTCATGCCGTCGAGGTCGGGCATATCTATGTCCATATACACGATATCGAATCCGCTTTTCGCGGAAGCAAGAAAACTCAGTCCGTCATAATACCTGCTTACGTTGAAATTCGTTCCGTCGCCGCGTTCGGTCGCGTATCTTTTCAGATATTGTTCGAGCAGATCGCCGGCGGATATTTCATCGTCCACTATTGCGGCATTTATCATACAAAGCCCCCTTGCACTTGCTTTCCGCTTATCATAACACAAAACAACGGACTTGTCAATATTGTTTTTACGCATTGTTCCTGCCTGACATTGACAAGCGACGGAAGCGGAAAATTTTTACGCAAAACTCTTGACAACGGTAACCGTTTCGGTTATACTCTAATATAATAAAGCAAAGGCGATGCCTTACAGGACCAGTAATTCCGCGGTTTCGCGCACAGAGAACGTTCGGTCGGTGCGAGAACGAAGGCGAAAAGCGGAACGAACTCACCATAAAGGATGTTAAGCCGCGCACCGAACGGAGCGCTCCTCCAAGTAGACTGCGACGTCCTCCCCGCGTCAGAGGGAAGGGATATGTCAGTATCCTGCAAAGTGCCGACGACAAGTCGGAATAAGAGTGGTACCGCGGATTCGTTCGTCTCTTAACTTATTTCGGTTAAGGGGCTTTATTTTTGGCCCCGAGGGAGTTTGGACATGAAAAACGTAAACAAGTACAAAACAGGCTATTTTATGCCGCCCGAACCCTGCACGGACTGGGTAAAAAAAGACCGTATCGAAAAAGCTCCGATATGGTGCAGCGTAGATCTGCGCGACGGTAATCAGGCGCTCATCACGCCGATGAGCCTTGAAGAAAAGCTCGAATTTTTCGAGCTGCTCGTCAAAGTCGGTTTCAAGGAAATAGAAGTCGGCTTCCCTGCCGCGAGCGAAACGGAATACAATTTCCTTCGCAGGCTCATCGAGGACGACCTTATCCCCGACGACGTTACCGTCCAGGTGCTCACACAGAGCCGCGAACATATCATCAAACGCACTTTCGACGCGCTCAAAGGCTGTAAAAAAGCAATAGTGCATCTGTATAATTCCACGTCGGTGGCTCAGCGCGAACAGGTGTTCGGAAAAAGCAAGGAAGAGATAATCAAGATAGCGACGGACGGCGCGGAACTCGTCAGACGTCTTGCGGAAGAGGACGGCGGGAATTATCGTTTCGAGTACTCGCCCGAGTCGTTCACGGGGACAGAGCCCGAATTCGCTCTGGAGATATGCAACAAAGTCATCGAAGTATTCGACCCCACGCCCGACAAGCCGCTCATAATCAATCTGCCCAGCACGGTGGAAATGAGCATGCCTCACGTTTACGCCTGCCAGGTGGAATATATGCATAAACATCTTCTGAAACGTGACTGCGTGCAGATATCCCTCCACCCTCACAACGACCGCGGTTGCGGCGTTTCCGACGCGGAAATGGGAGTGCTCGCAGGGGCGGACAGAGTGGAAGGCACGCTGTTCGGCAACGGCGAACGCACGGGTAACGTGGACATAGTCACCCTCGCGCTCAACATGTACACGCACGGAGTGGACCCCGAGCTCGACCTTTCCGATCTGCCCGCGATAAAGGCGGTCTATGAAAGGCTCACGAACATGACCGTTCCTCCCCGCCAGCCGTATGCGGGTCAGCTCGTTTTCACGGCATTCTCGGGAAGTCATCAGGACGCGATAGCGAAAGGTCTCACATTCCGCAAAGAACGCGGAAGAAAAGTATGGGACGTTCCCTATCTGCCCATAGATCCCGCCGACATAGGCAGGAACTACGACGGCGACGTGATACGCATAAACAGTCAGTCGGGCAAAGGCGGCGTGAGCTATATGCTCGAACAGTCTTTCGGTTATCACATACCCAAAAACATGCGCGAATCCGTCGGCTATGCCGTCAAGAACGCGTCCGACCATGCGCATAAAGAACTGCTCCCCGCGGAAGTCATGCAGGTGTTTTCCGACAATTTCATCAATATCGAAACGCCCGTGTCTTTCGTGCGTTACGACTTCACGAATATAAACGGCGGAGTGAAAGCAAGCGTGACAGTGCGCCGCGGGCAGACGGTCAGCGATTATATCGGTACGGGCAACGGCGCGCTCGACGCGGTATCCAACGCGCTCAAAGAAAACCTCGGCGTCAATTACGGCAACCTGCAATACTCCGAACACGCGCTCGAAGAGGGTTCTCATTCCCGCGCGGCGGCATACGTCGGGATAACCGACGCGCTCGACCACAAGGTATGGGCGGTAGGCGTGGATAACGACATCATGCGCGCGTCGATAAAAGCGCTCATCGGAGCGATAAACAAATTGCTTACGAAAAACGACCACACTTTCGGCGAAGACTGAGCCGTAAATGCGAGCGTCAGCGCAAATGCTTATAAGTCAAACGCCGTCGGGCATCGTGTCCGACGGCGTTTTTCCGTTTCCCTTTCGCTTATTTATTCAAGTCCGTGCCGTTATCGCATATTAGCGGCAGAAGTTTCTCGTTATCGCCGGCGCCCATCACGACCACGACGTCGCAATGCGCGGCACGGCTTTTCACCGTCTCTGCTGCGGAAGCGAAATCCTTTACCGCCGCGGAAAAATTTTTCCCTCGCAAAGCCGCGGAAAGCGCGGCTCCGTCCCTGCCTTCGGCTTTCCCGCGGGCATTGAAAACGGGCAGTATAACCGTATCCGTCCCGCCGAGCGCATCGACGAAACCGTCGAAAAGGCTGTCAAGCCGCGCATACGTATGCGGCTGGAACACCACGAGCGGGCGCTTAAAACCCGCGCACCGCAACCCGTCGAGGGTGGCTTTTATCTCCGTCGGATGATGAGCATAGTCCGAATAGACAGGTATATCCCCCATTGCGCCTACGCGCTGCATGCGTCTGTCGGCGCCTTTGAATCCCGCGAGCGCCGCGCCTATTTCGCGATAGTCCGCCCCGCTCTCTCTCGCCGCGGCAACGGCGAACAGGGCGTCGAGCGCATTGTGCCTGCCCGTCAGCGGAGTGAAGAAATCGCGCAGTCCGTCCGGCGTTTTGAAAAGCATGCGCATACCGCCGCGTTCGGGTCGGACGTCGAGCAGCGCCCAGCTCCCTCGGGCGCCGACGCAGACCTGCCTGCCGCCCGAAGCGGGCAAAAGCACGTCGGATAACGCGTCGGGCACGACTGCCGTTTCCGAACGGGAAACGAAATCGGCAAAAGCGGAAAGCACTTCCCCGTAGTTTTTGTAATAGTCGGTATGGTCCAGCTCAACATTGAGCACTACGGCTATGTCCGCATGTATGTATCGGAACGCACGACAGTATTCGCACGCCTCCGCGATAAGCAACCCGTCGCCCTTTGCGTTCCCGCGTTTGCCGCCGACCGTCCCGCCGATGTGCACGGCGGGAGAACGGCTTTTCAGCATTTCCGCGATCATTGCGGTGACGGTGGTCTTGCCGTGAGTGCCCGCAACGGCTATCGTTTCGTCGAATTCCGCGGCTATGTTGCCGAGAAATTCGGCGCGCGTTACGCAAGGTATGCCCGCCCGCCGAGCGGCAACGAGCTCGGGATTGTCTTCTTTTACGGCGGAAGTGTAAACTACGAGATCCGCGCCTTTTACGTTCTCCGCACGATGACCGCCGAGAGTGATGTCAGATCCGCTCACTTCTTTACCGCGAAACCGCAGTCTGTCCGCTATCCATTTCATGCTCACGCCCTCGGAGCCTATCAGATGTACGCGCATATACGCTATTTATGCCGCAGCCGCGAACAAAGTGAAAACGCGAACGTATATTCGCCGTAAAACAAAAACACCGCCGCATAAAAAACAACGTCGGTGTTTTGCATCGTTTATAAAGGCGCGGCACGCAAAGGCAATGTTACCGCTCCGCACGCGGAAGCGACATAGGCGTTGCCCGCCCGCCTTTTATGTATCCGTCAAGCCTGCGATTCTGCCGCAACTGCTTTCGCTTTCTCGTATTCGCCGAGCACTATCTTACTGAGTAACTCGCGCGTTTCGGTATTGAGCGGATGCACGATGTCCTTGTACTCGCCTTCGGGAGTACGCTTGGAAGGCATTGCTATGAAACAACCGTCAGCACCTTCGATGATCTTGACGTCATGGACCACGAAACAATCGTCTATCGTGACCGAAGCGACTGCTTTAAGCTTGCCTTCTTCTTTCTTGATAAGCCTTACACGTACTTCTGTAATGTTCATTGGTTCCCTTCCTGTATCATAAGTCTTGCAACGTATGCTGCAATTATATTTTAACATATAAGTTTGTTATTTGCAATACTTTTTTGAAAAATTATTTCCGATTCGGTATGGTTTTCGATAAAAAACGACGCGAACGCGGGCTTATAGGACATTACTCGGCGGCAAAAGCCATTTTTGCTTGACGGCGGGCGAAAGTTATTATATAATTATGTATCAAACGGCTTTGCCGCATTTGCAAAAACGACATATCGGGGATGAAGAGATGAGAAAAACCGCGGGCGAACTGCTCATAGAGCTCAATATGGCATTGCGCGGCGCATGCGGATCCGCAGGAGAAAGAGGAGATCCGATAACACTGCGCATAAAAGCGCTGTATCTGCTTTCCGAAAAGCCAATGACTCCCATTGAGCTTATGGACAGACTTTGCATGGTGAAAAGCAATCTTGCCATAATGTGCAACAAAATGACCGCCGACGGGGAGATAGAAAAGTCCCACGCGTCCGCCGACAAACGCATAGTTACCTACTCCATAACGGATAAAGGCATGCGCGTGCTCGGAGAAACGGTAAAGTCGCTCGAAGAAAGGTTCAAAGGAATTCTTACGACGGAAAAGGAATATGATGAAGGTATAGAGAAGTTCAATTCCCTTCTCGACCTGCTGTCTTTTATCTGATTACAATGAAAAGAAAAGTCAACAAAATCAAAATGGATCTCGAAGCCGCGAAAACGCACGACCCCGCAGCAAACGGCGCGTGGGAAATAGCGCTCACCTATAACGGTTTTCACGCGCTCATCCTTTACCGCATCGCGCACTATCTGCACATACGCGGATTCAAACTTATCGCACGCATGATTTCGTCGATAGGCAGATTTTTCACGGGGATAGAGATACACCCCGGCGCAAAAATAGGCTACGGCGTTTTCATCGACCACGGTACGGGCGTTGTCATCGGCGAAACGGCGGAGATAGGAAATAACGTGACCATATATCAGGGCGCGACTCTCGGCGGGACGGGCAAGGACAAAGGCAAGCGCCACCCCACCGTCGAAAGCGGCGTGATGATAAGCGCGGGCGCGAAAGTGCTCGGACCGATAACGATCGGAAAGAACGCCAAGATAGGCGCGGGCAGCGTCGTATTGCAGGACGTTCCCCCCAACGCAACGGTTGTCGGCGTGCCGGGAATGGTCGTCAGACTCAACGGCGAACGTATAGACGACCTCGATCAGGCACTCCCCGATCCCGTCGAAGACAAGATCAATGCTCTGGAGAAACGCATAAGCGAGCTCGAATGCAGTCTGCGAATGAACAAGGATAACGAAAAATGATAGTTTACAATACTCTGACGCGAAGAAAAGAAGAACTGATAACCGTGGTGCCAGGCGAAGTACGCATGTACTCCTGCGGTCCCACCGTTTATTCGCGCGCTCATATGGGAAACATGCGCGCATATATTTTCATGGATACGCTGCGCCGCGTGATACGTTTCAACGGATATAAACTGCTCGGCGTCATGAATATAACCGACGTCGGTCACCTGACTTCGGACGCGGACGACGGCGACGACAAAATGCAGAAAGCCGCCGAAAAGACAGGTCAGTCGCCCTGGGAGATCGCGGAAAAATACACCGATCTGTTTTTCAGCGATACGGATAAACTCAACATAGGCAGACCCGAAGTCGTGGCGAAAGCTACCGACCATATACAGGATATGCTGGAATTCGTCGAGCAGCTCGTGGAAAAAGGTTACGGATACGAAACGAGCGACGGTATCTACTTCGATATTTCCAAATTCCCCTCTTACGGCAAACTTTCGGGAAACACCCGTCTTAGCGAAAACATTGCGGGCGCACGCGTGGACGTCAACGACGAGAAACGCAATCCCGCCGATTTCGCGCTGTGGAAAAAAGCGCCGAAAGAGCACATAATGCAATGGGACTCGCCCTGGGGACGCAGTTATCCCGGCTGGCATATCGAATGTTCCGCAATGTCGCGCAAATACCTCGGCGACCGCTTCGACATACACACAGGCGGTGTGGATCACATCCCCATACACCACGAAAACGAAATAGCGCAGTCGGAAGCGCTGCTCGGCCACCCCGCCGTCAATTACTGGATGCACGTCGAGTTCATGCAGGTGGACGGGCGCAAGATGAGCAAGAGCCTCGGCAACACCTACACGCTTGACGAGCTTGCGGAAAAAGGCTACTCGCCCATGGATTTCCGTTATTTCTGCCTGAACACGCATTACCGCAAAAAGCTCAACTTCACGTTCGAAGGCATGGACGCGGCGAAAACGGCTTATGCCCGCCTGCTCGCATTGCTCAAAGCCTGCGCGGAGTCGGACGCGAAAACGGATCCCGCGATAATCGGAGCGTTCGAGGAAGAGTTCGCAAACGCGGTCAACGACGATCTCAACATTCCTCTCGGAATGGGCGCGCTGTGGACGCTGCTCAAAAATCCTCCGTCGAAGGATATTTACGCCGCGGCTCTCAAAGCGGACGAGGTGCTCGGCCTTTCGCTGGATAAATGTCTCGAACAAAAAGCCGAAGACGAAGTGCCCGCAGACGTGCGCGAGACGGCGGAAAAACGTCTTGCCGCGCGCAAAGCAAAAAACTGGGCGGAAAGCGACGCTCTCCGAAACGAGCTTGCCGCAAAAGGCTGGTCGGTGCTCGACTCCAAAGACGGCTATACGCTGAAAAAGAATAAATAAACAATCTGCGATACGGCGGCGAGGGATCGTTCCCCTGCCGCTTTTATTTTAGCGCGCCTGCGTGACAGACATTCGATAATCCCGCATGCCCCGCCGAGCGCCGACAACGTATTTTTCGCCGTTATGCCCTTAAACGCTTGTTAAAAAACGCGGTGTGTGATATTATAATATATACCGCCGTCGGGCGGGATCCGCGAAAATAGCGGACATCACGGAGGACAAATGGCATTTACCAGACTGAGCAGCGAACTTTCGGCAAAGTCGAGTATAGAGCTCGATAATATCTTCATACTCGAATTCATGCCTTTCGCGCCGGAAAACTACACCAAAGTATATATTTACGGCAAAATGCTCGCGGAGGGCAATTCGAGCGCGGATAACACGCCCGAACGCATGGCAAAGCTGCTCGGTATGACCGAGGACGACGTCATGCAGGCGTTCAGATACTGGGAAGAAGCGGGGCTCGTAAGAATAAGCGCGGTGCCTCCGTTCGAGGTGGAATACTCGCCCGTACGCTATGTCCGACCTTCGCACAAGAATTACTCGAAGAAGAAATACACGGCATTCAACGAAATGCTGATGAAAATGTTTCCCAACCGCGAATTTCTCCCCAGCGAGCTCAACGAGTATTACGCCGTCGTCGAGGACTGCCATATAGAGACCGAAGCTATGCTCAACATAATAGCTTACTGCGCGAGGCTCAAAGGCAAGTCGGTAGGCTGGAAATACATAGTCACCGTCGCGCGGAATCTCGCCAACGAAGGCTGCCGCACGACAGACGAAGTGGAAGCGAAACTTTCGTCCTACGACATTATTTCCGCGGACGTGGCAAAGGTATTCAAAGCGCTCAAAGTGCGCCGCGCTCAGGATTTCGAGGATGTGCGGCTTTACCGCAAGTGGACGGAAGAAATGGGGTTCAAACCCGCCGCGATACTTGCCGTCGCTCAGAACGTATACGGCGAGATGAAGGGGCTGGATACTCTGCTCACCCGCTATTATGCGGACGGTCTTACCGAGCTGAAAGACATAGAGGAATACAAACGGAACCGCGACAACCTGCTTTCACTTACGAAAGAATTGCTGATAAAACTCGACGTGCGCTATAATCACCTCGATTATTACGCGGAAACATACGTCAAAGAATGGCTGAAACTCGGATTTTCCGCGCCTTCCCTGCTGCTCGTCGCCGATTACTGTTTCCGTCACGAAAAAAAATCGTGCGAAAAGATGAGCGCTTTGCTCAAAGAGTGCGCGGACGAAGGCATTACGAGCGAAGAGGCGGTGCGCGCACGGTTCGCTTCCGAAGGCAAGTACGACGCGGAAATAAGAAAGCTGCTCAAAGCCGCGGGCATAAGCGGCGACGTTACTTCCCGCGACAGAGACAGTTACAACATCTGGACGAACTACTGGCATATTCCCGCAGAACTGCTCGAATATGCGGCTAAAAGCAGTCTCGGCGACGCCAATCCCCGAGCGCGCATGCATGCGCTCGTCAAGTCGTATAACGAAAACGGCATCACCAAAGTATCGCAGATAAAGAAAAGCGGTACGGCGGTAATGACCAACGATTACGACGCAACCAAACTTAACGAAAAAATCAAGAACATCAATCCCGACGAGGTATAAGAATGGATCTGAAAACAGCGGCAAATCTCATACGAAGCGAATACGCCGCGCGTTGCGCGCTGGCGGAGGAACTTTACCGCCGTCTGATACTCGCGTCCGACGAGCTTTACGAAGCGGAAAAAGCGGTGCGTGCCGCAACTCTCGACGGCAAAAACGCGGAAGAAACGAAAGCGCTCGAAGAAAAAAGATCCGCAGTGATACGCTCTCTCGGGCATGACGAAAGCGAGTTCCGCCCTGCCCCGCGCTGCAAAATATGCGGCGACAGCGGCTATACGGATAACGGTTTCTGCGAATGTGTGCGCAGACGCGCAAGCAAGGAAACGCACGGCAAGGGGCTTCCCTCTTTTTCCTTTGCAGATTGCGACGTTTCGCTTTTCGGCGACGACGTTCCCATGCTTGAAAGCGCGTACGGCACGATGAAGATATTCTGTAAAAAATTTCCCGAAACGAAAAATCTTAACGTGCTTTTGTTCGGTTCGGTGGGAACGGGAAAGACCTGTCTTGCCGCCGCCGTTGGGAACGAGCTGGAAAAACGCGGCTTTTCCGTCGTTTTCATGACGGCTTTCCGTTTCAACGACACATGCCTGAAATACCACACGTCGTTTGACGCAAACCGTTCGGATATGCTCAATTCGCTCACCGACTCCGATCTGCTCGTTATCGACGATCTCGGCACGGAAAGCATACTCAAAAACGTGACGCTCGAATATCTCTATACAGTGATAAACGAACGAATGAATCTGAAAAAGCATACGCTTATAACGACGAATCTTACGCCCGAACAACTGGAAGCGCGGTACGGCGAGCGGACTTACAGCCGCCTTTTCACGCAAAGAGTCTGTTTGTCCGTGGCGCTTCAGGGTAAAGATCTGAGGACAAGAAAATGAAAGCCGATTGTCACAATCATTCCGTATTTTCCCCCGACGGGGCACAAACGATAGAACAAGCCGCGCTCAGGGCAAGCGAACTCGGTTTCGGATATATAGCGTTCACCGAGCATATGGATCTCGGGTTTCCCAATGAAGCCCGACCCGCCGACGAGCTCATCTTCGACTATAAAGTCGACGGACGCTATTTTGACGCCGTCAACGCCGCGCGCAGAAATCTCGGCGACAAGATATACATCTGCGGAGGCGTGGAAGTGGGTTTCACCCCGAAGGACGTGCGAGAGATATCGGAAAAGCTCGGCGAACACCCTTTCGGCTATATCATCAATTCCGTGCATATCTGTCACGGTCTCGACTGTTACTGGAAGAGTTATTGGGAGGGCTATGACCGCAAACGCGCTTACGGCGAATATCTGCGTTGCGTACGCGACAGCCTTGACGCGCCCTACCCTTATGACGCCGTAGGTCACCTCGGCTATATCGGCAGACCTTCGCCCTTCGATAAAAAAACGCTGGTTTACGAGGACTTCCCCGACCTTATAGACGATATACTGAAAACGATAATAAAGAAAGACAAGATACTCGAAGCCAATTCTTCGACGGGCAGATGTGCGGCGGAAGGGACCTTGTCCCTGCCCGATATGTCGATATTCAAACGGTATTACGAACTCGGCGGGCACAAAGTCAATTTCGGCAGCGATTCTCACCGCACCGAAAGAACGGGCCATAATTACGACGCCGTCGCTGGGGCGTTGCGCGAGATAGGTTTCACGCACTGGACGATCAAGAGGGACGGCAAAGAAACTACGGAGGTCATCGACTGATGGCATTACTTACTTTCGTCTGCACGGTATGCGGACACAAACAGGAAGAACTCATAAAGAGCACGGATAAACCGCCCGTATGCGAAAAATGCGGCGGACGAATGAAACAGAGCTTTTCAGGTAAATGCTACGGCTATATAGGAGGCGTCGGCGGCGGTGAATGCACTCATAACTGCGCCACCTGCAAAGGCTGCAAACACTGAATCTCAATATAAAGGAGTATCATCATGGACGCGATCGAATGTATCATGACAAGGCGTTCGGTAAGAAGTTTCAAACCCGACATGCCCGAAAAAGAAAAGATAAACACCGTGATAGAAGCGGCAAGATACGCTCCGAGCGGTATGAGCCGCCAGACCTGGCATTTCGTCGTTATAACGAATAAAGACTGGCTGGCGCGCATGAACGAACGCGTTTACGGTATCGTGAACGCCGCTTCGAAAGACAGCAATCTCGAACGCAACGGCGCAAAGGGTTATAGCTGCAATTATCATTCCCCCGTTTTCATCGTCGTTTCGGCCGACCCCGCATACGGCACGAGCGAAGACGACTGCGCATGCGCTCTCGAAAACATGTTCCTTGCCGCCCACGCCGTCGGACTCGGCAGTTGCTGGATAAACCAGCTCGGTAAAGAAAACTGCGAAAAACTGCGCGACCTCCTCACCGAAGCGGGCGTTCCAGAAAAAGACATGGTTTACGGCTGCTGTGCCCTCGGTTATCCCGACGCCGCTCCCGCACCCAGAAAAGAACGCTCCGACAGCGTACGTTTTTTTAATTAATTATTTATGGATTTTACGGAAAACCCTTTTTTGGACAAAAAGGGGTTTTCCGTACCTTTCCCCAAAAACTTACGATCGTTTACTCATAAAAATAAACCTTATACCATAGGCACGGGTTACCGGCAGAAAATGAAGCAGCGATCAAGAGGGTTTCCGTACCTTTCACCGAAGACTTACGATCGTTTACTCATAAAATATAACCTATACCATAGACACGAGTTACTCAAAGAAAGTGGCGCAGCGATCGAGGAAAAATTTTCGGATGATGAGACGTGTTCTTTCGGCAGGCGCAAGCGCGGGCAATATTTGTGTAGTCAGGTAAAAAAATGAAACGAGTATTTTCTCGTTTCATTTTTTTTACAGGGCTACGTTAGCGGCGCGCAAATCATATGACCATTTTCCCCTGATTGTCGTCAAGAACGCGCAGGATGTCCACCTGCTTGCCCGTTACGGCATCGATATAGACGAAATAATCGAGACCGTTATATTCCGCCGCGACTTCGTAGCAGAGCTTTTCGCCGTTGTTACGCGGGATCAGCGCAAGCCTTACGTTCTGGATATCGAGCTTATCGGAAACGCAGCCGTAAACGGCATTCTTATTCATGACAACTTGCGGAAGCGTTCTTTCCCTGTGGTTAGCGCAGTAGCCGCATGCTTCCACGCCTGTCAGAGCGCCGTCGGACGCGCGAAGTTTTATTTTGACCATATCGGGGTAATACACCACTCCGCGCACTTCGGGCGCAAGCGTGACTATCACCGAGTTTTCGTCGCTGTTGAACCATATCGGCGTAAGCGTTTCGGAATAGCCGAATTTGCGGGCATATGCGAGCGCCGTTTTCTGAGCCTCCGATTCCGTGATCTCGCCCGTCCCCACGTCGCGCGCTATTGACGCGGTGGCTATCATTCCGCCTTTTACGGTCACGGAAGCATAAGCGTTAACGCCGTCCGCAGTCCCTTCGAGAAGGTACAGCTCCGCGTCGCCGTTAGTCCGCCCCGTCACTTCGCAATCGAGCCCGAGCAGATCGGCTGCAATGGCTTTCGCCTCTTCCTCGCTTATTTCCTTCATACCGACGAGCGCTTTCCAATCGGTCTCGCGGCTGTCGGAGAACGGTCCGTCGTATATGATGGACGGGTATTCCACATTGAAATCGCCCTCGCCTATGCCGAACTCTCCGTTCGCGTCGATCTCCTTTATCACGGAATAATCGCCGCCGAATTTATCGGTCGCCTGTTCGAGGCGGATCCTTACGTTCACGGTAGTTTCATAAATGTCGCCCAGCTGCTCGGTATACTCATCCGCGCCGCCCGATTGCACCGCGCGGATATAGCCCGACATAAAGTCGCTGACCTGATTGAGAAATTTTTCCAGCCCCGAATATGTGTGACTGTTGACGGGCAGGTTCGCCACACGCGCGGCGGCGCTGCCTGCGTTTTTATAAATATCCGCAGCCATGCCGATATTTTCCGCATCGGAAACGCTCACCATCATTTTCGCAAGGCTGTTTTCCACCTCTCTGACGGTGTCGAGGCTGTCGTATACGGCGGTCTCGTACACAGCGTCCATCTGCCTTTCAAGCAATACTTCGCGGTTATAAACATTGTATAATCCGACGGAAAGCGCGACGACAGCCGCGGTAAGCGTCAGGATGACCAATACCGTCAGAAAAGTAAGCACTTTTGATCCTGTTCTCATACTTCCTCCTTCAACCGCGGGCAAACGAATGTCTGCCGATGGTTATCTCCACGGTGAGCGACCATATCCACTTGCTCGTTGCCGTTGCGGGATTGTAATAATAAAGGCAACCGTTGGTGGGATCCCAGCCGTTGAGCGCGTCGTCCACGGCGTTATAAGCCGTCTGATCGGGCGTATAATTTATCTGACCGTCGGAAACGCAGGTGAAAGCGTAGGGCTGATATATAACGCCCGACACCGTGTTGGGAAACTTGGAAGACTTGACGCGGTTCAGTATCACCGCGGCGACGGCGACTTGTCCGCTGTACGGCTCGCCGCGCGATTCGGCGTATACGCAGCGTGCGAGCAGGTTCCTGTCGGAATTGCCGTAGCTTCCGCCTGACGACGAAAGAGATATGCCGAGCGCACGTTCCGTCCACGTCCCTACGATGCCGTCCACCGTCAAGCCGTAATCGCGCTGAAAATTTTTCACCGCGGCAAGCGTTTTGGGTCCCCATATCCCGTCGACGGCTATGGTATAATAACCGAGTTCTTTCAGGCGCTGCTGTACTTTTTTAATGTTAGCCGTAGTATCGCCTTTGACTATGTTGGCGGCTTCGGTCACGACGGCTTCCGTTCCGCCGTTCGTGTAAGTCGCCACGGCAAGCCCGCCTGCTCCCGCGCCAGCGCCCACGGCTATCGCGAGGGCAAGTGCGATTATCTTGAGTTTTTTCATAATACCCCCTTTTGTTTCAAAAAAATACAAATTTAGTATGCCTGAGTCGCGCGATTTTATTTACGGAAGGGCATAATTGCGTATATGAAAAAAACAAAATTACTCAGAAACGCAGTTTCGATACTGCTTGCGCTTATGCTGATCGCCGCCATACCGACGTTTTTCGGCGGTTGTTACGAAGAAGATCCAGTCCGCATACATATCCGAGCCAACTCGGATTCCGAAAACGATCAGGCGGTAAAGTATATAGTGCGCGACCGCGTAGTCGGGCTGCTCACCCCCGCCCTCGAGGACGCCGACAACAGAAACGAAGCTTATGACGTCATATCTTCGATGACCAAAGACGTAAAAAAGACCGCCGACCGTATATTGTCGGTCTGCGGTTTCGCGTATTTTGCGCACGCATATATGTCGTATGAATATTTTCCCGAACGCGATTACGGCGGGAAGGTCTACCCTGCGGGATATTACGACGCGCTCATAGTCGAGCTCGGCAAAGCGGAAGGCGGTAACTGGTGGTGCGTGGCCTATCCTCCGCTCTGTTTTTACGGAGAGGACGGAAGCGTGGAATACGAAAGTCTCATAGCCGAATACCTCGCAATGCTCGGTTGATTCAATCGCATACCTCCACGCCGCAGGCTTTGCTCCTGACCCTGAAACAGCGGTATTTATCGCCGAGCAGGCTTTCCGCCGCGTCCGCTGCCGCGCCCGTAACGAACAGACAGCCGCCGCTGCCCGTCAGACGCGCTTTTATGCCGTTTCGGGACAGCAGCTCATGCGCTTCCGTGATCCGAGCGTTCAGCGTGCAAGCCGGCAGAAAAAGATCGTTTGTCAATTCATCGTCGTCCGGCTCTTCCCCGCGGAGGAGTTTTTTCTCAGCCGCGGCGCAACTCCCTCCGCACGGCAGACCGAGTCTGTCGAAGGCGGCGTAACATTTTGCGGTATCGACCTCGCCGCAGTCTATCACGAGCGCATCGAAACCGTATGACGGCAAAAGCGTTATGTCGTCGCCCGTACCGCGTACGCGAGCCGCGCCGCCTCTTATCATGAACGCAACGTCGCTGCCTGTTTCCGCGGCGGCTTTTTGCGTATCGAGGTATATACCGCGTTTTGCGAGCAGCTTTTCCGCCGCGAATATAAGCCCTGCTCCGTCCGCGGACGATCCGCCCATGCCTCCGCACATGGGGATGCGTTTATCCACGACCGCCGAAAAGCAGACGCCTGTCTGCCGATACACGGCAAACGCCGCTTTTCGCGTGGAATCAGAGTTCTCAGGCACGGACGCGCCGTTTATTTTTATGCGTATCTCGTCGCTTTCGCTCACGTCGAGCAGATCTCCGCGATCGACCGTATGCATGATACTGTCGATAACGTGGTATCCTCCGCGTCTGCCGCAGACGTAAAGTCCGAGATTCAGTTTTCCGTATGCAATAACTTTCATCGCCTCATTATAACACGAAAAGGGGCTCTTTGACAAGCCCCCTTTCGCGGTATTTTTATTATGCTTCCGCTTTTTTCTCCCTGAACACGAAAACTTTTTCGCCTTTTTTGAGCGGATAAACGAGCGACGGATTCTGCGACATCACCGTTTCGGGGCGCACGGAAAGCGCTTTTGCGCTCTCCCACAGCGTTTCTCCCTCAGACGCCGAGTGCATGGATATCACTCCCGTTCTGTCGGGTTTGGCTTCGCCGCAGGTTATGGACGTAACTACTTCCTTATGCACTTTATCCGCCGTGAGTATGCACAGCGACAGTTCGCACCTGACGGCTATCTCGCCCGAACGCGCGCTGCGTGCCGCGACCCGACTGACGGACCCGCCGATATCGAGTTCGCAATCGTCGTCGGCGGCTACATCGGTCACTATGCGGAAAGGTATCTCCGCCTGGCAGGAATTCCTGCGCCCCGCTTCCGCATCCGCGTATATCACATAGCCGCTTACCGCACCTTCCGCCACGGCTCTTCCGCCCTCGGCATAAACCGTCAGCGACGTGATCCCGAATCCGCTTATCGCCGTTATTTTATCGGCATTGTCGCCCGCCGCAAGCGCGACCGTTCCTTCCGCTTTGTCCTTGACGCAATGCACGCCCGTTACTTTAAGTCCTTCGACGCTCGCACGGGTCATGGATATTTCCCTGTCGGGACCGAACGCGTCGGTCACGCACTGCGTTTCCGTGTCGGCATAAACTTCGCCGAAAAGCTCCGCGGTGGCGGTGAACGACATTCCTTCTTCCGAAAGCTCGCCCGTAACCGACGCAACGCCCGTCCTGACGAATACGTTTCCGCCGCGACGCGCGCCTTCCGCGGGAAGCTCCGCGCTGAACGGGACCTCGAAGGAGAATGGCGCAATGCCACCGTCACGCGTTTTGCCTATACCGTCGACAGTGAACTCGCCGTTGACGTAAACGGCGTCCAGAGCCGCTTCCGTGCCGTTTACGGATACGCCTGTAAACGCGCACACGACTTCGGTTATATTGAACCGTTCGCGAGATACGGCTTCCGCTCTTCCCGAAAACGTTGCGGAAACGCAGGAAAGAGTCACGCTCTCGCTGCCTGTGAACACCTCGTCGTCCGACGGGGGTGTGGGCGGAACGATACAGGTCTTTTCCTCATAGACGGTTATCTCCACGACGGACGCGAAAGTAGCGTTCCCTCCGCCGACGCTGACAACGTCCGTATCGAGTACGCGGCAGTACGCCGTCGTACGCGAAGTGGGAGTTATCCCTTCGGCTTCCGCACGGTCGGAAAATTCCGCCCAACCGCTGACGCGGCGCATACCGTCTTCCGTCATTACGACGGCTTCCACCGCTTCCCTGCCGCCGAGCCGTACTTCGCCGTTGAGCGTTTCGCTCACTCTGACATTTGCGCCTGCGCTGACAGCAAGCACTCTCTCGGCGCCTTCGCATCTGACTCCGAGCTGAACGATGGTCTGTATCTTCGCCACCTGTCTGATATATCCCGCGCCGACCGTTTCTGTTAAGTCCATAAGTCCTCCTTATATTCCCTATAAACTATGCGGGGCGGGCGCGCTATATGCCAAAACGCGCATAAAAGCCTTTTGCAATTTACGCGCGTTTTTTCTTATTCTGTATTTATTTGTCTCAGGACGTATAACCTGCCGTAGTCAGGTCGATCATTCAGATGAAGTTGCCGTCATCGTCGTCATCGTCGTCATCATCGTCGTCAGCGAAGTCGTCGGGGTTGATATATTCGAAATCATCCTCTTCGTCGTCCGCTTCGGGCTCCTCCGTCTCTTCCTCTTCTTCCTCTTCGTCATCGTCAAGGTCGAGAGTCACGTCGTCGAGATCGCTGTCGATATCCGCGGCAACGTCCTCGTCTTCTTCCCACGTATCGGGTTCCGTCGCCTTATCCTTGTTCGCGTGCTCCTTTTTGCACTCTATGCACATATCCTCGCCTTCTTCGCAGTAGTTGGTATGGCATATGGGGCAAAGTTTGCCTTCCGATTCATCCTCTTCGTCGGGGAGCAGAAAACTCGCTTCGCCGATACCGAGTTCGGCTTTGCAAACGTCACAGTATTTTTCCTTGGCGTCAATGTAGTTAAGTTCGCATCTCGGGCAGAGAATATACTTTTTCTTCTCCATGTTCCTGTCTGTCTCCTGAATTTACGTCTCTTATTTTGGACGATTTATATATTACTATTCCGCAAACGACTCAGTCGTCCGTAAAATATCGATATTACACAAGATCGATTATGCGTTTGCCCTTTTTTTCGGCATACGCTCTGGTCGCGGCGGTACCGCCGTTATCCGCATACATCACCACGAGCACGACGTCGGAGTTGTCCACCATGTAGCGGTTACGCTTGCTCATGCAATATTTGGTGTAATCCTTTTCCAGAACGGTCACTTTGGCGCACCTTGATATTATCGCGTCGTATCGGAACCTGTCCGCAACGGCAAGCCTGTCCCGCTGTCCCGCATAAGGTACCGCGGCTTCCAGCTCTATCTGCGGATATATGTCCGCAAGGTCGAGCACACATTCCGCGAACCATATGTCGGAGCCGAGCGCCATTCCCGTTATGAAACGGGTATAACCTTCCGAGATCAGACCGATAACCGTATCGCGCATGCGCTCCATAAGCAGCTCATGCTCGCGGCTGCCTTCCCTGAAAGGCATCTTATGCGGACGATTGCCCGTTAAACATACTCCGTTCATACCGCATATTATACACACCGACTGCGGCATTGTCAATAGTTTTTATAAAAATCTTGACTTATTTCATCCTTTTATTTATAATTGGACTATGATAGACGATCTTGCACGATTGATTGAAATAAACACCACCTCGTCACAGCCTTCGGAAGGCGCGCCTTTCGGGGAAAACAACAGAAAAGCGCTCGACGTTTTTACCGAGATCGCCGAAGGTTACGGTCTTCGCACGGGCCATGACGGCGGTTATGCCGCGTGGGCGGAATACGGCGAAGGAAAGGGCATGACCGGCATACTCGGGCATCTTGACGTCGTCCCCGCAGGGAGCGGCTGGAGCACCGACCCTTTCCGCCTTACCGTGGAAAACGGTATGCTCTTAGGCAGAGGCGTCAGCGACGACAAAGGTCCCGTCATGGCTTGCCTGCACGCTCTCGCACGGTTGAAAAAAGAAAATTTCCCGCTTAACGGACGCGTGCGCCTCATCGTCGGCAGTAACGAAGAAGAAGGCAGCGCCTGCATAAAGCACTATGTCAAACATTGCGAAGTGCCGACCGTGGCATTCACGCCCGATTCCGACTTCCCCGTCACCGCAAGCGAAAAAGGAATTCTTCACATGCGCGTCGATCTCGCGCTTTCCCCTGCCGCGGCAGAGGCGCTGGAAGACGTAAACGGAGGCGAAAAAGCGAATATAGTCCCCAACCTCTGCAAAGCGGTCATTAACGAACACAGCGGGCTTTATTCGCTGCTTGCCGCGCATACCGTACCCGCAGACATACTCAGGACGGAGAAAGTCGCGGTGACTCTTGCCGAGCACGGCTGCGACCTCGCGGATTTTTCGATATATCCGTCGGGCGAAAAGATCGAAATTTCCGTGCGCGGGACAGCCGCGCACGCTTCCACGCCGCTTAAAGGCGACAACGCCGTAAGCAAAATGCTCGTCCTGCTTTCCGCGCTTACCGACGACAAAACGCTCGTAACGCTCGCCGACGTATTCGGCACGCGCCGCCCCGAGGAAAAACTCGGCATAGCATGCAAGGACGAAAGCGGAGAAATGACCGTCAACGTCGGGGTCTGCCGCAAGCACGGAAACATTCTTTCGCTCACTCTCGATTTCCGTATACCCGCATGCTCTGATGCCGAAAAAGTCACGGACGCGGTGAAAAAACGCCTCGGCTCGGACGCCGCGTACAAGGTGCTTCACTCTTCGCCCGTGCTGTCCGTTGACGAAAACGGTCTTCTCGTGCGCACTCTCATGGATGTGTACCGCGAATGTACGGGCGACCTCGAAAGCAAGCCTCTTCACATAGGCGGAGGAACATACGCCAAGGAGCTGCCCTGCTGCGTGGCATTCGGCGCGGTGTTCCCGGGTCGCGACACGCATATGCACGACGCGGACGAGTGTTACCCCGTCGAGGACTTTTACAAGCTCGCGGAGATCTATTACAAGGCGGTCACCGCGCTCGACAAAGCGTATTTCGGAAAATAATAATTATGTTTTTTTATCAAACAAGCACCCTGAAAGTAACTTCAAGGTGCTTGTTTCATTAGCGCCGAAAGCGCTGAGATCCGATTGTTCCGATTATATCAATTATCCGCCCAGGCAACGAGCGCGGCGGCACCGATGATGCCCGCGTCGTTTTTGAGCGTTGCCGTGTGCAGTCCCACGTGAGGACCTTCGCCAAACGCATACTTCGCTATGTACTTTTTGAGCGGATTGAGCAGCACGTCGCCCTGAGCGCATACGCCGCCGCCGAGTATTATCGCTTCGGGACGGAGCGCGTTTATGATATTGACGAGCCCCTCTCCCAGCATAGTTATGTAATTATCGAAAACTTTCTTTGCCGATCTGTCGTCGAGCAGCATGGCGTCGAACACGGTCTTGCCGTTCACGTCGTCTATGTTCGGGCAGACTTCCCAGAGTTTGCTCGACTTGTTCCTGCGCATTGCCCGTTTGGTATCGCGTATGAGCGCGGTAGCGGACGAATATGCCTCGAAACAGCCGCGTCTGCCGCAGGTGCACGGCTCGCCGCCCGATTTGATGACGACGTGTCCTATCTCCGCGCCTTTGGACTGATTACCCTCGTACAGTCTGCCGTCGATTATGATCCCGCTGCCGATACCCGTGCCTATCGTTATGAACACGCTCGACTTGTAAGTTTTTCCCGCTCCGTACTTGGCTTCGCCGAGAGCCGCGGCGTTCGCGTCGTTGCACACGCGCGTGGGATAACCCGTGAGCTTCTGCATTTTTTCGCCGAGGGGAACGTATTCCCATTTGAGGTTATACGCCTGATCGACCACTCCCGAACAGGAGTTGACCGCCCCGGGGCAGCCTATGCCCACGCCTGTGATTATTTTATCGCCGGCGTCGTCTTTAAGCGCGTTCACAAGCCCCGCAATATCGCTTATGATCTTATCCGCGCCCGCATCGACATCAGTGACTACGGACTTCCAGGAAACTATCCTGCCCTCTTTGACGAGTCCCGCTTTGACGGTAGTCCCTCCTATGTCTATTCCGATCTGATACATACTCCTTCACCTTCACGTTATTTATTTTTCTCCCAACTCTATCTGTTCGATGGACTCGGACAGCTTTTTACGTTCTGCTTCGTCCTTTTCTTTCAGATAGTCGTTGAAAATATTTACTACGTTGAGCCTGTTCGTTATCACGAGCCTGCGCGTCACGGGCAACGGTCTCTCTTCGCTGCGCTCCGCGTTCTCCGCACGTCTGACCTGAGGCTCTGTTCTCGTTATCTTCAAAGGAGGAGGAATGACGGGTCTTACCCTTTCGACCTGTTTTATCACGCCGCTCCCGCTTTTCTTCTTCATACCCGGTCTTTGCAACGCCGAAGCATATACTTTTGCGGAGGGTCCGCGTTTTTCGGTCAGATAATCATACTCGGGTCTGTTTTCAGCGATCGCCCCTGCGGTCTGTTCTTTTTTCGTAACGGGCGCAACGGGTTCGGCCGTTTCCGTTACGGGCTCGGCAGATACCTCTTCCGCAGTGTCTGTCTCCTCGGGTGAGGGCGTTATGTCGTCGGCAGGCGTTATTTCTTCATCCGCTTTTACATGTACAGGCTCCGACGCTTGCGGCTCTTCCCCTTCGGGCTCGTCGGCAGAGACGGGAGTTCCGGCGGCATGCGCCTCTTCCGCCGACGGAACGGGATCGGATACGGGTACCGAAACGTCTTCGGTCTTTTCGGGAACGGGATCGGCGCGGACGGGTGTTTCGTCCGAATAATATTCGTCGGCGCTCGTCATTTCCTCGCTCTCATCCCGTCCGATACGGCGGGAACGGAACACGAAAGAAAACACGAGGGACAGCACGGACATCAAAGTAACTGCCGAAAGCAGCAATATACCGAGTACCGCGTCCCAGACCGCGACCAGCGCGCCCATGTGAGGAATGTTCAGCGATGCGCCCGTACCGAACGATACGCCGAGCGAACCGTCATCTGAAGCGGATAAACCGATCGCACCCGTTTTTGCGAGCACAAAAAGCGCCCATAACGCTACGAGCGCCGCAAGCAGTATAATATCGAGTACGCGGAAAGCCACCGTCCCTTTGCCGCTTGGCTTTTTACGCGTAGCGAAAAGCACCGCAGCCACTATAAGCAGCACGGAAAGCACGGCGGTAAGAACGGTGTATATTATTCCGAACAGATCGAACTCGTATAAAAACATACTATAATTTATTATAGTTTAACTTAACCGATTTGTCAATACTTTTGGGTTTTTTAAGCAAGTAATTTTAACAAATCGGTTAAGATCATCTGTCCGAACTGCGCCTGCGACGTAAAGCGTTACGCAGGGCGGCGAACAGGTTTTCGATACGCCCGACAATGCCGAAAGAATTTGTCGCAAGCAGAACCGCCAGCGCCGCAAGCCCGAAAACGCCTCCTCCGACGAGACAGACGGATATCCTGCCCGCTATCGGCAAAAGCCTTGCCGCCGCGCCCGCCATACCGCCTGCCACGGCGGCGAGAGTGCAGCACGCCATAGGGCGAAGAGGTATGCGGCTCATATATGAGCGCGCCGCACGGACGTCGAGCGCGAACGCGAGCGCATATGCCGCGACGGTGGCTATCGCGCTTCCGCAAACGCCTAAAAGCAGGGTCAGAACTACCGTAAACGCGGCTTTGAGCACGCCGGCGACAATCAGGTTCAGAGCGGGACGGTAAGCCTTTCCGCGCGCCTGAAGGACCGTGCATACGGTCTGCATACAGCAGACGTATAGCACGCCTACGCCGTTTATGCGCATGACCGTCACCGCTACCGACGTCTGTGCGACGGTAAGCCCGCCGAAATACAGCACGTCGAGGATCTCTCTCGCAAAAACGAATATTGTCACCGCTCCGCATATCCCTACGAACCAGCAAGTGACGAACGCTTCGGATATTTGTTTTTCTGCGGTGCCGCCCTTGCCGAACTCCGCGGCAAGCACGGGCATGAGCGCGCTGGCGACGGCGGAAGTGAATACGGGCGGAAGGTTAGCTATCGCGCCTACGGGTGCTGTCGCAATGCCGAACAGCGAGGTCGCAGTCGCAACGTCCGCGCCGCGAAAGACCAGCAGGTTGACTATCGTTACGCTGTCGATAAGCTGTAACAGCGGGAGCACGAGCGAACCCAAGCCTATGGGCAATGCGTCTTTGCTTATCGCGGTAACGAGCGGCATGAGTTTCCCCCGCCCGCCGCTTGCCTTGTCGCGGACGAACAGAAGGGACGCGCCGAGCGCCAAAGCGGTCACCGCCTCGCCCAAAGTTATGCCGAGTATCGCGCCCATGACTCCGTAATGTACGCCGTAGCGTATGAAATGCGAAGCGAGAGACAAGCCCGCGACGAGCTTTACCGCTTGTTCGGAAAGCTGACTCGCCGCCGTGGGAAACATGTTGCGTTTGCCCTGCCAGTAACCGCGCATTGCGGCTATCAGCCCCGAGAACAGTACCGCGGGAGAAAGCGCCATGTAAGAGAGCGCAGCCATGGGGTTGCCCTGCAAACGTGCCACGGCACCGCCGCCGAGCGCGAGCAACGCGCTCCCGAGCATGCCTATCGCGGTCATGGAAAGCAACGCCGCTTTGAGAACGCCGCGCACATCGCCGTCAACGGCGTTTTCCCGCGCGACGGCGCGCGATACAGCCTGCGGGATACCTCCGCCTGCCAGAGTGAGCAGTACGGTATACATCGGGAATACAAGCTGATAAAGCCCCGTGCCTTCCGCGCCGAGAACCCCGATCAGAGGAACTTTATGGAAAGCGCCGAGCAGTTTGGCGAGAAGCCCCGCCGCGGCAAGAAACGCCGCCGAACCGAAAAATTTTTTCACGCGGTTAGTTTGCGCGGTTTTTATCGCATTATTGCAATTTTTCGGCAACTTACGCGTTTTTCGCCGTTTGATGCCGTAGTCACTGCGGCGGACGATCCGCTTATAACATGACTTCGCGGCAAGATCTCCGTAAAAATCCGCTACGGTCGGAAACGTGATATAAAAAGGCGCCGAAACGGTTGTTACGGCAAGCGGCGTTTGCGGCGACGGGAAACGCAAGACAAAAAGAACAGTCCGCACGCAATACGCACGGACTGTCCGATGATCGGTATGCAATTATCTCTTGGAGAACTGAGGAGCTTTGCGGGCCTTTTTGAGACCGTACTTCTTTCTCTCCTTCATACGGGGATCGCGGGTGAGGAAACCTGCTTTTTTGAGAGCGGGTCTGTTTGCCTCGTCAAGCTCGACGAGGGCGCGTGCGATACCGTGACGGATCGCTCCTGCCTGACCTGTCGTTCCGCCGCCGTTGACGTTCACGAAGATATCGAGTTTGCCCGTCATTTCGGTAAGAACGAGGGGCTGATTTACGATAAGTTTAAGCGTTTCGAGACCGAAATAGCTGTCAAGGTCACGCTTGTTGATCTGTATGGTGCCGCTGCCGGGCATAAGGCGAACGCGGGCAACCGCCTTTTTACGACGGCCCGTTCCCCAGAACTGTAATTTTTTCTTTGTGTTTTTTGTTGCCATGGGGTATCTCCTTATTTAACGAGCTGCAACGTCTCGGGCTTCTGAGCCTCGTGTCCGTGCTGAGCGTCCTTGTAAACGCGAAGTTTCTTGAGCATTTTTCTGCCGAGCGCGTTCTTGGGAAGCATGCCTTTGACCGCGTCGTAAACGGCTTTGTCGGAAGAGTTTGCCATATATTCCTTATAGCTCTTCTCTTTAAGTCCGCCCATGTAGCCGGAGTGAGTCCTCTTCATTTTCTGCTCGAGCTTCTTACCCGTAAGGATGACCTTATCGCTGTTGATCACTATCACGTGATCTCCGCAGTCGACGTTGGGAGTGAAAAGCGGCTTGTTCTTTCCGCGAAGCACCGCAGCCACCTGGCTTGCGAGTCTTCCGAGAGGCATCCCCTCACCGTCCGCAACGTACCACTTGCTTTCAACGTACGCAACGCTGTCTTTTTTTGCGGGTTCTTTCGTAGCCATGACCGTTCTTCCCGGTCTTGCCGCCTTTGCGACGACAGGCTTTTCCGTAGTCTGTTTTGCCATTTTATGGTCCTCTTTCGCGCGCGACGCATTTCACGCTACGCCGCCGCATAAGTCCACGAAAACCGACGGGGCATGTCGGTTTCGTGTTTTTTTACAAAATCTTTAATATTTTATTACATTATCGCCGCTTTGTCAAGCGATTTACATTATATTGCGTACCGCGCAGACAATTTTTTCGGCATTATACGGCGACTTCGCCTGTGCCGCTTTCCGTACCGTCGCCCGTTCCCTCTTCCTCGTCTTCGCTGTAATCGTCCCATGCGGAGTGATCGTGGTTGGGGTTAAGACAGTTATGGTCATAGCACACTATCGGAGTTTCTTCGGTGAAATGCACTTCGCCGAGCTGTATGTCGGCAAGGCTGTCCCACGTTCCGCCGAGCTTGTTCAGCATCATATAGTTCGTGGCAAGCGAAGTGTAATTTGAGAAGAACGCCACATAGGTTTCCGTTGCGTCCGCCGCGTCTCCGTCGGCTTTCGCGAAATCGAGCGTGAAGAAATCAAGCGAATAGTTATCGACGTTCGGAGCATGGATTATGCTTATCGGGGTCACGGTCTGATTGTCGAAGGACTCGAACGACGACGCAGAGCAGAACCAGGTCGTGGAGTTGTCCTCTTCCGATTCGGAATCTTCGCTGCCGATCGTGACCGTTCCGTATATCCTGCCGCCGTACTGTCCCATGAGCGTGAACGAACCGTTGTACAGTTTTACCTCGACGGATGCGGCGCCCGAACCCTGAGCGTTGCCATCCGCGCTCACACGGTAGATGCCGTCAGACTTTTCGCCGATGAAGCAGGGATCCTTTTCTTCGAGAGGATCGTCGTTTGCTATCGGCACGATGTTGGTATAAACCGAAGTGTCGCCGCAGATGGTGAACTCTATGTCTTTCATGGGTGCGGCTACGGGGCTGTCCGCATACGATTTGTCGTGCTCGACGAGCTCGTTGTACAGGCTGTCGCAGATAAGCGCGGTCTTGCCGCTCGACTGCGTCCTCGTGTAATACAGATATCCGCCCGCTATGCCTTCGATACCTATCGTTCCCTGCGTGCTCTTGGCGATCGCGAAACGCGTGTTGTCGCCGCCGTTGATCGCGGAAGGATATATCATTTCGAGAGTCGAACCGCTCGCCGAACCGTCGTCAGTACGGGTGTTTTTGCGCGTGAAATATATGAAGTCTTCCGCGGTGTTTGCGGGGTTGTCGGCGGGATCGTAATTCTCGCTCGACGGGAAGTACGCGCCCGTTACGCCCTCGACGAGTTCTTCGGTTTTTTTGGCATTGCCGTTAACGATGCGCGTGCATACGATATAGCCCGTTTTTATGCCGAGCTCTTCGTCGTCCGCGTCGGCGTAATAGTTTTCGTAAGTCACGAGATACACGGAATCGCCCTGCTTATAGAACCCGTAAGGTATCGCGCTGTTCGCTTCGGTCGTCGTGTAAAGTTTGTTGAGCGAGCCGTTGGATATGTTATAGCTGTAGAACGACGCTCTTTCGTACTGTACGTTACCGTCGCTGTCACGGTCGGTATCGGGACTTGCGAAGTAGATTATGCCGTCGTATATCCAGAATCCGCCGTCATAACCCGACGTGCCTATCTTCATGTTGACGACCGGCTCGACGGATATATAATAAGCGCTCGCTTTGTCGTTCGTGGGGATTATGTTCTGACGCACGCGTCCCTGATCGTCGACGTAAGTCGCGCTTTCGGTCTCGCTCCCTATGGTGTACTGACCGAGCTGTATATAGTCGCGACGTTCGTAATCGAAGTCGAGTACGTCGTAAAGTCCGTCGTTGGTCTTGTTGTATTCCGCTTCGCCGATCTCGGCTATTTCCTTGCTTTCGGCGGTATCGGGATCGGGTCTGTTATCCGCGATCTTCGCACGGTAAAGCGCGCCTTTGACAACTTCGCCGTTAATGTTGGTATTGCCGTCCTCGTCGGTATAATCGGGTACGCCGTTGATGAAGTAAACGTAATCACCGTAACGGACCACCGTTCCGCCGTTGGAATAGACCTTTCCGCTTGCGCTTTCGGCGCCTTCCTCTCCGCAGCCCGTGAACATAAGCGTCAAACCGCAGAAAGCGAGTATAAGCGTTAAAACAAGCACAAAGACGTTTCTGATGACTTTTTTCATTGTTGTGTTTTATCTCCGGATTTATCTTGAATAAATATAATATGCTATTATTTACGTAAAATTAAATTTTATCTGGCGAGTCGGTTTTATTCCGTAGCCGTTACGGTAAGTCTGCCGTAAGTCAGACCGTGACCGAGCACTTTAAGCGTTATCTTGCCTGCCTGCAAGGCGCGCAGAACGATAAGCGCGTGTCCGTTTACGACCGTGCATACGTCGTCTTCCGCGCATGAGCCGTATTCGTTCCCTATGGCGACTATCCCGCATTCGCCTTCGCATTTCACGGTAAGGTCGCCGTTATAATCCGTTGCCGTAACGCCGTTTTCGTCAAGCACCCAGACATCGACGTAGCAAAGGTCGTCGGGACCTGTTTTGCGCGAACCCGTAAGCAGTTTTATCGATCTTGCGGCGGCGGGAGTGGTAAGCGACGTCCTGTCGTATTCCCTTCCGCGCAGGAACGTGACCGCTTCCAACGTCCCTCCGTGATATTCGACGTCGAAAGACGCGAAATATTTGTTCACTTTTCCCGCAAGCCGTCTGCCGACGAGGTATCCGTTGAGATACAGCGCCACGACGTCGCCGCGCGTAAATACTTTTACGCTGACCGTTTCGCCGTCCGTCGCTTTCCAGCAGGGTCTGCCCTCGGCAAACGAGGAATCCTTCGGTCCTACGAGAATGAAGGAGCTGCCGCCGCAAAGCATGCTGCGGTATTTTCCGCCGAGCGCGGGCAGACAAGTGAAGTCCACATCGCCCGAGACGGCGATACCGCGTTCGGAATAATCCATTCCGTTGGCGCTCAGAGTGCCGAGCATGTTTTCGTTGTCTTCCTCTTCTTCAAAAGCCGCGAAAGCGTCGCCGAACGAAGTCTCTATCCTTACGTACGGCTTGTCCTCCCGCGTTTTCAGATCGTCGCGATAAATGACGACGTCTGCCGCGTCGGTGATAGCCGCGGTGAGCCGTTCGGGAAGTCCTGCGTCGTCGCCCAGTTTCACGAGAGAGGCGTCGTTTCCCTTTATCTCACTCTTTTTCACTCCGCACGCCAGCAGTTCCCTGCGCTCGGGCACGAGCTTTTTCAGCGTGCAGGCAACGGGTCTGCCGCCGTCGCATGAACGAACGGCGTTTATTATCGTTTGAGCGAATTCGCTGCCCTGTCTGCCGTAACATTCTTCGCATCCGTCCGCTATCGAATACATGACGACGCAGGGGTGGTTACGGAGAGTCCTGACAGCGGTCTCCGCCCTCTCCTCCGCCTCATAGCGGAACGCTATATGCGAAAGACTGCCTTCCCTCGGATACGTCCAGTTGTCGAACAGATCGACTATCACTTTGAGTCCGAGCTCGTCCGCCGCGGTAAGAGCGCTGTCGCTCGGGCAGCCTACGTACCTGACGCAGTTGTAGCCGAGGTCGCGCAATGCCGAAAGCTTGCGACGTTCGGCGTCCTTGTGGCTGATGTTGCCGAGAAGTCCGTTGGAATGGGAAAGCGTGGCACCGTTGAGCGCGACGTCGAAACGATCCGAAGGCAATATGCCGAAAGGCGTTTCCGATTCGTCAAGGACGTTGCCGTCCTTGTCCGTAAGCGCGGCACGGAGCGTATACATGTAGGGCTGATCGGAAAGATAAGGATACGCTCTGCGCATTTTAACGGGTAGCGTTACCGTCTTTTCCCCGCCCGTATAAACGAAGTTCTTTTTTTTGCGGCAGGAGCGTTTTCCGCGCGCGTTTATCACGCTGAATTCAACGCAGAGCTTGCGTTTTTCACATTCCTCGCCGTCGATCTCCGCCTGTATGACGATATCCGCGCCTTGTCCGTCCAGACTTTCCGTCCTGACGAAAAGTCCGTAAGGCCTTATATATACGTCGGAATCGGTATAATGCAGTCTGACCCCGCGCGTGATCCCGCCGCCGTCTTCCAGCGACAGTTTTATCGCCCCGTCCTCTCCGAGCACGCTGCCGAGAGCAATGAGACTGCGCCCGCCGACGGTTACCGTACCGAAGCACTCGCCGCCCGCATAAACGTCGGCTACGCCGCTGACGCCGTCAACGTCGAGAACGGCACGCGATGCCGTCACGTCCGTATGTACGGACAGATCCACTTTACCGAAGCACGGCGAAACGTAAGGAAAAGTCACCGAGGACTTCCCGCGCTCGCTTACGCACTGCCATTGTTTTGTGAGCTCTGTTACTTTCATTCACTTCCCTCTTTACGCCGGTGGTTTTTTGCCCGACGCGAGTCCGTGCACACGCACGGCAACTGCCGCGACTATGCATAATCTCGGTTTTTCTATTATACTATATCGTGTTTTTCAAGTCAAATGTATTTCGCCTTAAATTCGCGCCCGCGCACGCTTTTATATAGGCGCGCGAGCCCGTCGCGACTCTGATATGTACCGCACACCGCGCCCGTCCGCTTCAGAGTATGCTTTTGCCCGTTATGCCGTCCTGATACATTATCCAGAACCCTTTGCCCGACGGATCGTTTTCGTCGAGCGCGAGCCACTGACAGTATCCCACGAGATCGGGCGGAGGCGTCGGAGAATACTCGCCCGGCACGCCGTAGCAAAGATACCTCACGGGATCGCCGATAAGTCCGACGAGATAAAATCTGCCCTTATCGTCGTAATTGACGCGCACCCAACGCGATTCGGGCAGGAGCTTTTCCAAAGTTTCGTATCTGTCGTTGTTTTTGAAAAGCCTATCCACCTGCTCCTTCACGCTTTCGTAAAACGTCACGTGAGGCAGTTCGGGTATCTGCCGTTTCGCGCCGTAATCCGCATCCGAAAGCCCCGACACCGTGCCCGCGACTTCGTTGTCTTTATCGTCGGGCGCGACATGCTCCGAGCCGACCGCTTTCTCGCTCTTCGCTTTATGCGGCAGGTCGCGTGCGGGCGGTACGTCGCGTGTCTGCGGCGCCTCGTGAGCCTGCGGCGCCTCGCGCTTTTCTTTCTTTTCCTCGCTTACGGGCGGGAAAGGCATGGGATGAGGAGGTTCGGGCGGCTCCGCCGCTGCCGTGAGGTTGGACCTGTAATAATTGACCTCCGCGACCTTTCCGTCGTCGTAACTGTCGGGAATTATGTCGAGGAAATAGTCGTTTATGTTCTTTTTCTTCTCGTTGCCTTCCTTCCCGAGCATTTTCATGGCGCGGCGCAGATCGTCTTCGAGATTGGCGCGCCACGGCAACGGGCGACGGAATCCTCCGCTCATGATGAACCTGCCTTCGGTATTACCCACCGCGACGACTATGTCGTCCGTCTGTACCGACGACGGCAGTCGGAAAGAATAGGACGGAGGCAGCGTAAACCCTCCGAACGCAAAAAGTTCGCTCCCCGCGCGCACCGCGAGCACGCACTCTCCGCGCACGTTGCCTGTGAGCCGACACTCAATGCCTTCCGACGTTCTTTCCGTTTTAAGACAGCCTCCCGCGCCACCGACGAGCACGAGCAATCGTTTTTCGAAAATCATAGCACTCCTTAAACTTACGGCTTTTTATGCCGTACTTACATATTATATATGAACGGACACGGCGGATTTTGACTGAAAAACGCGCGAACGGCGGTTTTTGGGCGCAAAAAAGGAGCGGGATAACCGCTCTCAGGAGTCATGACGGCGCGAAAGCTATCGGATAGTGACGAGCTTTGCGGTTTTGTAATACCGCTGTTTTAACGGCATATAATCTGTCAATAATAGACGTTATGACCGACGCGATAAGAATAAACGGAAACAAATGCGAAAACATAGCAGCGGAACTGGGCAGGCTTCTGCCCGAAAATGCGGAGATCGTCGTCCTTGCCATAGGCAGCGACAGAGTCACGGGCGATTGCACGGGTCCCATTGCGGGACATATCCTTGCGGAACGCGGAGTGCGCGTCTACGGGAGTCTTGCGTCCCCCGTCACCGCTGTGAACGTAGTGCGCAGTTATGAAGAAATAAAGCGCAGACACCCGCGCGCTTTCGTGATAGCCGTGGATTCCGCGGTGGGCACCGACAGCGAAGTCGGGGCGGTCATAGTCATTCCCCGCGGGTTGCGCCCCGCTGCCGCCGTCGGGAAAAGCCTTCCTCCCGTCGGGGACATCGGTATCGTCGGAGTCGTTTCTCCCCAGCGGCTGGGTGCGGACGCACTCGGCAAAGTACGTCTCGCGCTTGCGTATTCGCTCGCGGGAAGGATCGCCGACGGGATATCGTTCGCGCTCATGCGCCGCGACAAGCGCCTTTCCGACCGCGCTCTGACGAGATAAGCCACGCAGCCGCAGAGCCAAGCCTTAAAAATCACACGATATTTTACGGAAAACATGAAAAACGAACGGAAACAAAGATTCCGTTCGTTTTTTGCCGTATTCGGTCGGATCAAAATCAAGTCGGATATACGAGCGAGCCTTCGACGCTCTGCAATGCGTGCATTTTGCGTTTGTCGTCGGAGTCGAAAAGATTGAAATTAACGTCGCTTATGCCGTCAAGATACCCGAAAGTTTTTCCCGACGCGAGGATCTTCTCCTCTTCGGACGCGCCTTTGGCGTATTCAAGCAGCACGGCGTGCCACTCGAAGCCGTTTTCGGTGTAGCTTGCCATGTATATGCGTATGACGGTCGTACCGCACATGCTCTTTATCTTTTCCGCGATCGTCTTTATTTCCTCTTTGCTCAGAGTGCATGTATGAAGTTCGGTGGAATTTTTCATTTTCGAGCTGTCGCTTTCATCGTGCGCGCTTTGCACAACGTCGCTTACGTCGCTGCGGTACTTTTCGAGCAGTTCGGCGTCGCCCGTTTTGAGCGCGAACACCCCGATATTTTCCATGGCGGCTTCGGCAAGGCGGAAATGCGCGCGGGCAGCGGCATAAAAATGATCCACACAGGCTTTATCGTCCTTATCCGACAATATGATCCCTTTGAAAAAGTGACCGTACGCCGAATTGCTGTCGCTTGCGAGCATTTTATCCGCTATTTCTTCGGCTTTGGCGTTGTCTATGCCGTAATAAGCCTGACAGCACAACGAAAGCTCTTCGTTGTCGAGCTCTTTTCCCGACGCGACCGCCTCGTCGTACTTTTCCATTTGTTCTTTTCTTTCCGTATACAGGTTCCTGCGCCTCGCGGCGTAATCGACCTTCATGGAATCGTAAGCTATTTTGTCGGCGTCCGCGACTATCGACATCTGTTCGGAAACGTAATTCACGTCGCCTTCGAGCCGCGTATCGTCGAAATCCGTGCAACCCGAGTTTTTCATACGCATACCGAAAGTCGGGTGCGTACTGACGCGCGCGGGCAGTTCCCTGAGCATGCGCGCCTTCCACTCGTCGCGGTGGACTTTTTTATAATCGTAAAAGTTTTGAAGATCCGCGCTTACGAAATTGTCGGGCACCTTTTCGGACGCGTAAATGTCATACTGCATTTCGCGCTGAGGCATTTCGTTGTAAAGCGACAGCATGTAGATCTTGGACATTCCGTTTATGTAAGTCTGCGTGTCGCCCAGCCCGAGAGCAAGCGTGTCCGCCTGTGTTTCGTGGTACCGCGACGCCATGAGCTGATACATCTCCGTTTCAAAACTGAGGCGGTAGCCGTAATACGAAGTCAGTACGGAAAACAGTTTGCCGAATCTGCCGAACACGTGACACAGTTTCGCTTCCGCGGCTATGAAACGGTTGGAACGCGCGGTATCCACGTTGACTACATGTGCGAATTCGTGCAAAAGCGCATTGTACAGTTCGTCACGCGTGAGCAACGCGACTTCGAGCGGTCCGAGGTTTATCACTGCGGTATTGCCCGTTTCAAAGACGGACAATCCGCCTTCGCCGAAATAAAGGGAAACCTTTTTGTTGCACCCGACTTTTTCCGCCGCTTTTTTCGCCACGTCATAAAGCAGCGGGTATTTTTGTTCGCTTATGCCGAAACTCTTGTCGGGTTCCTCTATCGGGGACGGAACGGACAGCCTTATCGCAAGAACGAGCAGAACGGAGACATCCACCGCCATTATGGGGATCGCCGCAAAAGTAAGTCCCAGCCTGCCGCAGGCGAACGCTATGAAAAGGAGCAGCGCTATAAGTATGCCTATGTAAACGAATCCGCGCACGGCAAGACCGTGGACCGTCTTTTCCGCACGGCGATAATCCTTTTCTATCGCGCTTTGCCTCTGCTTGCTGAATTCGTATGTTTCGCGGACGTTCATTCCTTTTATCTTTTTTAAGAACGCAGCCGTCGCGATCACGTTGATAAGCATGAATAATATCAGTATTCCGCCCGCGACGCTAAGCGCTATCACCCACTGTATGCCGCCGTTTGCGGTGCCTTTTCCGATACTCCATAACACCACCGCGAGTAAAAGCGCGATCACGGTCGCTATCTGACCGTTCCTGTTCAATCTTTTGCCGTAATCCATATTTCCTCCGTTTTTATGTTTTTCTCATCAGTCGGATCGGCGCGGCATTGAATGCCGCCGAATTTACGGGAACGAACGGGCGCAAATCGGCTGTTCTGCGTCCGTTCGATACGTCATTTCATACTTTCTGTCGTTTCTTTGAGGGCGGCAAGCAATATTTCCGTCTGCTCGTCCGTTCCCACGGTGATGCGCAGCCTGTCTTTTATACGCTCCCCGCCGAACCGCCTGACGATTATGTTGCGCCTGCGCAGTTCGGTCTGCAAAAATTCCCCGCTCAGAGTTTCGTGCCGCGCAAAGACGAAATTCGCGTCGCTGTCGGGAAGATCGAAGCCGAGCGCGCGCAGACCTTCCGTCATTCGGGCGCGCGTGGACAGTATCTTCCGAGTGCATGCGCGGAAATATTCCTCGTCTTTTATGCTCGCTTCGGCAACGGCGGCGGTCACCGCGTTGACGGGATAACTGTTGAAGCAGTCTTTGACGGTGCGAAGCGCGTTTATGAGTTTCACGTCGCCTATCGCATAGCCGCAACGCGCACCCGCAAGCGCTCGGCTTTTGGAAAAAGTCTTGACTACAAGCAGATTTTCGTGCGTTTTCGTATCGGGCGCGAATGTAGGCACGTGCGAAAAATCCGCATACGCCTCGTCAATGACGACCGCCACGTCGGGATGCGCGGCTACTATCCGCAGTATGTCTTCCCTGCTTTCGGCTATAGAAGTGGGTGCGTTGGGTTCCGCTATCACCACGCCGCCTGCCCGCTCGCTTACGAAGCCATTTACATCGAGTCTGAAATCCTCTGTCAGAGGCAGTTCTTTATACCTGACCCCGTAAAGCGTGCCGAAAACCTTATAGAATGAATACGTCACGTCCGCAAAGAGCACGGGCAATTCGTTGCCGCCGAAAAACGCGGCAAAAGCGAACGACAGCACCTCGTCGCTTCCGTTCCCCACGAACACGTTTTCCGCATCCACGCCCTCGTATTCCGCTATCGCTTTTCTCAGATCATCCGCATTCGGCTGAGGATAAAGTCTGTAACGCGCGACGTCGAACGACCGCAACGCTTCCGCCACTTTCGCGGAAGGCGGATAGGGATTTTCGTTAGTATTCAACTTGACCGTTTTTCCGACGGGTTGCTCGCCCGCCGTATAAGGCACGAGCCCGCTTGCAAGCCTGCTGATTATCATTTCCTTTCCTCTCGCTTTCGGCGCGGCGCGGTTTATATTGAGTCGCATTGACGCCGCAGCCCCGCAAAAAAGGGAACGGAATTTCCGTTCCCTTTTTTCGTTATACGGTTATTCCGTAGTAGTCGTTGTCGTAGTGCCGTCCGTGGTCTCTTCGGTCTCCTCTTCAGTATCGTCGGGAGCGAACTGCTTCTCGTATTCGTCGAGTTTGGTACCGAACCTCTCGGGATGCGCAGTGATGAGCCCGTCTTTCTTCGTGTAGCCGTCCACCGTCACCGTGAGCCAGTTATTGTAATAATTGTCGCGCATGGTGGTTATATCCGTTATGAAGGACGCGCCCGCGGTAGTGTATCTGCCGCTCGTAAGGTATTCGTCGAACGAACGCATCTGACCCGCCTTGGGCACGAAGTTGAGATACAGTATGTGCCAGCCGTAATCGGTAAGTACGGGAACGGATATGCTGCCTATACCAACCTTCGCTCCGTCGGGATCGTCGTACTTGCTGAGTTTGTAGCTGTCGTTCGGATCGCTCGCTTTGAAATCGTAAAGGCTCATGCCCTTTTTATACGCTCTGTAAAGCGCACGGGATTCGGTCGCGAATTCGATCATATAGCTTTCGTCCCGGCCGCCTTCGTCTTCGCTCGTCGCGGTCACGGCATAACCCATTTCGTTATTCTTTATGCCTTCGTCGGTATTGTATGTGTCGATAAGCTCGTCGAACGTCCTCGACGCGGCATAAGGATCGCTCGCGACAGCGTTCATTTTCGCTCTTATATCCGCCCATGCCTGATCGAAGGTGTACGAACGCGACTCGTCCTTGACGCCGTCGACGTACTTATATACTTCGACTTCCGCGCCGAGGCGCTCGCGGTAAGCGTTGACCGCCGCGTCGCTGTTGCCTGCGTTCTTATAATTTTCAAGCGCTGCGGTCTGTTCGTCGGAGAACGGGATGAGTATGTGCTTGACCCAGAATATCTCCTCGTCCGCAAAGTAAAGTATGGTCTCGTTACCCGTCGCCGCGGTGTAATACGCTTCTATGTCGTCGGTGAATTCCGCTTTCTGAGCGGCAAGCTCGGACGCGAACGACAGACGCGCGCCCGCTTCGTCTTCGGTAACGTCTTTGACGATGTATTCTTTGAGCTCGCTCGTTTTAAGCGTGTATTCCTCAGACTCGCCGTAAAGATACCAGATGACGTCGTATTTGTAAAGCGTGACGTAAAGTTTGTCCGTGTTTTCGTTAGAGGTGAGCATGCCTCTCATCTGATTTATCTCGTCAAGATAATGCGCGCGCTCGGAATCGGAAACGGTGTATGAATCCTCGATGGCGTCCTCGATGGTATCGACGAACTTGCGCATGCCTTTACGCTGGAGCGAGTTGAGTTTCGCGTCGTCCGTGTTACCGATGAGTCTTTCGGGTTCCTGCGTTATATGCCAGACTTCGTAATCCTTTTCGTATTCCTCGTCGACTTCGTCAGACGTGCTCTCTTCGGTATCGCCCGCAATGTCGGGCCACGTCTGATCGTAATCGGAAGAAATTTCCTCATACAGATCTTCGAGCGTCATGTCTATCTGATCGTATATCGATCTGTTCACGTTGTTCCATTCGGTAACGCCCCAGCCGTTATAACCGTTCTCGATATATCCGCCGGCTCTGTATATGTCGGCTTCGACGCCTGTCAGGTAGCTCGTGTAAAGCATTTCGACGAATTCGTCGAAACATTCTTCCACGGTGTAGCCCTCTTCGGTCACCATGGAATACGCATACTGATCGAAATAATCGATCATGGTCGTTTTATAGAAGACTTCGCCTTCCGTCATTGCGGTCGCTGTCTCGTAGACGGGGATGTTTTCATACCACTCCCAGTTAGCGGACCTACCGCCCGTTGCGGTGTAGTATGTCACGGTCGGGAAAAACGATCTGTAATTCGCCGCGCCGCTCGCCGTATTCGACTCGTTCCCGTCGACCACTATATCGCCCGCGTAAAGCACGCCGTCGGAAACGTGTTTCCACTCGGCATACTTATTCGTGCCGCTATCGCAGTATCTGACGAATTCGTATTCTTCGCCGCTCTCGGGCTCGACGTAATGATTGTCGTTGTTCTTTCCGTCCTTTTCGGCATAGATGCGGGGATCGTTCTGTTTGACCTCGACGGGACGGGTGTAATCGTAAGCGCCTTCGGCAGTCTTTTCGTAACCGATATAAAGCACTTCGTCGCCGTCTTTCTTCGCCTTATGGATAGGCTCTCCGTCATGCGTGCGCTTTACTGCTTTGACGGTCTCAGTCGTCGTTTTGCCGTAATTCGCCGAATCAGGGTCTTCGTTGATCGCATATACCTTGTTGCCGTCAGGGTCGGTATAATCTTCGTACATGGGGACTTCGTAAGTATACTCCATGGGCGCGATCTCGAGGATGACCTGATTAAGGTCCGCGTCTTCGTTATACTCGAATATCGAGCAGCCTGTAAATACCGCCGCACCGAGCGCGACGGCAAGCGTCAGAGCCAATAATTTCTTAGAACCGTGTTTTTTCATTAAGTCTTCTCTCATCGTGCGCGCATATGAAATGCGGCATAATATAAATGGTCTTTTTATTATACACAACGGACCGGTAAAAATCAAGCGATAACGCCGCACTATTTATTATAATCGCATAAAAATTTCACGAGCATCCTGCCCGTCGGAAAGGAAAAAGTTACCTTTTCGCCCATCTCCGTTCCGGCTCCCGCTTTCTGCGCGTCGGCGGCGAAACGCGGCGCAACGTCTTTCATTTTTGCGAATACTATGCCGCTTTTCCCTTTCATGAGCGTCACTTCTTCCGCGCCCGCGTCGGCGCAGAGATTTTTCACGAGAGCGACGGTAAGCAGGTTGACCACCTCTTCCGGCGGTGCGCCGTACATGTCGCGCATCGTGTTCTGCATCCTTCTGAGGTCAGAAATACTGTCTATACGGGATATGTTGCCGTACTGACGTATGCGCCACGCCTCGTCGGTGACGTAAGTTTCGGGAATGAACGCGTTGTACTCCGTCCGTACGTTGACTTCCTTGCGCTCCTTAACGGGTTCGCCCGTGCGCTCGGCAATGACTTCGCGCAACAGTTTCATGTATGTATCGTAGCCCACCGCTTCCATGTGTCCGTGCTGTTCGCGGCCGAGCACGTTCCCTGCGCCGCGCAGTTCGAGGTCGCGCATGGCAAGCATGAATCCGCTCCCGAGCTCTTTGCACTGCATAATGGCATCCAGTCTCTGCATGGCGGTCTCGCTCATCTGCTTGTTGCTGTCGTAAGTGAAATAAGCGCTCGCAAGGCGGTTGCTCCTGCCTATCCTGCCGCGTAACTGATACATCTGGCTCAGCCCGAACGTGTCGGAATTTATAACGACCATGGTGTTTGCGCGCGGAATGTCTATGCCGTTCTCTATTATCGTGGTCGCTATCAGCACGTCTGTCGTGCCTTCCGCAAACGCGCTTATGACCTTTTCGGCGGCTTCCGCGTTCATTCTGCCGTGGACTATGCCTATTTTCAGATTGGGAACGAGCGCGCGGACTTTCTGTGCGAACGACTCTATGCCGCCAACGCGGTTGAACACGACGTAGCTCTGCCCGCCTCTTCCGTATTCGCGCATGAGAGCGTCCGCGAGCAGTCCGTCGCTGTACTCCGCGACGTAAGTCTGGACGGGCAGTCTTTCGAAAGGCGGCGTACGCAGCATTGAAATGTCGCGTATGCCCGAAAGGCTCATGTGCAGCGTGCGGGGTATGGGCGTTGCGGAAAGCGTGAGCACGTTCACGTTGCTGCGCATTTCCTTGAGCTGCTCTTTATGCTGTACGCCGAAACGCTGCTCTTCGTCGAGAATGAGCAGTCCGAGATCCGCGAACTCCACGCCGTGCGACAGCAGTTTGTGCGTGCCGCAGACAAGGTCTATCTTTCCGTCTTTGAGGTCGGCAAGCGTTTTTTCGGTATCCTTGTCGCCCGTCAGTCGGGAAAGCATGGCGACGCGTACGCCGAATTTTTCCATACGCGCGAGCGCCGTCTTGTAATGCTGCAAAGCGAGCAGAGTGGTCGGGCACAGGAATGCCACCTGCTGCCCTTCCATTATCACGCGGTATGCGGCTCTTAAAGCGATCTCCGTCTTTCCGAAACCGACGTCGCCGCAAAGCAGTCTGTCCATGATCTTGCCTTTTGCAAGATCGTCGAGGATCTCCTCGGTCGCCGCCGCCTGATCCTCTGTGTCCACATGAGGAAACGCGGATATGAAATCGTTCATCATGGCGGGTTCGGGAGGGTATACCTTGCCTTTCCCCGCCGCGCGTTTGCCGTAAAGCTCGACGAGGTTGACGCTCATCTCCCTTATCGAGTTTTTCACGCGCTCTTTTATGCGGGCGAACTGCCCGCCGCCCAGTCTGTTGAGTTTGGGCTCCGCCCCGGAGTACGAAAAACGGGACAGACTGTCAAGATTTTCGACGGGAAGATACAGTTTGTCGCCGCCGTCGTATCCGATTATCACATAATCGTGGACGGAACCGCTGAAATCGAGTTTTTCGATCGCAAGGCACTTGCCCACGCCGTGCGTGCTGTGTACGACGTAATCGCCCACTCCCGGCAAAGGCACTATATCTTTGCGGCGCTTTGCCGCGCGTATGCGCGCTCTCGGGACGACCGAAGGCGTGCCTATGAAAACCTGTTTACATTCGTGAAGAACAAAGCTGTGCGACAGAACGCCGTCAAGTACGTTCACCTTCCCGTCGCCGTAGCTTACGTATATGCCGTGCTCGCCGAACAGCGCGGTCAGTTTGTCCGCGGTGTCGCCGTTGCCCGAAAATATGTTTATTTCGTAACCGCGCGACGACCAGTTCTTTACGTCGGAAACAAGCAGATCGTAATCGTGCGAATAGTCGGGCAATACGGCGTCCGTAAGCTCGTATACCTTATCCGTACGGCAGAACCTGTTGGACGAAAGCCCCGTATGGAACACCGTCAGCCCCGCGAACGCGAAAGCTTCGTTTATATTCGTTATCTGCCCTGCGCTCGAAGGCAGCGCGTCGCCCGACTGAATTAGCACCGAAAGCCTGTTGGCGTGTTCTTTTGTTATCAGCTCCGCCGAATCGTAGCAGGTTTTCGCGTTGCCTATCGCGGCGGGCATGCCGCCGACGAACGCGCAGAACGGAACGCACGTAGGAAGATAAGGACGCAGGAAAGGCACGTCGTGCCTGCCTGCCGCCACGCGCGCTTCCAGCTCGCCGTAAAGCGCGGAAAAATGCGCCGCCGCGTCAGCGGACAGCTTTGCGGATTCTTTTTTTACTTCGCCGAGCGCACGGGCGCCTTCTTCCGCCGAATAGTAGCAATCCCCGACGGGCGCGACGAATATCTCGTCCGCTCTTCCCGCGGTGATCTGCTCCTCGGGATCCAGTCTGCGTATGTCGCCTATGACGTCGAAATCGACGAGTATCCTGTAATAATCGTCCGCGCCGACGGGCGAAACGTCTATTATGTCGCCTCGAACGGCGAATTGTCCTTTGCCGTCGAGCTGCGCGGTGCGCCTGTACCCTGCCGCCGCAAGCCTTGCCGCCAGCGCCGAAGGGTCGCATTCGTCGCCCTTCGCGAGTTTGAGGGTCTTTTCCCTTACGAGCTCCGCCTTCGGATACAGTTGCATTGCGGCTTCGACGTAGGTCACGATGAGTTTGGCGCCGTCCGCTATGCGCGCGATGGCTTCCGACCGCGCAAAATCGTTGTCGCCGAAACGCTCTATTGAAAATCCGACGCTGTCGGCGTCTGCGGGAAGAAATACCGCGCCGTCGTCCAGTCCGCGTATGAACTCGTATGCCTCATGCGCGGTCACATAGTCGGATTCTATCAGCACGCCTTTGCCGAAAAGCGAAAACACCGCCCATTCGGCATATTTGCGCAAACCGAAAACGGAGACGTTCCTTCCCGAGCGGACGTCTCTCAAAATTTCGGTTATTTTTCCTTGCGGTTTTATCATTGCCTGCTTATGCCCGCCCATTCGAGCGCTTTTTCCGCGGCGGCTTTGGACGCGTTTCCGATGAGCGATCTGTCCTCGTCGGTCATCGGCATGAGCACGAAAGACACGAGCGGAATGTTTTCGGGGACTTTCCCCGTTCCTATGCGAAGGCGCGCGAAATCGCCGCTACCGCAAACGGATATTATGTCGCGCATTCCGTTATGGGTACCGGCGCTCCCGCGTTCTCTGAATCTGAACGTGCCTTTTTCGATGTCTATGTCGTCGTATATGACAAGCAGGTCGGAAAGGGTCGCTTTATAGCGTGACAGAAGCTGCTTGACCGCCGTGCCGCTCGCGTTCATGTACGTTTGCGGCTTGGCGAGGATTATCCTTTCGCCGCCCGAGCTCTTGACGCCCGTCATGCTCTCGCATTCCCGCCTGTCTATGCGTACGCCCAGTCTGTCCGCTATTATGTCGAGCGTCAGCCAGCCTACGTTGTGATAGGTATACTCGTACTTTTCGCCTGGATTGCCGAGCGCGACTATCAGTTTCATTTATGCCTTCTTGCCGAGTTCGTTGAGCGCGTCGAGCAGTGCGGCAAGATCGATGCCGTGTACTTCGGCAGCCTGCTCCACGGTCTCGCCGTGAGCAATGGCGCATCCGAGACAGTGCATTCCGTATTCCATGAACACGGGCGCGCAGTCGGGCACTTCTTCGAGAACCTGTGCGATGGTCATTTCCTTCGTTACCATATTTACCTCCGTTCGGCGGCTGTGCCGCCGTTTCAGTCTTTGTATTTTTCGGGATATTATCCGCTTGTCTGTTAATTTTAATCGTTCGGCGCATTATTGTCAAGCGTTTAATCATATCGACGGGCTTTCGGGCATACAATAAGCGCGGAGGACAAACAATGAAAATCAGCGAAATTATAGGCAGTCGCGTGCTCGCGCTCGGCGACGCCCGTATCTGCGGGACGGTATGCGGAGCTCTGATGAACGCAAAACGCGACAGAATAAAGGCGTTCGAAGTATTTACCGAGGACGACGACGATTGCGAAAAAAAGTACCTCGACGTCAGGCGCGTGCGCGCCGTTTCCGACGGTACCCTTACAATTGCGGACGCGGACGCGCTCGTTTTCGCCGCGCCCGATCTGCTCCCCTGTCCCGTGAACCTCCCTGCCTACGACGAAAAAGGAGTTTCGCTCGGTAATATCACGGATATGGAAACGGACGACAAATTCGCCGTGCTTTCCTTCGTCACCGAAAACGGGGCGTTCGCAAAAAGCGAAGTACTGAGCAGCAGCGACGAATTGTACGTGTTCCGCCTTCCGGGTTCCAACACACGGGTGACTAAGAAGAAAAAACGCGTTCCCGCGCCCGTCGGAAAGGAGGACGGAGTCGTAAAAGCCCAGGTCATCGAGATAAGCCGCTACGCTTACCTGCGCGGAAAAACGCTTACGGGGGACGTCGAACTTTCAGGCGAAACGATCGCCCGCAAAGGCGATACCGTTACCGACGATATGATAGAGACGGCGAAACGCCGCGGCGCGATAGTGCGGCTTGCGATGAATGCGGTATGACGAGCATTCTGATCTTTAAGCAGCGAATATGCCGGAAGCAGTGGGAAAGTTCCCTTTCTCACTGCTTCTTACGTTTACGTTATCGTTATTTGTTCGTCGCAAAAATATCCGCGATGCGCTTTTGGAGCGCGTTGAGTTTTTTCTTTTCTTCGTAGCCTATCCCCGGGAGCGCACGGAGCTTTGCTATCTGCGTTATCAGTGCCTTTCCCTCTTCCATTTCCATTTGCGCGGCTTCTTCCGCCCGTATGACGGCAAGCTCGACGTCGTCGACGCTCATTTCGGGGAGAGCGCTGTCGGGTATCCCGGCGGTAACAGACTTCGGCTCTTCTTCCTCGCTCCTTGCGGGCGCGGGCGGTTGCTCTGTCTCCGTCGCCGCGACGACAGCTATGTCTTCTGCCGCGCTCACAGGCGGAGCGGGATCGCATGTTTCCGAAGATTTTTGTTTGCGCTTATCCGAAAAGCGTTTTACCGTGTTCAGCACCGACGCTGCTATTGTCAGTATACCGCCGACAAGGACGATCAGCGCGGCATAAAGCGCGGCATATCCCGCCTGTTTTCCGTAAAGCGTCACGAAATAACAGACGAGCGCAAGCGACAACGCGGTCGTAGCGGTCGCTGGGATCGCGTTTATTCGGGCGCGGAACAAAAGCACTGCCGAAAGCGCGAACACCGCCGCCGTCAATGCCATGCATATCCAGAATACTATATTGCCGTTCCACTGGGATATAAAATTTACAAGTGCTTCCATGCCGTCTTCCTCCCGATGTCTGTCAGATAGATTATACGCCTTATTTTTACAAAAATCCACCGTTTAAGCCGCATTATTCAATCCATGAATCGTTTTTCGTCTATAAGATATATCCTTTTGCGCGTGACCTCAAGCCCGAGCAGTTTTTCCGCCGCAGCGGCATAGATATCGAGCTGCCGCAGATATTTCACTCTTCGCACGGCGTCGAGCCTGCCCGTTTTGTAATCGATGATCTCACATTCGTTGCCGCGCACCGCCATAAGGTCTATCACGCCCTGGAGCAACATTCCGTCGCACTCCCCGTTCACGTCCTTGTCGGACGAAAACAAAAACTGCTGTTCCCTGTAAAGCTTTGCGCCCGCCGTTTCGCCGCGCAATGCCGTCAGAGCGGCGTCGAGTTTGTCCGCGTCGACAAGATCGGAGTCAGGCAGAGCGTCGAGCATGTCTTTCTGTTCGGCTGTCGTCAAAGCGAGGTCCGCCCGTTCGAGCGCGGCATGGTACGCGGTGCCCCGCCGCATGGCTTCTTTCGCGTCCGCGCCTTCGTATTCCGCGCCCGTCAGCGTCTTGACGTCTACCGCGGCATCGTCCGTCGGCTCCGTCGAAGCAAGCAGTCCCGTGACCGATTTTTTTATATCGTGAGTATCGGGCACGGGCGCCGCGGCGAGGTATTCGCGGAGTTTTTCCGCGCCCTTCCCGTCCGCGGTTTTGCATGTCGGCGTTACGTCACCGTCGTCGCACGCGTCCGCCGAAAGATCGGTTATGCCGTAAGCGGCGGCGGTCGGGTATATCCAATCCGCAAAAGTTTCGCACTTTTCGGGAGGGACGTTGCCGTCCGACATATCGTCGGGGAAAAACAGCGCGAGCTTTTCCTGCGCACGCGTCAGCGCCACGTACAGTATGCGCATTTCCTCTTCCTTGCTTTCTTTGCGCTTCTTTTCCGTTATCGCCATGAGCGGTATCGAGCGGAATTTCTCGCCCGTTTCCTTTATGCGCGCGTCGACGCCCACGCCGAGTTCGGAATCGAACAGCACGGACGCATTGCACGACTTTTTGCCGCGGGATATACCGCAAAGCACGACGACGGGAAATTCAAGCCCTTTCGAGGCGTGTATCGTCATTATCCTCACGCTGCCCGAGCGTTGCGCGACTTCCGCTTCGGGCACTGACGCGGAGGATATCTGATCGAGAAATTCGCTCAGTCCGCCGCCGAACGCGTTTGCCGCTTCGAGAAGCCTGCCGAGCGCATCGGCTTTCGCTATGCCCGATCTTTCGCCGAGCGCGGTCGCGAACAGCTTGTTTTCGCTCGTCATCCTGCCCGCAAGCTCTCCCACGCTCACTATGCGCGACAGGCGCGCGTATTCGGACATTTTACCCAAGAACGAAGCTACCGCCGCGCCCTCTCTGCGCTCTGCGTAAGCGGTTACGCATTCGTAAAAATACTTCGCGTCGGGCTTGCATGCGCGCATGCGCGTAAGATCGGCGTCGGTAAAACCGCCTACGGGCGAACGCATGACCGCAACGAGCGATATGTCGTCGTAAAAATTATCCGCAAGCCGCAGCATTGATATGAGCAGTTTGTTCACGCGGCCTTCGGTAACGCTCAGTTTGCTGCCCATACTGACGGGTATGCCGAGCGCACGCAGGTTCCGCGCGACGATCTCCTCGCCTTTCTGCCTGGAACGCGTCAGTATCGCTATGTCGTCGTAGCCGTATTTGCCTTGACGCAAGAGATCCACGATATATCTCGTTATGGCGTCCGCCTCGGCGTTCACGTCGTCCGCATTCGCGGAATCGTCGTTTCGCACGCTGTATATCTCGCTGAAATCGGCAACGGCGGCCTGTTTTTTCTCCACATGATAACGGAACAGCTCTACGCTCCCGTCGTTGCCGCGGTGATCGCCGATATCGAAACAACCTTCTTTTGCGTAATCGACCATGCCGAAGTCACGCGTCATTATGCGGGAAAACAAACGATTGCAGAAATCGAGTATGCCGGGTCTGCTGCGGAAATTCCTGTTCAGCTCCAGACTGCCGCCCCTGCGAGGAGTTCCGGAGCATGCGCCGTGCGTCCGTTCGTACTCCTCTGCGAGCTTGCCGCGCTTGTCGGCAAACGCTTTCGGAGTGCAGTTGCGGAACGCATAAATGTTTTGCTTGATGTCCCCGACATAGAACAGATTGTCCTTGCCGAGCAGTGAGATTATGCTTTCCTGCAATGGGCTTATGTCCTGATATTCGTCGATGAACACATAATCGAGGGACGCCCTTATCTTTTCGCCCTCTTCGCTTTCGAGTATGGTTTTTGCGCGGCGTTCGAGATCGCTGAAATCCAGCTTGCCTTTTTCCGCTTTTTTGCGGGTGTAATACCCGAGCGCGCGCAGAGCGACGGAACACAGCTTCTTTGCCGTTCTCCCCGCGACGTCGTTACGCGCCGTGCTTATATCCCTGAGATACGCCGAGTACTCGTCGATACGCTTTTTTGCTTCGTCGCGTTCGGACTTTATCGCGGTCACTTTTCTCGTCGCCGTCATCCATTTTTCTTCGCTGCCGTCGAATTTGGCATACATTTCGGCAATGTACGGCGCGGCTTCTTCGGAAATGCCGTTATGCGCCGCTGCCTGATCGTATGCCGTGATCGCGTTCTGCGCTGCCATGCACAATCCGCCGAGCACTTTTTCCGTTATCCTGCGGCAGTTTTCGTCGTCCGAATAACAGTCCGCCGCGCGCCTGAGCCAGCCTTCGTCGCTTACCTGCGCAAAAGAGAAGTACAGCATATCCGTGACGGCGTTTCTTATATCCGCGTCGCTGCGTTTCCTTATGTAGCATGCGCAAAGATCAGCGTAGTCCTCGTCGGGATCCGCCTCCTCGTCCGCGATCGAGCGTTCCACGCTTTCACGCAGCCATGCGGCGCTTTCCTTGTCGTCCGCTATCTCGAACGCGGGATCGTCTCCGCAAACGTAAAAGTATTTGCGGATGAGTTTCTGGCACCATTTATGCAATGTGCATATGTCTGCGGAAGCGAGCTCTTCCGACTCGCTCGCAAACCGCTTTGCCATGCGTTCGTCGGTCGCGTTTTCCGCCGCTTCGCGCAGTTTTTTAGCGAGCTTTGCGCGCATATCTTCCGCCGCGGACACCGTGAACGTGGATATGAGCATTTTTTTAAGGCTGTGACCTTCGCTTATCAGGCGGAGTATGCGCCCGAGCATGACGGTCGTTTTGCCGCTGCCCGCACTTGCGCTGACGAGCAATGCGCCATCGTCGTAAGAGATGACCGCCTGCTGTTGCTCCGTCCATTTCGTATTGCTTTTCGCGGTCATATCATCAGGCATTTCCGTTCTCCTTTTTCGGGTGCAGGGCGGCTTTCGCGAGTTTTCTCTCTCCGCCCTCATAGCCGCAGCAGTCCGCGAAATCGCAGAACTTACAGCTGTTTTCCGTCGGCGACGGCGCGATATATCCTTCGGCTATCTCGTCTGCCGCCTTGCCGCCGGCGCGCACGGCATAATCCATGAGTATACCGAGATCTTCCGCGTTTTCGTTGCCGCACACGTACTTGCGTTTTCCCCGCCCTTTTGTCTTTGTGACCACGCTTTCCCCGTCGGCAAGGATATGCGGGTCGATAGCGTCAAGCACTTCGTCCGAGTTATCGCAGAACCCGACGAGCAGATAGGGATCGGTGACGGAAAAATCCGTCCTCGTCGGGAAGTAAAACGCGCCTGCGGGACGGTACCCCGCGCGCACGAGCACCGCAAGATACAGCAGCAGCTGTATTTTAAGCCCCGCGCGAACGTGCGCGGGCTTGACGTCCGTGTTGCCCGTTTTATAGTCTATTATCCTTACAAGATCGCCGAATACGTCTATGCGGTCTATCTTGCCGCGCAGAAACACCTTTTTCCCTTCCGTAACGAGCGGAAGAGCGGCGTATTTTTCCCCGTCGCCGAACTCCGCTTCCGTCGCCACGGGACGGAACGAGCCCGCTTTTATCTGACTGAGTATGCTCACGCAAAGCCCTTCGGCTTCCTTGCGGAGCAGTCCGACGAGTTTCTTGTTCGCCTCTATGTCGCCCTTACCCGTTTCGGCAAGCGCTTCCGCGAGCAGTTTTTCCGCGGCCTGTTCGGGAGGGACGCTATCCATTATCCCGACATAATTTTCCGCTACGCGGTGCAGGGCGCTGCCTACGTCGAGCGCGTTCATTTCGCCGCGTTCGGGCTTTCTGAGCCTGAGCCCGTATGTCAGATAATTCATGCGCGGGCACTTGAAATACGATTCCAGCTGACTGACTTTCGTGGTTTTACCTATCATGAGCGCGCCCGCCGACGAGTCAGTATCCGAAGGCGCGTTCATTTCGTATCTGTCCGCTTTTTCGCCCACGACGGCTTTTATGTCGTCGTAATACGCGGGACGCGAATCGTTTTCGCGGATCTGCGAGCGTGCGGAAAGATACTGCTCTTCCATCATGTTTTCAGTCGGGCAGTATTTTATTATGTCGGCGGGATCGGAAGAAAGAGCGAGCTCCGCTCTGTCCTTCTCCCAACCGCCCGTCACGAATTTTCGGGCATAACGTCTTACCGCGTCGGTCACGTTGCCTTCTTTTTCGGTATAAACGAACATCACTTTTTCCGCGCCGTCCAGCAGCAGGAAAAATTCGTCGTAGGCGCGCTTGTTTACTTCCGCCGTCGTCGGAGAAAGCTCCGCGCCGAATCCGCGTATGCGTTCCGTTTCCTCATCGCTGAGCAGCCCGTCGTCCCTTATGACCGCGGGGTGTTTGTCAGAATCGAAATCGGCAACGTATATCCTGCGGAACGACCGCGCGCGGAAATCGCGCTCGCCGCCTATCTCCACCGCGCCCGTAAGTCTCGGACGGGCGGAAAGTTCCGTTTCCCGCATGCCGTCCGAAAGCGCGTCCGCGACCGTCTTGTCGGGCGCTCCGCCGAGCAGTCTGCGGCACAGACCGATGAGCTCGGTCAGTTTGTCCTTCGGCGAAGCTCTGCCTTCGTCCGCGGCGGCAAGATCCTCGGGATAATGCGCGAAAGCGTACTCCGCGGCACACTCGACCTCGGCAAGCACGCCCTCTTCGGCGCGGGAGTTCATCGCTTTGAGAAGCGAAGCTATTCTGCGCCTGCAATTTTCCGCGTTTTCCAGATATTCCTCGCCGCCCGCGTCCTCGGCAAACGGAGAGAAAAACGCCTTGTATGTCATGCCGCGGCGCAGCACGAGTCTTTCGAAAGCGTCGCGCTCCTCCCTCGTACCGCCCGAAAACGGGCTTTTGGCAAGTCGGATAACGTCTTCCGCGCGATAGCCGTGAGAAAGGGCGTTCAGCGCGGCGGTCACGAATATGCCGAGCGGGTGCTCCGCCAGAGTAAGACTTTCCGACGCGCAATACGGAATGCCGTTTTCACGGAATATGCGTTTAAGCTCCTCGGGATGAGCGTCCGAAGTCACCACGCACATTTCGTTGTAAGGAATACCGTTCCTGCGGTCGGACGTCACCCGCGCCGCTATGGCTTTGGCGGCGAACACGCCCGACGGCGCGGCGTAAAGCTCCGCCTCTCCGAAAGATATGTTATCCGCGCAGACGTCGAAAACGAGCAGCTCTTTCGCTTTCTTTTCGGCGGCGTCCATGACCCGACGCATGAGCGGAGTGTACATGTCGAAACACGCGACGTATACATGCGCGTTTTTCAGATAATCGCTGCTTGCGAGAAATTCCGCGAGTAGCCGCATCCTGCCTGCGGAATCGGTATACTTGCCCTCCGCCGCGGCGAGATACTCTTCGTAAACGAGCGCTATGTCCCGCTCCTTGTCGCTTTCGGCAAGCGCGCGCAGCTCTTCGGGAGAGATCCCGCACGACATGAACTGATTTATAACGTCATAAAGTCCCGACGCGAAACCTTTGGTCTCCCAACTGCGGCGGTAACATTTCAGCTCGCCGTGTTTTTCCGCAAGCACTCTGCGGACGAGCATGACGCTGCCCTTCCTCGGCAGATACTCGGCGCTGTCCGCGTTTTTCGCAAACATCCTGCTCCACGTTACGACGCTCACGTCGAACGCACCGCCGAAACGCCTGCAAAGCTCGCGTTCCGCGGTCAGAGTGCACCTGTCGGGAACAACCACCAGGTGTTTTTCGGAAAGATCGACCTTGCGCTCGGCGAGCCTGTCAATGACCGCGGCTAACGCTGCGGTGAAAGAAGTGTGCGAAAAAATTTTTTTCATACTCACATAATACCCGAATTAAGGTGACAAATCAAGTTATTTATGCTAAAATAAATACCGAAATTCTTTTTACGGAGTTTATAAGATGAAAAAAGTATTCGTACTTATCATAACTCTTCTGCTTGCCGCCTTCGCGTTCACGGGGTGCGGATCGCTTTTCAACTGCGGAAATACCACCGCGACGAGCACGATCATGACGGAAAAGCCCTGGAAGAACAACTTTAATTACGAAAAAGTGACCTACGACATTTCGAGATACACCGTCAAATACAGCGAAAAAGACGGCGAAAAAACTTTCAACACCGACAGAACGATCGCGGAAGGCACTTACACCCTTACGCTTACGACGATCGCCGGAAACGTAAAGACTTCCGAAGAGTTTGCCGCGCTCGGTGAAAACGCGGATTTCGGAGAATATTTCGGAAAGAACATCTCCGGTGTGTGCAGGCTCCGCGTCAGCGGTGAGGCCGGCACGGAAGTGTCGGTCATCCATGCCGAGCTTGTCAAGGAAGACGGGCGCACGGAAACGCCGGGTGCGTATTCCGTACTCGTCGCGGATTATTCCCTCACTTATAACGACGACGAAGACAACGGAGATTACAAGGGAAAAACGGATACGATATCGAGCATAGTGATATTCCGTAACGCGACTCTCATGCCCGTGTTCTCGTATAAAAAAGCAGACCTCGCATCTTCGGGCATTTCCTACTCCGCCCGCGCGGATTACGTGAACGGCTTCAATCACTTTGAAGAGGACGGCAAAGCGACCGCGGACGTATCGATCAAAGAAAACTACGATAACGAGTTGCTCTATTATATAGTCCGCTCGCATACCGGCGTATCTTCGGGAACGAGTACTTCTCTCGAAGTCCATAACTCCGTCGAAACGGGCGTCTACGGCAAAGAAGCCGTGAACAACATCGGCGTCAGCGTGGATACGGGAAGTTATTACGTCAACGGCATAGACGCGGAAGACAAAACGGGATTCGTCAAAAGCTATCTCGGCGACAGCGTCGAATATATAGACGAAGAGAAAAAAGCCGAAATGGAAGCGGAAGCCGCGGAGAAAGGCGAAGAGAGCGAGGTATCCGTGGGTTATTCCATTCCAGCACGCATCGTGGCGTTGGGAAGAAACGAACAGAACCGCGGACCTTCGACCACTCTCTCCTACTCGTCCGTCGATTTCACTTATTACGGAAACATCATGAAAAACGTCCTGCTCACCGTCACGAATTATCAGTTCGATACGGACACAAGACTTGTCGAGTACATGAACATGATAACCATAAGCGATTATACGATAGAAAAATAATTTCGATCATTAAACCGCAACCCTGCCGCAAAGGAAAAACCTTTGCGGCTTTTGTTTTGCCATGCCCGCGCAAATGCGGTTCCCTCTCTCCTGCCCGACATGCTTTTACGATCGCTCAGGCATATACGTTTATAAAAAGCGGCTGAACATAAGCTCAATAATGATCGAAAAGCGTCGCGGGTTTTCCGTATGATCATCCGCGTCCTTTCGCCGAGCGGACAAGAAACTACCGCCTTGTGCGACGATGCAGACGGACAACAAAACGCGTTCATGGCGAAAATATCCGTGCGCGTGGGCGTATACTGCGCAAACAAGATAAAAAAGAAAACGCCTTTCGGCATTTTCTTTTTTATCGCATTTCGTTTTTACTTTATCCGTTACGCGCTTTCGCGGGAAGCGAGGCGCAGAACGAAAGCGGCTCAATTCAGGATCTCCAGCGCATGCCCGAGGCGGCGCAAGGTCTCCTCTTTGCCGAGGAGGTGCGCCATTTCGGTGGCTCCTCCCGGAGTGACGGGGGAAGCGGTTATCGCAATGCGGTAAACCCACAGAACGGCGCCTTTTTTGACGCCCTTTTCCGCGGCATACGCTTCGAGCGCGGGATACAGTCCGTCGCCGTAATTCTTTTCGGTAAGCGAGATAAGGTCGGGCAGCATGCCCGCGGCTACGGATGCGTCGGTCTTGTTCTTCGCGTGCACGAACATATCCGGCGTCAGTTTATCGAAAGCGGTAAGGAATTCGGTGAGGTTGACGCTCAGGTCGTCCTCCGTGCGCATATCCTTGAAACACTCGCTCGGTCCGACGTCGGCAAAGGACAGACAGCGCGAATGGAGCAGTCCCGCAAGGTATTTAAGATCATAGCCCTTGAGGTAATCCACCTGTTCCATGAACGGCAACGCATGCGCGTAAAATTCTTCGTCCGACAGTTCTTTGATGTATTCCCCGTTCAACCAACGCAGTTTTGCTTCGTCGAATATCGAGGGGGACTTGCTGAGCCCTTCGAGCGAAAAATTGTCGAGCATATACTTCATATCGAATTTTTCGGTATTGTCTTTGGGGCTCCAGCCGAGCAGCGCTATATAATTCATTATCGCGTCTTTAAGGTAGCCTTTGTTTATGAAATCCTTATAGCTCGCCGCGCCGTAACGCTTGCTGAGTTTGTGGCGCGCGTCGCGCATTATGGGTTGCAGGTGGATATATACGGGAGGCTCCCAGCCGAACGCACGGTAAAGCAGATCGTATTTAGGCGTACTCGAAAGGTACTCCACTCCCCTTATGACGTGCGTTATACCCATGAGGTGATCGTCGATGACGTTTGCGAAATTGTATGTCGGAAGTCCGTCGCTCTTTATGAGCACGTTGTCTTCGAGGTCGGCATACGGCACGGTCACGTCGCCGAACACGCAGTCGTGAAAAGTGTATTCCCCGCTTTCGGGCACGTTCTGACGGATGACGTACGGCTCGCCCGCAGCTACGCGCGCTTTCGCTTCTTCGAGCGGGATGTGCAGGCAGTGTTTGTCGTATTTCGTCGCGCCCGATCTGTGCATTTCTTCCAGTCGCTCTTTGGTGCAAAAACAGTAATACGCGTCGCCGCTCTCTATCAGCTTTGCGGCATGATCGAGATATATCTGTTTTCTTTCGCTCTGCACGTAAGGACCGTAAGCGCCGCCTACGTCGGGACCCTCGTCGTAAACCAGTCCCGCTTCTTTCATCGAATCGTAAATTATCTGCGCCGCGTCGTCTACGAGCCGTTCGCGGTCGGTGTCTTCCAGACGGAGAATAAAATCGCCGCCGTTCTGCTTTGCGAAAAGATACGCGTAAAGCGCGGTACGCATCCCGCCTATGTGAAGATAGCCCGTCGGGGAGGGCGCGAATCTCGTTCTGACTTTCATCAGCACACCTCTGCCCCGCTGTCGATGTCTTTTTCGGGAGAGATAAGCACTACCTTTCCGTCCTTTTCGGCGCAGAGCAACATGCCGTTGCTCTCTATCCCGCACATTTTACGCGGCGGAAGGTTCGCCACGAGTATGACTTTTTTGCCGACCATTTCTTCGGGCGTGTAATACTTTGCGATACCCGAACACACGGTGCGTATTTCGTCGCCCACCCTGAGCGTTTCTTTAAGCAGCTTTTCGCTCTTTTCCACTTTTTCGCAAGCAATGACTTCTGCGACTTTAAGTTCGCATCTGGCGAAATCGTCGATAGTTATATAACCCTTTTCTTCCACGCTCTTCTCCTTTGCCGCGTCTTCCTTCTTCGCGGCGGGCGCGGCTTTTTCCTTTTCCTTTGCCGCAGCTATCGCTTCAAGCTCTTTGAGCTCTTTGTTTATATCCAGACGGGGGTAGACCGCCTCCGTTTCCGTTGTCGTATATTCTTTCACGGCGCCGTAACGCATAGAGTCGCCGAACGTGTCGGGAACAGCTATGCCCAGCCCGCAGAGCGCCTTTGTCGGACCGCCTTTGAAGAACGGCAGGAGCAGGCTCGACGACACGCGTATCACTTCGAGCAGATTGTAAATTACGCGTTCGAGACGGGCGCGGGAGCCGTCCTCTTTCGCAAGTTTCCAGGGCGCGGTCTCGTCGATGTATTTGTTTGCGCGGCGAACGAGCGCAAACACGTCTTCAAGCGCTTTGTTGACGATGAGCTTGTCCATATCGCCGTCTACCGCCGCTTTTACGCCGTCTATCATGGAAATAAGTTCGTTATCGACTTCGTCTTCCTTGCCGTTCGCCGTCACTTTACCGCCGAAATACTGGCGGCTCATCGCAAGCGTACGCTTTACGAGGTTGCCGAAATCGTTTACGAGGTCGTAATTTATCTTGCGCAGAAGCAGTTCGTTGGAATAATCCCCGTCCGAGCCGAAAGGCATTTCGCTGAGAAGGAAATATCTGAGCGCGTCCACGCCGTATCTTTCCGCGAGTATATAAGGATCGACCACGTTGCCCGTGCTCTTGCCCATCTTCTGCCCGCCGAGCTTTATCCAGCCGTGACCGAATACCTTTTTGGGAAGAGGCAGACCGAGCGCCATAAGTATCGCGGGCCATATTATCGAATGGAACCTGACTATCTCCTTGCCCACGACGTGAACGTCGGCGGGCCAGTATTTGCGGAAGTTGCTGTCGTCGTCCGAGCCGTAACCGAGCGCGGTTATATAGTTGGACAGCGCGTCCACCCACACGTAAATGACGTGTTTTTCGTCGAAAGGCACGGGGATCCCCCACTTGAACGTCGAGCGCGATACTGCCAGATCCTGCAACCCCTTGTCTATGAAGTTGTTTACCATTTCGTTGACGCGGCTTTGCGGCTGAAGGAAATCGGTTTCCGTCAGCAATTTACGCAGGCGCGGAGCGTATTTGGACAGACGGAAGAAATACGATTCTTCCTCCGCGTACTCTACGGGCTTGCCGCAATCGGGGCAGCAGCCGTTCACGAGCTGGCTCTCCGTCCAGAACGCCTCGCAGGATTTGCAATATTTGCCCCTGTAAGTCGATTTGTATATATCGCCTTTGTCGTAGAGCGCTTTGAATATCTTCTGCACGCTCTTAACGTGATAATCGTCCGTGGTACGGATGAATTTGTTGTAGGAAATATCCATGAGTTTCCACAGATCCTTTATTCCCGCAACAAGATCGTCGACGAATTTCTGCGGAGTCTTTCCCGCTTCTCTCGCCTTGTCCTCCACCTTCTGACCGTGCTCGTCCGTACCCGTAAGATAGAATACGTCGAACCCCTGCATGCGCTTGTAACGCGCTATCGCGTCGCACACGACGGTGCTGTATGTGTGTCCGATATGAAGATTCCCGCTCGCGTAGTAAATGGGCGTGGTAATGTAAAAAACAGGTTTTTCGGGCATACCGTCCTCCTTTTTCTTCGCGGCGCCGTGCCGCCTCGCCCGCGTTCGCTTCCGCGTTTTCCGCAAGCTACTTATAATTATATAATAATATTTGCAAAAACGCAAACATATTTTATTATAGTTATGGCTTTCATCTGGATAATAATCATGCTTATTTCGATAACCGCGCTTATTTTTTCCGACCCGTCCGCCGTTCTGTCTTCCATGATAACGGGCGCGAACGGCGCGGTTTCGCTCGCGCTCACGCTCGTCGCGCTGTACGGGATATGGCTGGGTCTGTTCGAAGTGCTCGAAGGCACGGGCATGGCGGACAAACTCGCGCGGCTGCTCCGACCCGTGGTCAGGCGGCTGTTCAAAGGCGAAAGCGAAGAAACGGAAAAATACGTTTCGATGAACATCAGCGCGAACCTGCTCGGTCTCGGCAACGCCGCGACCCCCATGGGGATAGGCGCGGTAGGCTCCATGAAGCGCGGCAAGAACCTCGCCGTCGCAACGACGAACATGATAATGCTCGTGGTCATTTCTGCCACGAGCCTGCAGATATTCCCGTCCACGGTGGTATCCATGCGCGCCGCCGCGGGGTCCGCGAACCCTGCCGATTTCCTTCTGCCCTGTATTGCGGCGACCGTCATAAGCACGATAGTCGGCATAATCGGCGTCAAACTGCTCGGCAGACTCCTTGAAAGGCGCGAAGCGAAGAAAGAACGCAAACGCGCGTCATCCGCGCCGATGATCGAAGTTCCGACGGACGATAGCGCGGCTCCGACTGCTTCGGCTCCGCGAAAAAACGACTTCAATATAAATGCGGTCAGACCCGAGAGCGCGGAGAAAAAAGCATGACGATCTACATAGTACCGCTCATATTTCTGACCATTCTCTGCATATCCTTCCTGCGAAAACGCGACGCATATTCGGCGTTCGTCAAAGGCGCGGGCAGCGCGCTCGAGCTTATGGCGGGCGTTCTGCCTTATCTCATTGCGGTAATGATCGCATGCGAGCTTTTCCGCACGAGCGGCGCAAGCGCGGTCTTTTCACGCTTCATGTCGCCCGCGCTCGAATTCGTCGGTATCCCGGGAGAGCTGAGCGAGCTCGTTCTGCTCAGACCGCTGTCGGGCGCGGGCAGTCTTTCGGTGCTGGAAAACATCTATGCCACTTACGGTACTGACTGTTTTATCGGAAGATGCGCGTCCGTCGTTTACGGTTCGAGCGAAACGGTGTTCTACGTTTCCGCAATTTACTTTTCCAAATCCGAAGTGCGCAATCTGCGTTACGCGATACCGCTCGCGCTCGTCGCCTCGTTCATAGGCAATATTGTCGGCTGTAACCTTTGCCGCTTGATATGAGACCGTGTACGCGCAAGCGTTATACGAAACAACGGACCACAAGCAGACAATAAATATCCACCCGCATAGTGAAATGCACCCCAAAAGTTAGACAAAACTTTAGGAGGTGCATTTCACATAGCGGGTGGTATTTCATTTTCGGGTATAACCCTAATCTTTACAGGCTGCGCATAAATGCGCTGTTTATTGGCCTGCCAGCCACGCATCCGTTACTTGCTACCCTTAAAAGGGTCTTGCGGATCAAACATGCTCAGTTGATCGCTCTCTTTATCTTGCTTTAATTGGTTCACTATATATTCCTTTATCGCATTTGTGTCTTTCCCGACCGTGTCTACATAGTATCCCTTACACCAAAATTCGCGGTTGCGGTATGCAAACTTCATGTTTCCCCATTTCTGAAATATCATCAGGCTACTTTTCCCTTTCAGATATCCCATGAATCCCGCTACGCTCATTTTGGGCGGGATACTCACCAGCATGTGTAT
>ERZ1106952.66-NODE-66-length-82148-cov-37.520994_pt1 | contig 82148 bp, 69 predicted proteins | sample MGYA00403677_ERZ1106952 | MGnify/ENA primary metagenome ERZ1106952 (study PRJEB35170, sample SAMEA104062415) | human gut metagenome | biome: human gut; feature: human-associated habitat; material: faeces | place: Denmark | collected 2012-05-14 ... | reverse complement strand
GTCAAACTCACCAATGAAATAGATTATATTTTATTTTTTACTTATAATTAATAACTGAATTTAATTTGTCACTAAAATATATAATTTTTTTTAATCAAAAAACTCCTTAGTTTATCCATTTATGGATTCAACATTGGAGTTTATTTTCATTATATCTTATTTAACAAATTCAATACCATCAAGATGGCATTGAGTTATTTTTTCTTCACCAATTGATGCATTTACAATTTCAAAACTAACTTTATTAGAATTATTATCAACTACAAAAATTGCTTTATTACCGCTTATAGAAAGTGTAGCGTCTTTAACATTAGAAATAGTAGTAGGACTTGATTTAGAATTGTTCATATTAACATATAAAACTATAGATGAAACATTTTCATTAGTCCAACTTATTTCTACATTTTGGCCTTCATATATTCTTAAAGGATTAGAATAATATGATTTACTAGGGTTAGTATTACCAACAGTTATATTAGATGTACCTTTATTTACCACCATAGAAAAATTACCTTCTTTCCATGTTGATGTATTATCACCTTTACTACTTAATTGATTTTCATTAGAAAAATTAAATGTATAATCACCTTGTTCTACATTTTCATCAGCAGTGAAAATTTGAACATTAAAATAACCTTCTTCAATATACCATAATATAAAGATCTTATTATCTTTATCATAAGCAATATCACAATCATAATATTCACTATCATAAGAAGTTGTAAATCCTGCGCTAATTAAAGTTTGTTTATAAGATTCAATTAATGTATTATCACTTGATTCAAAATAAATTTGTAATCCATAATTAACTATATCAGAATCATCAACATAATATTCATTAATTCCATCTACTGAAGGAACATTTACACCAAATAAATCATTAATTTTATCTGTTGGCCAGCTTGATAAAGAAACTAATTTATCAAAACCAATAACAAAATTACCCTTATCTATATAATAAATTAATGAAGCATGAACTTCTTCTTTTGTTGCTTGATAATAATCACCTTTCTCAACTTCATCAACAATATTACTTGGAACATATTCAACAACCCAATTATTATTTTCTAATTTTGTTTTATATGATTGTAATAAACTTTCATCAGTAGTTTCAAATGTTAAATATGGTTGATCATAATCATAGAAATAATATGTATCAGTATCAATAACTGAAGGAACATTTACTTCTACACCATAATAATTATTAATTTTATCATTTGGCCATGAAGAAGGTAAAACAACATCATAAATAGTAATAATAAATTCTGTTGCATCTTCATAAAAACTTATACCAAATAAATTATTATCTTTAGTAGCGTTATATATTTGTTCATCTTCATCATAAGTTACAACATAATTTTCATTTTCAAGAATTGTTTTATAACTTTCTTCTGCATTAGAATAATTATAATCATAACAATAAATATAAACACCTGAATTATATTCAGTTAAATCAAAGAAATTATATGTAGATGCTTCAAAATGAGGAATATCTACTCCAAAAAGATTAACAATATTGCTAGTAGGCCATGAAGTTAATTCGCCTTGATCGTCTCCACCTTCTTCTCCTTCATAAATAAAAGCAGTAATAGTATTTCCTGCATCAACTAGATAATAAGTTTCACCATCTAAATAAATACCACTTTTAGGGGAATAAACATAATCAACTAAAACATTATCATCATTGATAAATTGCATATTAACTAAAGTAAATTCATCACTTAATGAACCATCAACAATATAACCATCTTCTTCTTCATATTTATTAAATCCAGTAAATGTCGTAGATGAATCTAAAGTCCAACCATTTGAAGTTAATAAAGAATTATATTCATCGGAAAAATCTTCTTCACTAGATGAACTTAATACAATATAAGCACCATTATCTTCAAATTTTTCCATTTTATAATTAGGAAAATTGTAAAATGGTAATAAGCAATTCAAACACCCATTCATTAATTCTTTTTCTTCATTTGACCATTCATTTTTATTTGTTTGTGAAGATGAACTAATTTGTGAATTAGATTCATTATTTGAACTTGTTCCAGAATTAGATGAATTAACAGTACAACTAACCATACTTAATAATAAAGCAGGAATAAAAATATATAACTTTTTCATTTGTTCTCCTTATTTTGCATTACTAGTATAATAATTTTGTTTTTAAATGAAAAGAATTTGAAAAAAGAATTAAACATTTTTTAATTTTGATATAATGATATTAGTTAAAAGGTGTTTATGAAGATTAAAGGTTTACCATTTATTGATAATAAAATTACAGCATATTTATTTTCTTTAACAAATTTAATTACTCAAAAAGATTATAAAATATATACACTAAATGAATTTGGTATTTTCCCACCTTATAGTTCAATAGATATTAATTCAAAATTAGAAAAAGCTAGATAATATATAACTAAAAGAATTTTAGAAAGTTATATTTTATTATCTAATTATTCACATGAAGTCTTAGAAGAAATCACAAACAGTTTCTTATATGACACATTTTTAGATATTCCACATCATATTTGCAAATATCAAAATTTTAAAATAATGTTAACAAATAATGACTATACAAATATAAAAATAATTACAGATTAATTTTCATATTCTAAAGAATAAATATCATCAAATAAAATTCTTTCATTATTATTTAAAATTAATTCATGTTTATAATTATCTATTTTTTTTACATAATCTAATTTATTAACATATATTCCACCATTTTTATTTTTATCTTTTATAAAATAGACAATATTAATATAAATATTTTCTTTTATATGATTATTAATATATATTAATTTATCATTAATTTCTTGTTTCATTTGATTAGAAATAATCTTTTTTTCTTCTACTATTCTTTTAGTTTCATTAATAGCTTCTTCATACCCTGTTAATGCTGAAAAAGGAGCAAATTGAGCTGCTCTATTGATTCTTAACATTTGTTTATGATTTTTCGAAACATGATGAGGCAAATTAATAATATCATCATATTTACTCATGCTTTATGCCCTCCAATTTGCTTATTTCTTTCTTTTCCTGTTGCCCCTTCAACAAAATTATTTCCTTTTAAAATAGCATTTTTACCATATTTTTTTTTGATATTTAAAATAGTTTTCTGAACCTTTTTTTCTTTTAAATCTTTAACTTTTTCAATTTCTTCTTTTTTTAATTTATCTTCATAATTACAAAATAAATTAATTTGTTCATATCTTTTAATTTTTTTATAATTTTCTTCTTTAATTAACCCATTACAAGAAATATTAATCCTTCTGATTAATAAATTTTTATCAACAATTTTATCATATAAAAAAGAAATATTTTCTACTAATTTTTTAGTAGAAGAAGTAAAATCATTTAAATTAATAGAACCATGACTAGATTTAGGTACCTTTTTCCCATAATAATTTATTTCACATAAACCCTTATAATTATCATTATATTCATACCCAATATATAAAGAAATATTGCATGTTAATAACTTTTTATCTACTAAATCAAGAGATAAATTATCCATCATTTCTTTAACAACTACTTTACCTTTATTATAATCATATCCATATTGTAAAACTTGTCCACTTGATAATGAAGTAGATTGAGGCTTATAATCTTTTATATCTTTCATTGTTGTTGGTTCATATCCCCACGCATGATCAATTAACAATTCGGCATTAATACCAAATTCATTATATAATAAATCTTCATTATAATGATCATCATTATTACCAAGTGAACATCTAGCAATATCACCCATAGTAAATAATCCTAATTTTTCTAATCGTTCTACATAACCATGACCAATTCTCCAAAAATCTTTTAAAGGTTTATGAGACCATAATTTTTTTCGATAAGACATTTCATCTAAATATGCGATTCTAACTCCATCTTCATCAGGAGGAATATGTTTAGCTACTATATCCATAGCAACTTTAGCTAAATATAAATTAGTTCCTATACCCGCTGTAGCGGTTATTCCAGTCGTAGCTAAAACATCTTTAATCATTAGCATTACAATTTCATGAGGAGTTTTATTTAAGTACTTTAAATATCTAGTAATATCGATAAAAACTTCATCAATAGAATAAACATGAATGTCATCACTAGAAACATATTTTAAATAAACATTATATATTTTAGAACTTATATCAATATATTTAGCCATTTGTGGAGTGGCAATAATATAATTTAATTTTAATTCAGGAAATTGTTTTAAAATATTAATATCACATGATTCACCACTTAAAACACTACTTTTTGCTCTTTTAGAATTAATATCTTTAACTTTTTGAACTACTTCAAATAATCTTGGTCTACTAGGTATACCAAATTCTTTAAGACTAGGAGAAACTGCTAAACAAATAGTTTTTTCTGTTCTCGAAGAATCCGCGACAACTAAATTAGTTGTAAGAGGATTAAGCCCTCTTTCAACACATTCAACTGATGCATAAAATGATTTTAAATCAATACAAATATAAACGCTCATAAAAAACACGATACAATATTATTTTATATCATGTTTTTATTTTTAAAAATTAATTTATCTATAAATGATTATTTCTTCCATAAAGAATGAAGATTACAATATTCATAACATGTGACAATTTCTTCACCATCTAAAAGAATAAAACTAGCTTTAGGTTCACTATTAACTTTTAAATGAGCAATCATTGTTCTCAAATTAGTTTCTAAAATAATCCATTCAATATGATGTTCTAATAACATAGGATGTGGAACTTCTCCTATTTTAACATTAACAATATTTCCATTCTTTTCTATAACTGGAACATGTTTTTCAACACTAGCATCAACAGTATTAGCGTTTAATAATTCCATTTCATCATTACAACAAGATAATTTTCCACCTTTATCAGTTAATAAAGTAACTATATTTCCACAATGTTTACAACGATATATTTTCATAAATTTTCCTCCTTATTTTTTAGAATAATTCTAATTTTAATTTACCTTATCATTATTATTTTGTCAAGAAAAACAAAAAAAATTAAAGAAACGAAATAAATCGTTTCTTATTCAAAGGAGGGATTATATGTATTTTGTAAGTTCTCACTTACATTACATATTATTCTAAAATATTAATTAAATAGGCTATAATTGCCTAATTTTATCAAATTTATACAATTTTTGTTTATTTGCCTAGTATTTAATGCCATAATACTAGCGCGCGATACTTTTATAGATTGCAGCAGGAGGAAAAATGATTTTAGTATTAGATTTAGGTAATACCAATTTATGTATTGGTGTCTACCAAAATGAGGCACTAATTTGTTCATGTAGAACTGATAGTGACCTAAATAGGTCTAGTGACATGTACGCTAACCTAATATCAAACTTTTTTTCTAGACATCATTTAAATACTTCTAATTTTGAAGGAGCTATTCTTTCAAGCGTTATTCCATCATTAACTGATGTTATAACTTTAGCAGTAGAAAATGTTATTAATCAAAAATGTCTAGTAATCTCACAAGGAATCAAAACAGGTCTATCAATTAGAATAGATAATCCTAGTGAACTCGGAGCAGACTTAGTAGCAGATGCAGTTGGTACATTAAAAAAATATGGATACCCAAGTATCATTTGTGATTTAGGAACTGCTAACAAATTATTCGTTCTTGATAAAAACGCTAATTACATTGGTGGAATTATCTCTCCAGGTATTAAAACAGCTGGTAAAGCATTAACAAAAAATGCTGCTCAATTAATGGATATTTCATATAAAGCACCTAAAAATGTTATAGGTAAAAATTCACCTGATGCATTAAATTCAGGAGCAATATATGGAACAATTTGCATGATTAATGGCATGACCAAAATGATTGAAGAAGAACTGGGTTATCCAACTAAACACATCTTAACAGGTGGCAATTCTATCTTAATTAAAGATCACATCAAAGATTATATTTATGATGAAAATTTAATTTTTGAAGGCTTATATCAAATATATAAAAAGAATATGGAGAAATAAAATGAATAACAATAAAATTAAAAAATTAACAGGAACAAGTATCTTTATGGCACTTGTAATTGTTTTACAATTAATATCAAATTATATTACTTTAGGTCCAGTAAGTATTACTTTAGCTTTAGTTCCTATTGCACTAGGAGCAATAATATATGGTCCACTTACTGGTTTATTCCTTGGATTAATACATGGAGCAATAGTCATTGTATCTCCATCGACTTTAACAGCTTTTATGCCATTATACCCAGTACAAACAATTTTTGTTTGTTTATTAAAATCAGGAATTGCTGGATTAGTTTCAGGCATAATTTTTAAATATTTAAAAAACAAAAATTTTACTTTATCAATAATTTTAGCTTCTTTATGTGTACCAATTATTAATACAGGCTTATTTACAATTGCTATGCTTACATTATTAAGACCTCTTCTTGATTCTTGGACAAGTGAAGGAAATGCTGTTGGATATTTATTTTTATCAGTAATTGGTTATAATTTCTTAATTGAATTTGTAATTAATTCAGCATTAACCCCAACAATTATTTCTTTAACAAAATTAAAAGAAAAAATTAAATAAATATAAAAAAATGTTAGGTTTATGGCCTAACATTTTTATTTACAAATTAATTTTATTACATTAAAGATTCGTATAATTTAATAATATCTTCAACAGTTGGATCTTTTGGATTTCCTGGTCTACATGCATCAGCCATTGCTGATTCTGCCAAGAATGGGATATCTTCTTTTTTAACAATTTCTTTTAAATTAGCAGGAATACCTACATCTTTAGATAATTGTTTAACAGCATCAATAGCTGCTTTTCTATATTCTTCTTGTGTCATATCATCAACACCTTTAACACCCATTGCTCTAGCAATTTCACGATATTTTTCACCAGTTGCAGGAGCATTATATTCCATAACAGTTGGTAAAATAATAGCGTTAGCTACTCCATGAGGAGTATTATAAACTGCTCCAAGAGGATGAGCCATTGAATGAACAATACCTAAACCAACATTACTAAATCCCATACCAGCAATATATTGTCCAAGAGCCATTCCTTCTCTTCCTTCAGGAGTATTATTAACAGCTCCTCTTAAGTGTTTAGAAATTAATCTAATTGCTTCTAAATGGAACATATCTGACATTTCCCAAGCACCTTTAGTAATATATCCTTCAATAGCATGAGTTAAAGCATCCATACCAGTAGCAGCAGTTAAACCTTTAGGCATACTTGACATCATATCTGGATCAACAACTGCTACAACAGGAATATCATGAGTATCAACACAAACAAATTTTCTATTTTTTTCAACATCAGTAATAACATAATTAATTGTTACTTCAGCAGCAGTACCTGCAGTAGTTGGAACTGCAATAATTGGTGTACAAGGTTTTTTAGTAGGTGCAACACCTTCAAGAGATCTTACATCACTAAATTCAGGGTTTTCAATAATAATACCAATAGCTTTAGCAGTATCCATTGATGAACCACCACCAATAGCAATAATATAATCAGCTTTAGAATTTTTAAAAGCTTCAACACCATGTTTAACATTTTCAATAGTAGGATTTGGTTTTATATCTGAATAAATTTCATATTCAAATTTAGCTTCATCTAATAATTTAGTTACTTTTTGAGTAACACCAAATTTTAATAAATCTGGATCAGAACAAACAAACGCTTTTTTAAAACCTCTTCTTGTAACTTCTGGAACAATATTATTAATTGCACCTGCTCCATGATAAGATGTTTCATTTAATACAAATCTTGGCATAAAAATCCTCCTTAAATTTTGATTTATATATTTTAATTATAAAACTATATTTGTTAAATATAAATAGATAATTTTTTATCGATTAATTTTTTTATAAAAAAAGTTAATCTATATATAGTAATTACTAAATATAAATTAACTTAAATATTATCTAGCTTCTAATATTACTTTTTCAAGTCTAGTTGATGGAATATCTCTACGTCCTTCTTTAGCTTGATCTTTACCATTTAATTTAACTAAATCACCAGTAAATCCAACATTAACTGCAACTAAAGAAGTCCCAACACCATATATATCAACTGGAGTATGATGTAACTCAAAATCTCTTATTTTTTCAGCAGTAAATCCTGAAGAAACAATAATTTTAACATAATTGAAACCTTCTTGATCAAGAGCTTCTCTTAAAGCAAAAACCAATTCTTTACATACACCATGAGCATCAAAAGAAGAAATATCTTTATCATCAAAATAATGATCAATTAAAGCTTTTGAGGTATCAATTCTAACTGCTTTAAGTTTAGTTTGTAAGTGTCTAGCAATTTTAAGTGAATCATAAACAACGTTATTATGATAATCAATTAAAGCAGTAACTTTTTCATCTGGGAATGTTTTTAAATATAAATCACTAGCTTTACAAATATCACCATCACATAATTGAATTAAAGCATGTGGCATTGTTCCTAAACCTTTACCACCCCACCATAAGCCCATAGCATCAGTAGAGTCAGCTTTTAATCCTGCTACATAAGCAGCATATCCATCACCAATTTGAGTATTATATTCATCTTGACGATCAGCCATATTAATAATACCTTTGCCATTTAATTCACGCATAACTTTATAAGTATTAGTGCATACAGAACTTCTTCTAGCTAAAATACCATCTATCATTGATTCAAGAAAACCAAAATGTTCATATTTACCAGTTATTTTTAAAACTGGTTCACCATTTTCAATAATATCACCATCATTTAAAGCTTCAACAATCAATTCTTCTGGATGAATAGCAAATTCTTGAATAAGACTTATAACTTCATCAAGGCCACATACCATTACATCATCTGCTCTTTGAAAAAATTGCATTGTAACGATTTGATTAGGAATATTTTCTTCAACTATTTTTTTTGTTTTTAAAAAATAATTAGCAGTAAAAAAACCATCTTTTAATCTAGAATCAAATTTAAAAGTTTTATTAGTCAATCTTTTAATTTTACCTTCTTTTTTTAATTCAACTTCTAACATAAAACCTCCTTCATAATATATGTTATTTTTTTATAGCAATTAATCTTTTTATTGGAGTATTTAAACCTCTAAATTTCTTTTCATACTCTGTCATTTTATCGTCATTATCTAAAACAGCATAATCTCTAGTAATAGAGACAATTTCTAATGGTGATTCTTCAAAATAAGGGATTGAATCTTCAAACAAAAGATCATTATCTGTTTTAAAAATTACTTTCCCATCTTTTTTTAATTCTTTATAATATTCATTTAAACAAGTTGGATAAGTAAGTCTTCTTTTATGTTGTCTTTTCTTAGGCCATGGATCAGAAAAATTTAAATAAATAATATCAAATTTGTTTTCACCAATCTTTTCAAATAAATAATGCATATCAATATTAATTAATAAAACATTTTTAATTTCATTTTCTAAAATTTTTTTACCTGCTATAGCTAAAGCCATACTTGACATTTCTACTCCTAAAAAATAAACATTAGGATTAGCTAAAGCCATTTGTACAATAAAATCTCCTCGACCTACTCCGATTTCTAATCTGAGATTATCATGATTAATAAAATCTATAAAATCTTGATCTAGATTATCTTTATCTTTAATTAAATTTTTATTTTCTAAAAGGAATTCATCTCCCCATTTACGATGTCTTAATCTCATATTATTTTGTTAACTTTCCAAGTTCATCAATAGCAGAAGCATAAATTGATATTGATTTTCTTAAATCTTCTAAATGTATTTTTTCATTAGCTTCATGAATATGGTCTTCTCTACCAGGAAAATGAGAGCCAAATGCGATAGTATTTCTACTTTCTTTAGCATATGTTCCTCCTCCAATTGCCATAGGTTGAGATTTATAATCATGTGTATATTCTTGATAACAATTCATTAATGTTTTTATCATTTGTGATTCAGGATCTACTAATAAATAATCTCCTGTACCTAAATAATGGACTTTACCTAAAGATAAAGTATCAAGTTTTTTACAAACTTCTTCAGCATTAACATTTTCTGGATATCTAAAATTAACAGAATATTCTAACACTCCATCATTATAAGAAATTAAACCAACATTATATGTTGTAGAGTGTAATAATTTAGATTCATAATAAACACCTAAATTTTTTCCACTTCCATCCATATAACCATCACCAGTTTTAACTAATTGATCATAATTAAACATTAAACCAATAAATTTAATCATATGTAAACCAGCATTAATACCTTCTTGAGGTAGTGAACCATGACTTGATTTTCCATAGAATACCAATTCATCATCATGATATTCATATTTTAAATTATTTTTTAAGCAATATTCTTTAATCTTGTTTTCATCTAATTTAACGTTAAATTTAGCATGACATTCATCAATAACAGAATTAATTACTACTCCACCATTTAAAGAAGAAATTTCTTTAATATCAACATTTAAATCAACTTTATAAGTAGCAATAGCTTTTTCTCCATAAATAAGAGGGAAATCACCATCTGGAGTAAATCCATAACTTGGATAAGGTTTATGTAAAGAATGGAAATAATGTTCTAAACATCTTGAGCCACATTCTTCATTACCACCAATAACTAAAGTAACTTTATAACCATTAATTAAATTATTATCTCTTAATAATTTTAAAGCATAATAACTAGCTATTGCAGGTCCTTTATCATCAGAAGTACCTCTACCATACATAATATCATCTTCAATAGTTGCACTAAAAGGTGGAAATTTCCATTTACCAGAAACAGGAACTACATCACAATGAGCGTATATTGCAATAAGTGGTCCTTCTCCATAACTAATTTCAGTACAATACCCATCACATCTATCAACATTAAAACCATCTTTTTCTGCTAAAGAAGCAATATATTCTAATGCTTTATGCACTCCTTTACCAAAAGGAGCTAATTCAGTAACTGTACTTTCATCAAATGTTGAATCAATTTGAATCCATTTTTGTAAAGAATCAATTGCTAAATCATAATATTTTTTTGCTAATTCTTCTAAATTATTCATTACTTTAATACCTTTCCTAATAAATCTTTTTCTCCATTAATAAAAGACTTATAATCCATCTTCTTTTTACCTTGTTTTTGAACTTCTAATAATCTTAAGGAACCTTTAGCACATGCTACAACTAAACCATTTTTATTAGCCATAATAATTTCACCAACATTACCAGTTCCTTCAACTACTTCAGCTTTATAAATTTTAAAAACTAAGCCATCTAATAAAACATATCCTCCAGGAGTTGATGATAAGGCTCTAATATAATTATTTACTTCTTCACTAGATAAAGATAAATTTAAATGTTCTTCATCTTTAGTAATTTTTTTACAAAAAGTTGCTTTTTCTTCATCTTGAGGAATTCTAATTTCTTGATGCTTTTCAATTTCTGGAATAACTTTTAATAATGCTTTTAAACCACTTTTAGCCATTTTTTCACATGTAGAAGTATAATTATCATCAATAGTTAAATCAAATTCTTCTTTATCTAGCATGTCTCCTGCATCCATTTTATCAATCATTTCAATAATGGTAACACCACTTTTTTTATCACCATTAATTAAAGCTTGTTGAATTGGCGAAGCTCCTCTATATTTTGGGAGTAAAGATCCATGAACATTAATAGAACCTAATGTAGGAATATCTAATAATCCTTGTGGCAAAATTTGTCCATATGCACAAGTAACAATTAAATCTGGTTTTAATTCTTTCATAAATTCATAATCAAGTCTTATTTTATGAGGTTGAAAAACAGGTATATTATATTTTAAAGCAATTTGCTTAGTAGGAGTAGGTTCAATTAGTCCTTTTCTTCCAACTGGTTTATCTTCTTGAGAGACTAAACCAACAATATTATAACCATTATTAATAAGACCTTCTAAAATATAACTAGATAATGAAGGAGTACCCATATATACTATTCTTAATTTATTAATCATAAAATTTCACCACTCATATATTAGACTAATATTTAAAACATTTCAATTATCAAAAAAGAACTATTGTTTTTTCTTTCAATAGTTCTTTATTAAATTTAATTTTTATAATCAAAGACTGCTTCTATAAAGAAATGATCACTATAAAATGTTGGTCCAGTTTCTTTTAAAATTTTAAATTCTTTCGTTTCAAATTCTCCTTTTGTAGAAAATATATAATCAATAGGTGAATTCGGTCCTACTTTAGTATTTTCATCAAGTTCTTTACCATAATCATGAAATGTACATGATGGCTCAGTATTTTTTAAATAAGAATCATCAAAATAATCTGTTAATACTTTATAAGTATCTTCTTCATTTTCTTTATAAAAATTTAAATCTCCAGAAAAGAAACCAATAACATTTTTTTCTTTCATTTTATTTATAATTTGTTCTGCACTATTTTTTCTTACCGGAACATCTTTAGTATAATCAAAATGAGAATTATAATATGATATCTCTTTATTAGTTAATTTATCTTTTAAAATAACAAATGTGCATACCCTTGGATATTGTGCTCCCCATTCAGTTGCAACATATCCTGGACCAGCTTCTAAAGAAGGACCTAGCCAAAACGCTCCACTTTCAATCAAAGAAAATCTATCAACAGAATAAAATATTCCACTTGCTTCATCAAAACTTCCACCTCGATACATTAAAACATGTTCATATCCATATTTTTCAAATTCAGGTCTTAAATAATCTTCCCAAGCATGTGTTTCTTCTTGCACACCAAATAAATCTGGCATTTCTTCTTTTATTTTATTAGCTACCAATTCATGTTTATCTTCTGTTGCCCCTTGATCTAAATTACATGACATAATTTTAAGTGACTTATCAATTTCTTCTTTTATTTCTTCACTTGTTGTTTGTGAAGAAGAAATTGAATTATTATTACAGCCTACTAAACATAATAAGCTTGCTATTATTATAAATTTTTTATTCATTTTTCATTCCTCTTTTATATATTGTCCCAACCAGCTTTAGAAAAATCTACTTTAACACCAACATCTTCATAATCTTTTTCACTCCAACAACCATTAGATTGTGATATAGCATATAAAATATGTTTTGATGCTCTTCTTAATAAAATTGTAGTATCATGTGGTGCTTCTAAATAAGCAGCATGTGCACTATAAGAAGCATTTCTTAAAAGCCATAAATCATTTCCACCTCTAAGACCACTATTAACAGGCATTAACGAATTATAACACCAATCAGTTACAACTACTCCTTTAAAGCCCCATTCATTTCTTAAAATATCATTTAATAATGCATTTTGAGCGCCACTCCAAACTCCACCAATACGTGAAAAAGATGACATTATTCCTAACGCTTTACCTTCTTTAACATATATTTCAAAACCTTTTAAATATATTTCTCTTATACTTTGTTCATTAGCCCATACTTCTAATCCTATTCTATTTTGTTCTTGTTCATTTAAAGCAAAATGTTTAGCATAAGTATATACACCATATTTACTTGTGCCAATAGAAGTCATTGCTCCCATAATACCAGTAATAAGAGGATCTTCACTATAATATTCAAAATTTCTTCCTCCTGTAGGACATCTATGAATATTCATACCAGGAGCATACCATCCTGTTAAACCCATACTAGCACCTTCTTTGCCTAGACTTTCGCCTAATAATTTAGCACATTCAGGATTCCAAGAAGAAGCTACTACAACTTCTGAAGTATAACCAGTACCTTTAATTTGTACAGATGCAGGCCCATCATCATCATAAGTAGTTCTTTTAGAAATAGATTTAATTTCAGCAGTTTGAAATCCTCCATTATCCACAAGATTTTCCATATCAGTAATTGATAATTGATTTAAAAATTTATCCCATTTCTCATCATTATAATCAACATTTTTCATCATTGCCATAGTAATTTTATCATTGCCATAATCAACTCCTTGAGTTGGTAAATCTTCTTTTATTTGATTATCAGCATAAGTTTTATTTTTACTTGCATTAATTGTTTTATCACTTGCTACTATATTTATTTTATTTTTAGTAGGGAATGTATCATTCCAATTAGATCTAGATAAATATTCAATAGAAGTTGAATTAGGGCCAAATTCAACATCAAATAATCTAGTTTTATATTTTTCATTAGTATCTGATGTTACATAATTAATATCTTCTTTTAAATTAAAATTGATTAAATTGTCTTTATTTTGAGGTACTTCACTAAATTTATAAGCATTATCTCTTAAAGATAAAACATAATCTCCTTTTTCTAATAAATAATAACCATTTTCATTATCCCAAGATGCTAAAGACTTTAAATCAATATTAATTCTTGCATAGAATGTTTCATTTGGTTCAATTAAGTTTGTTTTTTCAAAGCCAACTAATTCTACATGTGATTTTTCTATTCTTGATGTATATGGAGCGGTATTATAAATTTCTACTACTTCTTTACCTGCTACATTTCCAATATTTTTTACTGCTACTTGAATAGATATTTTTTGATTAACTAAATCAACAGTATAATCATTAATATATTTTTCAAATTTAGTATAAGATAATCCTTCTCCAAATGAATATTGAACATAATCTTCATATTTAAAATTAATATCATCATTTGCTCTAGTCACATAATATCTATAACCAACATATATTCCTTCTAAATATTCAACAAAATTAGCACTTTTATTTGAATAAGTTAATGTAGAATCAGGACCAAAAGAAGCAAAAGAAGGTGAAGTAGTAATATCATAAGGCCAAGTATCAACTAATTTACCACTTGGATTAATTTTTCCACTTATTGCTTGAGCAACAGCTTTATTACCAGTTAATCCAGGATGTCCTATCCACAAAACTGAATCAATACCTTTTTGATTTAAAGCTCCAAGTTCCATAACATTAGAAGAATTAATTAAGATAATTACTTTTTCAAAATTATCTTTTAACATATTAATCATATCATTTTCTCGACTTGTTAATTGTAAATCACTTCTTGAAAAATCATGATCTTCACTACCAGCTCTACTAACACAATATAAGGCAGTAGAAGAATAATTTTTAGCATTTTCTAATAATGTTTTACCATCTAAACCATCATAAATTTTATTATATGAAGAAACTTCTGGTTCATTATCATAAGGAAATTTAGTAGGTGCTATATAATTACCAACATTAGTGCCATAAGCATTAAATTGACAACTAATATCATAATCTGTTTTAGTTATTTTATAACTTTTTGATTCATAATAATTAGCAACTAGATTATATAAATTTGTATTATATTCAAATCCTTCTTCAACTAAAGCTTTTTCAAGTCTAGTTGCATGAAAATCATTTTCTCCATAATTAGCGTTAGTGATAAATACTCCACTTCCACCACCACCATATAACATACCAAATGCTGATGATCCAAATACATTAATTTTATTATTATCTTCTTTATTTAAAGGTAAAACATCATCATCATTTTTTAATAAAACCATGCCTTCTTGTTCTAATGTAACAACATTCTCTTTAGCTTCACCAATTGCTAAACGAGCACTTTCTGAATCATTATCTAAATGCTTATCTGGATTTAAGGTAAATTTAATTAAATCCCATGCTACAGTTAAAGTAGGTACCGCTAATAAACATACAATTAATGAACAAGAAAGAATAGAAATTGTTGGAACTTTTATTTTATTCCATTTTAAGACCCTATTAACTTGTTTACTTTCATTTTTTAATTCTTGTTTTCTTTCATTGCCTTTTAATTTTTTAAATTTTTCTTTTGTTTCTTTATATTTTAATTCTTCATCTTTAGTAAATTTTAATCTCCCTAATATCCAGACATAAACAAAATATATTACTCCAAAAACTAATATAAATCCTGCTAAAACATATAAACTTAAATACCATGGAAAAGAATCAAGTTTCCAACCAGGAATTATTTCTATATCACCAATGTCATCTAAAAACATATATTACCCTCTCATTCTTAATTTATATTTTATAAATACATAAACACCAAGACCAATAACAACCATACAAACCGAACCTAAAGTTATACTTGCAATAGCAGTATTAGAAAGACCTTTACTTGGTTCATCTGGAGTTACATCTTCGTTAGGTTTTATATCATTTTTTATTACGTTTAATATTCTAGTTCTTTCTGCAACATTATTTTCTTCATCACTAACAGTAACAATTATTGTATATTCACCTGCTTCTAGAGGAATAAAAGAATTATTATTTACTTCAATTCTTTTTTGTCCAGCTACACCATATTTATAAAATACAGATATATTAACAATTAAATTATCTTTACTAGTTTTGTTATCTTCATAATCAAAATTAAACTCAACTTTTTCATTTGCTTTTGGATTATTTGTTAAAACCTCAATAACACTAATAGTAGGAGCAATTTTATCTTTAAGAACTCTAGTTAATGTGGTTTCTTTATCAACACCAATAACTAAATTATCAATATTGAATGGAGCCCCATTTTTATTAGTAAATACAATTTCATTTTCACCAGATAAAATATCAACATTAGAAATAGTCAATTCTCTCCAACTATACCAACTATCTCCACCAGGAAATCCAGGGAAAGTTGTTTGATCAAAAGTTAATGCTTTTCCATTTAAAGTCATTTCTACAATATCACTAATCATCCCAGCTCCTCCACATGGAGCAACCCAAAGAGATAATTTAATGTTTTTATTATCTTTATTTGAAGAGAAATTCCAAGTTAATGAATTACCTATATTAGAAAAATTACCAACACATTTTCCTTCACTAGTTGGTCTAGTATTTGTAGACTCTCTTTCAAGAATAAATCCTTCGTTTGGATCAGAACATTCACCATTAATTTCAGCATCTTCTGCTTCAAAAGAATAAGCTCCACAATCACTACATATTCCATTAACAAAAACGTGTTCATCACTAACAATAGGAGTATCAGGTTTAGTAGTAGCTTTTAAAACTTCATTATTATAAACAACAACTTCCATTTAATCTATATTAAGTCCATAATAATTATTTCCTTCTAATTTAATAGTGTTACTACCTTTTTTCAAAGAAACATCATTCATTGTTACTGCTTGAAATTTATAATAATCTCCATCAAAAGAAGGCATAGATGGTTCACTTGAAAAGATTCTATCTTCATTTACTTCTACCCACATTGCATCATTAGGACTATTAGTTACTACTGCTGGACCAAAAGCTGCTACATAAAATTTAATAGTTGCTTTTGTTACATCTTTATCAGCATCTAAATACCAAAATACTTGATTATCACCATCTCCAAAATTACCAACACATTTACCATTAGAACATTTTTCATTTTGAACAATAAATGTTGATTCATTATTTCTAGGTGTTCCTGCTAAAGTTCCATCTTCTGCTTCAAATTTATATGTTATGCCTTTTTCAGTTGATTCAACATAACTAGAGACATTAACTGTTTCATCAAAAAATACTTCTAAATTATCAATATTTGCTGAATAACCTAAATTTTCTAAAACTAAGACATTATTTCCTTTATTAAAAGTTGTTTCATTAATTTCAATACAAGTCCATTCATACCAATGATCTTGTGGCATGTTAATAGTAGAAGTTGTTTTATAAGACACTTCTTGATCATTTAATTTTAAGCTTAATGCTTCAGTAATGTTTTTTGCACCATCCATTCCTGGAGCATAATATAAATTCATAGAAGCTTTTGCTTCTTTATCTAAAGAAAATTTCCAAATAATTTTGTTTCCTTTATTAGACCAGTTACCAACGCATTTACCACCACTAGTAGGACGGGAATTACTTGAATTTCTTTCAAGAATAAAGCCATCATTATTATCAGTACATATTCCTGTAATTTCACCATTTTCTGCTTCAAAAGAATATGCTCCACATGAACATCTATTATCAACATAAGCATGAGTATGAACTAATTCTCCTCGCGATAAAGTAATATTATCTGGAGTATTAATTACAAAATAATCGATATTCATTGCATAATTACTATTTGCTTCTAATTCAATTTTATTTTTACCTTTTATTAAAGTAGTTGAATTAAATACAAGAGGTTTATAATCATGCCAACTAGAACCATCAAAAGATGGCATTACACTATCTTTAGCGGTTAATCTTTGTCCGTTTACTCTTACAATCAAAGCATCACTTGGATTAATTTGACCACCAATTGCTACTACGTAAAAAGTTATTTTTGCTTCTAAAACTTCTTCACTTGAATTAACATACCATGTTGCTAAATCATCACCATTACCCCAGTTACCAATTAATCCTCCACCAGAACAAGAAGAATTAAAACAAATTAATGATGGATTATCATAAGTAGGTGTTCCTACTATAGTATCACAACTTTCTGCTTCAACTTTATAATCTTTAGTAATTACTTCTTCATAACTTGAAATATTTACATCACTAGAAAAATCAACAACCAAATTATCAATATTTGCTGAATAACCAATATTTTGTAAAACAATAATATTATTTCCTTGAACAAAATTAGTTTCATTAGTTATAAGTTCACTCCATTCATACCAATGATCTTGTGGTCTAGGAGCAGTTTGTGTAGTAGAAAAAGAAATATCTTTTCCATTTACTTTAAGACTAAAAGCATTATTACTTTCAACAGCATTTTCACTTCCTGGAGCATAAAATAAATGCATCAATGAAGTAGAAGCTTTATCTAAAGCAAATTTCCAAGTAATACTATTTCCATTAATTGACCAATTACCAACACATTTTCCTTCACTAGTTGGTCGAGAATTACTCGAATTTCTTTCTAAAACAAATCCTTGTTCACTATCTGAACATGTTCCACCAATTAGACCATCTTCAGCTTCGAAAGAATAAGCTCCACATGAACATCTATGACCTTCAAATGAATGATCATGTTCACTAGCGTTTACTATACTATAGTTTACACTACATAAAGCAAGCATAGAAACAGCTAACAATTTTTTTATATGTTTCATCATTTCCTCCTGATAACATAAAAAAGATGACTTTTTATGTAACTTGATTATCATTCATTTTGAAAGGGGTTTCAATTTAGTTTTCGAAAGTGGTCATTTAAATAACAAAAGTGGTTATTGTTTTAAAAATAAAATATTAACTGAGAAAATATTATCATTAGTATTAATAGATAAAGTACCATTATATTTTTCACATATCATTTTTATTGATTGCATACCATATCCATGATAATTTTTATCTTTTTTTGTAGTAATTGGTAAACCATTTTCAAAACGTAATTGTTTTGAGAAGAAATTTTGTATAGAAATAGAAACAAAATCTCCTTGTCCTTTAATAATTAAACTTATAACTCTTTTTTGTGCTTCATCTTTAAGTGCTTCTATAGCATTATCCACTAAATTACCAAATAATGAATAAGCATCAACATCATCCATAAAAGATAATAATTTACCATCAGCAATACAAGTAAAACGAATATTATTTTTATAACATAGCAAAGATTTTTCTGTAAAAATAATATCTAAAGCATTATTACCTGTTTTAATATTAGAATCAAAAATTTCTATAGATTGTGATATTTCTTCAATTACTTGAGGATTTAAAGTTTGGTTATTACCATAATTTCTAATAAAATATTTTAAATCATGACATTTTTGATTAATTAACGCTATATTTTCTTTACTTAATTCATATTGCTTTTCTTCATTATATTTCATTTGACTTATAACATCTAAATTCTTTCTTAATTCTTGTCTAGTAGAAGTTTCAAAAGCAAAAAATTCAAACATTATACATAATAAAATATTAATTATCGCTATTGTACAAATATATGTTTTATCAAAATTAACTTTTGAATAATTATCAACAAAAGCATTTAATGATATATCAATAAAAATAAATATTATTCCAATAATTAAAAATAATGGATTATTAATTCTTATTCCTTCATTTCCTTTAATCTTCCTTGCAAAAAATAAATATGCAAAAAAATAAATAACTAGATAACTAGCAAAATAACAAATTGCATCTTGATAATTTATAAATAAAAATTTATTTTGAAATGAATAAATCCCATTTTCTCCATTTACAATACCAAAAATAGTAACAATAAATAAATATAATTCATAAGCGATATGTTCTGTTGTATAACCAATAATAGAAATAAATAATAAATTCTTTTTATTTTCTTGTAAGCAAAATATCATCATCAAATAAACAACAATCCAAAAAATAAAAAACATTGAAGAAATATAAAATGCATTATCAGAAAATAATGGAAAAACAAAAGAAATCTCTAAGCATAATAAAATTGAAATAATATATCTTAAAATGAAAGGATTTTTCTTTTTCAATTTTACACCAAACATAGAAATTGAAATTATTAACATTATAATAAATATTGGACGATAAAATAAAATTCTTGACATTGGATATATCATAATTTTTCTCCAATAAAATTATTTAAACAAATTAAAAAATCTTTCTTTTTTCTTCTTGATAATGGTATTTGCATATCATTAGTTAATACAATCATATCTTTCTTTATTGATTTAACATATCTTAAATTTATTAAATATGAACTATCACTTAAACAAAAACCACAATTAAATAATTTGTTTTGCATATCCTTTAATGATCCATTTAACAAATAAATATTATTCTTAGTAATAAAATTTAAAACATGATTATTAACAGAAATATATAATACATCAAAAATTGAAATACATACTTTTTTATCACCATCATTTACAACAAATTTTTTCTTTTCGTTTTCAATAATTGAAGGTAAAATTCTTTTTAAAGCTAAAGTAAAATTCCAATAAGATATAGGTTTTACAACAAAATCAGAAGCATTTACTTTATAACCTTCAACAGCTAAATTGGACATATTAGTAACAAATACAATAATTACATTATGATCTTTTTCTCTTAATTTTTTACAAGCTTCTAATCCATTTATTGTATCTAATAAAATATCCATAAATATAATATTAAATGAATAATCATATTTAGCTAAAAATGATTCAGCATTATTAAATCTTACAATAGAAAATTCTAAATTGTTTTCTTTTTGATATTGTTTTAAACAATTATCTAAATCATTAAAATCATTTTCATTATCTTCAACTATCGCAATATTAATCATGTTTTTTTTCCTCAAAAATTATGATAGTTGAAATTAATTTATTTTTCAATATAGCAAATTTCTTATATTTATTAATATAAAAATTTTGTTCTTATAGTAACATAACTTTAAGTATTGAAACTAATTTGAGATTTATTAGCAAAAAAAATCAATAAAACTAGCATTTTTTGATTTTTCATGTTATTAATAAATTGTAAATATAGAAGAGGAGTGCATGCATAAGTAGATCCATCTGTGGTTTACATCTTCTACTTAATAAGTAAAGCTATGCAAATTGCAACTTAGTTTTATTATTAAGATAGAAAAATAACATCTCTATCTTTTTTTTTGAATATTTACACTAAATAATTTTTAAAAAGGGAGAAAAGGAAATGAAAAAATTATTAACAACTTTATTAACTGCTACTGCAGTAGCAGGATCACTCTTTGCTTTAACTAGCTGTGAAGCAAAAACTTATGAATTAGCATTAATAACCGATGTTGGTGATATTAATGATAAATCATTTAACCAAACATCTTGGGAAGCATTAAGAGACTACGCTGAAGAAAAAAAATTATCATACAACTATTATAGACCAACAGAAGATTCAGATGATGCAAGAATTAAATCAATTGAACAAGCTATTAAAAAAGGTGCAAAAATCTGTGTATGCCCTGGTTACTTATTTAATGGTGCAATTTATAACGTTCAAGATAAACATCCAGATGTTAAATTTGTTTTACTTGATGGAACACCATCAATTACAGTTAAAAATGGTGATAAAAAAGAAACAAAAGAGCATGTTGCAGATAACACTGTAAGTATCTTATATCAAGAACAAATTTCTGGTTTTGCTGCTGGATATGCTGCAGTTAAAGATGGATATAAAAAATTAGGTTATGTAGGTGGTATGGCAATTCCTTCTGTTCAAAGATTTGGTACAGGATATATTCAAGGTGCTGAATTAGCTGCTAAAGAAGATAAATTAACTGATGTTGAAGTTAAATATTATTATGCAGGTGCTTTCCAATCAACACCAGCTGCAACAGCAACTGCAACATCATGGTATAGTACTGGTACAGAAGCAATCTTCGCTTGTGGAGGAAAAGTTTATCAATCGGTTGATGAAGCTTGTAAAAAAGCTGAAGCAAATAAAAAATGGATTGGTGTTGATGTCGACCAAATTGCAGAAAATCCTGAAAGAGTACTTACTTCTGCAACAAAAGATTTAAGAGTTTCCGTTCAATCAACTCTTGAAATTTATTCTTCAAATACATGGAATAGTATTGGTGGAAAGTCATTCACACTTGGTTTAGGTTCTAAATTAGGTAGTCTTAATGAAAAAGATTATGTTGGCTTACCAACAAGTGATACTTCTTGGAAATTTACAAAATTCAGTAAAGAAAATTATAATACTTTATTAACAAAAATTATTAATCAAGAAATTAAAATTGATGAAGATGTTACAAAATCACCTACTTCAACTCAAATCAAAATTGAGTGGGTAACTAATTTTGATGGAACCACAAAAAGTACTGAAAATAAATAATTAAAAATAATTTTTGAGGAGGAAACAAAGCTTCCTCCTCTTTTTATATATGGAGGACTATAATGGAAGAAAAATATGTTATTGAAATGGAACACATATCCAAATCCTTCCCTGGCATTAAAGCAAATGATGATATTACTTTAAAATTAAAAAAAGGTGAAATTCATGCTTTACTTGGTGAAAATGGTGCTGGAAAATCGACTTTAATGAGCATTTTATTTGGTTTTTATCAACCTGATGAAGGCGTTATAAAAATTAATGGTAAAGAAGTTCATATTGATAATCCTAATATTGCTAATGATTTAGGTATTGGTATGGTTCATCAACATTTTAAATTAGTTGATGTTTTTACTGTTTTAGAAAATATTATTTTAGGTGCTGAACCTTGTAAACATGGTTTTATTAATAAAAAAGTTGCTGAAGATAAAATTAAAAAATTATCTGAAACATATGGATTAAATGTAGATTTAAATGCAAAAATTGAAGATATAACAGTTGGTATGCAACAAAGAACAGAAATTCTTAAAATGTTATATCGTGATAATGATATTTTAATTTTTGATGAACCAACAGCAGTTTTGACCCCTCAAGAAATTGAAGAATTATTACAAATAATGAGAAATCTAGCTAAAGAAGGTAAATCTATTCTTTTTATATCTCATAAATTAAATGAAATTATGGAAGTTGCAGATACTTGTACAGTTCTAAGAAAAGGTAAATTAGTTAAAACTTTAGATGTTAGATCTACTACTAAAGAAGAGTTATCAACTTTAATGGTTGGTCGAAATGTTAATTTCAAAGTTGATAAAAAAGACGCTAATGTTGGTGATATTGTTCTTGATGTTGAACATTTAGTAATGATTGATAAATTACATAAAAACAAAAATATTGTTGATGATGTTTCTTTTAAAGTTAATAAAGGTGAAATCGTTTGTATTGCAGGTATTGATGGAAATGGGCAAATGGAAACAATATTTGGTATTACTGGATTAGAAAAAATTAAAGAAGGTAAAATAACTTTATTAGGAAAAGATGTTACTAAACATTCAATTTTTAGAAGAAACAATATCGGTTTAGCTCATATTCCTGAAGATAGACATAAATATGGTTTAGTCCTCGATTATACTCTTCAAGAAAATATGGTTTTAGAAAATTTCTGGAAAAATGAATTTTCTAAATATGGTTTTCTAAAAAAAGATGCAATTAAACAATATTCTGATGATTTAATTAATAAATATGATGTTAGATCTAGTGAAGGTTCTTCTACTATTGTTAGAAGCATGTCTGGTGGTAACCAACAAAAAGCTATCATTGCTCGTGAAATTGAAAGAAGTCCTGAATTATTAATTGCAGTTCAGCCAACACGTGGACTTGATGTTGGAGCGATTGAATTTGTCCATAAACAATTAATTAATCAAAGAAATGCTGGAAAAGCTATTTTATTAGTTTCTTTAGAATTAGATGAAGTTATGGATGTTTCTGATCGAATATTAGTCATGTTTGATGGAAAAATAGTTGGTGAACTCGATCCAAAGAAAACTACTATGGAAGAATTAGGTTTATATATGTCTGGTGCTAAAAATGATTTTAAGGAGGAGAAATAAATGAAAAAGTTTAGCTTAAAAAACTTTGATATCAAAAAATTAAATGGTATCTTCTCTTCATTAATTTGTATTGCAATTGGTTTAATTATTGGTTTAATTATTCTCATTTGTATGTCTCCACAAGATGCATTCATCGAATTTGGTACTTTAATTTGTGGTGGTATTAATTATTTTGGAATAGAAGGTTTATTTGATATTTTAGCTAAAGCAGCTCCTCTTATTTGTTGTGGATTAAGTGTTTTATTTGCTTATAAAACTGGTTTATTTAATATTGGTGTAGCTGGTCAATATGTTTTAGGTGTTTTTGCTTCATTAATGTTTGCTTTACAATTTAATGCTAATTGGTTTGTTTGTTTATTAATGGCAGCAATATTTGGTGCATTATGGGCCTGTATACCAGGATTATTAAAAGCATTTTGCCACGTTAATGAAGTTATTTCAGGTATTATGTGTAACTGGATTGGTTTATTTTTTATGAATTATTCTTTCCAAACATATCTTGCAAATAATGTCGATGGAAAGTTAGGTTCTAAAACAAAATTAGTTACTGGATCATCATTATTACCAGATTTTGGTTTAAGAGATGTTTTAGGTAGTAACTTTTCTATTGCTATTATTATTGCTTTATTAATGGTTGTAATTATTTATATTATTTTGAATAAAACAACTTTAGGATATCAATTAAAAGCAAGTGGATTAAATAAAGATGCAACTAGATATGCTGGTATGAATGATAAAAGAAATCTTATTATTACAATGGCAATATCTGGCGCTCTAGCAGGTTTAGGAGCAGGTTTATATTATTTAGCAGGTATTGAACAATGGTCTGTTCAAGCTTCTTCTAGCTTACCAAGTATGCCATGGAATGGTATTGTAGTAGCTTTTATTGCCCAATTAAATCCAATTGGTGTTATTTTTGCTTCATTATTTACTTCTTTATTATTCCAAGGTGGAAAAGCTTTAACTCAAACAATTTTCCCTGCAGAATTTAGTGATCTTATCACTGGATTAATTGTATATTTAAGCGGATTAGTGGCTTTTATTAAAATTATGCTGGTAAAAATAGAGAATAAAGAAATTCAATTTAATTTATTCAAAAAAATAAAAAATAAATCAAATGATAAAAAAGGAGATAATTTAAATGGTTAATCAAATATTAATTTTAATCTCTCAAATGTTAATTTTTTCAATGTCATTAATGCTTGTTGCTTTTGGAGGTATGTTTTCTGAAAGATCTGGTGTAATTAACATCGGCTTAGAAGGTGTAATGGTTGTTGGTGGTATGGCTGGATTGTTAGTACTTAGATTAGTAGGTGGTGACGGTTTAGGCTTAAATCCATTTTTAGTAGTCCTTTTAACAATTTTAACATCAATTATTGTAGGAATGTTATATTCTGGTTTATTAGCGGTAGCCTGCATTAAATTTAAAGCTGACCAAACTTTAGTAGGAACTGCTTTAAATTTATTAGCTACTTCAATTTCTATTATCATTGTAAAAAAAGTTACTAACGGAGCTTCAACCGATTTAAAATATGACACATCTGCCTTTGTCTATAATTTTGGTTATTTTAATTTTAATATATTTTTATTTTTAGGATTATTTATTTTAATTGCTTCTATTATAGTTTTATATAAATTAAAATTTGGTTTAAGATTAAGAGCATGTGGAGAAAATCCTTCTGCTGCTGATAGCGTTGGTATAAACGTTAATGCTTATAGATATGTTGGTGTTTTAATTTCTGGAGCTTTAGGTGGATTAGGTGCTTTAGCATATATTATTCCTACTTCTTCTTATTGGAATTCAACAGATGGTGTTGCAGGCTTTGGCTTTTTAGCTTTAGCTGTTATGATATTTGGACAATGGAAACCATTAAGAATATTCATTATTTCTATTGTGTTCTCATTATTTATGTCTTTAAGTTTTATTTATTATGATTTTTTCAAAGAATTATTTAATATTAGCTTAAATGCTCAACATGGTGTCACCCCTGAATTATTTAGAATGTTACCTTACATAGCTTCACTTATTTTATTAGCCTTTACATCGAAAAATTCTCGAGCCCCAAAAGCTGAAGGTATACCTTACGATAAAACAAGAAGATAATTATTTAGCAGTGCTTAGTCACTGCTTTTTAAATACATTTAAATGAAGATATAGAAGAAACTAATTTAGAAATTATATTTAATATAGTTTGAAATATTGCTTTAATAAATGATGATATTGCTTTAACAATAATCACAAAAATATTATTGTTTTCTTCAACAATATCATCATTAATATAACCATCATTTTGTTTTTGTTCACCATTATCTATAATTTCTACAATTTCTGATGCTTCTGATATTTTTGTTTCTTGAGCGTTACCATTAAATAATAAAGAAGCAATAATTAATATAAATAAAAATAATAATAATTTTTTTAGTATCTGCATATAATCACCATTTTTATTATCTAACAATAAAAACGCAAATAATGTCGATTTAAGCGAACATTTTATTAATTATGATAGATAAGTTATTAGCAATCATTTTCACCTTTATATCCGTGTCTTTTGAAGTTAAAACAATATTATTATCTAATTGCTTTAATAAATATTTTTTATTTTCTTTAGATAAATCTTTTTTATAATCAACATGCTCAAGAATATTCTCAATTAAATTCTCATATGTAATCACCATCGATACACCAATAGCAATAATAGGCACTCCTAAATATTCTGCATTAAAACTTTTTCTAAAATTTTTAATTCCAGAACCAGGAATAATTTGAGTATCGGTAATTTGAATAACTTTATATAATCTATCAATGTTTTTAGTGGCTAAAGAATCAAAAACAATAACTAAATCAAAATGAAATTTATCAATTAAAGACTTTATAATACTACTTGATTCTAATCCAGTAGTTTTCATAACTCCAGGAATAATACAACTAATTTTATTATTATGATCTTCTAAATATGAATTAGCGTTAATTCTTTTTATAGTTTCAGGTCCAAGTGCATCACTAGAAAAATCATCATTTCCTAAACCTACCATTAAAACATGTGGATTATTTTTTACTTTTTGTTTTTTTATTAACTCTTTTAATTTATTAATTATTAAATTAATTTTATTATTAGATAAAGTAGATTCTGCTAAAGAAGATATTTCAAAAGACAAATAATTACCTTTTCTATGAAAAAAATTTTTATCTTCTAAAACTTCAATATTTTTAATTTTAAGTCCACGATAATTATCTTCATTAATAATAATTTTTTCATTTTTTGAATAATTAGCCTCATCAGCAAAATCACAAATTTTATTCTTTTTCATAATGTTATTTTTAATTAAAAACATATTTTTATACAAAAAAAGGGTAATTTTAAAAAAAAAATTAAAATAAGACAAAAATCATCAAATAATTTATTGAAACACTTTTTTTTGTATGATATTATTCTAAGGGTACGAAAGAGGTGACACACAATGGCAAACATTAAATCACAAATTAAAAGAATAAAGACAAATGAAAAAGCAAGACTCGCTAATGCAAGTTTTAAATCAAGCATGAGAACTGCTATGAAGGCTGTTGAAGCTGCTTGTAAAGCAAACGATAAAGAAACTGCTACAAAATTATTACCTGTTGCTTTCTCAAAAATTGATAAATCAGTTTCAAGAGGAATTCAACATAGAAATACAGCAGCTAGACAAAAATCTCGTCTTGCATCATTAGTTGCAGCTTTATAATTTTTATATTCAATGTCAAAATAAAAAACACTTATATAGTGTTTTTATTTTGCTTTAATTTGGTTAAAATTAATTAAAAATAATTCAAAATTAAAATATGGGTCTTTTTCTCCCGCTTTAATTTGATAATCTAAATTATATAAATAATCAATAACATTTCTTAATTCTTGAGATTTAATAAAGCATAATGTTTGAATAGTTTTACTAACTCTATATGGTTTACATTTTAATTCATTAGCAATATAATCATTAGAATAATGTTCACTTAATAAATAATTTACTTCTAACATAAACCTAAATTGACTTGCAATTAAGGCAATTAATTTAACAGGTTCTTCTTTATTAATTCTTAAATCATAATACACCTTTAATGCTTTATTTATTTTATTACAAATTAATGCTTCAACAATATTAAAAGCATTATCTTCAAGACGATCACAAACAAGTAATTTAACATCATCAAGAGTTAAATCATTTTTATATAAAGATAATTTATTAGCCTCATTAGTGAATTTACTAACATCATCACCACATTTATTAACAAGTTCTTCTAAAGCTTCTTGAGAAATAGTTACATTCTTTTTAGTAAAAATAGCCATACCCATATTTTTTAACATTTGTTCAGTTAAAACTTCTTGAGCCATTACTTTACCACTTTTACAAATTGCTTTATAAATATTAGATTTAGTATCAACATTTTTACTTTCTAAAAAGAAAATTAAATCTGTATGTTCACTAGGATTATTAATATAACCAATTAATTTATTATAATCTTGATCTTTATCAAGAGAATTTTTTTCTTTTTCAGTAGATAAATAATAAGGTTCACTAACAACAACAACTTTTCTAGAACAAAACATTGGTAAACTCATACAATCAAAAACAATATCTTGCACAAGTTCTAATCTTGAAGAAATTCTTATATAATTAAATTCATTAATTTCTTCACCATTTAAGCATTGCTTAACAAGATTCTTTAAAGTTTTTTTAATAACAGGTAATTGATGTCCATAAATTAAATAAATCATATTATAATTATAGATTATTACTTTATCAAATTCATTATTTATTTTTAAATAATTATTTATAAATAATTGTCCCTTCTTCATCAGTTCTTCTAATTTTTATATTTAATAAATTTAAATTATTAATTACTTCTTTATTAGGATGATGATATTTATTATTTAATCCTACTGATATTACCGCTTCTTTAATTGATAAAGATTTTAAAAATTTAAATGATGAAGAAGTATTAGAGCCATGATGACCTATTTTAATAATATCAGTTTTTAAATTATCATATTGTTTTAATATCTTATCTTCTACCTCAATAGGCGCATCTCCCATCATTAAAAAATTCTTATTTAAAAAAGAAAAATAAATTACAGAAGAATTAATATTTTCTTCTTCACCAATATAAAATTGATTTAAATTATAAAATTTCAAATCACCAACTTCTTTTAAATAAAATGATGAACCTCTTATTACTTCTTTAATATTTATATAATAAATTAAATTATCTAATGCACCTGCATGATCATAATCATTATGAGAAATAAAAACACAATCTAATGATTTAATATGATTCTTTTTAAAATAAGGATTTAAAACATCTTTAGCTATATCAACATATAATGAACCTCCAGTATCAATTAAAATATTTTCTTTTTTATTATGAATCAATATACAATCTCCTTGTCCAACATTAATAAAAGAAACATATTTTGAATATAGACTATCAAGAGGACTAGTAAAAAATAAAATGTTAACAATAAATATTAAAATATTAAAAGTAGATAATTTAAATAATCTTCTTTTAGTAAAATAATCAATTAAAAATAAAATGATTAAATTGATTATCAATAATACAAAATTATAATTATTTAAATATCTTATTGATGGTATATTTTCTAAAATATCAATTATCTTAAAAATAAATAAACTAAAATATTTCATAATATTTATTGGTATAAGTAATGATATTAAACTTATAAACAAATATATTTTACTGATTACTAACATAATAGGAGTTAATATCATATTAATAAGATTATATTTTCCATTAATAAATAAATTAAAAGTACAAATTATTAAAGAAAAGAATAAATTCTGTACATATTTTTTCTCTTTTTGTTTAAATTGTAAAACTGAATTAAACATCTTTTTAAATATCAAAGGAATAATAAAAATATAAATAAATGAATTAGTAAATAAGAACCGATAATTAAAAATTAAAATAACAATTAAAAATATTTCATTTAAATGTTTAATTCTTTTCTTATTAATCAAATTTAAATATGCTTTAATAAAAGACAATTTATAATTAGAAAAAACTAATAATGGAGAAAGAATAAATAAACTTATTAAAGAAGATTTCTTCTTATTATTTGTTAAATATAAAATTATTTTATTAAATATTTCATATAAAAAATAAATTTGAATACCACTTAAAGAAAAAATAGATGCAATTTCTAAATCATAAATTTTACTAGTAAAAGAATCATCTAAATTATTAGAGAACAAAAATAAAGATATCAATGCTTTAGATTTATCATCATATTTATTTAATAAATTATTTCTTATTAATGTCTTTCTTAAAGGATTTTTAAAAATATAATTTATCTTTTCAATTTCAATTTGTTTTTCTATTTTTTGATTATATAAATACTCTTTAAAATTAAATTGACTTTCTAAACAAGAAAAATTAATATCTTTTTGTTTTCCTTTAATTTTTAAAATATCAAAATTTTCATATTCATTATTTTCTTGATAAATATAATATTTATTACCAGAAGAATTAAATATAAAATAATTATCTTTTTTTGAAACAACTACTCCAACATATTCATTTTTCTTAGCATAATGAGGAACATTATTTATAGATACAAATCCAATAAATAAACCAATTATAAAATAAAGAAAATATTTATACATTTTTTTATTCAATAAAAATAAGCCTAATAAAAAAATTATCCATATTAAGCTTAAATATTTAGTGGAAAAAATAAGTAAAATAATACTTATAATTATCATTTTAACGTAAGACTATCTCTAATTCTTTCATATGTAGCACGTCCAATACCTGTTACATTCATTAAATCTTCTAAAGTTTGAAATTCTCCATTTTCAGTACGATAAGTAACAATTCTTTCTGCTAAAGCAACAGAAATATATTTAATTGTCGCAAGTTGAGTACTTGTTGCAGTATTAACATTTAGTTTTTCTTGTTGAGTAGTAATTTCACAAGAACTTTGATAAGCACTCTTACTAGGAATATAAAAATAATCTCTAGTATTAATAGTAATATCTAAATTAATTGCATTATAATCAGCACTTTCTAATAAGCCACCTGCTAAAGTAACTAAATCTAATAAAGTATCATTTATTTCTACTTTATAAATTCCAGGAACTACTACTTCACCTTCAATAGTTGCTTTAATTTTATTTTTTTCAATAAGACTAGAAACACTTTCACCTCCTTCATGACTAACTTTAGGATCTACTTGTTGTAAAACAAATAAACCTACCACTAACAAAACTAGTGAAACAATAACAATTTTTAACATTTTTTTACCTCCAATAAATAAATACAAATTTTTTTCGAAAATTTATAAAAAAAGTTGTTTTTTTATTGGTTTTTCGTTAAATTATATATGCGACTTCTTCTTAGAATAACAATTCTCCGTTGTTTTTCCCAGATTAAGTTAAGTAAATTATAAGGAGGAAACATTCTTATGGCATTAACCAAAGAACAAAAAGCTGAAATCGTAAAGAAATATGGTGAAAACGAAAAAGACACTGGTTCAACAAAAGTTCAAATTGCTATTTTAACTGCTAGAATCAATGCTTTAACTGCTCACTTAAAAGATCATGCTCAAGATTCCCACACAAGAAGAGGATTATTTATCCTTGTTGGTAAACGTAGAGCATTCCTTGATTATTTAGCAAAACACGATTTTGAAGGCTACAAAGCATTAATTGCTGATTTAGGAATTAGAAAATAATTCAAGCAGGCAAAAGCCTGCTTTTTATTTTATATAAAATTTGCTTTATAACGCAAAAAAACTCTATTACAGAGCGATTATATTAATTAATGAATAATACATAATAAGTAGCTAAACGCCTTTATTTCAAGGATAATAGAACATTTGAAAAGCATAATAAATTTAAGTGTATTTGAATTAAATGTTTTCTAGCACTTGATTTAACTAATGTTAATCACCACTTCTAAAAAATTATCTAATGTTCAACAAATTATAATTCTTACTTACCATATTTAGCTTTACTAAATATAAAATCAAATATTGCTTATTAATTAGTTTTATTTAATTAATTTTCATTAATAACTTTTTTAAGTTTATTTTTCATTAATGATTCAATAATTGCAAATACAATTATAGAAATTAATGAAGCAAACAATATAATAATAAAAGCGTTAATTTTATCAAAAGAATGATAAATCAAAGAATCAAAAAAGAAAAAAATGAACATTGATGCTAGACCATAGAATCCTTTCATCATTAATTTTTCTATAAATCCTCTTTTATTTAGTTTAATTTTACCCAACCACCACCGTTAAATAATGTCAATGATAAATTTTATTAATATTTCATTTTATTTAATATTTCTATTTATATTGAACTTAATTAATTTGATAATTTTAACTTTAATTAAGATGTTAATCTATTCTTAGACTCATGAATTTTGCTACATCTCTTCCTTTACCCATATGATTATTCATAATGATTTGAAGTTTATTACACTTAGTAATAAATATCTATAGCAAGACTTTCATTAATAAAATTAATGCAATAAACACAACAAAAAATGTCCCATGCACAACACATGAGACATTTTTATTTAATTTAAGAAACAATTTATTCTACAGCTTCAAATACAATTTTACAAAGAGAACCATAAGAAAGTAATATATTGTTTTCTGAAGAAGTTATTTTGTTGTTAGCTAAAGTTGCAGTTTTTGGATAATATATTTTAACATTTTCATCTGTATTAAAATAGCCAATAGAAAAATCTCCACCAGAAACAGTGACTCTACTTGTATTAGATAAATAAAGTGCAGATTTTGCACTGGTAAAACAAACACCAGTTTGACCATCCGCAGCATTAACAACTACAGTACCATATAATTCAGCTTTTCCTCCGTTCTCAATTTTGATAGCGTCACTTTTTTTACTTGCATTTACTTTTAAAGTACTTCCACTTTCAACAAGTAACAATTTTAAAACTTTAAGTTCTCCTGTTATTGAAAGTTTTCCTTTTCCACTTATAATAAATGATTCTGTTGAAAATTTACCAGTTAAATTAATTTCTTTATTTTCATCAACACTAAATTTATATCCAGTACTTTCAGAATAATTGATTGTAAGACCATCAACTTTTAATTCACTTACTTTATCAAAAGATAATTCAATAAATAATTTTGTTACAGTGTGTGTAAAGACAAATTTACTATCAACAATTTCAACATTATAATCACTAAAATTAAGGGTTGGAAGTGTAACATTATTACCATCAGGATCTTGAGCAACACCAGGATTAACTGTATCAGGTGCTGTAACAATAATATATTTATCGCTTACCTTTTTAGTTTCAATATTACATAAACCTTTATTTTCACAGCGACTAAGATCTAAAATACAATTTTCTCCTACATAATAACTTCCATTATTTTCATAACAATCTGCAGGGATACAGAAATATCCTGTTTTTAATCCATCTTTATTTGCCGAGAATGTTCCAATAAAGAAATAAAAATTTTCACCAACAATTCTACTATCAGAAGTTAAAGATAATGTAGCACCACCAATTAATTCAATAGCAGTATTTCCACCAGAACCAATAAATTTTGCTTTACCATATAATTTTAAAGATCCATATTCTGCAATAATAATACCATTAGAACTAGTAAATGTGATATTAAATTCACTGTCTTTTTCTGCAATCATATTACTAGATTCAATTTTACCATTAAGATTAACTTTTACATTAGATTTTATAACAAGTGTTTTAGCATTAATTGAACCATTTATTGTATATTCACCAGTTTGGAATTCAAGTGAAGTTTCTTTTGCTTCTATTGAACCAAATGATACTATTTTATTATCTTTTGTATTAAAAATAAATTTTCCTTCATTATAAGCAATTTTTAAACCATCAATATCATTTGCAAAATGACAATTAATATTGTTATATTCTTTTCTTTTATCTTCTGCATCAATAATATTAAATTTATCTGTTATTGCTTTTTTAATAATAATGCCAGATTCTTTATGAGTAAATACAGCAACTCCTAAACTCATTTTTTCTAAATATTCATAATCAGTTGTATTTAATATTGGAAGAACTTTTCTAGTTCCTTTAATATTTTCAGCATAACCTTCTTCAGTAAATGTTGGTTCTTTCATAACCTTAAATACTGTTTCATCTGGTTCAGTTAAAGTAAGAGTTAATTCTGTAGTTTTCTCAATAGGTTTAGGATCTTCTACTTCACCATCTTTTTTTTCTGGAGTATAAATATAAGAGAATTTTATAGTACCACCTTTTTTAGAAAAGTCTTCAGGTACAGTCATAGAAAAATCATCTGCTGATAATTTTTTAGAAAATGCTGAACCTTTTTCAGTAAAATTAGCTCTTACCACAAAATCAGTCTTTTCAGGTTCTGCAGTATCATTATCATAATATTTTACTTTTTTATCAAGCTCAGCTGAAATACCAATTAATACTAATGGTAAAGCATCTAAACGAGCTTTTTCAGCTTTTTCAGCCATAATATGATCATAATAATTTTTCCATTGTACATATGAAGGAATCATAACTGAAAGAGTAGTTGCTATAGCAATTACCGCTAATGAAGTTCCACTAAATAAGCGAACAAAGAAACCTTTAGAATGTTTTTTTGGTTTTAAATCTTGTGCCATTATTCATTTTCCTCCTTATTTATTTCAATAAATTTAGTAGTTGAACTAATAAACCAATATAATACTAAACAACCGACAACAGTATCAAGAGAAATAAGGAATGGTTTCCACCAAATCCAAGAATTTATAGAAGTTGATGAAATATATTTATCATTATTATCACCTTTTGCTAAATACATTCTTTCATTATAATCAGCATGAAGCCACATATATAAAATTTCATGAACAGCTTCTCTCATTCTATTTTGCATTCTACCTGTTGTTTCAGTTTGAGAATATCTCATACCAGTTACACCTAAAGCAACGTTCATACCAAAATTACCACCACAACGAACTAAACCTTCAAATTGATAATCAGCACCTGAACTAGCATCTGTAGTAATAGCCCCTTTAAAATCCCATTCTTTACGGAGAACACCTGTTATTAAAGCTTCTGAATAATTAGAACCTTCTGCTCCAACTGATTGATAACTTGTCATTGCACCAAGAGATCCACCATCAACAAAAGCTTTTCTAAATGCTTTAAGATGAGTTTCTCTAAGAGTTTGCTCACTCATATATGTTCGATCACAATAAGCATTATATACTGCAAAATGTTTAAGGAAAGTATATCTACCACGAGTATTTACTCCGCTTACTGCTTTAGCCATAACAGTACCAGCTAAGAAAGCATCTTCTGAAGGTGATTCATTATTTCTTCCAAAAAATGGATCAATATGTAAATCACAAGCAAAACCCCAAAGGCCTGGAATACTAACTGATTTCATATCAGTACCAAATGATTGTCCATATTCATAAGCAAGTTTTTGATTCCAAGTTTGAGCTAATATAACCATAGAAGGATAACCAGTTCCACGAGGAGCTTTATTATATCCTTTAATTTGAGTAGGTCCATCATAATCTTGAAGAACAGGTTTACCTACTGAATCAATATTTTTTGAACCATAATAACGATTCATAACATTTAAAGCTTCTTCAAATGTTACTTGATTTAATACTTCGCTCCATTCTTTTGCATTAAAATCTTCACCTAATTTTTTACCAAGATCAGTTATAATACCATTTACTGCGAGTTTTTTATCACCTTTAGCACCCCAAATTGGTTTATTTTGATTTACTTCATTACCAAATTTATCGACAGTAGCGTTATCCCATACAGTCCATCTTGCATAAGATTTTTTATCATAGCCATCTAAAGCAGGGTTTCTAGCACGTTCTTTTTTTCTAAGATTAGTTAGTTCACTAGGAGTAGAAAATTTTTCACGAGTAAGCCAAGGTATATCTGGTTTAAATGTATCAGTTGTATCATCAATTGGAACAATATCGATTGCATCTTTTCCAGTGAAAAGATTTTTAACTGTTTTATTAGTAACAGGATCTTTATCAATATGTTTTGTTTCAGCAAGATTAAATTTAAATTCACCTTTGACATTATCATTTTTATATTTAACATTATTTACAACATGACAATTTTTAGAGAGTTTGAAAATATAATCACCTTTATCAAGTTCATATCCTGTATGATTATCATTATTTTTATCATAACAATCATAAGAAGCTATATCATACATATCAACAGTTATTACAATAGTCTCGCTTGCTCCTGGTTCAATATCATTTGTTTTTCCATAAGAAACAAGTTCAACAGCACTCTTTTCAATTCCACCATTTATATATGGAGCAGTACCAAAAATTTCAACAACATCTTTTCCTTTAATATCACCAATATTTTTGACTGTAACAGTAAATTCTATTTTGGAATTTTCTTTTAATGCACCACCTACATTAGAACTTACTCCATCAATTTTAATATCATCTACAGTCCATTCAAAATCAGTATAAGAAAGACCATAACCAAATGGATATTGAACTACACTATCATATCCGTTTTCATAACCTTTTTCAGCTGTCCACATTCCCATAACATCAGCAGTTTCATACCATTTATATCCAATATAAATACCAGCTACTTTATCTAAATAACTTCCATAAGTTGGATCCCAAACAGGTGTGTTCCAAATTGTAGATGGATTAGTATATAAATCATAAGCAAAAGTATCAACTAATCTTCCTGATGGATTAGCTTCACCATATAAAAGTTTAGGTAAAGAAGCTACACCACGTGTACCAGTGTAACCCACATACATACATGCATCAACTCCAGGAATAGTATCAATTAAACCAAGTTCCATTTGATTGCAGTTATTAATTAAAACAACAACATTTTCAAAATTTGAACCTAAATAAGTTAATAATGATTCTTCTTCAGTAGATAGCTCAAGATAATGACGACTATTATCAGTTGTTTTACCATTAGGACCTTCTTTTGGTTGATTTGTTGGATTTCCTCCACCTTCACCACACAAACGAGAAACAACCATTATAGCAGTATTAGAGTATGCTTTTGCACCATTAAGAAGTTCATCAGAATAATATGTTTTATCATTAATATTAGGCTCTACAAGATAATGAGCATCATTAATATGACCAACTTTCCATTCTCTACCTAAATAATAAGGTTTAAAATAAGAATGATACATATCATATAAATCAGTATTATAATCAATGCCATAATCATCAAGAGCATCATAAAAATCTATATTTTTGCTAAAATCACCATCTTCTGGAAGTACACCGCCAGATCCAACTGCATCTCCTCCAGTACCATAAATCCAGTCAATTGAATGCCATCCAAATACATTTACTTTTGGTGTTTCTTCTTTATTTAATGGAAGTGTATTATTTTCATTTTTTAAAAGAGTAACACCTTCTTCAATAATACGTGCAGACATTTTTTGACCTTGAACTGAAGCTTGAGATAATTCAGTATTATCAATGATAGGTTGAACAAGAAAACTATTTATTTCAGGTTCAAAAAAGAAAGCAATATTTGTCCCAACAATAAGTACAGATGTAACAACTAAACCAGCAAAATATTTAAGTGTTAATGGTATAAAGCCTTTTTTCTTTAATATTCCATTTAATTTATCTTTAAAATTCATTAAAATTCTCCTTTTTTATTAATTTTTTTAATTATTTTCTTCTGCAAATACAATTTTGTTATATGCACCATAAGAAAGTAATAATATATTTCCTTCTGAAGAAGTTATTTTTTTACTTTTCTCTTCTAAAATAGCATTTTTTGGATAATATATTTTAACATTTTCATTTGTATTAAAATAGCCAATAGTAAATGCTCCACCAGAAACAGTGACTCTACTTGTATTAGATAAATGAAGTGAAGATTCAGCTTTGGCAAAACAAATACCAGTTTTTCCTTCAGCAGCTTTTATATTTGCTGTACCAAATAATTGTAACTTACCTCCATTTTTAACGCTGATTGCATCGCCAGTTGTTCCAGTAACTATTAATGTTGATTCATTATCCAAATTTAAATTAGTAACTGAAACAGTTCCATTTACATTTAAAGTACCTTTATTAATAACATCAATATTTTCTAATGAAAGATTGTTATTAACTACATAATTTGCTTCATCAACTACTAAATTTTTCATTGAAGTGCTTTTTGTAATTAAACTAGCATCTTTTCCTTTTAAAGTTAAAGTATTAACATTTAAACCATTATTACTAATATCAAATTTAGCATTTTCAATAGTTAAAGCATTAAAGCTTGAATCTTGATTAGTAACTTTTAATGTACCATTACCGTTAATTTTTACTGAAGGTAATGCATTCTTATTGAGCAATGAAATATTTGGAACTTCTACAGTATCATTAATAGTTAAAATATATGTTCCATCTTGATATGTACCTTGTATTTTATTTTTATTATTAGATGCAATTTTCCAATTTATATTAACATTATTATAATCTGCCCAAGAACAAGTCAAAGTATCAGCAGTTATTTCTTTTTTAAATACAATATTACTATATGTTTTATGAGTGAAAGTAGCTGTACCTTCTTTACCATTATTATATGCATATGCACTTCCATCTTTTGCAATTTCAGAATAATTATAATTATCTGCATTAAGGATTGGTAATACTACTTCTTTACCATTAATTTTAGCAATACCAGTTTCAGTATAAGTTGGTTCTTTAATAATAAAATCACTTGCTTAATATTCTTTAAGAGCTTTTGCACTTTCTCCATAATAATAAAGTGATTTTGCTAAAGTTTTCATTGCTTTATTTTTGCTATTTTGCATACGTGCAGCATAATCATTAATTGAATATTTAAGAGTTTGTGTATTACTTCCATCTTTCAATTCAATAGTATATTGTTTACTAAAATCAAGAGCGTAAATATTTTTTAAAGTATATGTATATAGTTCTTGATTTTTAACTAATTTTGAAGTGACATCTTCATTATCTACAAACACACTAGCAGTTGTACTTGCTATTTTAAAACCAAATTGTATTGCAGGAAGAGTATCAAATACTACAGTAGCACTATAAATTTGAGTTTCATCAGCAAATTTTGTAGTTAAACTCATTTTATCTTTAATTTCATTATCTTTACTTGGTGTAGCAGTTACTGCAGTATTAAATTTATAAAATTTTGCTGCTTGACCATAATAAATAAGATCTTTTGCTACATTTTTATATTGTTCTACATATTCTCCATTAATAATTTGATTAAGATATGATGAAACACTATAATTTGTAACTTTTAAATCATTATTAATTTTAATTGAAAAATTAGCGTCAATATATTGTGGAGTTACTTTTTCAAATATAAATTCCCATTTACCTTCAGATTTTTTACCTTCAACTTTAGCATTTAATACTTCGGTTGTACTTTCAAATGATGCAGTAGCAGATGTAACACTTTCATCAAGTGAAACATAATATTTAACAACAATACCATCAGTTAATGCAACTTGAAAATTACCTTCATTGCCTTCATTAGCATTTTTAACTTTTAAATTAACTTTAGGTAATAAAAGTTGAACATTATTTACATCAATATTTTTTTCTTGTACATGTAAATTTAATACATTTGTTGAACTAAGTGCAATAGCAAAAGATGATACTAAAACAACCAACAATTTATTTTTTAAAGTTTTCATATATTTTTCTCCTTCATTTAATTTTGTTGATTACCATTAGTAACATCACCAAAAACATCAATTTCACCTAAAAACGATCCACCTGGTTCTCCACTTGCCATTAGGACATCCTCTGTACGAACTGAAATGACTTTTATCTCACAACGAGTATAAACTTTCTTTTTCATTTTTTATCCTCCTAAAAATGAATAAGGGCATTGCAACCCCTTACATTTATAAATTAACAAATGATTTTTTATTGTCAATGCTCTTGCCATAGATGGTATTTTCTACGTCGAAAATGGTATATTTAAATTATTTTATTTAAAGAAAACAATACTTAATTGAAAAATATTCTTATTTGTATCTACACGCATAATTCCATCATAACGAGAAACAATTTCACGTATACTTTTTAATCCGTATCCATGATAACCAATATCACCTTTAGTTGTGATAGGTAATCCATTTTCCATTTTTAATTCATTTCCTATAAAATAATTATCTTCTCTAATAATAATAGCGTTTTGACGTTCTTCAATAACAAAATCAATACATCTTTTTTGTTTATCTTTAATAATATCAACAGCTTCTACAGCATTATCTAAAATATTACCAAGTAATGCATATAAATCTCCATCATTTAAAAATTCAAGAATTTTTCCATCTACAATACAAGTAAAATCAATATTTTTTTCTTTACACAATAAATTTTTTTCAGTTAAAATAATATCTATTGTTTTATTACCAGTTGAGATTTCAGCATCATAAAAAGAAATAAGTTTTTGCATTTCATCAATTGTTTCTTTATCAACACCTCTACTATCACCTATATTACGAATTTTATGTTTCATATCATGACATTTAATATTTATTAAATCGATTGTTTCTTTACGAATTTTAAAATGTTTTTGTTGTTCATCATATAGTCTAGAAATAATTTCCATTTCCTGTTCAATATCTTTAGTTTTAATCATGCTCATTTGTAAACATAAAAGTGATACACATAGAAGAATACTTATTAAAATATAAATAATTTGAATAGAATTAGATACTTTTTTTTCATATCTAAAAATATCTGAAATAATTATATCCGCGACAAGTGCAAATCCAATAAAGCAAATTATAACTGGGCTTTTAAAAGACAAATTACCATTTTTACTAATACGTGGTTTTAAAATAGTATTCATAATAACATAAACAACTACAAAATATACCGAAACATAAACTACAAAACTAAAAGCAATCATTCCACCAACATTATCAAAAGAAATATTAGTGTTTTCATAAGCTAAACTAATAAATGCTTGTGAATCAAACAATGTTACATTAATAAAAGAAAATATTAAATATGATATATGTTGAACAGTGTATGCTGCAATAGAACAAAATAAAACATTAATGAATTTAATACAATAACACATTATTAATCCACACATAGTTACAATAAAAAATAAAATAAACATAAGTGATGATGAAATCCAATTATTAACCAAATTTGATGGATACAAAATTGCACATGAATAACACAAAATAATTGCTAATGGTGCTAAATAAATTATTCCTCTTCTTCTTGGATAATGGAATGTTAATATTAATTCAGCAATTATGAGTTCAGTCATGAATATTATTTTATAAAGAGATAGCCAACTCATAATTTCCTCATTTTTTTAAAGTGCCAAAAGAAATATATTGAGCAACAGCTAATAAAAATTCACTTTTTTTTCTTCTTGAAATTTTTATAACATCTCCACCAACAATACAATCTTCTTTATTTATTTTATTAACATATTTTAAATTAACCAAATAACTTTGATCACACATAAAAAAGCCATATGGTCCTAATTTTTCACAAACTGTTTTCATTGTTCCTTCACGTACTTCAAAACTACCATCAATAGTATGATAAATAATTTGATGATTGTACACTTCGACATATTTAATATCTGCTACAGTGAAAATTTTTTCAGCATATCCATCACGTCTTTTATCACGAATTTTTATAATAATTTTTTGATCTGCATCACTTTTAATCATACTAATAGCACGTTCTACTTTTAAAACAAAATTATCATAATCTATAGGTTTAACCATAAAATTAAAAGCATGAACTTCATAACTTTCAAGAGCGTATTGAGAAAGATTTGTCACAAAAAATAAAAAAGTTTTATCATCTTTTTCACGAATTATTTTTGCTGCTTGCATTCCATTAGTGCCAGGCATTTCAATATCTAAAAAAATCATTTGATAATAACCAGGTTTGAATTCTTTTAAAAAATCATCAGCTGTTTTAAAACTATGAGTTTCTATTGATAATCCTTTATCAATTTTGTAACGATTAATAAAAGATTGTATTTCTTGAACATACTTAGAATCATCTTCAACAATAGCTATTTGAATCATGTTATTTCCTCCTAGTTATTACTTATTTTTATATTTTATCATAATATTTATTTTTTGTTAACATTAATTATTATCAACTATTTAACCAAATGAGTAACTTTTATATTATTTTTTCTCTTTTTTAAATATTTAAAAAAGTTTTATTTTAGATAAATAAAAATAATTAATATTTTTTTCATCATGTTATATAATGATAATATGAAAATTGTTAATTTAAGTGATACACATGGAGATATCAAGCAAAAACAAGTAGGGTTTTCTTTCTGGTTTTGTTTTTTTGGTCCGCTTTATTTAATGGTTAAATTAAGATTTATTTCTTGTTTATTTCTTTTAATTATTTATTATTATTTATTACCAATACCAGGTATGGAAATAATTAAAAATTTTATTTTGCAATTCACTCCTGATTCTTATCAAGAAATTATAACTAGATTTTTAATGTTTTTTAGAAATGATTATGCTAGATATGTAGGTATAATTATAGTGGTATTTTTTCAAATATTTGCTTCATTTTTTATGGAAGGATTATTATTAAGAAAAAGTATCAAAAAAAGAAAATATCTTCCAGTTAATGAAGATGATGCTAGATTATTAATTTCTATTCATGCATGTTCTAGAAAAGTCCCACTTGCTTCTTCAAGAATAAAAGATAACACAAATAATATTAATTATATAAAAAAAGAGACTGATGTCCCTTATATAATAAATGATTTTGATAATTCAAAATTAGCTTCTTTTAGAAAATCTTCTATGAAGAAAAAAATTGAAGATTTAAACGAATTATATCGTTTAGAACAAATGACAAAAGAAGAATATGAAATAAGAAGAAGCCAAATAATTAATGAATATAAACAAAAACAAGATTAACTTATTTACCAAAATAAATTTTCATTCCATTAACAACACTGGCAACTGGATCTGGTGCTAATCTAACTGGAATATTAATATGTTTTTCAATATATTCTCTCATTCCTGCAAGTAAACTTGTTCCACCAGAAATAACAACACCATTTTCATTAATATCACTAGCAAGTTCAGGTGGAGTAAGAATTAAAGCATCATTAATAGAATCAATTAACAATTCACCTAATGGTAATAAAATGTTTCGTACTTCATTTGTTGAAATATTAACATTATGTGGTAAAGAAGTTAAAATATCTCTTCCTGAAACTTCTAATAATCTATTTTCAGGAGTAGATTCTAAAGAACCAATTTTCATTTTAATAAATTCAGCAGTTTTACTACCAACTATTAAATGTCTTTGTTTTCTTAAGTAACGTAAAATTGCTTCATCAAGTAAATTACCAGAAAAAATAGAAGATTTACTTATTAATATTTTTTCTCCAGAAGTAACAATAATATTAGTAGTACCTGCTCCTAAATTAATATGCATATTACCTCTATTTTCTTTTATTTGTAGACCTGCTCCTAAAGCTGCTAATTTAGCTTGATTTTCAAAAATAACATCACTAGCGCCTAAATTATAGGCAATATCAGTTAAAGCTTTTTTTTCAATAGGAGTAATATCACATGGAGTAGAAAATAAAACAGTATAATTATTTAATGACTTAACATCACCTTTTCTTAATGCAATTTTGAGTAAATTAATATTAGGATTCATTCTTGAAGGAACACCTCTAATTACAGGTTTAATAACATCAATTGATTCAGGTACTCTACCAATCATTTTAGCAGCTAAATAGCCTATATCTAATACTTCTGTACTTTTTACATCATAAGCAATAACTGTAGGCTCAGAAAAAATAATTCCTTTACCAGAAACATAAATAAATGTATTACTTGTACCTAAATCTATTCCAACAAATTTTTTCATAAATTACCTTTTTCTTTAATTATTTTAGCAAATTTAAAAATTAAATACTATATTAAGACAAAATAAAAAGTGAACTTTTAATAATTCACTTTCTATTAATACCTTATTTTTCTAATAATTTATAATTATCTAATGATGGTATTTCAATTTTTACATCTTTTCCATATAAGAAATTAAAACTAAATTTTTCTTTAAGATATATGTTAGTAGTAACTTTATCTCCACCATTAATTTCAAGACCGAAATCAACATCAGTAAAAATTGTTTTAACATATTTTTGATTATAAATTAAACCACCTTTAATATAATTAAAGCCACTTTTTTCTAAAGATTTTTTCATTTCTTCAGTAGCTTGATCAACTAAAGTACCTTGAGCACCTTCATTTGAAGATGTAATAATATAACGATAAAATTCAATTAAATTATCTTTATTTATTTCTAAAGCAATACCCCATTCATTATTATAAGATTTACAAGTAACAAATAATTCAGTAAATTTATCAATATATTTTTTATCAAATTTAATTAAATCATTTTCACCTTGTCCAATAGAAGAAATTGAATCTAACATTCCTTCTAATGTTCCTTCTTGAAGAAGAGGAAATTTCATATCTAATCCATCTAATGGAACATAAAATTGATTTTGTTTTAATTCAGTATTTGTTACTTTTTTAATAAAATCAAACGCATCTTTAGAAGATAAATCAACATACATTTTCCCATCTTTTAAATAAGTTCCAACTTTTGCATCAACTGAAGCATTTCTATTATCAGCAGTATTTTCCGCATTTTCAAAAGAAAATGATCCTTTAACATTGGCGTCAACTTGACCTAATAAACCATTAATATCTTTAGCAGTTGTAAGCCCACTAAATAAAGCTTTAAATCCGTATTTTTCAATATTAATTTTTGCATTTTTAATAACTTTATTTTCACTTATTTCTTTCAATGTGAATAGAAAATCAGCATCTTTAAGTTCTATACCATAAGCATCAATTTTATCCATATTTCCAAAAGTTGAACTTAATTGATCTTTAGCTTCCTTCGTGGTAATAACTTTTCCACCTTCAGGAATTGAGTAAGTTTGTCCACACCCACATAACATGAGCATTGGAATTAAAATTAATAATTTCTTTTTCATATTAACCCTCCATCTTTCTTTTATCATTTATACTTAAAAAAATCAAATTTAGACCAAAATTTCTTTAATTACTATACAAATATTTAATTTTTGTTACCAAATTATATATTAATAATATATATTTTTTTGTCTTAGTTATTATCTAAAACATACATTTTTTAAATAATTAAAATAATTAATAGAAAAAATAATTCTAAGTGCTAAAATATTTATTGTATAAGGAGAAAAAAGAATGTCAAAAAAAGTATTTTCGTTAGACTTCGAAGGTAAAAAATTGATCGTTGAAACAGGCGAAATTGCTAAACAAGCAGATGGTGCATGTTTAATTCGTTTGAATGATACCGTAATTTTGTCTACCGCATGTTGTGCAGATGAACCAAAAGATGGTGATTTCTTTCCATTAACAGTTGGTTATGAAGAAAAACAATATGCTGTTGGTAAGATACCTGGAAGTTTCTTAAGAAGAGAAGGTCGCCCTGGAGAACATGCGACTCTAACAGCAAGGTTAATAGATAGACCTATTAGACCTATGTTCTCAGATGGCTTTAGAAATGAAGTCCAAATTGTTAACACAGTTATGTCTGTTGACCCAGATGCTACCCCAGAAATGGCTGCAATGTTTGGTTCATCCCTCGCTCTTGGAATTTCTGATATTCCATTTGATGGTCCAATCGCAGGAGTATATGTTGGTAGAGTTGATGGTCAATATGTAATAAATCCAACAACCGAACAAAAAGAAAAATCAGATTTAAATTTAGCAGTTGCAGGTACTAAAAAAGCAATTAACATGGTTGAAGCTGGTGCAAATGAATTATCTGAAGAAGAAATGCTCGGAGCAATTATGTTTGGTCATGAAGCAATCAAAAAATTATGTGCTTTCCAAGAACAAATTATTGCAGAAATTGGTAAACCAAAAAGAGTTGTTGAATTATATACAATTCCTCAAGAATTAATAGATGCAGTTACTTCTTTATGTAAAGAAAGAATTGTTAAATCAGTTTCAATAGTTGATAAACTTGAACGTCAAGATGCTATTGATGCTATTGAAAAAGAAGTAGCAGAATTATATGAAAACAAAGAATATCCTGATGAAAAAACTAAAAACTTTACAGTTAAACAAGTCAAAGAAGTCATGGAAGGATTTGTAAGAGATGAAGTTAGAAGACTTATCACATATGATAAAGTTAGACCAGATGGTAGACAACTTGATGAAATAAGACCACTTGATGCTCAAGTAGATTTATTACCAAGAACTCATGGTTCTGCAATGTTTACTAGAGGTCAAACACAAGTTATTTCTGTTTGTACTTTAGGCGCTCAAAATGATGAACAAATTATTGATAATTTAACAGATGAAGATACAAAACGTTTCATGCATCATTATAATTTCCCACCATTCTCTGTTGGTGAAATTGGTAGAATGGGCACTCCAGGAAGAAGAGAAATAGGACATGGTGCTTTAGGTGAAAGAGCATTATCTTATGTCATTCCTTCTTATGAAGAATTCCCATATACAATTAGAGTTGTCGCAGAAGTATGTGAATCAAACGGATCTTCTTCACAAGCTTCTATTTGTGCTTCATGTATGGCATTAATGGCAGCAGGTGTTCCAATTAGAAAACCTGTAGTAGGTATTGCAATGGGATTAATTACTTCTGGTCCAGTTGAAGAAGGTTATCCATATACTATATTAACTGATATTCAAGGTTTAGAAGATCATTTAGGAGATATGGACTTTAAAGTAGCAGGTACTAAAGATGGTATTACTGCTTTACAAATGGATATTAAAATTAAAGGAATCACAGAAGAAATTTTACGTAAAGCTTTAGTTCAAGCTCATTCAGCAAGAGAAAAAATTATGAAAGTTGTTACTGATTGTATTCCTGAACCAAGAAAAGAAGTTTCTAAATGGGCTCCAAAAATGGCAACATTTAATATTGATCCAGACAAAATTAGAGATATTATTGGTCCACAAGGTAAAGTCATTAACGATATTATTGCAAAATGTAATGATGTTAAAATCGATATCAATGATGATGGTAAAGTAGTAATTTATCATACTGATAGAGAATCAATTAATAAAGCTAAAGAAATGATTGAAAATATCGTTAGAGTTGCTAAAGTTGGTGAAATATTTGAAGGAACAGTTGTAAGAATTGAATCATTTGGATGTTTCGTTAACTTATTTGGTAATGTTGATGGTTTATGTCATGTTTCAAAACTTTTACATACAAGAGTTAATCATCCAAAAGATGTAGTTAAAATTGGTCAAAAATTAAAAGTTATTGTTACTGATATTGATGAAAAAGGTAGAATTAATCTTTCACATAAAGAATTCGAACCAAAACCAGAAAAACCAGAAAAAGTTGAAATCAAAATTGAAACTTCAGAAGAGAATCATGATTAATTAGTGAGCTTCGGCTCACTTTTTATTTGGTTATTTGGGCAATTTTCTTATTATTGCATACATTAATATGTGATGATAATGAAAATAATAACTGAACTAATAACTCCATTTAATAAAAAAGAAATTGATTATGTTTCTTTTAACAAATTTATTGAAACAAATAATAATGATTATATTTTAATTTTTTCAAATTATGGTGAAGGTAATTTTTTATCTTTAGAAGAAAAAAAATCATTAATTAACTCAATTAATAATTCATATATGGATAAAATAATATATTATTTACAATTAAATAATTATTCTTTAGATAATCAAGAAATTAATTTAATTAACAATTCTAATATCAAATATGTTATGTTAAGTCCAATTAAAAATTATAATTATACTCAAGAAGGTTTATATTTATATATTAAAAAAATTATTAATCAATTAAAGAATAAATATATAATATTACATAATTCACAATTAAATAATAATATTAATTTTCATTTTTTAACTATCTCAAAACTAATAAATAACAATAAAAACATTATTGCATTATACGAAGAAGGTGTTGATTATTCTTTAATAAATTTAATTAAAGATAAATATAAAAACATAAAGTTGTTTGTTAATGAAAATCTAATTGAATATTGTTTAGATAATAATTTAAATGGAATTGTTTCATTAACTAGTTTAGTTTTAAATGATGATTTAATAACTATTATTGATGATTATAACCATCATTTTAAAAACAATTTATTAATCAATTATTTTCTTTTTGTTCACGAAATATTATCTTTTTCAAATAATTCTACCTTAATTAAAGCTTATTTAAAAAAATTAGGATACCATTCAATGGATGTCCGTTTACCTTTATTAATTGAAAAATCAGATATTGAAAATTTAGATTTTTTACTTTCTTAAAATAATATTTGATTAATTTCATTCATTTTTTTATAATAAAAGTATCTATGAGAAAGCAAACAAAGAATCTTCTTTTATAGAGAGAGCTAAATGGTGTAAAAGCTTAAAGAAATCTTTGGGGCCACTTTTGAGATTCTGGGTAATTCCAGCGGTAAAACCGTTATCTTTATTAATTGAGAGCATCTATATGATGAATCAGGATGGTACCGCGATTATTCGTTCCTGAAGGTACTTTTTTTATGCTTTAAAAAGGAGAATTTATGAAAAAATTAAAAAGTTATGAAATAAGATCAATGTGGTTAAATTTCTTTAAAGAAAGAGGTCATTTTATTGAACCAAGTGCTTCTTTAATCCCACATAATGATCCAACCTTATTATGGATTAATTCAGGTGTTGCCGCATTAAAAAAATATTTTGATGGAACTGAAAATCCTCCATATAAAAGAATTACTAACGCTCAAAAATCAATTAGAACAAACGATATAGAAAATGTTGGTCATACTGCTAGACACCATACATTTTTTGAAATGTTAGGTAATTTCTCTATTGGTGATTATTTTCGTCCTGAAGTATTACCTTGGGCTTATGAATTATTAACAAGTGAAAAATATTTTGGTATTCCAGTAGAAAAATTATATATTACATACCACCCTACCGATAAAGCTACATATGATTTATGGGTTAAACTTGGTATTCCTAGTTCTCATATGGTTCCTTGTGAACATAATTTCTGGGAAATTGGTGAAGGGCCATGTGGACCAAATACAGAAATGTTTTTTGATCGTGGTGAAAAATATGATCCTGAACATTTAGGTGAAAAACTCATTTTTGAAGATTTAGAAAATGATAGATATGTTGAAATTTGGAATATAGTTTTCTCTCAATACAATGCTGAAATAGGTAAAGATCGTTCTGAATATAAAGAATTACCTCATAAAAATATTGATACAGGTGCAGGTTTAGAAAGACTTGCATGTATTTTTCAAGAAACAGAAACAAATTTTGAAACAGACTTATTTATGCCTTATATAGAAGAAATTAGTAAAGTTGCTAAATATCCTTATGAAGATGAATATAAAATTGCTTATAGAGTTATCGCTGATCATATAAGAGCTTGTACATTTGCTTTAAGCGATGATGCTACTTTCTCTAATGAAGGAAGAGGATATGTTTTAAGAAGATTAGTTAGAAGAGCAGTAAGATATCTTAGAAAATTAGGAATAGAAAAACCTTTCTTATATACTTTAGTTAGCAAAGTTGCTGATAATATGAATTCTTATTATCCATATTTAAAAGATAATGAAGAAAAAGTAAGCAAAATGATAAAAAATGAAGAAGAAAAATTTGCTAAAACATTATCTATTGGTGAAAACATGTTAAGAGATATTATTAGTCAAACTAAAGAAGATAAAATTTCTGGTTTAGTCGCATTTAAAATGTATGATACTTATGGTTTCCCTGTTGAATTAACTGAAGAAATCGCTCATGAAGCTAACAAAAATATTGATTTAGATGAATTCAATCAAGAAATGCAAAAACAAAAAGAAAGAGCTAAAGCATCTAGAGGCGAACTTCAATCAATGTCTACTCAATTAATTGATTTAATGAACTTTACAAGTGAATCAAAATTTACTTATGAAATTGAAGATATCAAAGGAAAAGTTATTGGATTATTTAAAGATGGTAAAAAAGTTGATTATTTAGATGAAGAAGGTGAAATCATTCTTGATAATACAAATTTTTACGCTACAAGTGGTGGTCAAATTCATGATACAGGTACATTAGAAAATACAGATACTTTATTAGATGTTTATGATGTAATTAAAGCACCTAATAAACAACATTTACATTTTGTTAAAGTCAAATATGGTGTTGTTCATGTTGGTGATGAATTAATATGTAAATTAGATAAAGAAAGAAGAAATAATATTTCTCGTAATCATTCTTGTACACATTTACTTCAAAAAGCATTACAAGTAGTTTTAGGAAATGATGTTCATCAAGAAGGATCAAGTAATAATGAAGATTATTTAAGATTTGATTTTAATTATGATCAAAAAATATCTTATGAACAATTAAAAGAAATTGAAAATTTAGTAAATGAATATATTGCTCAAGATTTACCATGTGAAATTCAATATTTATCAAAAGAAGAAGCCATGAAATTAGATGCAATGCATTTATTTAACGAAAAATATGGTGATGTCGTTAGAGTTGTTAAATTTGGTGATGTATCTCAAGAATTCTGTGCAGGAGCACATGTTAAATCAACTGCTAAAATTGGTGTATTCTCTATTTCATATGAAGAATCTATTGCTTCTGGCATTAGAAGAATTGAAGGTAAAACTTCTTTAAAAGCATATCAACAATTAAAATCTAAAGATGATATTTTAAATGACTTAGATATATTATTAAAATGTGGTAATCCAAATGAATTAAATAACAAAATTACTGCTTTAAATAATGAAATGTCTTTATTAAAGAAACAAATTACAACTTTACAAGATAAATTATCTTCTTATCAAGGAAAAGAATTAGCAGAATCATTTATTAACATCAATGATAAATATATTTTAATTACTAGATTAGATAATTTTGATAAAAAGAGTTTAACATCAACTTTTGATTATTTAAAAACTTTACATGAAAATTATATTATTCTTTTAGCAGATGTTTTTGAAAATAAAATTTCTTATATTGCAGGAGTATCTTCTTCTTTAAATAAAGAAATACCAGCTGGACAATTAATAAAGAAAATTGCTTCATTAACTAATGGTTCTGGAGGAGGAAGAAATGATGTTGCTCAAGGTGGAGGCAAAGATATTTCTTCATTAAATAATGCTTTAGAATTAATTAAAGGAGAATTAATTAAATGATAGGTAAAGTATTAGGTCTAGATTTAGGTGAAAAAACTTTAGGCATTGCTGAATCTGATTTAATGGGTATTATTGCTCAAGGAATTGAAAATTTTCGTTTTGAAGATAATAATTATGATATAGCTTTAGATAGAGTCATTTATTATGTAAAAAAAGATGACATTAAAGAAATCGCTCTTGGCTTACCTTTACATATGTCAGGAGATGAATCTGAACATTCAAAATTAGCTAGACTTTTTAAAACTATGATTGAAGAAAAGATACCTAATATCAAAGTTGTTTTAATAGATGAAAGATGGACAACTAAACAAGCAAATAGACGTTTACTTGAAGCTGATTTATCAAGAAAGAAAAGAAAAAATGTTATTGATAAAATGTCTGCAGTAGTTATATTAGAGACTTATTTACAAATGAGAGGTTAAAATGAAAAAAGAAGATAATAAAATAATATTTGTTGATGATAAAGGACAAAAAACTACTTTAAACATCTTATTTACTTATAAAAATAAAGAAAGAAATCGTGAATATGTCTTATTTTATGATGAGATGAATCCAGATGACATTATTGCAGGTTATTTATCAGATGATAATGAAATTCTTGATATAGAAGATGATGATGAATATGATGAATTAGAAGAAGTCTTAAAATCATTTCAAGAAGAACAAGAAAATTAATTTTCACTATTATTTTTATAAATTTGTGTTATAATATCAAAGACTAGACAAGGAGAACAAAAAATGGCAAATATTGAAAAACAAATGCTTACTGAAGAAGGTAAGAAAAAATACGAAGAAGAATTAGCATATTTAATCGATGTTGTTCGTCCACAAGTTACTCAAGAAATTAAAGAAGCAAAAGAACAAGGGGACCTTTCAGAAAATGCTGATTATGACGCTGCAAGAAATAAACAAGCAGAAGTTGAAGGTAGAATTACTTATTTAAATAATTTATTAACTCATGCAGAAATTATATCTACAGACAAATCATCAAATGTTGTAACTCTCGGTTGTACAGTAAAAATAAATATTCTTGATGAAGATGTAGAAGAAGAATATTTAATTGTAGGTCCTGCAGAAGCTGATCCTGAATCAGGAAAAATATCTAATGCTTGTAAATTAGCTTTAGCAATATTAAATCATAAAGCAGGCGAAACTGTAACAGTTAAAGTTGATAATCCATATCAAGTAAAAATTATCGCTATTACTAAATAAGCCAAAGAATAATTCTTTGGTTTTTTAAACTACGAAATATGAAATATGTAAGTTATAAAATTGATTTAGAAACAAAACAAAAAATAGAAAATTTTTATGAAGATTACAAAGTCCCAAACAATGGTGATTATATTTGCTTTTTTGCTAAAGTTGATAATTTAGCAATTACTATTTATGAATCAAAAAAAGGTTATAAAGTTGTATTCACTGGAAAAAACGCTTTATATGAAGCTAAAATTTTCAATCCAGATGCCGAAATAAGTGAATCTAAATCAGAACGTAAAATAGATTTTATTGATTTAAATAATCAATGCGGTTCTGATGAAGTAGGTTTTGGTGATTTTTTTGGTCCACTAGTGGTAGTAGGTGTTTATTTTGATTCATCATTAACAAAAAAATTAGATTCAATTAAAGATTCAAAAAAATTAACTGATGAATTTATTTTATCTTTTGTTCCTACAATTATTAAAAATGTTACTTTTTCTAAATTAACAGTTCATAATGAAAAATATAATTCTTTAATAAAAAAAGGTTATAATATGAACCAAATAAAAGCTATGTTACATAATAGAGTTTTATTAAATTTACAAAAAAGAAAACCAGATTGTAAAACATTCTATATTGACCAATTTTGTGATGAAAAATTATATTATAATTATTTAAAAAATGAAAAAGAAATTGTTAGAAATATTACATTTAAAACTAAAGGAGAATCTTATTATCCAAGCGTTGCTTTAGCTAGTATGATTGCTAGATATTGTTTCTTACAAGAAATGGATGTTTTATCAAAAAAATACAACATGAATTTTCCTAAAGGGGCTAGCAAAACAGTTGATGAATTTGCAACTGTCTTTATTCAAAAATATTCATTAGAAGAATTAAAAAAAGTTTGTAAAACAAACTTCACAAACTTTTCTAAATTAGATATGCATTAAGCATGTCTTTTTTTTATAGATTTTTTATTATTTCTAATACTCTTTTAAATTCATCATCAATATCACAACTAAAAGTCATTCTTTCTTTTGTAGTTGGATGAATAAAAGATAATTTAACAGCACTTAACATTTGACCAAGTTGAGTAAATTCTTGTTTTCTTTTACCATACACTTTATCCCCTACACATGGATGACCAATATATTGAAGATGAACTCTTATTTGATGAGTTCTACCAGTTTCAAGTTTACAATAAACTAAAGTATGATTTTTGTATCTTTCTACAACATGAACATGAGTAGTTGCATCTTTACCATGATAAACATCAACTGCTTGTTTTAAACGATCATTTTTATCTTTTCCAATAGGCGCAATAATATCAATATCAGTATGAGGAATAACTCCTTCAACTAAAGCATAATATTCTCTATACATTGTTTTATCTTTTAATTGATTTTGCAAAAATATATGAGAAACATCATTTTTAGCCACTACTAATAATCCAGATGTATCTTTATCAATACGATGGACTATACCAGGCCTAATAACGCCATTTATAGATGATAAATCTTTACAATGATATAATAAAGCATTAACTAAAGTTCCTCCATCATAATGGCCATTTGAAGGATGTACAACCATACCACGAGACTTATTAACCACTAATAAATCTTTATCTTCATAAAGAATATTTAATTCAATATTTTCTGGTACGACATTTAATTCTTTTTCTTCTAAATCTTCAAAAATTATTTCATCATTTAAATTAACTTTATAAGAACATTTTTCTATTTTCGAATTAACTTTTACTTTACCTTCATCAATAGTATTTTGATAATATACTCTTGATTTATCTTGATCATCATTCTTTTTTAAAAAAGCATCTAATCTTAAACCAACATTATCTTCATTTACTAGAAACTTCTTCATTTGATTTATTTTCTTTCTTTTTATCATTATCTGTAACAATAAAAGCAATAATAAACACAATAATTGAAATAGTTAAACATGAATCTGCTACATTAAAAACAGGAAAATCATAACTATTAAATAATCTAAATTTTAAAAAATCAATAACACCAGGAGTTTGATAAATACCTACTCTATCAATTAAATTACCAGTACAGCCTGGAATAAATAAATATAAAGCAATACGATAATAAATATTTAATGTTTTAAAATTCTTTACTAAATAATATATTGAAATACCACTCCCAAGGATTGATAAAATACTTAAAATAATTCTTCCAGCAGCAGCATTAGCTAAAAACGAAAAAGCTGCTCCTTTATTAAAAGTTAAATAAATCCAAAAGAAATTAGGTATAACTTCAATATTTGCTCCATCAACTCCACCTAAAGCAAAATAAACACCAAGTTTAGTGCCAATATCAAGGGCTAATAATAAGCCCATGACACAACACGCAATAATAATTTGTTTAGTTAATTTAGAAGAATTTTCCATTTTCTAGAACCTTTTTACAACGTGGACATACTTTTGAACCATTTACTTCTTGTAAAGTATGATGATAAGACCAACATCTTTCACATTTTTCTCCAGTATGGCGTTTAACTTCAACACTAAATTCATTTCCTTTAGTAAGATTTACTTCTGAAACAATGAAAATATCTTTTAATTCTTCACAATTAAATTTAGCTAATAATTTTTCTTTTTCTTCATCAAGAACTAAATTAACACTTGCTTCTAATCCAGAACCAATAACTTGATTTGTTCTTGCTTCTTCAAGTTTTCTCATAACTTCATCACGTAAAACCATAAATTGATGATATTCTTCAAGAACTTTTACATCATATTGATGAGATTCTTTAACCATATCTTCAAGAGCAACATGTGAACATTTATGACCAGGAATATTTTGATATACTTCATCCATTGTAAATGCAAGAACTGGAGCAAGTAAAATATTTAAAGTAGTCACAACGTGATAAAATACAGATTGATATTCTTTTCTTCTTTGACTATTTGCTTCATCACAATATAAAGAATCTTTACTAATTGAAGCATAGAAAGCAGAAACATCTTGAACTAAGAAATTAAGAATTTCTTGTAAACTAGAAGCAAAATCATAATTATTATAATCTTCTAAAGCATGATTTTTAACTTGTTCAAGTTCAGCAAGAATATAATTTGAAAGTTGTGAATAAGATTTAACCATATCTACATTTGGCTCAAATTCTTTATCACCATCAGATAAATTAGCTAATAAGAATTTAAATGTATTTCTTATTTTTCTATAAGTATCAGCAATTTGTTTAATAATATTATCAGAAATTCTAACATCAGCTTGATAATCAATAGAAGCAACCCATAATCTTAAAATTTCTGCTCCATATACTGAAACAATTTTATTTGGATCAACACCATTACCTAAAGATTTAGACATTTTATTACCATTACCATCTAAAACAAAGCCATGGCTAAGAACACTCTTATAAGGGGCTACACCAGTAACAGCAGTAGAAATAATTAAAGAAGAATTAAACCATCCTCTATATTGATCACAACCTTCTAAATATAAATCAGCAGGGAATTTTAATCCTCTAGTTCTTAAAACGCCATTAAATGAAGATCCTGAATCAAACCAAACATCCATGATATCTTTTTCTTTTCTAAAAGGTGCTAAATCTTTATGAGCTTCTGCATATCCATCAGGTAATAATTCTTCACAAGATTTTTTAACCCAAATAGAAGAACCATATTCACCAACTAAATCAGCAATATGATCAAAAATTTCTTTTTCCATTAAAGCATTACCATCTTTATCATAAATAATTGGTAATGGTACTCCCCATGCTCTTTGACGAGAAATACACCAATCTCCACGATCTTTAATCATATTATGCATTCTAATTCTTCCCCAAGAAGGAATCCAATTAACTTTTTCAATTTGATCTAATAATTGATCTCTTATTTTATCAATAGAACAGAACCATTGAGGAGTTGCTCTAAAAATAACTGGTTTCTTAGTTCTCCAATCATGTGGATATGAGTGAGTAATTTCAGTCACATTCATTAAAACATGAGCTTCATCAAGCATCTTTAAGACTTCTTCATTAGCGTCTTCATAAAATAAGCCTGCAAGTCTAGGACCAGTTGAACTATCCATCTTACCATGTTCATCAACAGGACAATATGGAGGCAATTTATATTTTTTACAAACATTAAAGTCATCTTCACCATGACCTGGAGCAATATGAACACAGCCAGATCCAGCATCACTAGTAACATAAGCACCTTGAATAACTAATGTTTCACGATCATAAAGAGGGTGTTTAGTAGTAATATATTCAGTTTCTCTACCTTTAAATGTTTTAATTAATTCACATTCAGTTAAATGTAAAGTTTCTTTCATTTTTTCTTCTAATTCTACTAAGAAAACAAGATTTCCTTCATTTGTTTTAAATAAACCATATTCCATATCAGGATTTAAAGCAATAGCTAAATTAGCAGGAATTGTCCAAGGTGTAGTAGTCCAAATAACAAAATAATCACCTTTAGAAAGTAAACCTTTTCCATCAATAACTTGGAACTTAACAAAAATAGTTTTTGCTTTAACATCATAATATTCAATTTCAGCTTCTGCTAAAGCAGATTCAGAAGATGGAGACCAATAAACTGGTTTTAAACCTTTAAAAATTAAACCATCTTCAGCCATTTTAGCAAAAACTTGAATTTGTGATTTTTCAAATTCTTTATCTAAAGTAACATATCTATGTTCAAAATCTGCTAAAATGCCAAGTCTTTTTACTTGATCTCTTTGACGAGCAACTTGTGATTTAGCAAATTCTTCACATTTAGCTAAAAATTCATCAGGTGGGGTAGTTTTTCTATTTACACCTTTTTTAGTAACTGCATTTTCAATTGGTAAACCATGAGTATCCCAACCAGGATAAAAAGGTGCATAATATCCATCCATTGATTTAAAACGAATAATTATATCTTTTAATAAACGATTTAAAACATGTCCACAATGCATATCTCCATTAGCGTATGGAGGTCCATCATGCAACATAAAGCATGGACTCTTTTCATTCTTTTTTAAAATTTGATGATATAAATCATCTTTTTCCCATTCAGATAACATTTTTGGTTCTTTTTGAGCAAGATTACCTCTCATCTCAAAGTTGGTTTTACCCATTAATAAAGTTTTATTGACTTCCATTTTTCCTCCTAAAAATAAAAAAACGTCCTTAATCTAAGGACGCAATAAACGTGGTACCACCTTAGTTCCTATATCTAGGCACTCAAGAGTTAATAACGCTAACAACACGGATAAATTTACTAAATTTCAAAATATCAGCTCCAAAGTGATCCGTTTCTAATAAAATATATCATTTTCCACCAACCAATGATTCTCTATAATATTCTTCATAGGCGTCTATCTTTTTCATAGCCTTTAATTTATTATGACTAAAAACAAACAAATTAACAACATTTATAAATAAAATTAAGCAAAATTGTTAATTAAATAATTAAATATTTCCAAATAGCTTCCTCTTCATAATCTTTTCTTACTTCAAAAGTCTGTTCTTCACATGGCTCAATTGTCTCAACTGATTTCAATGTACACCAATCATTATTAAATAAATATTTTAAATCTATTTTGTATTTTCCTTTATTTAAATTATATTTATCATCATAAGAAAAGGCTAAGTCATTATTTGAGATAATTCCTTCTTCTTCTATGCAAAATTTAAAATGAATGGAATTTTCTTTTATATATGAATTTTCATTATATTTATCATACGTTTCAAAAAACTCTGGTGTAAATAAAAAGTTATATTTTTCACTACCTATTGTTTGTATTTCATTAGCTCGCTCATCTTTAATTAGAATAAATATTTCATTTCCTATTCCATAATATTCATATGTTACGTAAAGAGAATTAGAATCACTAGCATTTAAATCATATCTTTTTTGAGTACCAACTATTTTTTTAAATTCTAATTTATTAGATGTACTACTCTTATCAACTAAAACTTTAATATTAAAAACAAATTTATTAGCAATATTATATTTATTGTTATCATTATCTTTATAAACAGAGCTAGTAATCTCTTCACAATTATATTCATACCATCCTGGTTTAAGAAATGTTCTATTATCACTTATATTACTTATAAATGCATTTACTTCTTCTTCAGTTGCTTTTTTACCTTCAAAAAACATTGGATTATTGCAACTTGTTAATAATAACAATGGAATTATTAATAATTTTTTCTTCATTATTTTTCGCCTCTTTCTATGGATTTTTATTTGGTGTAGGAACAATTGTTCCACATTTAGAGAAGTTATAACAAAAATGATTAGTTAAACTAGATGCAATTATACTTGAAACTATTGCCATAAACATCTCCTTAAAATATTGATACAATAATATCAAAAGATGTTATTATATGTCAATGCATTTATATATATCATTATATTAAAATATAATGTTACAAAATAAAAAACATAAATAATTTTCATTACTTACTCACTATTTATGCTTCTATTTTATATTTAAAAATTAATTTATTCTAAATCCCAACCACCAAAACCAAGTGTTACATTAGGCGTTTCAACATAGAATGTTCCTCTATTGGTTTTATCATTACTTGTAACATTTAATTTTAATTCTAAAAATGCATTGTCACCAGCTGAAGCTTGCCATTCATTAAATTTAGTTTCAAAATTAGCTTTATATTTTGCTTCTGCATCACCATCAAGTCCATCTCTTCTAACTTTAAATGACCAGTTTTGATAGAACATAGTACCATTTCCAACAAAAAATTTAAGTTGAACAATATTACCATCTTGTGTTCCTTCAAGGGGTCCTTCACCAAACGCAATTGACATATTTGCATCTTCATAAATTTTGTGACCTGTTAAGTAGAATTTAATTTCATCTAAACGTAAATCCCACATAGCACCATCAGCGTCTTTTGTATTTCCGTTAGCGTCCATATAAGTATAATTGCCAACATATGATTCATCCCATGTGAAATTTGGTTTTGTTTCATCAGTAGGACTACAACTCATTAATGACGTTCCAATTGTTAATGCTAAAATAGCAGTACTAAAAATTTTTGATTTTTTCATAAAAAGCTCCTTATATTATTTATTTTTAATTGAGCTTATAACATTATTAGGCTCAATAAAAACCAAAATTATATTGATAATTAGACAAATTATACCAATTACCATACCAACAATAAATGTTGGTAATATTCCATCTCCGATATCGTGCACACCGTGTGCATAATATCCAATATTTGAAAGTTGACTATTAATAAATACTCCTAAACTTGCCAATAAGAAGCAACAAGAAGTAATAGATATAGCTCCTTTAAAACCTGTAATAAAATTATTTAAAATTAACATTGCAATTGAAATAATAATAAATATATAAAATATACTTTCACTTAACGCTGAAGTTGTTTGATTAAGGGTAATAAAATACAAAATTAACACAACAATACTTAACAAAAATGAAACACTTGATAAAAAATTTCCAATATATTTTTTCATATTATTTTATCTCCTTTTTCTTTTTATTTTTTACTTCATCAACTACTAAATAACTAACACCTGCTATAGTAATAACACCAAATCCTATCATTAATCCTAACATTGTAGTTTGATACCAAGGTGTTACAAAAACTATTGAACTTTCAGGAGATAATTTACCTGCTGCAGTTGTCTTTGACCACATATAAATAATTCTATGTGTTGCTTCTTTTAAAGCTAAGAATAATTCTTTATCTTTTTTAATCAAGCTTTCTTTAAATGATCCGTTACCTTTTGTATATGTAGCAGATGAATCAATATCAAATTGAGTTAAACCATTTATAACACAATATGCTCCTAACCCATTTCTTTCAGTTGATGAATCAGTGATTAATGAACCTCTATAATTCCATTCATTTTTGACAATATCAACTAAAGCACCTTTATGACCTGAAATCGGATAACAACCAAAATGATTTTTTCCAGTCATGCAATCATAAGCTTTTCCATCGGCCATAGGACCTTCAAATGGTTTAAGATATATTTCTCTAGCTGCTTGTTCATTACAAAATGTATTAATTTCACCACGATTAGTTTCTTGATCATTTAAGAAGAAATGTTTTGGCCCAACAGTTAAACCATATTTAATAGTTCCTTCTGACATTGTTTTTCCCATATAATAAGATAAAACACCATCTTCACTATAATATTCTGAATTTCTTCCACTCATCGCAGTTCTATGAATATTTGATCCCGGACCCCAAACAGCATTATATGTTGTCCATAAGCCTTCATTACCAAACAATTCACCCATTTCTTTTAAAATTTCAGTAGAGAAAGTTTGAGCAGCAGCAACCTCAGTCATATATTTGCAACAAGTCATTTTGTATTCTTTCTTATCGGTAATATATGAGCCTTGAATTCCAGAAGGTCCATCAAATTCAACTTGACCAGGTAAACTTATTGATTCAATAGGATTTGAATATCTTTGACAAACTAAATCCGTCATATCTTTTATAGACATTTGTTTCAATAAATCATCCCAAATAGGATCATCATAATCCTTATCAACAATGTCTAAAAATTTATATGAAGTAGTTTTTACAGAATAATCAACTCCTTCAACAACATTTTTCTCTTCTTCAGGTTTAATAATTCTTGTTGCCCCATTAGCTAAAATATCTAGCATTTCATCTGTTGCTGTTAACACTATTCTTTTTGGATATGTATCTTTCCAATTATTTCTTGTTAAATAAGTAACTTTTTTATCATCATAATAGTAATTTACATCACCAGTTTCTAAATGATTAGTAATTTTTACATCACTATAAGGAGAAATAGACAAGGTTTCATCATCTACTTCTTTAGTGCCATCACCTAAATATTCAATTTTAACTGCTTTATTAACATCACCAGCTTCAGTCATGCCATTATCAACAGTTTTTCCTTTTTTGGCTAAAATATTATTAATAGCTTCATGAGCACCATTACCAATCCCATAATAATAATCACCATAATCTAAAATATATGTCTTAGCTTTTGTATAATCATAGCTACCTAAATGTTCTAATTTTCCTTCAACTTCAATTGTAACTTCTTCATTTGGTTGTAATTTTTTTGTTTTATTAAAACCAATTAAGGAAACAGATGCTTTTTCAACGTTGTTATCAATATCATATTGAGTGTATGGACTATTAACATAAAGTTGCACTGCATCTTTTCCAGCAACATCACCAATATTTTTTACCGTAACATTAGCAACAATTTTTTTATTTTCATAATCAACATCAACAGAATTTAATGTTTGAGTAAATTCTGTATAAGACAAGCCATATCCGAATGGATAATTTATTTCATCTTCGTATGACCAATTTTTACCACTTGTTGATCCACTGATACTATTAGCTTGACCTTGATTTAAAACAAAGTCTTCATATCTAGTTTCATAATATTTATAACCAACATATATACCTTCTTGATACACAACATAAGAATATGTAGCGTTAGTATTATTTTTATTTTCTTTAAATGAATCAGGAACATTCGTGTACCACATATCTCCAAAATTAACTGTTGCTGGTGCACTTAAATTACTTCTTGCCCAAGTATCAGTTAAATGGCCAGATGGGTTAGCGTTACCAACTAAAATATTAGCAGCACCTAACAATCCCCAGCTACCAGTCCCTGGCATCATCATAATAGCATCAATATCTGGATCATCTTTTAATTCTCCAATTTCAAGGGGAGTATCAGAATTCACAATTACAATTACTTTTTTTGAACATTTTTTTGCTTCTTTAATTACTTCTCTTTCATCATCTTGTAATTGAAGAACATAATGTTGACCATCCCCATCTTTTATAATACCTGGATCAGTTGAAGCATCTATACCTTCACCAAAATGTCTACCAAAAGTAAATATTGCCGCATCAGAATAATTTGCATATGAATTTTTTACATCGCTTGTAAATTTACTTGGATTAATTTCACCAATAGTATAACTTGTTTCACTTACTTTATTTCTTGGTTCTGAACTATTTGAATAATAATTCCATAATGTAGGATTTAACTCTAAGCCTACTTCATCTAAGGCAGCCTTCCAACTTTCATATCCTGTATATGTATCACCAAATCTATCCATTGGTCTACCCATAATTGGACTAATGCTCAAATGGCCAAACATGGAAATTTTATCCCCTTTATTTAATGGCAAAGCATTATTTTCATTTTTTAATAACACCGATCCTTCTTCAAGTGTTTTAACAACAAAATTCTTTTTGGCTTCAACTAAATCTTCAATTCTTTGATAGTCAGAAATGTAACGAGCATTTTCGCCACCAATAATTTTATAATTAGTAATTCCTAATTCTTTATTAATTACACTTTCCCATGTTTTAACTATATCAAATCCACTAATAGTAACTCCTAAAATCAACGCCGATCCTAGAGTGATTACGGTTAAAACTTTTTTATGTTTCATGTATAAAACCTCCTAAAATTTATTTACTAAAACCATTATAAAATAAAAAAAAGAGAAGAAAATTTCTCCTCTCTATGATGCATATTTTTAGCAATGTAACCGTTATCATAAGAATAAAAGGTATATTTTTGGGAACAAATCTAAAATATAATACTATTTTCTTTAGTTAATTCTATAAACTTTTCTTTTATTTCTGTATTCTTATCTCTACTTATAGGAAGAATATCTCCATTAGTTAACGTTATATTTAAATTCGCAATATAAGAAATATATCTATAGTTTACTAGATATCCTTTATGAACTCTTAAAAAGCCTTTTGAAGATAATTCTTTTTCAAGAATTTCCATTGAACTATGAATTTCAACAACAACTTTTGTTTTATTTTGATGTAAAATTTGTTTTTTCCCTTGGCTTTCGATATAAATACAAGAATTAATATCTATTTTTATTAACCCACCTTGAGATTTTACTAAAATATAATTATCTGATGATTGTTCATAAAGAATTTTTATAATTTTGTTAACAGCAGGCTCTAATTCTTTTAAAAAATAATTTTTTCTTACAAAAGCAATTGGTTGTACATCTAAAGAATCATATACTCTTTCTTCTTGGTTTGAAATGAAAACTATTAAGGCCTTTTGATTAATTTCTTTAATTTTCTTTGCTAAAGTAATACCATCATAATTAATTAAATTAATATCAATAAAATAAACATCGTGTATTGTTTTTTCTAAAACAGCTAATAATTGAGAAGCTCTAGTAAAAGAATCAATCTCACATTCAATGTTTTTAGATTTTAAAGTACTTAAAACCGATGATTTAATTATATCTACTTGAAAAGGTTCATCATCAATTACCACAATTTTTAACTTCCATAACATAATTATTCATTTCCTTTCATTGGGATATATACATCAACAATAAAAAATTGATTTTTTAATGAAAACTTTATATAGCCTTTATATTTATTAACAATTTTTTCAATAATTTTTAAACCATATCCGTGAGAATCTTTATCTAATTTTTTGGTTGAAAGATTATTTAAATCAATTTGATCCTCTAAAACTTTATTTTGAGTCATTATAAACAAGTTACCATTTTGCTCCCACATTTTTAAAATAACTCCTGTATCTTGATAATTATATCTTTCAATAGCCTCTAAAGCATTATCAATTAAATTTGATAATAAAGAAATAATATCACTATCATCAATGTTTAATTTGGAAGAAACCGCCACATTGAAATCAACTTTAATATTTTTGCTTTTAGCTTTTGATGCTTCAATATTTAAAAGTTGATTAACTACCTCATTACCACAATCATAAAATTTAACTACATTTAAAAGCTGATTATTAAATGATCCAAATATTTCTTCAAGTTTATTATATTCTTTCTTTTCTAATAACATAGCCATAATCGCATATTGATTTTTTATTTCATGACGTATTTTTTTAAAATCTTCATAACTATTATTTAATAAACTAATTTGCTCTAATTTTTGATTACTTTGATTAGCAATAATTTGATATTCAAGTTTTTTGTTATATTCTTTAGTAGCTAAATAAAACATTATATAAGTTAAATATAAAATAACAATTAGCAAAGTATTTCCTATTGCATTTTCAAGCCAAGTACCTTTATTAGAAAATGCTTGATAAAAATGAACAATAAAGAAAATAATAGATAAAATTAATGCACTTCTTGTATCAATAGTTTTACATTTTCTTGTATTAAATAAAGTCAATATAAAACATTCAATTGATATCAACAAAAAAGAAAACAAAGATCGTAATATATCAATTTTTATTGACAAAGGATCATCTTTTATATAATCTTTTGTATTTAAAATAATATAAGAAAATGTGTCACTTGTTCTAATAGAAAAAATAAAAATAATATAAAATGAAAGAGATAATATTAATCTTTCAATCATTCTATCTTTTGATAAAATAAAAGTAAATATTAAAGATATTAAAGGAAAGGCTATTGCAAACACTAAACCTTTATCAACAAAAGAATAAACAATCGAAGAAAATATAATCAATACACACCATATTCCAAAAGCTATCAAAAAAGCTTTAAAAAGCAAAATTATTTTATTTTCTTTTTTCCATCTAGGAGAAATATAATTAAGTAAAACAATTCCAAAAACAAAAAATACGTCTTTAAAAATATAATGGTATCCTCGTTCTAAATTTAAATAATAATAAATTAAAAAATCTAGCATAACTACATTAATTCTCCAATTTATTTAAATTATAAATTATATTTTTTTTAAATTAAAGAGAGAATTTTCTAGTTACTAAAGTAACTAATTTTTAAAAATTATTATATTTTTTTATTTTAGATTCATCATCATTATATTTTTTCTAAATAAGTAAGCCTAATAAAATTATAATAAATAATGCATCTAAAATTATATAACAAATTAAAATTTCTAGTTGGATTTATTTGCATTATTAAATCCTTTCAATTTCAACATTATCATCAAAAACATTTGAATCAATATTAGTTAATTTATTAAGAATTACTTTCTTTATTTTATTATTTTTAAATGCTTCATTATAAATAAATTTAATAGATGAAGGTAAATTAATTTCTTTTAAATTATTATGATAAAATGATCTAAATGAAATATGTTCTAAAGATGAATTATCTTCAAAAACTAAATTATCTAAATTACATTCATAAAACGCATTAGATCCTATTTTTTTAACTTCTTTATTAATATTTATTGAATTAATATTAGTTTTATAAAAAGCACTTGGACCAATATATTCTACATTATTTAAACTGACATCCACTAAAGAAGAACAATTCTTAAATAAAGCATAAGGTAATTCTTTACTATATAAATTAACTTTATTTAATGAAGAACAATTTTCAAAAGCATTTTTACCAAATGAAGTTATATTTTTTAAATCAATTTCTTTTAAATTTTTACAATCTTTAAAAGCATAAGAATCAATATTAACAATATTATTAGATAGATTAACTTTATTTAATGAAGGACATCTTTCAAAGCTTGATCCAGATATAGAAACTAAATTTCCTAATAAAGAAATTTCTTTTAAATATTTATTATTAAAAAAAGCATCTATTCCTACACTAGTTAGATTATTAAAAGATAATTTTTCTAAATGTGTATTTTCAAATGTTCCTTTTAATATTTGTTTTACATTATCTAAACCAGTAATACTTTTTAAAGATGTACAAGAGGAAAAAAGATGATCTGCTAATATTTCAACATTACCACCTAAATCAATTTCTTCTAATGATGAATTTTTAAAAGCATCATAACCAATATTTTTCATTGTTGAAGGTAAACTAACTTTTTTAATATTTTTATTATCTTTAAAACATTCTACACTGATAGAATCAACAACATATTCTTCATTATTATAATTAACACTACTTGGAATAATAATATTGTTAAAATAATTGCCTTTAACAACTGTCGCGGTTTTTTTATCAATATTAAAACTATATTTAATAATAGAAGAATTATTATTACTGCAACTAATTAATAACAATGGAAAAATTAAAAATATTTTTTTCATAATATTACCTATATTCATTCATTAATATTCCACCTGCTACACCGACATTTAATGAATCAATATTATCCATATTTATTTTAACAATATAATCAGAAATTAACAAGTTTTCTTCTTTGACCCCTTGTCCTTCATTACCAAGAACTAAAACAAATTTATTTTTAAAATGATATTCTTTATAATCTATTGCATTCTTTAAGCTAGTAGAAACAATTTCATAACCTTTTTCCTTTAAAGATATTAAATCAATATCATTATAAATAGGTAAACTAAATATAGCTCCTTTAGTAGAAGAAATAACTTTATCATTATAAATAGAAGCTGTATCTTTACTTAAAATAACTCCAGAATAAGAAAACGCTAAAGCTGTTCTTATTAAAGTACCTACATTACCTGGATCTTGAACTCCATCTAAATATAATAATTTATCTCCTTTAATTTCTTTATTTTGAGGATAATAACACACTCCTATCACATTAGAAGAAGTTTTGTTAATACTTAATTTATCTAATATAGGTTTTGTAACTATAATTTGCTTAATATCTTGATATTCTTCTAAATAAGATAAAGTTAAAATTTCTTTTAATAAATTATTTTGTTTAGCTAATAAAATAAAATCTAAACCATCAACTAAAAACATATTCTTTTCTTTTTTAGCGTTATTCTTTTTTAATTCATTTAATTCTTTAATATAAGGATTTGTTAAACTAGTAATTATCATTTTCTTACTCCAAAAGTTAATTTTTCTTTTTTTATTTTATAATCAGGACAATATTCTTTCATTTTATTATAAAAATTTTTACTATGATTTTGATAAAAATCATGACACAATTCATGAATTACAACTTGATCAATTAAATCAATAGAAAAATGAATAAGATTTTCATTAAAAACAAGTTCTTTTTTTCTATATTTATTAATTCCAAAAACCGAACACATTTGTTTAATTTTTATATCATGATAACCTAAATTCATAATCTTTTCATAATATCTAACTCTTTCTGTAATTATAATTAATAAATATTTTTTAGCTAACATTTTTTTGCCTTGATATAAAACATATACATTATCTATTAAATTATTATCTTCTTTAGGATATATTCTTTCTATTTCTCCTAAAATATAAGCATAATTCCCTTCAATAAGCGGATCATTATTAAATTTAGCAATAATTTTTTCTTTAAATCTTTCATTTAAATCATTTTCAAGTCTTTTTAAGGAATAATGATTATTAATTCTAACAAAAATCATTCCATATGCATAATGATATGTATTAGAAATTCTAGAAACATAATTAACCATTACCTTAACTGGATATCCTTTTATATTCAAAATTACTTGTTGTCTCATAGCTAAATTATATATTATATAATTGTTTAGAGGTATTAAATTATGGAAAAAGTTTTAATTAGTGCATGTTTAATTGGTGAAAACACAAAATATAATGGAGGTAATAACTTTATTAAAAGTGTAGAAAAACTTTATCCTTTATGTGATTTAATTATTATTTGTCCTGAAGTTATGTCAGGATTAAAAACTCCTAGAAGCCCTAGTGAAATAAAAAATGGAAAAGTAATTAATAAAGCCAATAAAGATGTTACATCTTTTTTTAAAAGTGGTGCTTCATTAATTACTTATATAGCAGAACAAAACAATGTTAAATATGCTTTATTAAAAGAAAATTCTCCTTCATGTGGAGTACATCATATTTATGATGGTACTTTTTCTAATAATTTAATTAAAGGAAATGGTATTACTACTCAAGAATTAATCAAAAAAGGTATTCAAGTTTTTTCAGAAAAAGAAATCGATAAATTAATTGAAATACTTAAAAATTAATTTTTAAAATATTCATATATTAATTCTTCAACTACTCCTGAATCTAACATTGTTTCAGTCATCAATTTAGGAACTAAAATTTTAAATATTTCTTTCTTTTCTAATAAAATATTTTTAGCTAATTCATATTGTTTATTTCTTATTTGTGATTTAATTAATTCAATTTCTTCTAATTTCTTTTGCGAATAAACATGATTAGTATAATCGTCATCATAATACATATAATTATCATAACCTAACATACCATTTTTTAACATTTCATTAATAATTTCTTCTGCATTATCAATAGAATTTTCATTCAACATATAAGGACCATTATTAAACAAAACATTACCTAAATAATATCCATAATTAATTGCAATACTATTTAACATATCTTTAAAAGAAAAGATTTTTTTAGTTACTTCTTCTTCATAATCATCATCGTCATCAAGTATATCACTAAAAAATATTGAACCAGTTGATGAACCACCATTATCAATATTTAGAATATAATTTCCTTTATTAAGAGTTCTAGCTACTATAAATTTTCCTACTTCTGCATAAGCAATAATTTTCTTATCTATTTTAGATACACCAACATCAATACTTTCTTTGATAATCTTATTAGCAACATTTAAAAATAATTTATCATCAATTTCTTCTTTATCTGTCTCAATTAAACATTGATTAATTAAAGTTTTAAGACCTGAAGAAGAAAAAGAATTAGTTAACAAAGCCATTCTATCAAGTGATGTTTGAAATTTATAATTACATTTATTAATATAATAATTTAAAATTTCTTTTCTTGAATTTAAATCTGGATAAGAAATAAATATTTTCATATCAATTCTACCAGGTCTAACTAATGCTTGTGGTATCGAGCCATAATCATTTGCAGTTCCTACTAAAAATACATTATTTTTACTATCCATTCCATCAATTAATGATAATAACATTGTTAAATTACTTCTTAATGTATCTGATTCATATTCTGAATCAGGAACAAAACGACTTATTTCATCAATAAAAATAATGCTTGGACCATTTTTACTAGCTTTTTTATATAATTTTTTAAATCTTGATTGAGCAAACATTTTAGTTGTATCAAATTCATAAAAATTAACATTAGTTTCACTAGCTAAAACTTTAGCAAATAATGTCTTTCCATTACCTGGTTCACCATATAAAATTAATCCTTTAGGGATATAACTTCCTCTTGAAGCATATTTTTCTCTATTATTTAATACATCTATAACTTTTCTTAGTTCCTTTTTTTCTAATTCGTACCCTGCAATATCATTTAATTTTTCCATATATTTTCCTTTCTTCAACTGCTTTAAAATTATAAGTTGGTTTAATTATAGAAATAATATCTACAGTTGATAAAATATTATCTATAATTTGCTTACTATCTTTATAAGCAAAACATGATTCATCTTTAGTACTTTCTACAATAGAAGTAGAATAAATACCTTCCATTGATTTAATAAAATCACTAAGTGAAATTTCTTTTATTGCTTCACTTCTTGATAATTTTCTACCCGAGCCATGAGGAGCAGAATAATTAAATTCTTTATTACTTTTACCTCTAGCAATAATACAGCCATCTTTCATATTTAATGGAATAATTACTTTTTCACCTAAATAACTAGCTATTGAACCTTTCCTTAAAATTAAATCATCCATATTAATATAATTATGAATACTTTCAAATCCTTTTAATTTTTTATAATGTAAAGATAAATATTTACAAATTTTTTTAGCAATTAATTCTCTATTTAATGAAGCAAATTTTTGACATATATCCATATCAAAAATATAATCATCATATAACTGACCTTCTAAATAACATAAATCATCATCAATAAAATATTCTTTTTTTAATTCTTTTATCTTTTCATTTATTAATTTTTCTTTATTTTCTTTTTTTAATTTTTCAATTAAATTATTAATTTTAAATTTAAGTTTATCTTTTTGATATTTAATTGCTTTATTTTGATAAATTTCACAAACTTGCTTACCTAAATTTCTTGAGCCAGTATGAATAATTAAATATTTATTATTATCTTCGTCAAAATCTATTTCAATAAAATGATTACCTCCACCTAATGAACAAATTGATTTTTTTAAATATGTTTTATTTTTTAAATCTTTAAAACATTTTAATAAGGCAATGTCTATTCTATTAGAAATAATATTTTTATTAACATTCATGCCACATGGAATATTATCGTGAATAAATTTATCTAATGAAGGTAAATCTATATCTATATTACCTAAATTAACTACTTTCATACCACAGCCAATATCTACACCTACTAAATTTGGCACAACTTTTCCATGTAATGTCATAGTTAAACCAATTACTGATCCTTTACCACAATGACAATCAGGCATTATTCTAATAACACTTTCTTTAATAAATTCTTGATCTAATAATAATTTAATTTGATTTTTTGTCTTTTCATCAATTTCATTTGAAAATATTTTAGCGTAATTATATTTTCCTTTGATAACAAGCATTTTAACCACCTCACAATTATATTTTTTCATATATAATTTATAAATAAAATGTGCAGTTTAAAAAATATAAATGTACCCAAAAATGCATATACACTATAATTATTTATTTAAATTTTTGTACCCATATTGTATACTAAAAATAAATAAGGAAGTATTTTTATGGATAAAATTAAAGTAAATTTATCATATTATGTTTATTCAACAATTTATAATGATGCAGAAAATTTTGGCATTATAAAAAATAATCAAGAACCAAATATTAATTTATTTTGCAACATGATTATAAAAAGTTTATATCAAGAAAGATTTAATAAAGTAGAACAAACAAGAAATAAATTTAAAAATAAATTAGCAAATTATTTACCTCAAGAAGAATTAGATGATGTTTTAAATGATATTTCTAAAACTATTGCAGAAACATATAATGATTTTTCTAATCAATATCATGATTACTTTATTATGATTAGGCCAAAAAAAGAATATGAATATATTTTTGACACTATTATTGAAAATCATTTAAGGAATGATACAATATCAAATTATTTTAGATCATTATTTGTTGAATATACTTCTTATAGTCAAGAAGATCGTGAATTATTAATATTTAAAGATTTATATCTAACTTTAAATAAAGCAATTAAAAATCATAATATTATAAAAATTAAAATTAATAATAATTATAAAATATTTAAACCTTATCAAGTAGTTAACACTAAAGAAAAATTATATAATTTTTTAATAGGATTAGAAACAACATCTAATAATAAAAATAGATGTTTATCTTTACATTTATACAAAATAAATCAAGTATTAATAACTAATGATACTTTTATTTTTTCAAATAAAGAAATAAATGCCTTAGATCAAATTATTTTAAAAGGTCCTCAATTTTCTTCTTCTGGTTTTTGTGAATGTAAAGTCGAATTAACTGAAAAAGGATTAAAAAAATGGAAAACAATCTTTATGCATAGACCAATTCCTACTAAAATAGAAAATAATTTTATTTATTTTTATTCTTCTTGTGATCAACTATTTAATTATTTTTCTCGTTTTGGTAAAGATGTCAAAATAATTTATCCAGATTTTCTTAAGAAAAAAATATATTTATTTCATAAAGAAGCTTTATAATCTAATTCATAGATTTATAAAAAAATTAAAAATTTTTAGGGTCATAATATAGTTTTCGAATCTCTATATACATGAATAGATTAAAATTAATGTTAACCCAAAATAAAAAGGGGATTAACCCTTTTTACTTAATAAGCACATCTGCGCCTTTTATTTCTAATTCATTAATTGTTTCAAGATATTTTTTTATACGTGAATAACCAACTTGTGATAAATCAATACCTTTTTCAGCAAGAATTTTATTTAATTCACCCATATTAATTTTTTTATTTTTCTTATGGGAAATAATTTCAATAATTTCCTGGTTTAATTTATTTTTATCAATTTTATTTGATTTTAATTTAGCAACATAAATATTCTTTTTAGATTCATTTACTTCTAATATTTCATTAAATTCTTTTGAAAAAAATTCAGGTGCTTTTTTATAGCCATAATTTCTGACATCAAATGAAGAATCTAATTTCATTAAACCATTTACTAAACCAGATATAGGAAAAATACCATCATGCGTTTCTAACATTTCTTTAACTTGTGCTTTTAAATCTTTTTTAACATTTTCTATATTATTAGATTTTTCTTTGATTGCTTCTTCATCACTTAATAAAATTTCAACATTAATAAAAGTCGTACAAGTACTTTTTAAAGAAGTAGGAGTAGTTTTTTTACCAATACCTATCACTTCTTTACCTTCATTTCTCCATCTTCTAGCTAATGCAGTATAATCACTATCAGATGCAACAATAATTAATCCATCTAAATATTGTTTAGAATATAATAAATCCATACCTTCAACTACTAAAGAAATATCTGCTGAATTTTTACCTTTAGTAAAATTAACAGTTTGAATAGGTGTAATAGCGTATTCTTCGCAAATACTTTTCCATCCATTTGATTTATCAAAGAAATTACCTACTGCAATTCTAATAGGAGTTTCACCATATTTATTAATTTCAGTAAAAATTTCTGCTATTTTTTTAGATGCATTTTCTGTATCAATTAAAACGCAATAATTTTTATCCATTATCTAATTCTTTCTAAATGCCAAATATCTTCAACATATTGTTCAATTGTTCTATCAGAAGAGAAATATCCAGCTTTAGCAATATTAATTAAGCAAGATCTAGCCCATTTCATTGGATGTTTATATCTCTTTTCAATTTCTTTTGATGCTTGTAAATAACTATTTAAATCTAATAAATTAAAGAATTCATCATTTCTCCACATTATTTCATCAAATACTTGTCTAAATTCACTTGGATTATCATGCCATGTTCCATTTAATAATGAATCCATAACCATTTTAACAGCAGGATTTGAATTATAAACATCCCATGCTTTATATGAATTATTCTTTCTAATTTCATCTAATTCATAATCTTTTTTACCAAAAATAACTGAATTTTCATCACCAACTAATTGATTAATTTCTACATTAGCTCCATCAAGAGTACCTAAAGTAATTGCTCCGTTAATCATAAATTTCATATTTGATGTACCAGATGCTTCTTTACCAGCAGTAGAAATTTGTTCAGAAACATCACTACCTGGAATAATAATTTCTGAACTAGAAACGCCATAATTTTCAATAAAGACGACTTTCATGAATTTATTTACTTCAGGATCATTATTAACTTTATTAGCAACACAATTAATTAATTCAATAACATTCTTAGCAAAAGAATAACTTGGTGCTGCTTTAGCTCCAAATATAAACGTATGTGGATACATTTTGAAATTCTTATCAGATTTAAGCTTTAAATAATAATACATTATTCTTAAAACATTCATAAGTTGACGTTTATAAGCATGTAATCTTTTAACTTGAGTATCAAATATTGAATTAACATCAACATCAATACCATTATGTTCTTTAATATATTTAGCAAATTTAATTTTATTTTCTAATTTAATTTTTCTTACTTTATTTAAAACTTTTTTATCATCAACAAATTTTTCAAGTTTAGCTAAATCACTAGGATGAGTAATCCATCTATCACCAATTAAAGAAGTAACTAATTTAGCTAATTCAGGATTACAAGCTAAGAACCATCTACGATGAGTTATACCATTTGTCTTATTATTAAATTTTTCTGGATATAAACTATATAAATCTTTAAATGTATCTTTTTTACAAATTTCAGTATGTAAAGAAGCAACACCATTAACAGAAAAGCCAGCATGAATACCTAAATTTGGCATGTGAATCATACCATCTTTAATAATTCTTACACGATATATAAATCCATCATCATGACCACTTTCTTTTAAAGATAAAACAAATCTACGATCAATTTCTTCAATAATCATATAAATTCTTGGAAGTAAAGTCATCATATATTGAGTTGGCCATTTTTCTAAAGCTTCAGCCATAACAGTATGGTTAGTATAAGCCATTGAATGTTGAACTTGATACCAAGCTTCATCCCAACCAAATCCTTCTTCATCCATTAATATTCTCATAAGTTCAGGAATAGCTAAAATCGGATGAGTATCATTTAATTGGAATACTAATTTTTCACATAAATTATTTAAAGTGCCATAAACTCTTTTATGTTCTCTAATTAATGATTTTAAGCCAGCAGAAACTAAGAAATATTGTTGTCTTAATCTCAACATTTTACCATGTTCATTTGAATCATCTGGATATAATGAGTGACAAATTTCATGAATAGATTTTAAATAATCAGAAAATGATTGTGAACTACCAATATAATCATCAACAGGTTCAGCTGACCATAATCTTAAAGTATTAATTGCTCTATGATTATATCCCATAACCATAACATCATAAGGTACTGCTCTTACATGCATACTATTAGCAGTTCTACATCTAACTCTACCATCAGTATCAACATAAGTTTCAGCATTACCATAAAATTCTACTTCAACAGCTTTTTCAGGTTTTCTTGTTTCCCAAACATTATCATATTTTAACCAGTTATCTGGAACTTCAACTTGTTTACCATCAATGATTTTTTGTTTAAAGAAGCCAAATTGATATCTTAATGAATTACCATGGCCTGGATATCTTAAAGAAGCAATAGAATCTAAAAAACATGCAGCAAGTCTTCCTAATCCACCATTACCAAGTCCAGCATCTGCTTCTTGATTTTCTAATTCGTTTAAGTCAATATTTAAATCATCTAAACCATTTTTAACAGTATTATAAATACCTAAATTGATTAAATTATTCGTTAATAATCTACCAATTAAAAATTCCATTGAGAAATAAATTAATTGTTTCTTTTGATGTTTTTCAACATAATCTTTTGATAACATCAAATCTTTACTTGCGTAACTATTTACTACTTCTCCAAGTACTTCATATAATTCAATATTTGAACATTCTTTATAAGAACGACCATATTTTTGAACTACTCTTTCTTTAAATTCTTTCTTAAATTCATCTTTATTTGCAAACATATTCTACTCCTTTGCTTTTTTATGTTTTAAAATTAAGGCTCCAAAAGAAGCTAATTTAATACAAATTGTTTGAGGTTGATTCCACCATGACATATTCATTGTTTTTAAAGGTAAACCATTATATTGGTTATATCCACTATAAACATCTTTATCTGAATTAAATATTTCAACATATTCACCTTCAAATGGCACACCAATATTAATATATTCATAATAATTAGGGGTCATGTTGAAAATAAATACTAATGTTTCATCACCATAAGTTCTTCTAAAAGCAAATATAGATTGAGCTGTATTATCAGCCATTAACCATTGGAAATGAGCAGGATTATATTCTTCCATATACATTGCTTTTTCAGATTTATAAATTAAATTCAAATCTCTAACCATTCTTAAAATGGAATCATGTTTAGGATAAGATAATAAATTCCATGGTAAAGATTTTTCTTCTGACCATTCATCAAAAGAAGCAAGTTCATTACCCATAAAATTTAATTTTTTACCTGGGTGAGACCACATATATGTGTATAAATTTCTTAATTGAGCAAATTTTTGTTCATAATTTCCCCACATCTTATTAATGATTGTACCTTTGCCATGTACAACTTCATCATGAGAAAGTGGTAATAAGAAATTTTCAGAATAAAAATAAGCCATCGAGAAAGTAATACCATTATGGTGATATTTTCTATAAATTGGATCTTTTTCATAATATTTTAAAGTATCATTCATCCAACCTAAATCCCATTTATAATCAAAACCTAATCCACCATATTCAAGTGGTTTAGTAACACCTTGATAAGCTGAAGAATCTTCTGCAATTAACATAACATCAGGATGTTTAATATGAATTTTACCAGTTAATCTTTTAATAAATTCAATCGCACCAGTATTTTCACCTCTTGAACAATCACCATGCCAATAAATAACATTACTAATTGCATCTAATCTTACTCCATCAAAATGGAAATAAGAAATAAAATAATCAATACCTGACATCAAAAATGATCTTACAGGATCTTTGCTTAAATCAAATAATTTACTACCCCATTGAGAATATTCATTTTCTCCATTGTATTCATATAAAGTAGAGCCATCAAATCTTTCTAAAGCAAAATCATCTGTTGCAAAATGAACTACAACATAATCAAGAATTACTCCAATTCCAGCTTTATGACATCTATCTATAAATGACATTAATTGGAATGGATTTCCATATCTAGAATCTACTGAATAAAAGCCAGTAGCTTGATAACCCCATGATCCATCAAAAGGATATTGAGTAATAGGCATAACCTCAATATGAGTGTATCCATGCTTAATAACATATTCAATTAATTTATCAGCCACTTCTTCATAAGATAAAAATCTATCTCCATCTCTACCAAGCCATGAACCAATATGAACTTCATAAATAGACATTGGTTTATCAAAATTTCTATCTCTTTTTGACATATATTTTTTATCATGCCAAACAAATCCATCAATATCAAAAAGTTTAGAACAACTTCCATTTCTCATTTCAGAAAAATATCCAAAAGGATCTTGTTTATCAACATATTGTCCTAAAGCATTTAAAATGTGATATTTATAAGTTTGATAATTTTTAACATTAGGAATAAAAATTTCAAAAACACCAGATTCATCAATTTTATTCATACGATGATTTCTAGGGTCCCAAGAATTAAATTCACCAATGACTGATATTTCTTTTGCTAAAGGTGCATAAACTCTAAAAACCACACCTTCTTGACCATCTTGTTTTACAAAATGCGCTCCAAAATATTTATATGCTTCGATAGTTTGTCCCATCAAGAAGTCATAAAGTAAACCAAAAGCCATAATTGTCTCCTTATGATGTAAGTACATCCATTTCTATTGTACACAATTTTATAAAAATTGCAAACTGTAACCATTTTCATATATGCTAATATCATAAATTTTATTTATGAAACCGTTTTAAAAGCTAAAATTACAAATAACATAAATGCAATTGAAAAAAATTGTCATGAGTTTTAAAATAGCTTTGATAGGAGAAAATAATAATTATGTCAAAAGTTATCGCAGTAAATGCAGGTTCATCTTCATTAAAATTTAAATTATTTGAGATGCCACAAGAAAAAGTAATTTGTTCTGGTTTACTTGAAAGAATCGGATTAGAAATGGGAAATTTTGTTTTCAAAATGAATGGAGAAAAATTTGAAAAACAAGTATATCTTCCAGATCATAAAGTAGCAGTTCAATATTTAGTTGATTCTTTACTTGAACATCATTGTGTAGAATCATTAGATGAAATCAAAGGTGTTGGTCATAGAGTTGTTCAAGGTGGTCACTATTTCAATGATTCTCATATATTTGATGATGAAACAGAAAAATTAATTGAATCATTAATTCCACTTGCTCCATTACATAATAAAGCTCACTTAATTGGTTTTGAAGCATTTAAACATATTTTACCAAATGTAAAATCAGTTGCAGTCTTTGATACAGCATATCATCAAACAATGTTACCTGAAGATTATATGTATGCATGTAAATATGAATATTACGAAAAATATATGGTAAGAAAATATGGTGCTCATGGTACATCTCATAAATATTTAGCGCAAGAAGCAAAAAAATATACAAATGGTAATAAAGTAATTACATGTCACATTGGTTCAGGAGCTTCTTTATGTGCTAGTAAAGATTGTAAATGTGTTTCTACCTCAATGGGTTTAACACCTTTAGCAGGTATTATGATGGCTACAAGAACTGGTGATATTGATGCTTCAGTTATGAATTATTTAGTAACAAACACTGGTAAATCATGCGAAGAAATTTATCAAGAATTCAATAAACAATCTGGTTTACTTGGAATATGTGGAAAATCAGATACTAGAGATGTTGAAGCATTAATTGCTCAAGGTGATGAAAAAGCAACTTTAGCTTATAAAATGTACGCTAGAAGAATTGCTGATTACATTGGTCAATATTATGTAAGATTAGGTGGTTGTGATTTAATTGTCTTCTCTGCAGGTGTAGGAGAAAACTCACCAATGGTTAGAAAAAATGTTTGTGAAAATTTAAAAGAAGCATTTGGTGTTGTTATTGATGATAAATTAAATCATGATTTAAATGGTAAAGAAGGCGTTATAAGCGCACCAGAATCAAAAATCAAAGTTGTCATTATTCCTACTGATGAAGAAGTAATGATTGCTAGAGATATTGTTAGATTATTAGATATTAAATAATTTTAAATAATAAATAGTTTTTAAAAAGAGTTCATTTTCAATAATGAGCTCTTTTATTTTACAAATATAATTTCATTAAATCCTTCTGATAAAGTTGGTTCTTGATATAATGTTTCATATTTATCTATTACTTCTAAAGGAAGATAAATTTCATTATTTAATTTATTTCTTTTTTCTACTCTTTGTTTACATATTTCTTTATTAGTTATTAAGCAAATGCAAATAAATTCAACTTCTTGAGTTAATAAATTTTTAATTGAATCCATATTCATTTTACGAGATTTTATATCAATATTTGTCGCATCAAATATTACATTATTTCCATTATTAATAGAATATACAATCAATTTATAAGCTGTTGGAAATACATCTTTTTCTTCTATTTTATTTTCTTTTCTTATTTGATCAGTAGAAATAATATCTGCATTATATTGTTGATAATGGTTTTTAGCAAAAGTTGATTTACCTGAGCCTTGTATTCCACATAAAAAATATATTTTTTCCATTTTATAAAGCCCTCGAAAAATAATGTCTAGAAGAATAATCTTTATTAAATAAAGAATCTTTTTTATCTAAATTATTAAATGCATTATTAATAATTTTATTAATTTCTAAATCATTTTCTAAAGTAAAATTTAAATAAAAATTATTTACATGTAAATTAATTAATTCTTTTTCATGGTCCAATAAATATAATATTTGAGAATCTAATATTCTTGTATTACAATTTTCATCACCTATAAGAGGAAACATTTCTCCAATTCTATCTTTTAAATAATATTGATTTATATGGCATCTATTACAATGAATATTTTTATTATGATAATATGTACCAATTGGACATGATTTCATAATCATTACATCATATCTACCATAAACATATAATCCCACATTAGGGTATTTATGATGTCTAATATAATAATCATTAATTATTTCTTTAATAGAATTAACATCTAATTCACTAGATAAAATACATTCTTTATAACCAAATGCATAAAAAGCATCTAAAGTATAAGAATTAGTAATATTGCAATATGGTGAAGCAATTAATGAATTACCTTCAATAAAGAAATGTATTAATTTATTATTTAAAGAATTATCTAAAGTAAAATTAATTCTATTTTCTAAATTATTATTTTCTTTACTAAAAACATTAATATTTTTTTCTTTACATACATTACTTTGTTTAGAATTTAAACATATTGCATTTAATTTAATATTTTCATTGTATTCTAAATCAATATCAAATTTATATTCAGTTTTAATAATATCTTTTTCTTTATTAATTATTTGATTATATTTTAATAAAACTTCGTTTCTTAATTTATTTATTTCACTTATAGGAATAAATATATCTTCATCACCATAAAAATCAATATGTTTAAAATTTAAAGGATATTGATCAGTTTTAGAAAATTGTTCAATTATTCTTTCTTTAGAAGTAGGTTTATTTACTGCTTTTTCAACAATAATAGAACTTGATTTTACTTTTTTTATACCATTTATTTCAAACATTAAAGGTTTATTTTTATAGGCATAAATCTTACCATTAATGTCTAATTTTTTATTAATTTCACTTAATTTAGCAATATTATTTAATTGTAAATATGATGAAGTTCTAATCACTTTAGCGTTATTTTCTACTTTACCAATAAAATGTTTAATAACTATGATTTGATTTTTATATGCAATATCAACATCTTTAGAATTAACAAACATTTTTTGAATTGTTCTACCATATTGATATTTATCTAAAAATCTAATTCCATCTAAACGATGTACATCTTTAGACAATAAAATACTAATAGAATCATTTTTAATAGTTTTAACTATTCCAATTACTTCTCCTTGATGAGATGAAGAATTTTGATTTAATACTTCAAAAGGAGAACTAGAAAATATATATCCATTAGTAAATAAGCGAGAAAACATTTGTTGTAATTCTAAATTATCATGTTTTAAAGAATTATTTATTTGATTAAAATAAGCTTTATCTATAGCGTTTCTATAAACAGATGTTACTAAATAAACATATTCATTTTGTTTTAATCTACCTTCAATTTTAAGTGAATCTACACCATTTTTTATATATTCATTAACTAATGATAAAGTATTTAAATCTTTAGTTGAAATAGCGTAATTTTCTACTATTTCATCATTATCTTTACATAAAGTATATTTTAATCTACAAGGTTGAGCACATCTCCCTCTATTACCACTTCTTGAGCCAATAAATGAAGACATTAAACAATTTCCTGAATAACAAACACATAACGCTCCATGAATAAATACTTCAACTTCTAAACCAATTTCTTTTATCTTTTTTACTAAAGATATATCAGCTTCTCTAGCTAAAACAACTCTTTTAAAACCAATTTTTTTTAATGCTTTTGCTTGAGCTAAATTATGACAATTAATTTGAGTAGAAGCATGTAAAACTAATTCTGGATAAACTTTGTGTAAATAATAAGCAAAACCAATATCTTGAATAATTAAACCATCTACATTATGTTTATATAAAAATTCAGCATATTCAACAGCTTTAAAAAATTCATCTTGATAAAGTAAAGTATTCATTGTAACAAAAACTTTTTTATTTAATAAATGAGCATAATTAATAATCTTAATCATTTCTTCATCAGAAAAATTTTCCGCATTCATTCTAGCAGAAAAAGCTTTACCACCTATATATATTGCATCACTTCCAGCATTAAAAGCACTTAATGCAGAAGAATAATTACCACTTGGACTTAATAATTCCATAAAATCACCTACCTATATAGATTACTTCAATATTAAATAAATAACAAAATTTTTTTGATAAATTACTTAATAATTTAATAAGCAATCTTTTTCATGCTATACTTTAATTGAAAGCGAGGTATAATATGGCAAACTTTTTAAATTTAGGAAATGCAAAATTTTGTAAAGATTTAAATGCAAATATATTTGTAGACAAAACTATGCTAATTGCTCAAACTAATAAACTTATTAATACTAATAGATGTTTCATGTGTGTCACAAGGCCTCGTAGATTTGGTAAAACCATGGCTCTATCAATGATAGAAGCTTATTATTCTAAAGGATGTGATTCTAAAGAATTATTTAAAAATTTAAAAATATATAGTGATCCATCGTTTTTAAAACATTTAAATAAACATAATGTTTTTACTATTGATATGGCTGGAGTGGGTACTTCATTACAAGACAAAAAAGAAATTTTAAATGAAATAACTAAATCATTAATAAGTGATTTAAATGAAGCTTATCCTAATATATTAACTAATGAAAATACAATCTCAAAAGCATTAATAAAAATATATTCAGTTACTAAAGAAACATTTATATTTTTAATTGATGAATGGGATTATATATATCGAGAAT
>ERZ1106952.64-NODE-64-length-83348-cov-7.213475_pt1 | contig 83348 bp, 76 predicted proteins | sample MGYA00403677_ERZ1106952 | MGnify/ENA primary metagenome ERZ1106952 (study PRJEB35170, sample SAMEA104062415) | human gut metagenome | biome: human gut; feature: human-associated habitat; material: faeces | place: Denmark | collected 2012-05-14 ... | reverse complement strand
GGCGGCGAGGGAAATTTTGCGCGTATCCGCCCGAAAGAATCCGCAAGCGCGGAAATATGGTGCGCAACCCAGCGAAAGAAAAAACCGCGAAAGCGTTTTTCTTTCGCTGGGTTGCGTTAGCGTTGCGCAAAATATAATTATCGCTTGAACGGCAGAAAATCCCCGACGTTCTTGTCGGTATAGATATCGTTCCCGCATTGCGCCGCACGCATAACGCACGCTTTGCCGTAGCGCAGACGCAGACTTTCAATGACGCGGTCGAGCCTCTCGTTGGCGTCGGCGTTGTTTTTTTCGTCGAACATGGACAGCTGTACGGGCGCATTTGCCTTAGAAAGCGCAAATGCCGCCACGTCCACCGAACGCAGCGGGCGCCCGTCGTGTATCTCGTCGAGAAGCCGCCGCGCGCTTTCGGCTATATCGTCCGCCGAGCATACGGGAAAGGGCAGAGCAAGCTGTTTTCCGTCCCGCGTCAGATCGGAATATCGTATACCGAGATATATCCCTCCCGCTCTGAACCCGTACTTTCTCAGCCGCGCCGCCACGAGTTCGGACAGGTAACAGATGAGCGTTACTATGTCTTCGCGCGTGACGAGATCGCGCAGTGCGGTCAGCCCGTGGCTCACGCTCTTGACCTCTCTCTTGACGACGGCTTCGCGCACCTCTCCGCACTCTTCGCCGTTGGCGGCTTTGCGCAGATCCACACCGGGCTTGCCGAGCAGTTTTTTTATTATACGCTCGTCCGCGCGCGCCAATTCTCCTATCGTTCGTATGTTTATCTTTTTCAGTTTTTCTTCCGTGTGCCTGCCTACCCCGCAAAGCTCCGCAACATCCAGCCCCCACACCTTTTCGCGGAAGTCCTCTTCGGTAATGACCGTGGTCGCGTCGGGTTTTTTCATATCGCTGCCGAGTTTTGCAAACAGTTTCGTAAAACTGACGCCCACGCTCGCGGTGATACCCAGCTCGTCCTTTACCCGCCGTCTTAGCTCGTCCGCTATCTGTTTTCCGCTGCCGAACAGCCTGACCGTCTGAGTACAGTCCAGCCAACATTCGTCGGGACCGAACGGCTCGACGTAACAGGTGTAATCGTTGCATATCCCGAACATTCTTTTGGATATCTTGTCGTATTTGTCGAATCTCGGCGGAACGAACACAATACCCGGCGCTTTCGCGGCGGCTTCGAGGACGGTATCTCCCGTTTTTACTCCGAACGCCTTTGCTATCTCGTTTTTTGCAAGTACCACGCCGTGTCGCTTCTCGGGCGAGCCCGCCACCGCCACGGGACGAGCGCGCAGGGAAGGGTCGCACAGACATTCCACGCTCGCGTAAAAATTATTCATATCGATGTGCAGAAAAACTCCCATGACTTCTCCGTTTTGCCATATTGTGGAATATATGTTCTATATAGATATATTATAGCGTTTCGGCGGCGTTATGTCAAGACTTAGAACAAATTTTCCATAAATTTCATAAAAAGTCTTAATAACCGCGTTACAGCGCTTGACAAAAAACCGCGTATGGCAATAAACTATAATGGAGGGTAGGCGAATATCGTGAGGCATGCCGAAAAGTGTGCGGGATGAGCTGAGAGAAATGAAAAACAGGTATAAGGGCATAATATTCATAATAATATCCGCATTCTTTTTTGCGTTGATGAATCTGTTCGTAAAACTGTCGGGGGATCTGCCGACGATGCAGAAGGCGTTTTTCCGCAATCTTGTGGCGGCGCTCGTCGCGCTCGCGATGTTGCTTGCGAAGCCTTCGCAGTTCAGAACGATAAAGGGCAACGTGTTTTCGCTTATAATGCGTTCGGTCGCGGGCACGCTTGGCGTCATACTTAATTTTTATGCCATTGACAGTATAAACATAGCCGACGCGAGCATACTCAATAAACTTTCGCCTTTCTTCGCGATACTGTTTTCCTGGATGCTTCTGCGTGAAAAACCGGGGAAGCTCGAGTTTCTCGCGGTGCTCATAGCCTTCGTCGGAGCGGGGTTCGTGGTCAAACCCACGTTTTCCGTCGAAGTCCTGCCCGCGCTCGGCGGAGTTCTCGGCGGAATGATGGCGGGCATGGCGTACACATATGTCCGCAAGGCGGGAGCGAACGGGGCGGCGCGCAACCTCATCGTGTTTTTCTTCTCGGCGTTTTCCTGCGTAGTGATACTGCCGTTCATGATAATAGGTTACAAACATATGGAGTGGTGGCAGATATTGCACCTGCTCGGCGCGGGAGCGAGCGCTGCGGGCGGTCAGATGTTCATCACGCGGGCATACACCTATGCACCCGCAAAAGAGATAAGCGTATTCGATTATTCGATAGTGATTTTCACGACGGTGCTCGGCGTGATATTCCTTTCGGAATTTCCCGACGCGCTCAGTTATGTCGGTTACGCCGTCATAATAGGCGGCGCGGCGGTCAACTGGGTCTATCAGAAGTACAAGGAAAAGCATAATAAAGCGGATAACGACGTAATAAAAGAGCACAGCGAACGCGCAGACGAAGCGGACGGCGGAGGTAAAAATGGATAGATTCGAAGTGGTTTCGCCTTATAAACCGACGGGGGATCAGCCTACGGCGATAAACAGCATTGCCGAAGGGATAGAAAACGGTTTGCGGCATCAGGTGCTGCTCGGCGTGACGGGCAGCGGCAAAACTTATACCATGGCAAAGATAATCGAGCGTATCAACAGACCTACGCTCGTTCTCGCGCACAATAAAACGCTTGTCGGGCAGCTGTGCAACGAGTTCCGCGAGCTTTTCCCGAAGAACCGCGTCGAATATTTCGTGTCGTATTACGATTATTTCCAGCCCGAGGCGTATATCGTGCCGACCGATACGTATATCGAAAAAGACCTCTCTATAAACGACGAGCTGGACAAGCTGCGGCACTCCGCGACTTGCAGCCTTGCCGAACGCCGCGACACGATAGTCGTTGCCAGCGTATCGTGCATTTACGGGCTCGGCGCGCCCGAAGAGTATTACAGGATGAGCATATCCCTGCGCCCGGGTCAGGAGTTAGGCCGCGACGCGCTCATCCGTCGGCTCGTGGAGATAAACTATACCCGTTCGGACACGGAGTTCGAACGTACCAACTTCCGCGTAAAGGGCGATACCGTGGATATTTTCCCCGCGTCCAGCTCCGAGCGGGCGGTGCGCGTGGAGTTTTTCGGCGACGAGATCGACCGACTGAGCGAGATAGAGGCGATAACGGGTCGCACGATATCGCTGCTCAAACACGCCGCGATCTTTCCCGCGTCGCACTATGCGGTAGAGAGCAGCACGATGAAAAACGCGCTTATAAACATATCGCACGACCTTGACGAGCAGATAAAGTTTTTTGAAATGCAGGGCAAGCAGATAGAAGCCTATCGTATAAAACAGCGCACCAATTACGACATGGACATGATGCGCGAGATAGGGTACTGCTCTGGCATAGAGAACTATTCGCGGTACTTTGACGGCAGAGCGCCGGGGCAGCCGCCGTATACGCTCCTCGATTATTTCCCCGACGATTTCATAATGTTCATCGACGAAAGCCACATGAGCCTGCCTCAGCTCCGCGCCATGTACAACGGCGACAGGGCGAGAAAGACCAACCTCGTCGATTACGGTTTTCGCCTGCCCAGCGCGTTCGATAACCGCCCTTTGAACTTCGAGGAATTCAACGAGCGCATTACGCAGGTGGTGTACGTCAGTGCAACGCCTGGACCTTACGAATTACAGATGGCGGACAACATAGCCGAACAGGTGATACGTCCGACGGGGCTCGTCGATCCGCCAATAGAGGTGCGCCCCGTAAGCGGGCAGATAGACGATCTGCTCGGGGAAATAAAGGCATGCGTAAAATCGGGCGGGCGTGTTCTCGTGACGACGCTTACCAAAAAGATGAGCGAAAGTCTGACGGAATTCCTTGCGGAGCACGGACAGAAAGTGCGCTATCTCCACTCGGACATAGGCACTATGGAGCGTATGGAAATAATTATGGGACTGCGCCGCGGGGACTTCGACGTCATTGTCGGTATAAACCTCCTGCGCGAGGGGCTGGACATGCCCGAAGTCAAGCTCGTAGCCATTCTCGACGCCGACAAGGAAGGGTTCCTGCGCAGCGAGTCCTCGCTGATACAGACGATAGGCCGCGCCGCGCGTAACGCCGAAAGTAAAGTCATCATGTATGCCGATACGATAACGGGCTCGATGGATCGCGCGATAAAGGAGACCGACCGCCGCCGCGAAAAACAGCAGGCATACAATAAAGAACACAACATAACGCCGAAAACAATTGTAAAAAAGATAGCCAATACGCTGGAAATAACGACGAAAGCGACCGAGCAGCTCAAAGACGGGGATATAGGCAAACAGATAGAGTCCCTGCAAAGCCTGATGAAGACAGCCTCCGCCGCGCTCGATTTCGAAACCGCGATCAAACTCCGCGACCGTATAGCCGAACTCAAAAAACTGGAAAGGGAAATAAATAAATCAAAAGACCGTTGACGGCGGTTACTCATAATATTAAACTTCGCGGTATATTTTAACAAGATATGTATTTTGAAAATAACAAGGCTGTTGCATTTGCTTATGCAACAGCCTTGCCCGTTTAATTTTCTCTTTTGAGGATTATTTTCTATTCTGTCATTCGGTTACAATGTTGAATTCTATCGACGTGGGAACGTACTGTACGGGAATGCCCGATATCTGCCAGTCGTTGTCGGTGCCGCCGAGAATTCCTATGCTGAGTTTCGGACCGTTTTCGCATATCCAGTCGTTGTAATAACTGTCGCCCGATTCGGATTGAAGCGTAGTGAGCGTATAAGTGTATGCCGTATCGTTCATTGTAATTTTAATCGTCGAACCGACGGCAAGATTAAGTGAATCGGAAGGTCCTTTGAAATTCAAAGTATACGCGCAGTCGTACACGTAGAAGAATATCTGTTTGTCGTTAAGCGTGAAGGAGTCCTGTTTCAGGAAATCGACGGTAGCGGAGCTTGCATATTCGGTAGCGTTCGCTGTCGTTCCGACGTTTACGGACATAGTGCCTTTAAGTCCGTATTCTTCCGATATCGAATCGAACCTTTTTATAAATTCGTCGTAAGAAACGCCTTTGTTTTTAGCGTATGCCTGTTCGACGAAATCGCAAGAGAATTCATAGCCGTTGTAATCGTTGTAATCGAGACGTCTGCCGTTCCAGTTTTTGTAATACTCATACGGTTTTTTATCTAAGGTATAAGACTTTGCGTCGAATTTTCCGAGTTCGGTTTCGTTTACGGTCAACGTCGTCGCGGCGTATACTTCGTCTAAGTTTTCCGTGTGGTTAGTTCTGCTTACGGTGCGGGTTTCGTTGTCATAATCGAAAAAGTTTGTATCGAGCCCGTTATAACTGAAATTGCTTATAATTCCAATCGGAAACGAAATAAAATCGCGTACGGAAATAAACGGAGCGAAAATTTCAATATCTTCGTTTGGATAAGATGCGCCTTCGTCGTCGAATCCCCATAAAGCATACTCGTATTTTACCGTGCGCGCAGCGCTGCTTTCGCTGACCGTGGCGTATGCCGGATTGGAAAACATCGGCGTGCTTACATAACCTTGCTCATCTTTTATGAACTTAAAAGAATCGACGTAAAAAGTTTCGTAACCGCTAAGCTCCTCAAACGATATCGACATTCTCACGCCGTTGGATTTTCCCGCGGTGACTGTAACGGGACCGTCGGCGAATAATCCCTGATATTCCTTATAGGAGTACGATTGTTTTGCAAACGTTTTTCCGCTACCGAATATGTCGGGATTGAGCGCGGCGAGCGTATCGTAATTATCGAATTTTATCGTTATCGCGCTTTTCTGCGTTTCGCTGATTTGCGACATATACGAAGGGTCGCAATATTCCGTCAACTCGTCGTCGGTAGGGCAGTCGAAAGTAAATTCGTCCGTTACTTCCGTTACCGTGCCCGTTATCGATATTTTCATATCGCTTTCGGCTTTTATCCATACGGTTTTATAATATGTGTCAAATTCGTTTTCTGCGGTAACGTCATATGAAGTCCCGTTGATAGCTACTTCAAGTGCCGAACCGTTATAATACATGTTATCCGTTTCGATAACGAATCTGAAATCCGCGCCTTTTTCTATATAAGAACCTTTGTCGTCAGAAGACAAAATCGACGTTTCGATAAAAGCGTTCTTTATATGCTCGGGAAGCTGTTCGGATATCTCATAGTAGCATTTGTTCGAGCCGCCGCTACCGCTGTTTCCGCAGGCGGAAAAAACGGCGGTGCAAAGAATCGCGATAAAAAGCGCGACTAATATGACTGTCAGTTTTTTTCTCATGTTATCATCCTCTCTTTTTTTATTTTGTGTAAAAATTATATCATAATGTTATTATTCCTGTCAATAGGCAAGAAATAATCCTTCTGCCATATTTTTATTTTACGTTCGACTTTTATAAGATGGGAAACAATTAACGAACGGATAATAAAACACTGCCGTGCGTTCGTGCGCGGCAGTATTTCTATATAAATTTAATCCGTGATACAGAGTATATCGTTAGCGTCAAGGTTCAGTAATTTACAAAGATTTGCCAAAGTTTTAAGAGAAGGCATTTTATCGCCGTGTAAATAACATGTTATTTGTTGCGGTTTAACACCGATCTTTTTTGCAATCTCCGTCAGAGTTAATTTGCTCTCTCTGATTGCTTTTGCGAGTTTATTTTGTATTTGTTGCAAGTCAATCATTATTGTTTCTCCTTTAATAATATTAAAAGAATTATACACCTGAGCAGTGTATAATTCTTTAATTACGCCTGTTAGGCGTAAAAATTTTTAATTGTTTTAATCGGTAACGCAGAGAATATAATTCGCGTCTTCGTCGAGCAGTTTGCATAAATTAGCAAAAGTGTCGAGGGCGGGGAGCTTTTTCCCGAGCAGATAACAGGATATCTGCTGATGTCTGATTCCGAGTTTCTCGGCGATCTCGGTTTGCGTCATTCCGCTTTGCTTTATCGCTTCCGCAAGTCGTTTTCTTATCTGTTCAAGCGTTATCATGTTTAATACTCCGTATTGTTTTTACGAAAGTATTATGTCACCTATTGGGTGCAATAAACATAAAATGCACCCAAAGGGTGCAAATTGCTTGATTAGTTTTTAATGTGTGCGGTATAATTAAATAAGGGGAGAGGCTGAAAGCATGGAAAAAGAAACGCAGGCGAAAAGCGGGAACGACAGTACGGACAACGTAGCAAAGGAATGTTGCAGATGTAAACATTTCGACAGATATTACACTAAGGAGCCGAGGCATTTCAAAGGAATAGGATTGGGGCGCTGTTGCAAACGCGGAGAAGACGTCGGTATCCACTTTGTTTGCGATAAATTTTGTCTGAGGACGAGAAAACGCGGCTTTTCTCATCTTATAAAACATAGATTGAGCGAGATACTGGACGAATTGTCCGAGATACGCAAACTGTTGGAGACGGAGAGCGATGACGGGGAAAATAAAGACTTGTAAGAATTGCGACGCTTTCAGGATATTATATCGTTTGTGCCCGAGCGGGTATTACAAAAGCGGCGGAGGGTACTGTGCGGTCAGAGGCGAGCGGCTGATCGATACGGCGGCATGCCGCGCGTGGCGTGAAAAAGATGTCATTTACGACGTTTCCCCCGAGCGCTTTGCCGAGGTCGAAAGGGATGTGTCATACATTTCCGAGCATTTGAAAGACGATTGAGCGCCGCGGGCATAACGGGCGAGAAGCATTGCGGCTTCGTCTGTCATTCCGCAAGAAAATTGCATATACGCAAAAAAAAGAGATCCCGAAAGATCGGGAACTCTTTTTTGCGTTTTGTCGTTATTGTCTTTGCCTTACGCCTTGCCGTTGCAGCCGAGCACGTCAACAAGCTTGTGCTTTACGCACTCCTTGATGAGGGCGCGTGCGTCGGTAAGATACTGGCGAGGGTCGAAGTGCGTGGGGTTCTCCGCGAAGTGTTTACGGACAGCCGCGGTGAATGCCATACGCAGGTCGGAGTCGATGTTGATCTTGCAGACAGCCATGGAAGCCGCCTTGCGGAGCAGCTCCTCGGGAACGCCCTTAGCGCCGGGCATCGAACCGCCGTAAGTCTCTATCATCTTAGCGTATTCGGGGATGACGGAGCTTGCGCCGTGAAGGACGATGGGGAACATGGGCAGTCTCTTGGAAACTTCTTCAAGAATATCGAAACGGAGTTTGGGTTCGCCCTTGAACTTATAAGCGCCGTGGCTCGTACCGATAGCGATAGCGAGGGAGTCGACGCCCGTTCTCTGAACGAATTCTTCGACCTGGTTGGGGTCGGTGTAAGCCGCGTCCGCGTCCTTGACTTTGACGTCATCCTCGATACCTGCGAGTTTGCCGAGCTCGGCTTCCACGACAACGCCGTGGTCGTGAGCGTATTCGACGACCCTCTTGGTGATCTTGATGTTCTCTTCGAACGGATGAGCGCTTGCGTCGATCATGACGGAAGTAAAGCCGTTTTCGATGCAGTCCTTGCAAAGCTCGAAAGTATCGCCGTGGTCGAGGTGCATAACGATGGGAAGACCTGTGTCTTCGACAGCCGCCTCGATGAGGTGACGGAGGTAAATGGGGTTAGCGTACTTACGCGCGCCGCTCGATACCTGAAGGATAAGGGGAGCGTTTTCTTCCTTAGCTGCGGAGACGATACCCTGAATAGTCTCCATGTTGTTCACGTTGAAAGCGCCGATAGCGTATCCGCCCTCGTATGCTTTCTTGAACATTTCGGTACTTGTTACTAAAGGCATAAAAATTCCTCCATAGAAATTTACAATATTTGACCTTATTGTCAAGGAACATTATACTACTAATTAAGATAAATTTCCACTGATTTGACCGTTATTTTGAAAAAATTTAGTAGACTATTTGCAAAAAGTCTGCTAAACTTTGTTTGTAAAGGGGCGGACGAAGGGCTCAGAGCGCGGCATAAACCCCGCTTGCCGTCCGCATAATAACTTAAAGTACAGGAGGTAAATATATGATAGATCTCAGAATGAGTTTGCTTGCGCGCAATCTCGTCAATTATTCGGTCGCGGCAAAAAAAGGCGACAAAGTGCTTATAGAGGCTACCGACGTTCCGACGGAATTCGTCGGAGAACTGATAAAGGAAGTATATGCGGCGGGCGCGTATCCGTTCGTGGAAACGTATAAGGGTAAGGTCAACGCCGCGTTGCAGAGCGGCACGAGCGAGGAGCACTGCCGCCTGCTCGCAAAGTACGCGAAATACAGAATGGAAGACATGGACTGCTATATCGGTGTGCGCGGAAACGAGAACGCATACGACATGTCGGGCGTGCCTGCCGACAAAAAAGATATTTATCAACGGCTGTATTCTTATCCCGTGCATCACGAAATACGCGTAAACAAAACGCGCTGGGTGGTGCTTCGCTGGCCCAACGATTCCATGGCGCAGCTTTCGGGCGAACCGACCGACACTTTCGAGGATTTCTATTTCAACGTATGTTGCATGGACTATGCGAAAATGGACAAGGCTATGGACGCGCTCAAAGCGCTCATGGACAGGACGGATAAAGTCCGTCTTGTGGCGAAGGATACCGACCTGACGTTCTCCATAAAGGGTATAGGCGCGGTAAAATGTTCGGGTCACATGAACATTCCCGACGGCGAGGTGTATTCCGCTCCCGTAAAGGACAGCGTAAACGGCAAGATAACGTACAACGTGCCGTCTATCGAAAACGGCGTCAAGTTCGAAAACGTGTCGCTCACCTTCGAAAACGGAAAGATAGTGAAAGCCGACGGCAATTTCCCCGACAAGATAAACGCCATATTCGATACCGACGCGGGCGCGCGTTATGTGGGCGAGTTTGCGATAGGCGTCAACCCTTATATCACAAAAGCGATGGGCGACATACTTTTCGACGAAAAGATATCGGGCTCGATACATTTTACGCCGGGTTGCTGCTATGAGGACGCAAACAACGGCAATCAGAGCGCGGTGCATTGGGATCTCGTGCTCGTGATGACGCCCGAGTTCGGCGGCGGTGAAATATGGTTTGACGACGTGCTCGTGCGCAAAGACGGTCTTTTCGTCCTGCCCGAGCTCGAATGTCTGAACCCTGAAAACCTTAAAGGATAAAATTGCCTTATAACACATTCGGGGAACGTGAGATGAACATAGCTCTTATAGAAGACGACGGGAACGAAGCGGAAGCTTTGCGCTCGTATATCGATAAATACGGCGAAAAGAACGGCATGACGTTTGATGTGAAGCATTTTGCCGATTCCGAAAATTTTCTTGAAAACTACAAACAAGGCTACGACATCGTATTTATGGATATAGAATTGCCGGGAATGAACGGAATGGAAGCGGCAAAGCGTCTGCGCGCTCTCGACCGTGCCGTGACTCTGATATTCGTTACGAATATGGCAAGGTATGCGGTAAACGGCTACGAGGTCGGCGCGTTCGATTTTATCGTGAAACCCGTTACTTACGGCAGTTTCGAGATAAAATTCCGCCGTGCGCTGGACAGTATTGCGGAAAATTCCGACGGCAAAAAAATAAGCGTGTATTCTCCCGACGGAACGCGCCTTGTTTCCGTTTCGTCCGTAAAGTATATAGAAGTCATGGATCATCGTGTGGTATGGCACACTATGAACGGCGACATATCCCTTTGCGGGAGCCTGAAAAAGATAGAGGAATCATTGCCGAAACCCGATTTCGTACGTTGCAACAACTGTTATATCGTCAATCTGAAATACGTTACCGAAGTGAGGACGTCCTCAGTCATCGTATCGGGTGAGGAGCTTCAGGTCAGCGTGTCCAAGAAAAAAGACCTTATGAAAGCGCTTGCAGAGTATCTCGAGAGGTTATCGTGATGTATGAACCTAACGCGTTTTTCTGGTACAAAGCTATTTTTGCCATAGAGCTTATGTTTGCGGAAGGGCTGATGTGCGTGCATCTTAAACGGCGCAACCGTTTCGCTTTGCGCCTGCTGCGTTCCGTCGCCGTATTGCTTTTTAGTGCATGATATAAATAAAATATGCATTTCGCCTTGCAATTTGTGTAAATTTATCGATTGGGTATTGACATTTTGCAATGAATTATATTAAATTATATTCTGACCGGGCAGGCGATCGGGAATTAAGTTATCGGGGGAAAACGGTTTGGCGAATGTTATAAAAGCCGCGATAGTGGAAGACGAAACGGCATGTTCCGAACAACTGAAAAAATATCTGGAAAGATACGCCGAGGAAAACGGACTCGAAATAAAAACTTCCGTATATCCTAGCGGCGACGAATTTCTGTCGGAAGGCAAAGCTTTCGACGTTATTTTCATGGATATAGAAATGCCCGGATCTGACGGGCTTTCCGTAGTCAAGCGCCTGCGGGAGACAGACGGCGACGTCATGGTTTTTTTCGTCACGGGTCTTGCGCAATACGCAGTGAACGGGTATGAAGTGCGCGCGTTCGATTTCATGGTGAAACCCGTCGGGTATTACGATTTCGCGATCAAGTTTTCGCGTGCCGTCGAAAGTCTGGCGGGGAAGCGCAGATGCGAAATATGGGTCAAGTCCAGACAGGGCAAAAAACTCGTGACGGCGGACAAGCTGATGTATGTCGAAGTCATGCGGCACAATCTCGTTTTCCACACGACCGAAGGCGACGTGGGCGGTACGGGTACGCTTAAAAGCGTTACAGAGGTTTTCGAAGGTCTGCCTTTCGCGCTGTGTAATCAATGCTATTACGTAAACCTCGGCTTCGTTACCGAAGTGCGCGGACCTTATGTTTACGTAGGCGGCGACAAGATACAGATATCCCTGCCGAAAAAGAAAGAATTCATGCGTGCGCTCAACGACTACCTTGCGACGGGAGGCAGAAGATGAGTACGCTGTTCTGGTATAAAATACTTTTCATGACCGAACTTATAGTGGCGGAAGCCTTGTTTACCACAAGGCGCAGTCGGCGCCGACATTTTTTGCTTCGTCTGCTCGGCGCGCTTGCGGTGCTTTATCTCGTTGCGGTGTTCTATCCCGTGGACACGCCCGTAGCGAATTCCTGGTGGTATTCTTCGCTCATGTTCTTCGTGATGTTCGCCCTCGGTTGCGGCGCGCTTGCGTTCGTGTATAAGATGTCGTTTTCGGGCGCGCTGTTTTTCGCGCTGACGGCTTACACGTTACAGCATATCTGTCACGAACTTTTCACGCTGATAATGGCGGTGACTGACCTTGACGGAAGTATAGACATGTACAGTACGTCTTTACTCGACTTTTCCAACTTTTCCAAAGGCACGCTTGCCTGCGTGCTGATCTATGTCGATATTTATATCCTCGGTTACGGCGCGGCAAGGCTGTCCGTCGGCAAGCTATTCAATCACGAGAACATCAAACTGAAAAACGTCACTCTTTTGTGGTTCGGCGCGTTCATCCTGCTGATCGACGTCGTGCTTTCGTCCCTGGTGATTTACGGAGAGGAAAGCAGCCTCAAATTCGAAATAATAACCTGCGTCTACAACATAGTGTGCTGTATACTCGTTTTTTACATACAGGTCAACCTCGTGTCGGTCATGGATATGCGCGTCGAGACCGCGCAGATGAAAGAAATGCTCAGGCAGTCGCAGCGACAGTATATGTTGCAGAAAGAAACGATAAATCTGATAAACACAAAGTGCCATGACCTCCGCCACAGAATGAGCAGCATAGCCGAGCATGGCACCATGGATAACGAAGAATTGCAGGAGATAGGCGACGCTATCCTTATTTACGACGCCAAAGTGAATACGGGCAACGAAGTCCTGGATATAATACTCACCGAAAAGAGCCTAATCTGCCGCGAAAAGGGCATAAAGATGACCTGCCTCGCCGACGGTTCCAAGCTCGGGTTCGTGCGCGACGGAGATCTTTACGCGCTTTTCGGCAACATCGTCGACAATGCGATAGAGGCGGCAAGCGCCCTCGAAAATCCCGAAAAACGCTGCATAAGCCTGAACGTAGGGACTTCGGGAGCGTTCGTTTCGATATCCGAAAACAACTATTACAGGGGCAGCATAAGGTTTTCAGAGGAAGGTCTGCCACTTACCGACAAGGATACCGACTACCACGGCTACGGAATGTTGAGCATTGAAACGGTCGTGAAAAAGTATGAAGGCAATCTTTCGGTATCCGTGAAAGGCGATATGTTCAGGCTCAACGTATTGATCCCGATATCGCGTGAGGGCGAAGCGAAATGACGTTCCCGTCAGAATATTCAGCTCGTTTTCGAAAATATGCAACTGCTATTGACAAAGCGGTTGCTTATTTTATAATGAAGAAGGACGGCGGCGCGCGAGTCCGTCCGAGCATTAAGAAAAGGAGAATCAAGATGAAAAAGAAAATTCCTTACGGATTTTTCGCAGGGCTAAGCGGTATCTTAGTCTTTTACCTCACGGCGGCGATCATCGTCGTTTTCGTCATACTCAACAGGATAGAGGCGGAGACTAACAGCAGTGCGAGTCTGTTCGGTACGTGGTATCAGATCCTGCTGTTCGTTCTGGATCTGATCTTTGTCGCGTCTGCGGTATTTTTTATAATAAAGGCCGTGATAGGAAAGAAAAAGAAAGACCGCGAAACGCATGATAAAGAGGTGGCGAGATGAAAACATTGCTTAAAATTTTCAACAGATACGTTTGGTTGCTTCTGTCCGTGTTTTTCGTCATAGCATTCGTCATACTCATAGTGGGCGAAAGTTTTGCGCGTGAAAACGAGAACAACCTCAATTACGCGCTCGGGATAAACCCGTGGGTCATGCAGACGGGCGAAACGTCGGAAGATACGGAATACGTCAAGTCGCAATACGTGAAAAAAGACAAGGACGGAAATATCCTTTATCAGACGAGCGAAAGCGGCGTACGCAGCCAGATATACGACAACGAAGCCATGCGCGCGGGATCGATGGAGATCTCCCGTAAAGCGGCGGCAAACGGCGCGGTATTGCTGTGGAACAACGACGACACGCTCCCGCTCAAAGACAATTCGCGGCTCAGCTTTTTCGGAGTTTCTTCGCGTGCCAATAACTGGTGCTATACCGGTCAGGGTTCGGGAAGCGTCTCGGTCACCAAGACCGATTTCATGGACCTCAAAGCGCAGTTCGAGTCGGAAGGGAAATACGCCGTCAATCCCACTCTTTACAACTCTTACCCCAACACGCAGCAGTGGAAACAGGTATTCAATCCATACGGCGACGACAACCATTACAGGGAGTTCATCGTAAACGAAAAGGCATGGTCCGCGGTAAACGACGCCGCAGGCTCGACTTTCGCGTCATACGGCGATGCGGCGGTGTATTTTATTTCCCGCACGGGCGCGGAGGACGGCGACACCTGGTTCGATACGAGCGTATACTCCGAAAACAACGATAACAACGTCGACAACAATTATCTCGATCTTACCGAAAACGAAACGGATACGATCGAAGCGCTCACGGCGCTCCGCGACGCGGGCACCTTCAAAAAAGTGATACTCGTCCTGAACACGGGAACGCCCATGCAGATGAAAACAATATCGAAATACGATATAGACGCCTGCCTGTGGGCTGGAATGGGCGGTAACGCTTCCTTCGGCGCTCTCTACGACGTTCTCAGCGGCAAAGTCAACCCGAGCGGTCGTCTTGTCGATACATACGCTTACGACGGCGATTCCGCACCCAGCGCGGTAAATACGGGCGCCTTCGAGTTTACTCGTTCGTCTGCGGGTCTGCCTGCCGAGAACAGAGGCAGCAACGCATATAATCATGCGTATATCGTATATCAGGAAGGTATCTACGTCGGATACCGCTACTATGAAACGCGTTACGAAGACGCCGTCCTCGGCGAAGGCAACGCGTCGGCGTCCGAAGGACAGGTAAACGGTACGGACGGGAGCTGGAATTATAACGAAGAAGTGAAATTCCCGTTCGGTTACGGGCTTTCGTATACTTCCTTCGAGTATTCGGATTTCAGCGTGAACAAAAACGGCGACGATTACGAAGTTAGCGTGACCGTCAAAAACTCGGGAGGAAAAGCGGGAAGCACGCCTGTCCAGATATACCTTCAGAAACCTTATACCGATTACGACAAAGCCAACGGCATTGAAAAAGCGGCGGTGGAGCTTGCGGGATTCACCAAGACGGACGTTCTCGAACCGAACGAAAGCAAAACTTACACCGTTAAAGTGGACGGTTCGGAGCTTAAAACCTATGACAGTTACAACAAAAAGACGTATATCCTCGAAAAAGGCGACTACTATCTTACTTTCGGGGAAAACGCGCACGACGCGGTCAACAATATTCTTTCGGCAAAAGGCTGCGATTCTTCCGACGGCATGACGGATATCTACGGTCAGCCCGACAACGGCGATAGATCGTTCGCATACAAGTTTACGATAGACAAAGACGATTACGAAAAATATTCGGTGTCAGAGTATACGGGAGAAAAAATAACCAACCGCTTCGACGATACGGATATCAACCTTTACGCAGGCACGGCGAACCAGAAGATAACCTATCTTTCGCGCAACGACTGGGGGAAGACCTATCCCGAATCCGAAGTGAAGATGATCGCGGTCAATAATCGTTTCGTTCAGGATATGCAGTATTCTTCGGGCATAGAGAACTGGGAAGATCCCGAAGCCGAAATGCCTACTTACGGCACAGTCACGAGCGAACAGGCGGGTGAGGACGGACTCAAACTGATAATGTTCAGGGGGCTGGATTACGATAATCCCAACTGGGATAACCTGCTTGATCAGCTCACCTGGGAAGAAACAGTGGATCTTTGCGGACTGAGCAACCACCTTATCCAGGCGGTAGGCAGCGTATCTTCTCCCTCCGTGGTGGCTCAGGACGGTCCTGCGGGCGTGAAAGACGTACAGGACAAAGTGGGCACGCTTATGGCGTTCCCGTGCGGAGTGGTGCTCGCCTCCACGTTTGACGAGCCTCTGATAGAGGAAGTATGCGTGGCGTTCGGTCACGAAATGCTGCACGGCGGCTGCGGAGAGATCTACGGCACGGGCGCGGGACTTCACCGTTCCGTTTACGGCGGACGCAACTGGGAGTATTTCTCGGAAGATTCCTTCATTTCGGGCAGAGTGCTCTGCGCGGAGGTTAAAGGGCTTCAGTCCATGGGCGCGATCGTCAATATAAAGCATCTCGTGCTCAACGATCAGGAAATATATCGTTGCGGTACCACCACATGGGCTAACGAACAGACTATACGCGAACTTTATCTCAAAGCGTTCGAAGCGGCGATAACCGAAGCCAAAGCGAACGGCGTCATGAGCTCGCTCAACAGGCTTGGCTGCACATGGGTGGGCAGACATAAAGGGCTGCTTACCGACGTGCTCCGCGGCGAATGGGGCTTCGAAGGATTTGTGGAAACGGACGCGGCGACGGGACTTTACATGCGTCTCGGCGAATGTCGCGCCGAAGCGGTGATAGCCGGCAACGACCTCTGGCTTCGCGGTACGGATGACGAAAGCGAGCTTTGGGGCGCTTTCAAGAACAATCCCACGGTCGCGCAGGCGCTCCGTCAGGCGGCGCACCGCATACTTTACGTCGTGGCAAATTCGGCGGCAATGAACGGTATCGACAGCAGCACGCGTTTCGTTTACGTGGAGCCATGGTATTTCGGAGCGATAAGCGCGGGACAGACAGTCGCGGGCGTGCTCATGGGGATAAGCCTTGCGGGAACGGTTGCCGCGTTCGTGCTGTACTTCCTTTTCGGCAGAAAAAGGAGTGAATAATAGGAGGAAAATATGAAAAAAAGATCGAAATCATTAAAGATCATCGGGATCTTTGCCGTTATCTTATGTATGATCTTCTTCTCCGCTTGCGGCGGTAACGAAGACGATACGGACAAAGATCAGCCAACGCCCGAGCCGCATAAGTGCGAAAGCGTTTGCCCCGTGTGCGGAGGCTGTCTGGACATGGAATGCGAGTATGACGAATGTGTCATCAAGTGTGGCGAAAGCTATCTGTACGGCGAAACTTATAACGTGGCGGAAGAACTGAGCGTAGCCAAAACGAGCCTGACTTATGACAAGACGAAAGCGTATTACGTCGGATTCAACAAAATGAACGAAGGTGCTGTGTCGTACAAAATAAACAGCAATAAGGATATGACGGTAAACCTCACGGCGTCCGTATATAAAACCGTGGCGGAAGACGTGTTCACAGACGTCATAACGACTACCGTGAACGGCGTGAAGCTCGACCGACCGAGCGCGATCCATGCGGGCGGCGGAGTGGCAAACGTCAATCTCGGTTGCGTGGATCTCGTGAGCGGAGAAAATGCGATAAATTTCATAGCGGAAGGCGACGGAGATCATGCTCATGAGTTTCTCGGTATTTCGATCGCATACGACGGCGAAGACACGGCGTTGACGCTGCTTCCCGCCGAACAAATACCTCATACCTGCGAAAGCGTTTGCGCGGACTGCGGGGGCTGTACGGATTTCAGTTGTCTCAACCCCGGTTGCGCAAGCAAGTGCAGCTGCGAAAGCGGAACTCACAACGCGCACATTTTTACCGTGCTTGACGAGCGTGCGGACAATCACGACAGAGGCATAAACGCCGAGCTGGACGGTGTGGGTTGCACATGGGATAAAGAAACGCGTATAACTTATGAGATAGATTCGAGCATTTCGGGTACGGTTAAATTCGGCGCGGTAGTTTCGCAGGATGTCAAAGCCGATATCAAATTTACCGATCAGTTTGTCCTGACGGTGAACGGAACGCAGGTACATTGCGACGGAACGATGCCCGTTTCCGCATCGGGTGAGCGCGAATGGAATGTTTACGAAATGATAATCGTCGGCGACATCACGCTCAAAGAGGGAAGAAACGTGATCGATCTGTCCCAGACGCCGAGAAAATCAGTCACTTATTGCGCGTATAACTTCCAGTCCATGATAATATTCTCAGAAAACGGCGAATTCGATTGGTACGAACCTCCCACGGACTCCGAGCACGTACTCACTCATGTGCCCGCAAAAGCGGCTACCTGCAAGGATACCGGCAACATAGAATATTGGTATTGCTCGCATTGCGACAAATATTTCGCCGATGAATACGCCGAGAGCGAGATCACGGACATGTCGTCGATAACCACTCCGATCGACCCCGATAATCACAGCGGGGAAGAAGTGACGGCGGAAGACGGCGTGACCGTAACGTGCGCCGATTGCGGCAAACTGCTGCGTTATAACTTCAACGGTATGGACGAACGCTGCTATTTCGAAGGCGCGGAAAAGAACACGGACGAGCAGATGCTCCCCGGTAAGAACGGCGTAATGACCACCATTACTTACTATATCGTTTCCGATAAGGATACCACGGCGACGATGCTCGTAAACTGCACGGCAATATCCGCTTCGTGGGAAATACCTTTCCGCGATACCTGGACGGTAGAGATAACTCCCGCAGGTTCGGAGGAACCCGTTCAGTATCTCAGCGAAACGATACATCATCACACAAGCCAGGGTATGCCCTCCGATCTCGACAGGTTCCATTGGTACGTATACGAGGAAGTGGCGACCGTGACTCTCAAAGCGGGCGTGAACAAAGTGCAGCTTATAGGCACGGGCAAAGAACAGCTCAACTTCCGTGACCTTGCGTTCGGCGACGTGACCGACGGCGCGACTCTTTCCTGGGGAACGGCTCCCGCTCCCGTAACGGGCGACGGACATGCGCTTGCTCATGTCGAAGCGCAAGAGGCCACTTGCTCGGCAACGGGAAACGTAGAGTATTGGTACTGCGAGATCTGCGACAAATATTATTCCGACGAAACGGGTAACGACGAAATAGCGGATCCTTCCACGCTCACATTACCCGTCGATCCCGATAATCACAGCGGAGAAGAAGTGACGGCGGAAGACGGCGTGACCGTTACGTGCTCGGCTTGTAACGCGTTGCTGCGTTATAACTTCAACGGTATGGACGAACGTTGCTATTTCGAAGGCGCGGAAAAGAATACAGACGAACAGATGCTTCCGGGCAAAAACGGCGTAAATACTACCATTACTTATTACATCGTTTCCGATAAGGATACCTCGGCGACATTACTCGTGAATTGTTCTGCGATCGCGACTAAATGGGAAGTGGAATTTTATAAAACATGGGATGTGCAGATAACTCCCGAAGGCTCTTCCGAACCCGTTTCATATCGGAGTGAAACCATACATCACCATGAGAATCAGGGTAAACCCGCCGATGTCGACAGATTCCATTGGTACGTATACGAGGAAGTGGCGACCGTGACTCTCAAAGCGGGCGTGAATAAAGTGCAACTCGTTGGCACGGGAGCCGAACAGCTCAATTTCCGCGACCTTGCGTTCAGCGACGTGACCGACGGCGCGACTCTTTCCTGGGGGACCGCACCCGTGACCGACGAAGGCACCGAAGTCCTTCCCGGTGAAGAAGGTTCTGAGATCGTTCCCGGAGAAGAGGATACGAGCGTTACCTTGTGATTTTCGGCATTAACTGACCGGAGACCGAATCGCCTTGCGCGTTCGGTCTCTTTTGTGTTCGCATGTAATGTTTTTTTTGCCGATCCGCAAAAAACTCTTGACAAAGCGGTATAAATATGGTATATTATTGATAATAATTATCAATAATGGTAAATATGAAAAGAAACACGATACAAAAAAAGCAGGTACTCGGAACGCTTTGCAAACTCGAAGGCATGCATCCGAGCGCCGAACAGGTATATGACGCCGTTCACGAAAAGTATCCGACGGTCAGTAAAGCGACCGTATACCGCATACTCAGGGAGGAAGCCGACGGCGGCGATATAATCGGCGTGGACGTTCCTCGCGACGTTAACAGGTATGACAGCAGGACGGACAGACATTATCACATACGTTGCCGCGTATGCGGAAAAGTGGCGGATATAGAGCCTGCTGGAAACGGCGGTCTGGACGGACTGTACAACAACGAAAGCGGCTATGAAATAGAAAGCGTCAATCTCGTATTTTCCGGAGTGTGTCCGGAATGTGCGGAAAATACAGAAAACAAAAGGCAATGCCGAAAGGAGGAAGACAAATGAAAGAACTCAAGGGAAGTAAGACGGAGAAGAATCTGATGACCGCATTCGCGGGGGAAAGTCAGGCAAGGGTGAAGTACGGATATTATGCGTCGCAGGCGAGAAAAGACGGGTTCGTACAGATAGCGAATATTTTCGAAGAAACGTCGGACAACGAAAAGGAACACGCGAAACTGTGGTTCAAGTATCTCCACGGCGGAGCCGTTCCCGCAACGATAGCGAACCTCGAAGACGCGGCGTCGGGTGAAAATTACGAATGGACGGATATGTACGCGACATTCGCGAAAGAAGCGCGCGAAGAAGGTTTCGAGGAGATCGCGGCGAAGTTCGAGCTTGTCGCGGCTATCGAAAAGAAACACGAAGAGCGTTATCGCAAACTGCTCGAAAACGTTAAAGGCGGACTTGTATTCACCAAGGAAGGCGACGCCGTATGGCAGTGCCTGAACTGCGGACATATCTACATAGGCAAGACCGCGCCCGAAGTTTGCCCGACCTGTAATCATCCTCGTTCATATTTCCAGCTCAGATCGGAAAATTATTGATAAATTTTATAATAAATTGTGCAACATAATAAATTGTGCGACAAGCCGCAAAGGGAAAAGCCTTTGCGGCTTTTCCTTTTCTGTCCTGTCAGATATTCCCGTATCCGCAAAAAATGAGTAGATACTACGGGTCAAACCGCCCGCGAGGAACGAAAAGATAAGATGCGCGCGAGCGTACGTTGCCTGCGTTAAGAAAAAGGCGCAGGGTAAACAATAAACATGGTTTTTCGTTTGCAAACCGCGCCGCAAAATGGTATAATGTTTTTTATGATAGATACGCATTGTCATCTTACCGATCCGTTTTACGCGGGCGGGGAAGAAGTGATAAAAAACATGAAACGCGACGGGTTGGAAGCGCTCGTTACCGTCGGCTATGACACCGCCACAAGTGCGGAATGCGTGCGGCTTTCGTCCGAAAACAAAGGCGTATACGCCGCGGTGGGACTTCACCCGAGCGAGCTCGGACACGAAAACGGGCTGGACGGGATAATGCCCTTGCTGAACGCGCCGAAAACCGTGGCGCTCGGCGAGATAGGACTGGACTATCATTGGGACGATGTTCCGCGCGAACGCCAGAAAGAGTATCTTTTGCTCCAGCTTGATCTTGCCTGCGAGTGTGGCAAACCCGTCATAATCCATTCCCGCGAGTGCGACGGCGATATGCTCCCGATATTGAAAAGTTATGCTAAAAAGCTTAAAGCGCCGCTTGTTATGCACTGTTTTTCGTCATCGGAGGAGATAGCCCGCGAATACGTAAAGCTGGGTTTTTATATCTCTTTTTCGGGCACGGTGACATTCAAAAACGCGAAAAAGGGCGATGTGATACGAGCCGTACCCGACGAGCTTTTGCTTGCGGAAACGGACTCTCCGTATCTTACGCCAGTGCCGCACAGAGGAGAGCGCAATTATCCCGCGTATGTGCGGTACACGATAGAAAAACTTGCCGAAGAGCGCGGCAAATCTTTTGAAGAAACAGAAAAACTTACGAGCGAAAACGCGCGTCGGTTTTACGGAATAACGGAGACGGTATGAGAGCGGTAGTACAAAGAGTCAGAGGAGCGACGCTGTCGGTCGGCGGCGAACTTGTTTCGGAAACGGGCGCGGGACTTGTCGTGTATCTCGGAGTGGGGCGCGGCGACGCGGAAAAAGAATGTGAGCTCACCGCGCGCAAGATATGCAACATGCGCATATTCGAGGACGGCGAAGGGAAGATGAATCTTTCCGTAAAAGATACGCGCGGGGAGATACTGCTCGTTTCGCAATTCACTCTTTACGGCGACGCGAGGAAAGGCAACCGACCGAGTTTTACGGGCGCGGAACTTCCCGAAACGGCGGAAAAACTATATGTGAGAGTGCGCGATCTCATCGCCTCCGAGGGCGTGAGCGTAAAAACAGGCGTATTCGGCGCGGATATGAAGATAAATCAGATTAACGACGGACCTGTTACGATATTGCTTGATTTTTCGGCGCAGAACGCTTAAATAAGCAGGTATTATGCGTGACATAGCCGTTAATATTGAAATTTTTTATACGAGGGGGTAAATATGACGGAGAAGCAAGTAAAGGAAACTTTAGGTTTTCTTGTAGATGAATATGATTTAAAATACGATTATCAACAATTTGAAAATTGTCCCTTTGGAAACTGGTGTACGGAAACGTACAGTTATTATAATGACTATGGCTGTTTTACAATAACCAAACTATTAGCTCGTGACGATGTTGAATATGTACGTTTAAAAAATATTGAATTACTAAAAACATATATGTGTTCTAGTTATTCAGAGAGGTTAAAAAGCCAAATTGATATAATGTCAGTAGAGCATGATATTTGGGAGAAACATAAAAAAAGGAGTATTTTTAATGGGTGCTTTTGGAGCGATAAAAAATACTTAAATATTCTGTCCGAGGTCATAAGAACGCAAATAGAGAAAAGAGGTGAGTTTTTCGGAATCAAAGTAAAAAAACAATAATTAATTATAGGAGACAGGATAAGGTGTGAGGGATATGCAAGGTGTAGAATTTAATATAGGCAAACCAATGGATTCACGTAGTTTATATGAAAATGAACGATCGAAAATATGCGATTTTTATTATATTTGATTAAACTGTTAAAGGGAGGCTGATATGATCGAATTTTGCGGCGAAATCAATGGCAGATGCAAAAAGTATAGGCTTCATGTGGAGTCTGTAGTTGGTTTAGTCAGCGCACTTATTCCGGCAATATTACTTGCAATACCTGTTACATTTTGTACGATTATAATAGATTGGATTTTTATATTGATTTATATTCCGCTTGTTTTATTTGTTATTTTAGCAGCAATAGTTCCTTTATCGAAAAAAACAGGGAAGTTAATATTGCCTTATTGCGTGCAAATTTACGATAATCGTATCGAAAGCAAAGGCGAAAAATTTCATGTTATTCGGATGCTGTCACATGTTAAAAAAGTGGTGGATATGGGGGACTGGTATCAGATATTTTTTCGCTTTCCGTATAAAAACGGTTGTTTCGTATGCCAAAAAAATTTAATCAAACAGGGAAGCATACCGGAATTTGAAACAAAGTTCAAAGATGTGTTGATTCGTAATTATAAGTGTGATTGAAATATGCAAGTATGTATAATATGTATGCGATGATTGAATAAAACTTTATGTAACAGAGTGTGAGAGTTACGATTATGCAAACCGATTGTTGATTTTTATTGTCCGTCACAATTTTTATACATTATGTTTTAATTTTACGATTCGACCGATATATTTCGATATTGCTTGATTTTTTCGGCGCTGAACGCTTAAAAAAGCGGGTATTATGCGTGACATAGCTGCTTAAAAAGGCTCTGAAAGGATTGTTCGCATTCGGATCGTGCGACAGTCCTTTTCGTTATAAGCGAAATATGCCGTAATTATTATGTTTTTTATGAAAAACAGTCGATGCGAATTACAGCCGCTATGATTAACGCGGGCAGTTCCGAGTTAAACGTAAAATTAAAAAAACACCAATATTTTAATGCAAGCGGCATAAACGCATTGACAACCTTTTGTCGCATATGATATAATCATTATCGTGGCTAAAACCAAGACAGAAGTGAGCGGAAAAGGCTCGAACATAATATCGGAGAGAGAATACGCCAAGAGTATAGGCGTAAAGTCTCCGACCGTTCTCAACAAAGAACAGCTTGACGAGGCGGTGAGACGCCGCGAACTTGAGATCGGGATCACGCGTAAAAAACACAGCGTGTACGATTTCGATCCCGAGGAACGCGAGGCGCTCGCACAGGGTCTCAGCGGCAGGATGCGCCTTCTGAAAATGGTTTCGGGATATTTTCGACCTTTCCCCGAAGGCGACGGGGTGATGCGCCGCGATCCTTTCCGCGAGCTGACCGAGTCAGACGTGTACGTTCCCCAAACGTTCGTAAAAGAGTACGGTATCGAATGCGGCGACCGCGTTATAGGTAACGTGGGCGTGCTTTACTATAACAAAGCGCGCGTGCTCAAAAGCGTGCGTTATGTCAACGAAGAGCCTACCACGCGTCCGTCCGTGCGCGTGCCTTTCGAAAAGCTCATAACGGACAGGGTGTCCGAAAAGGTCGCCATACGCGGTAATCATGCGCTCGTCAGTATAATAGACAATATCCTCTCGTTCGGCATGGGAGAGAGTCTTGCCGTTACGGGCATGCGGCGTGAAAACGCCGCGTATTTCGAAAACGCCGCAGCGGAGATATTCAAAGGACTTTGCATGGCGTTCGACGGAACGGTTTTCGGCATATTCGAAAACGGCTGCGGGGATTTCAAAAAACTGCTCGTGTCTGTCATAAATCCCGAAACGACGGTCATAAACGGGACCAAGGACGATCATAAATTTCTTCTGGAAATGATGAAGCGCACGGTCGAGCGCGGCGAAAACGCCATTGTGGTGATCTGCGCGCCGTCATGCGACGTAAGGCCGTTTATCGAAGCGGCGAAAGCGAGTATTTCTGCGTCGCTGACCTGTATCGCGTTCACGTCGGTATCGGTGACGGCTGACGCGCTGATACCTTTCAACGGTACGGACATAATCACGTCGGGACTGGGCAACGCCTCTTCGGTGTACATAAGCGGCGCGGAGCGGCATAAAAAAACGTATCGCGCGCTTTCGCGCATACCCGACTGCACGCCCGACGAACTCACCGAGCTTTTTACGGAGTATGTCAATGAGTAAGATCGCATATCTCGGAGATAAATATACGCATACCTATGCCGCGACGCTCAGGTTCGCAAAGAACGGCGACGTCACGGCGGGATATCACACCATATACGACGCCGTGGAATCGGTGGCTGACGGCGAATGCGATTATGCCGTTGCGCCCGTGGAGAATTCCTGCGGCGGCAGCATAGCGGATACGCTGGACGCGCTTTGGGCTCTTCCGCTTTATATCAGGAGCGAGACCGTTCTGCCCGTGCCGCAACATCTGATAGCGCTTAAAGGCGCGCGGCGCGAGGGGATAAAAACGGTATACTCTCACCCTCAGGCGCTTTCGCAATGCGCATCGTATCTTCGTTCGCGTTTTTCGGACGCCGACGTCATAGCGACGGCAAGCACCGCGGACGCGCTCGCTCAGCTCCGCGATCTTTCCGAAGCGGCGATAGCGCGTACTCCCGCCGAAGGTCAGGAGATAATCGACGAAGAGATAGAGGACGTAAAAAACAATTCCACGCGTTTTCTGCTTCTCGGAAGAGAACCTCTCCCCGCGGAAGAGGGCGGCAAATGCAGCGTGGTGTTCGAAACGCAGAACCGCCCGGGCGCACTGATGAACGCGCTGTCGCTGTTCGCGGAGCACAGACTCAACATGACGAGGATAGAGTCGCGTCCGCACAAATCCAAGCTCGGCAGATACGTTTTCTTCGTGGATTTCGAGCGGGATAAAAACTGTTCGCTGTCGCTCGTGCTCGGCGAGCTTTCGCAGAGGACGACGGCAATGAAGTTTCTCGGCAGCTATCCCGAGATCAAATAAGGAAAATTATTTTGCCGCGGCAGGCGGCAAGGAGAAAATATGGGAATAATCAAATGGATACTCGGCGGCGACAACCGCAGACACATCAAAAAGCTCTCTAAGAGCGTGGAAAAGATCAATGCGCTCGCGCCCAAATACGCAGCGATGACGGATGACGAGCTCCGCGGAATGACGGGAGAGTTCAAAAACCGTCTTGCGGCGGGAGCGACGCTCGACGATATTTTGTGCGATGCGTTCGCGGTTGTCAGGGAGGCTTCCGTGCGCGTTACGGGACTCAGGCATTACGACGTTCAGCTCATGGGCGGTATCGTGCTTCATCAGGGACGTATAGCGGAGATGAAGACAGGTGAAGGTAAAACGCTTACCGAAACTCTGCCCGCATACCTCAACGCGCTCACGGGCAAGGGCGTACACATAGTCACCGTAAACGACTACCTTGCAAAGCGTGACGCGGAATGGATGGGTAAGATACCTCGTTTCCTCGGCATGACGGTCGGCGTGGTCTATCCCAATCAGAGCAGGGACGAAAAACGCCGCGCGTACGCATGCGATATAACTTACGGGACCAACAACGAATTCGGCTTCGACTATCTGCGCGACAACATGGTCGTTTACGAAAACCAGAAAATGCAGCGCGGGCACAATTTCTGTATCGTCGACGAGGTGGACTCCATTCTCATCGACGAAGCGAGAACGCCGCTCATCATAAGCGGTAAAGGACAGGATTCCAGCTCGCTTTATATGTCTTGCCAGCGCTTTGTGCGTCGTTTGCGCGCGTCTACCAACGTCGACGACGAAGGCAAACCGCTCGATCCCAACGAGGAACCCGACGGCGACTATGAAGTCGATAAGAAAAAGCGCGCCGTATCGCTCACCATAAACGGTATCATAAGAGCGGAAAAGGATTTCGGCATCGATAACCTTGCCGACGCCGAAAACAGCGAGCTCAACCACTACATCAACAACGCGCTCAGAGCCAATTATATAATGAAAAAAGACGTCGACTACATCGTCAAGGACGGCGAGATCGTCATAGTCGACGAATTCACGGGACGTCTTATGCCGGGCAGACGTTACAGCGACGGTCTGCATCAGGCTATCGAAGCGAAAGAAAACGTCAAGATCCAGAGCGAAAACAAAACGCTCGCGACCGTTACGTTCCAGAACTACTTCCGCCTTTACACCAAGCTTTCGGGCATGACGGGTACCGCAAAGACGGAGGAAACGGAGTTCAAGGGCATTTACGGACTGGACGTCGTCGTGATCCCGCCCAACATTCCCAGTCGCCGCGTGGACGAAACCGATAAGGTATTCGCAAACATTGACGCAAAACTTCGCGCTGTGGTCGCGGACATTGAAGAGTGTCAGGAAAGAGGTCAGCCCGTGCTCGTCGGTACCACCAGCGTCGGCAAGAGCGAAGAGCTGTCCAAAATGCTCAGGAAAGCCAAGATCCCTCATAACGTGCTGAACGCAAAGAACCATGAGAAGGAAGCGGATATAGTCGCTCAGGCAGGACGTTTCGGCGCGGTCACGATAGCCACCAACATGGCAGGTCGTGGTACCGATATACTGCTCGGCGGCAATGCCGAATATCTTGCCCGCAGTCAGATGAAAAAAGAGGGGATACCCGAAGAGATAATCGAGATCGCCTCCTCGCATATGACCGTCAGACCCGAAGACACGTTCCCCGTACCGAGTGCGGAAAGGAACGCGGGCGGAGAAGAAGTGCTTGCCGCGCGTGAAAAATACAATGCGCTTTACAAGGATTTCAAAGTAAAAACGGAAGCGGAAAAAACTCAGGTCGAGGAAGTGGGCGGATTGCGTATCATTGGTACGGAGCGCCACGAGTCCCGCCGTATAGACAACCAGCTCCGCGGTCGTTCCGGACGTCAGGGCGATATAGGTTCGAGCGTTTTCTATCTCTCGGTAGACGACGAAATGATAAAGCTGTTCGGCGGCGAGCGCATCAAACGTATTGCCGAATACATTGCGGGCGAGAACGACGAGCCCATCGTCTCCAAACTGCTTTCCCGCGTTATAGAGGGCGCGCAGAAACGTCTCGAAGGTATCAACTACTCGAAGCGTCTCAATGTCCTCGAGTACGACAATGTCATGAACACCCAGCGTAAGATAATCTACGAGCAGAGAGATAAGGTGCTCAGGGGTGAAAGCGTACACGAACAGATAATAAAGATGATGGAAGATCAGGCGAAGAAGGTCGTCAAGGATTACACCAACCCCAAGACGGACTGGAACGACTGGGACACCGAAGGCCTGAATCAGGACATAGCCAAGAAACTCGCTATCGTTCCGAAAGGCGAAAAATATTTCAGCGATACCGTGCTCAGCGCGCTGTCCGTCGACGAGCTCATAGCCAAACTGACGGAAAACATACTCGCGCGTTACGCCCAGATATATGCGCAGGCGGAAGAGCTTAACTTCAATATAGCCGAATTCGAGCGTAACCTTTTCCTCCGCGTCATCGATAACCAGTGGACGAACCACATCGACGACATGGACGAGCTGCGCAGGAACGTCATGCTTTATGCATACGGTCAGCAGGACCCCGTGGCAGTCTATAAAAAAGAAGGCTTCGGAATGTTCAACGACATGATAGGCAGGATACAGGAGCACATCGTCGGCAACCTCACGCATATTTCGGAAATACGGCGCGACGAAAAGGTACAGAAGCGCCAGCAGGTAGGCGAGGAAGTGCAGGCTACCACGTCTGACGGCAGAAAATTCACGAGGACCAAGGAAACGATAGTAAAAGGCAAACTGCCTTCGAGAAACGATCCTTGCCCCTGCGGAGCGTGCTGGCCCGACGGAAGACCCAAAAAGTACAAGGATTGCTGCGGAAAGGATCAATAATTAAGGTAAATGTTAGCAGAAGATTTAAAAAGCAAAGTAAAAGAGCTCAAAGCGAAGTTCGAAGGCATCGAACAGGCGTCCGATATCCCCGCGCTGGAAAAGCGCAATGCGGAGCTTAAAAAGGCGCAGGAGGATCCAGATCTTTATTCCGACCTTAAACGTGCGGAACAGGTCAACCGCGACGCGAAAGCGGTGGGAGACAAACTGTCCTCGCTCGTAAAAATGAAGTCAGAGCTTTCCGCTCTCGACGACCTCGTCGATATGGCGGCGGAGGAAGGCGACGACGCGCTCGCAGAAGTGGCGGCGGAGATAGCCAAACTCGAAAAACCGCTCGAGGATCTGCATATACAGTCGTTGCTCAAAGGCGAATACGACGATTGCAATGCGATACTTACGTTGCACGCGGGCGCAGGCGGAACGGAGGCACAGGACTGGACTAGCATGCTTTACCGCATGTATCAGATGTTCTGCGATAAAATGGGATATTCCTATGAAGAGCTCGATTATCTCGCAGGCGACGAAGCGGGCATAAAGACCGTTACGTTCAAAGTCAAGGGCGTCAATGCTTACGGCTATCTCAAAGCCGAAAAAGGCGTACACCGCCTTGTGCGTATATCGCCGTTCGACGCAGGCGCACGTCGTCACACGTCTTTCGCGAGCCTCGACGTTATGCCCGAGATAGAGAACGATACCGAAATAAAGATAGAGGACAAGGACCTTCGTATCGATACTTACAGAAGCTCGGGCGCGGGCGGTCAGCACATAAACAAGACCGACTCCGCCGTACGCATAACGCATATCCCGACGGGTATCGTCACGAGCTGCCAGACCCAGCGCAGCCAAACGCAGAACAAGGAATACGCAATGCGTATGCTCGTCAGCAAACTTGTCGAACTGCGGCTTCAGGAGCAGATGGCAAAAGCCCAGGACATAAAGGGCGAGCTGAAAAAAATAGAGTGGGGCAGCCAGATACGTTCTTACGTTTTCTGCCCTTACACGTTGGTCAAGGACCACCGCACGGGCTACGAGACGAGCAACGTGCAGGCGGTGATGGACGGAAACATTTTCGACTTCATCTGCGATTACCTCAGAAAATCCTGACGAACGCTTTTCAAACTCAATTAAGTAAAAACGCCGCCGTGCTTTGTTGCACGGCGGCGTTTTACGTGTTTTATCGTAAAACCGCGTGATTTTACCACTGTATTATGCGTGACATGGTAAGCGCAAACAACAACGAACTTAAACAAAAAACGGCTTTATCGTTTTTCTTTGAGATCCTGCACCAACATTCTTATGTGAGCGATCTCTTTTTCGCTCAGCCCTTCGATATTCAGAGTAACGGCATTGTCGCGGCCGAGCAGGTAATCCGTGGAAACCCCGAACAGATCCGCGATTTTTACGAGCATATCTACGGACGGCAATATATTATCGTTTTCCCAGTTGGATATGCATTGCTTGCTGACTCCCAATTTTTTTGCTAGTTCCACTTGATTGAGATTATGCGACATGCGCATTTTTTTGATTTTTTCGTTTAACATTGTACCCTCTCTGTGACAATTTTTACAATACTATTGTATTATTATATTTGACATATTAAAAATACTATGGTATAGTAATTATGGACTTTATCAATTACAATATTCAGGAGGAGAAAAATGGCTTTGATTACTTGCCCGGAATGCGGCAATAAGATTTCGGACAATTCCGGCGTGTGCGTACATTGCGGTTATCGTTTTAAGATATGTCCGACTTGTAAGAACGTTTGTGCGGAAAACACTCCCGTATGCGGCGCGTGCGGTCATGATTTTATCAATGGGTACGGAAACGTACAAAATGTCTCGGAGACGAATCGTTCGGGCGGATCGAACGCGATGATCTATGACGAAAGCAAAGTGCCGACGGCCGAAGAGCAGGAAATGTATAAAGATCCGTTTGCCTGTTTTGTGAAAAGTGCTCCCAAGGGGAAGTCGATGAAACTTTTGAAAAAGGTAACGAATTATGAATTTATGCAAAAATTTACCATTATATTTGTTTTGCCTGTTTTTATATTTTTCGTAATGTTTATGATTAAAAAAGATAACGTCGTTGAATTGTATAATATATTTCATATTATTTCTTTGATAATGGCGATCACAGGTTCTTTCTTTGCTTTCGTACTTTGCGTAATGAAGATTATATTCAATATAAAAGTCAGCGAAATTTTTGTACGATGGTTGAAAGAAAAAGAGTTTGACACGAAAAAAGTTTCCGATTATGCTAAAGAAGCGCCTTACAGAGATCCCTTCGTTATGAACGCCGTATTGACCTTATCAAACAGCAATAATAAAACAGTTGACTTATTGTATATTTTTGCGAAATTGCTTGAAGTGATAGGCGAATTATTTACACCGTTTTTATTTTTGAATGTAATGAAGCCTGCTCTCCTCGATATTCCTGTAACTGACTTTGCGGGTAGGCTTGCCGGAATTATCACTGTAGGTTCATTAGGCTTAATCGGCTTTATATCGGCAATGATATTTGATTCTGTCATATCCGGAAAATTCGAGAAAATGATAAAGGTTAAAGATGACAGGAAAAAATGAAGATATTCATATACATCAAACCTACGTTAAAACGCTTGCGGTTTTCGGCGGTATGTGCTAAAATAACATAGCCGTGCTAGGTGGGGAGCCAGCGGTGCCCTTTACCTGCAATCCGCTACAGCAGGGCTGAAAGCCGTTCTCGGCTCAGGGCGTGGAAGGCAAGTTGTAAGTAAGTGGTGATGACCTCAGGGTCTTGTGCAACGCTTTACTGTGAACCGTGTCAGGGCTTGACCGCAGCAGCACTAAGCAGCCTATTAGCGTGTGCCACAAGTAAGCTTTGAGCGAGCTAACTGCTTGCGAGACTCTTTGGCGTTCTGTGACAAAAACGGAAGCACGGTTTTTTTGAAACAACGGGGCTGTCGCATTAGTCATGCGGCAGCCCTTCTTGTATACTTAAGGGCCGCATCGGGTCGTCTGATTTACCGAAAAATAAAATTACGGTGCGGACAAAGTCACCGTAAACGCTGTCGGCAAAAAAATATCGCGCATGTTCGCGGGCGCTGAGCCGGAGCGCATTTCTTTGTATAATATATGCCCCTTCTGCACACACTTTTATCGAGGAGGAAAGCATGGATAAGATCTACAAGACCGGAACTACTCCGGGAAGCGGAACGTATGACTGCACCAACTGTCATACCAAAGTGCACCTCGGTAGCGGAGACACGATGCCTCCTTGCCCTAAGTGCACGAATAACGAATTCACCAAGGAGTAATTCGTTCGCTTTCAAGTAAAAAGACGAGGCTTTTCGCTTCGTCTTTTTACTTTGCCCGTGTCTGAACAAAGCGCATGATCGTTGCTTAAAAATTTTTTTGCCGATGAATAATAAAATGCCGCGAGTGGCATATTAGTAATGTAACCGATAACTTCCGTTTGCATTACGGATGCGTACAAATACAGATCGCTCGAAAAGGGAATTACCGCTTCCGCTCGATCCGACGTATAGATAAGTCCGCATACAAGAAAGCAATAAAGCGGTAAAAACGGAATTTATCGGATTTTATAAGCGGGGTCTCGGCCTTGCGAAGCCGTTTTGAGGAGCGATCCGCAAGACGGTTTTTTTATGCGTCGTAAAGGATAAATTATGACAAAAAGTATTGTAATCCCCGCCGCAATATGCTAATATATAAAAGCAAGGAGAATAAAGACCATGGAATATGCGGATATAGAGGGAGTGGGAAAGCGCGTATCGCGTCTGTTTTTCGGTACGTGTACGCGCGATATGAAAGCGGGCAGGAATGTTAACGATCTTCTTGACCGCGCGTTCGAGCTGGGCGTAAACGCGTTCGATACCGCACGGTGTTACGGCAACGCGGAAAAATCGCTGGGAATGTGGCTGGAAGCGCGGGGAAATCGTGAAGACGTGGTCATACAGGCGAAGGGCGCGATAAACGGTTTTATGTGGCGAAGCCGCATAAAGGAACACTGCATACGCTCCGATCTCAAAAAATCACTTGAAAACATGCATACCGACTATGCGGACATATATCTGCTTCACCGCGACGATCCGCGCGTTCCCGTCGGTACGATAATGGAGATACTCAACGCGCTTAAAAGCGAAGGGAAGATACATGCGTTCGGCGGTTCGAACTGGCGCTGCGAACGTATAGAGCAGGCAAACGAATACGCGTATGCGCACGGACTGACGCCGATGACGGTATCGAGCCCGAATTTCTGCCTTGCGGAACAGATAAAAGATCCGTGGGGCGGCGGGCTCGTCACGGTGACAGGCGCCAGGAACGCTCATGAACGCGAATTTTACGAGCGTACGGGAATGGCGCTTACCGCTTATTCCTGCCTCGGTAACGGGTTGTTTTCGGGCAGGTTTTCGGGCAACGACTATGCCGCGGCAAAAAAGAGCCTGAATCTGCAGGCAAGGATAGCGTTTCTTTGCTTTTCCAATCTTCAACGTTTGCGCCGCGCGGAAACGCTCGCGCGCGAAAAAAACGTTACGCCCGCTCAGATAGCCATGGCGTGGCTGCTGACGCGAAAAATGAATGTGTTTCCGATAGCGGGGATAAGCAGTGCGGCGCACGCGGAGTCCGCCGTCGCAGCGCTCGATATCGTGCTGACGGACAAGGAATCCGACTGGCTTAATCTCGACAGCGACGAAAGATGACAAAGAGGTACAAAAGATGAAAATTACGATCATAGCGGGCGTCTCGCGGGAAAGCGCACTCGGTGACTGCGTGCGGCGTTTCGGCGGGCTGCTAAGTGCGGACGGCGGTAACGAAATAAAAGAGTGGTACGCGCCTTTCGGCATAAACGGATTTTGCGACAGGTGCATGACGTGCGTGCGCGAGGGCGAGGGAAAATGCCGCTATTCCCGTGAGTTCATGCCTATGTGGAAAAGCATGACGAGCGCGGATCTGACGGTATTCGTAACCCCTGTGTTTGTGGGCGGCATGCCTGCGACTTTGAAAAATCTGTTCGATCATCTGCTGTTTGCGGGACTTAAACACCGTCCCGACGCGCGCATGTTCGGCGCAAGGGTGTTGGTTTTACAGGCAGGCGAGAGCAAAAACCTCGCGTCGGACATAGCCGCATATACGGCGATGTGGGGAGTCAGCGCCGTCAAAACAACGGTCGTTTCCGACCCTCCCACCGAGAGCGAATTGACGGCGGCGGTCAAAAAAGCGGAAGCGATGCTTTCGAAAAAAGCAGGTCCTTCGCTTTCGACGCGTATCGCGTTCGCAAACGCAAGGAAAACGGTTTCTCTTTACGGCGATTGCCTCGACAAAAAATACTGGGCGGAAAAAGGCTGGCTGAACGGCGGAACGCCTTGGAAAGATCCCGATTTTCGGGCGGAAGAAAAGGAAAACGCATAGCGCAAGGTCACGTAAACAAAGTTTTAACTCAAAAAAACAGACCGACGGAACGGTCTGTTTTTTATCGGTTTTCTGCAAATCCGCATACGGCAGAAAAATTATCGCATTCGATAAGCGTCAGATATTGACTTCCAGCCATTTTTTAAGCGATGCGTCGTCCGAGTTTTTTCCGTGCACCGAAAGTCCGCTTTTTATGACGGAGTTCGGGCAAAGCTCGGCCAAGTCTTTTTCGCTTACGCCCATTCCGCTGCCTTCGTTGGAACAAAACGGGAGTATGATCTTTTGGGAAAAATCCGCGCCGCAAAGAAAAGTCTTTACGGGCATGGGCATGGTACCGCACCAGTTAGGGTATCCGAGCACTATAACGTCATACGGCGCAATGTCGATATCCGCGGCAAGGGCGGGGCGGGCGTTCGCTTTGAGCTCGTTGACAGCGACCTTTACGCACTCTTTGTAATCGTAAGGATATGGATCTTCCGTGCGAATCTCAAACAGAGTGCCATCGGTAAGCGCGGCGATCTTTTTCGCGATCGTTTCGGTGTTTCCCACCGAAAGCGGCACGATTTTTCCGTCGACGTAATTCATTCCGCTATGCGAAAAATAAGCTACGAGTACTTTCATTTCAAATTCCTCCTCATTTTCTGTCTTAACCATACCGCATGACCATAAATTTTACATTAAAATTTTTTCGGATATTCATACGGCAGTGCGCCTATGAAAAAGGAGCGACCACGCAACGTAATGCGGATACACTCCTTTTTATATAATCGATTTACGGCTCCGAACAATGCGCGGCGCGTAATTTGCCTTATCATGAGCCAATGAGAGCCGATGCACAAATAAACGATCGCCGCCGATAGTAAAAAATTGCTTTATCCGATCATTGTATACTGTCGTGCAGCTGCTTTATGGCGGATTTTTCCAGCCGCGATACCTGAGCCTGGCTTATGCCGACTTCCTCGGAAACTTCCATTTGCGTTTTGCCTTCGTAAAAGCGGAGCAGGAGTATGCGGCGTTCGCGCTCGGGCAGGCGGTTCATTGCCTCGTCGACGGCGATATTTCCCAGCCATCTGTCCGAATCGTAACGCGTATCCGATATCTGATCCATCACCATTACCGTTTCGTCGCCGTCGTGGTAGACGGGATCGTAAAGCGAGACGGGGTCGGATATGGCGTCGAGCGCGTAAGTTACCTCGCGGACGGGAAGATCCATACAGGCGGCGATCTCCTCGCACGTGGCTTCTTTGTTTCCCGTGGTTTCGAGGTCGTGGCGCACTTGCAGGGCTTTGTATGCTCTGTCGCGGAGAGAGCGGGAAACGCGAAGCGCGGAAGAATCGCGCAGAAAACGTCTTATTTCGCCTATGATCATAGGCACGGCATAAGTGGAGAACCTGAGGTTATAATCGGTATTGAAGTTTTTCATTGCCTTTATCAGCCCCACGCATCCGACCTGAAAAATGTCGTCCGCGCTTTGTTTTCTGCCGTAGAACCTCTGAACGATACTGAGCACGAGCCGCAGATTTGCGGTAACGAACTTTTCGTGAGCCTCTTTGTCGCCGCTTTGCGCGCGTTTAAGCAGCTCCATTGCTTCCGCATGTTTCAGCGTAGGCAGTGACGCGGTATCGATCCCGCTTATCTCCACTCTCGTTTTCATCTTCGGTATCCTCCGAGTGATAGTTTTGACAGGTAGCGGGCTTAAAATTCGCCGAAGCGCAAAAAAACCTTGTATTCGCGCGCGTTCGTCAAAAATCGCGTTATGTCAGGCACGCGGCGGGAAGTGACGGCATAGATAATAGTTATGGGAACCGAAATATCTTTCTGTGAGCTCAGAAAAAAAGAAGTGGTGAACGCCGCGGACGGCAGCAAGCTCGGTCACATCGTGGATATGATCATATGCGTGGAAACGAAAGCCGCTCTCGGCATAGTCGCACCAGCGCGCAAGAGCGGTTTGTTTTCCAAGGAACAAAACTTGTTTATCCCGCTGTCGTGCATAGAGCGCATAGGCACGGACGTTATACTCGTCAATCTCAGGACCGCGCCGAGCGGCAATGAAAAGTCGGAAAAGTGCGGATGCGACGAAAAATGCGTGCTGTATAACTGAACATTGCGCGATACGGGTTGACAGCTTTTCTTTGTTTGTGTTATAATCTGTGATGAAAAAGGGAGGCTGTCATGAAGTGTAACAAATGCGGTTGCATGGAAAGCAAGGTGATCGATTCCCGTCTTAACGAAGATGGAACGAGCATACGCCGCCGCAGGGAGTGTCTCGGTTGCGGAAGGCGTTTCACTACATACGAAGTCATAGAAAGCACACCCGTCCTCGTGATAAAATCGGACGGGACGCGTCAGCCCTTCGATCCGGACAAAATCAGGCGCGGGATAATAAAAGCCTGCGAAAAACGCCCCGTTACCGCGGAGAAAATAAACAAAGTCGTCAGCAACGTAGAAAAGCAGGTATATAACACGCTTTTGCAGGAGATAAGCTCCAAACAGATAGGCGAACTCGTCATGAACGAGCTTAAAAACCTCGATCAGGTGGCGTATATACGTTTCGCGTCGGTATATCGCGATTTCCGCGACGTGACGACGTTCGTGGAGTTTATCGGCGACCTCGAAAGACTCATCAAGGAAGAAAAGGACACGGGCAAGAACAATGACACTGATGCACGCTGAATCGGACAGGATATACCGTATAGTATCGGTAACGGGCGACGGCGACAGGCACAGACGTCTGCTCGATATGGGGTTCACTCCGGGAAGCGAAGTGTATGTGGCAGGTTATGCGCCTTTCGGCGGAACGGTACTCGTTTCGCTGAGGGGTTTTTCCGTTGCGCTCAGGGAGAACGCCGCGGATCTTATAAACGTGGAGTGCGCAGAATGAGCTATAAGATCGCGCTTATCGGAAACCCGAACGTCGGAAAGACGTCGGTTTACAATAAAATAACCCATTCGTTCGAACACGTAGGCAACTGGACGGGCGTTACGGTGGAAGCGGTGAGCAAGGATATACTTTTCGAGCACCGCCGTATTACCGTATGCGATCTCCCCGGGTTGTACTCGCTCACCGTTTACAGCCCCGAGGAGGGCGTCAGCCGCGACGCGGTGTGCGCGGGCGAACAGCAGGCGATAATCGACGTCTGCGACGTCAACGATCTTTCGCGCAATCTGTATCTCACTTTGCAGCTGCTCGAAGCGGGCGCGCCCGTAGTGCTCACTCTGAATATGATGGACGAACTGAGCCGCCGCGGTCTGATAGTCAATTACCGCAAACTTGAAGCGGCTCTCGGTCTTCCCGTAGTGCCCATGGCGACAAAGCGTCACGCGGAAGTGCACGTATTGCTTTCCGTGACCGTCGATTACATAGAGCAACGCCACCACAAGCGCGCGGAGCTGCCGTATCTGAAAAAACTGCCTGTGGAACAGGTAAAAACGATAATAGAAAAGAACGCGGAGAAAGCGGGGATAGAACTGCTTTACGCCGCCATAAAGGTGCTGGAAAACGATTCTTTCGTGCTGGAAAAACTCGCGCTCAGCGAGGAGCAGAAAGCGGGTATAGCCGCGCTCGGCGAAGGCATGCAGGACAAGTTGGCTGCCGCGCGTTACGCCTATATCGACAAAATAATGGACGGCGTGATAATGAGCTCGGTTGCTGACGAGCATCACGAAATGCACGAACATTCGGTGCACGACGTGCCTCTGACCGAATCCGAAAGGGAAGCCGCGGAAAAAAGCGGCGATGAAGAAGAGATAAAGCATATCCGCCTTCACGGTAAGATAAAGAAGAACGAGGATCTCAAACGCCGCGGATTTTCGGGTCTGGACAGGATATTCCTGAACAAATATCTTGCGCTCCCGCTGTTCTTCGTGATAATGCTCGCGATATTTTTCGTCACGTTCGGAGACTATATGCCGGGCTACTGGATGAAAACCGCACTGGAGCTTTTGTTCGATAAAGCGCTCCACGACCCGATCGAGAGCGGGCTGACGAACGTCGGCGCATGGAACTGGGTGATAGGTCTCGTTACGGACGGTATAATCGACGGACTGGGCGGCGTGCTCGTATTCCTGCCGCAAATAGTGCTTATGTTCCTGTTCCTCGCATTGCTCGAAGACAGCGGATACATAAGCCGCGTGGCGTTCATGACGGACGGACTTTTCCGCAAGATAGGGCTTTCGGGCAGAAGCGTTTTCACAATGCTCATGGGCTTCGGATGCTCTGCGACCGCCGTGCTCACTTCGCGCGGAATGGAAGACGAGAAAATGCGTAAAAAGACGGTCATGCTCACGCCGTTCATGTCGTGTTCCGCACGTTTTCCCGTTTACTCCGCAATATGCGCGGCGTATTTCGCAAGCGGAAAGGCGTTTATAATTTTCGGTATGTACATACTCGGCGCGGCTGTCGCGCTGGCATATGCCGCCGTTCTGAATAAGATCAAAAAATTCAAAAGCGGCGAAATGTCCTTTATCATGGAAATGCCGCCATACCGCGTGCCGACGTTGACCAGAGTTTTTCAGATACTCTGGCATAACGCCAAAGCGTTCATCATACGCGTCGGTACCGTCGTGTTCGCGATAAACATAATCGTGTGGCTGCTTTCCTCCTTCGGCGTGGGCGTCGTGGACGGCAAAACGGTTTTCGGCTATTGCGGAGATCACGACATAAAGAGCTTCCTCGAATATTTCGCGAGCGCGATAGCGCCCGCGTTCGCACCGCTCGGTTTCGGCGCGGGAGAGCACGGCTGGCAGGCGGTGACGGCGCTTATAAGCGGTCTTGCCGCAAAGGAAGTCGTACTTTCGACGATGGAAAGTTTCGGCGGCGTGAAAGTTATTTTCGGCGCGGATCACAGCGCCGCGCTCGCTTTCGTGGTGTTCACGTTGCTCTACGTGCCCTGCATAGCCACTCTGACGGCGATAAGGAAGGAAGCGGGCTGGAAGTGGATGCTCGGCGGCGCGCTTTTACAGCTTGCGACGGCTTACGTCATATCGCTGATATTCTATTGGATGGGAGTGCTGTTTGCGTATAACGTCGGCGCGGCGGTAAGTATAATCATAGTGCTCGTGGTTGCCGCGATAGTGGCGGCGGTAATAGCGCACGTCGTCAGGACGCGCAATATTTGTATCGGCTGTCCGGGGGCGGGCAGCTGCGGCGGCTCGTGCGGCAGGAAGAAAAAATGAAGGCGGTATTCACTGTGACGGAAAGCGGCACGCTTTCGGCGGCGATAGGCGCCCGATATCCCGCGCTCGGCAAAAGTCGGCTGGCGGCGTTGATAAAAGATCGTCAGGTCCGCGTGAACGGCGTTCGCGTAGGCGAAAACATACGGCTTTCCGCAGGCGATACGGTGGAAGCGTTTCTGCCCGAAAGGCAGACGGGCAGGCGTATCCGCGTCGTGTATTCCGATGACAATATCGTAGTCGCGGACAAGCCCGCGCATACCGAAACCGCCGCGCTTGCGGCTTTGCTTGCGGAAGAATACGGTACGCTGTATCCCGTTCACAGACTGGACGTCAATACCACGGGCGCGACCGTGCTCGCCCGTAACGCGAAGGCTAAAACATTGCTTGAAAAGGCTTTCGCAGAAAGGCGTGTGAAAAAGACGTATAAAGCCGTGATATGCGGGGTACCGCAAAAGCGGGAAGGCGTTCTGGTCAACTGGCTGGTAAAGGAAGAGGGACGCGGCATGGTCAGAGCGTACGGCGCTCCCGTTCGCGGCGGATTAAGGAGCGAGGCGGCGTATAAGATCATATCCGATGACGGGGAAACGAGCGTTGTCGAGCTGTATCCGAAAACGGGCAGGACTCATCAGCTCAGAGTGCAGCTCGCTTACATCGGACATCCCGTGCTCGGCGACGGGAAATACGGCAATTACGCGATGAATAAGAAATATTCCGCTACCGAGCAGAAACTGAGAGCGGTTTCGGTCGGGTTCGGGAACATGACGGACGAACTCGCATATCTGAGCGGGAAGGAGTTTGACGCAGAAGATGAAGAAAAAGAAATTCGTTAAAAGCGAGCTCAGCGCACGCGAACGCAAGGAAATGCGGCGTGCCGAGGAAGAACGCGCGCTTTCCCGCGACGGCAGGACGGAATCCGAACGTGCCGAACGCGCGGAGCGCGGAAAAAGCAGACTCATCGCGCTCGTCGCGATAGCTGTCATCATCATTGCCGTAGGCATAACCGTGCCCGTAGCGATGTCCTGCAACTATATGTTCGAGAAAAATCCGATCGCGGTGTTTTCCTTCGAAAGCGGCGGAAAGACGTATAAAGTGGAATACGAAATAATGATCACCGATTGCCCTAACGCGTCGAACAATTTTCTTTTTCTTGCTTCGATCGGCTTTTTCGACGGTACCATAGTTTACGACACGCAGAACAGTCAGGTAAGGATAGGCGGCTACGACGGAGTGACGTACGGCGACGACGGAACGCCTTCCTATACGCACAGGAGCGACGATCTTGATTTTGCTAACGGTCTGAAAAGCGATTTTTCGCCCGAGCGTTACAAAGATCCCGACGATCCGACGATCTTCAAGTACAGACTGAACAAAGACGACAACAATCTGACTTACTCCATGTTCGACTATGCGCTCTGCTCCAATTATTCGGGCAGCGACGCAAGCTCGACGGAATTTCAATTCGTGTGTGACAAAAACGGAATGGTCGACGCTCTCTCCGTGGCGGGGAGCGGCAACAAGACTTTCAAGCTCGAACCGTTTGCCGTGCCGAAGGATAAGGCTCAGGCGGAACAGACTTTTTCTTACATACTCGGTCTCGATACTTATAAAAACGAAAACGGCGATACCGTATATGCGAGAAAATATTTCAGCGCGCCCGCGCAGACCGTTACTCTCAAAAGCGTGAAAGTATATAATTACGACGACGCATGGAACGACAGACGGTACGAGTACGGATTCGAAAGTTTTATGACGGAGTCGGGCGCAATAACTTCGACATGGACGAAAGAATACATCTGACGTTATAATTAAATAAAAACAGGAAAAAATTATCTTCGTAAATTTACGGAGGTAATTTTTTTATGACCACAGGTATAGTTATTCTCGGAATAACCGCCGTTTTACTGTTCTTCGGCGCGGCGGAAAGATATTTCGACAGGCTGGGCATGACGAGCTGGCTTACGTTTCTCATCGTGCTTGCGCTGATCATCGGCGCCGTAATGCCCGAAGTGCACGTCGGCGCGCTCGTGATGACGGTGGGCGGATTCGGAGTGCCGCTCGTGGCGTTCATCATCCTTCTCGCTATAGCGGGAAAGGAAGGGAATATGCTGCGCAGTATTCTTGCGCTTGTCGTAGTCGCCGCAATAGCGGTTTCCGTAAGGATGATAACGGGGCTGGGCAGCACGGGCGCGGTGGTCGCGTTCTATCTGCTTTGCGGTTTCGTCGGCGGCGCTGCCGCCGCAGGCACGGCGGGCGACCGCATAGGCGCGCTTGCTGCCGTATTCGGAGGCTGCATAGCGGGTGACGCGATAAGCATGGCGGTCATACGTTCTTCCGAAGGTGGCGGTATATTCACGGTCGGCGGTTACGGCATCTTCAACGCCATGATAATCGGAGCCGCGTCGGCTTTGCTCGTTGCCGAAGCCGTCGGTGCGGTAAGACGCGCGGCGGAAAACAGACGTATAGCTTCCGAAAAACTGACCGCAGAAGCCGCTGAGGACGTGGACGTCAAAGAGACCGAAGCCGATACGGAGGCCGCGGAAGATTTTACGGTCGGGGAGCGCTCCGAAACGAAAGACGGGGAAAGAAAGACCGACGACAATAACGATATCTACGGCGGCGATTGATAACGGTAGCATTTACGGCGATTTAAGAGTTAAAACGCAAAAAACAGGCGCGTCGGTCCGATTTCTTCCGCATTTTTTGCGGATATATTGTAGACATTGCATTTCGATTGTGATAAAATAATCACGGAGGACGAAATGGCAAAACCGATCGTGGCTATAATAGGGCGAAGCAACGTGGGGAAATCCACGTTTTTCAACCGTATTTGCGGCAAACGTATTTCCATAGTAAAGGATACGCCGGGCGTCACGCGCGACCGCATTTATGCCGACGCCGAGTGGTGCGGCAAACAATTCACGTTGATAGACACGGGCGGAATAGAGGACTCGGGTCTGGATTTTTATTCCGAGATAAAACGCCAGGCGGAGATAGCCGTCGATCTTGCGGACGTCATAGTTTTCATGACGGACGGCAAGGACGGACTGCTTTCTTCGGACAGAGAAGTGGCTGCCGCGTTGCGTTCGGCAAACAAGCCCGTGGTGCTCGCCGTAAACAAACTCGATAACAACGAAACGGACACGCTTTACGATTTTTACGAGCTCGGGCTCGGCGAACCTTATCCGATATCCTGCGAACAGGCTCTCGGGCTGGGCGATCTGCTCGACGAGGTAGTCAAACATTTCCCCGCAGTGGAAGAGGAAACCGACCGCGGACTCAGCATAGCGTTCGTCGGCAAGCCCAATGTCGGCAAATCCTCGCTCGTAAACAAACTGCTCGGCTTCGAACGCGTCATCGTCTCCGACATAGCGGGGACCACGCGCGACGCGGTCGATACTCCTTTTACCTACAAAGGCGCGCGTTATACGCTGATAGATACCGCGGGAATGAGAAGAAAACGCGGTATAGAGGACGAGTCGGTGGAGCGTTACGGCGTGCTTCGCGCAATGGCTGCGATCTCTCGCGCAGACGTGGTATTCATCGTCTTTGACAGCAGCGAGGAAATAAGCGAACAGGACGTGCGCATTGCGGGCATAGTCCATGACGAAGGCAAGCCTTCCGTCGTGGTAATGAACAAATGGGACAAAGTGGAGAAAGATTCCCACACGATAGAGGAATATAATCGCAAACTTGCCGAAAAACTCAACTTCATGTCCTATTTCAAAGCGGAATATGTTTCGGCGCTCGGCGGAAAGCGTGTGGAAAAACTGCTCGACCTTGCCGAGACCGTATATTCTCACGCAAGCACGCGCATACCTACGGGCGTGCTGAACGACGTGATAAGCGACGCTGTGCGCGCTACGGAGCCGCCTTCGCATTCGGGCAGACGGCTCAAAATACTTTACGCCACGCAGCCTTCCGCGAATCCTCCCACTTTCGTCATATTCGTAAACGACGAAGAACTGATGCATTTTTCGTATAAAAGATATATCGAAAACTGTATACGCAGGGCGTTCGACTTTTCGGGCACTCCGATCCGTTTGAAAATACAGGGAAGAAAGGAGGACGAGTGAGGTGGAGCTCTGGCTGAAAATACTTATAACGTCCTTAGCATCTTATCTGATAGGCAATATCAACTTCGCGATAATACTCTCGCATATCAAGCACGGTGACATCCGCAAAAGCGGAAGCGGAAATCCCGGCACGATGAACATAGTGCGGACTTACGGAAAGATAGTCGGGGTGTTCTGCCTGGTGCTCGACGCGTTCAAAGCCGCCGTACCCGCGTTTTTCGCATGGTGGTGGTTTGCGGGCGAATTGTGCGCGGCGGATTATAAGCTCGGACTTTACGTCGCTGGACTTGCCGTAGTCGTCGGGCATATTTTCCCCGTATTCCTCAAATTCAGGGGCGGTAAAGGGATCGCGTGTATCATAGGCGTGTCGCTCGTGTCTCAACCGATAGTCACGTTGATAGCGTTTGCCGTGGGACTGCTGTTCATAATAATAGTGAAGATAGGCGCGATGGGCTCGTTCATCATGATATTTACTCCGAGTATTTACGAGGTCGCCACGCTCGGCGGGAGCGATCCTGCGGTATCGGGCATAGTGTTCGCCATGGTGACTCTGGCGATACTCGCACACCATGCGAACATAGTGCGGCTGTTCAACGGCACGGAAAACCTGACGGTACTTTTCAAAAAAAAGAAGAAATCGGTAAAACAGGATAAAGGCGCGGACTGAATGTCCGCGTTTTTCTTTTACGCTCAAAATATTTTCATATATCGCCGTTTCGCCGCATAGTATTATGCAGGAGGAAGCGGAATGGAAGAATTCGACGTATATAAAGACGTTCGGGAAAGAACGGGAGGGGATATATATCTCGGCGTGGTAGGACCCGTAAGAGCGGGTAAATCAACGTTTATCCGCAGTTTCATGCAGAAACTCGTTCTTCCCAAAATGAAAGACGATCCCGAAAAGAGCCGTATGCTCGACGAACTGCCCCAGAGCGCGAACGGCAAAACGATCATGACCACTCAGCCCAAATTCGTTCCGAGCGAGGCGGTCACGCTTTCGCTCGGTGAAGGTATAGACGCGAGCGTAAGGCTTGTGGATTGTGTGGGATATCTTGCCGAAGGCGCGGAAGGCGTTGAGGACGAGAACGGCGAACGCATGGTGAAAACACCGTGGAGCGATGAGGAAATGCCGTTTTCACAGGCTGCCGAAACGGGCACGCGCAAGGTGATAGGCGAGCACTCCACGATAGGTATCGTCGTGACGTGCGACGGCTCGATAACGACGGATCTGCCGCGTTCGGCTTACGTCAACGCGGAAGAACGCGCCATAACCGAGCTCAAATCTCTCGGCAAGCCCTTTATCGTTATCCTTAACAGCTCCGTACCCGGCAACGCGGAAACGGCAAAGCTTGCGGAAGCGATAAGCGAAAAATACGGCGCAAAGGTCATAGTCAGCGATGTGCGCAATATGAGCGAAGAGGAGATAACCGCGATGTTCGAAGCGGTGCTCATGGAGTTTCCTCTGCGCGACGCCGATTTCGAGCTTTCCAAGTGGCTGGGGGCGCTGCCCGCGGACAATTCGCTCATAAGCGGTCTTATGACGCAACTGCGCGAAAAGAGCTCGGAGCTGTGCAAAATGAGCGATTACGAAAAGCTGCGCGGCGCGCTTGACGGTATGGACGATTACAAGCCGCTTACCGTTAAAAAAGTCTCCATGGGCGACGGAAAGATCGTCTGCGGGATAGAGGCGTCCGACGGCTTGTTCTATAAGGCGCTCAGCGAAGAATGCGGGACGGAGATAAGCGACGATTTCGCGCTCATGAGCCGCATAAAAGCCATGGCGCAGGCAAAAAAAGAATACGACAAAATAGCCTCGGCGCTCGCGGACGCGGAAGAAAAAGGCTACGGCGTGGTCGTTCCTTCCATGGAAGACATGACGCTCGAAGAGCCTCAGATAGTAAAACGCGGAAGTCAGTTCGGCGTGAAACTCAAAGCCACGGCGCCCAGCCTGCACATAATGAAAGTCAATATCGAAAGCGAAGTCTGTCCCGTCGTCGGAACGGAACAGCAGAGCGAAGACCTCGTCAAATACCTTCTCAGCGAGTTCGAAAACGATCCGAAAGGCATATGGGAAACCAATATGTTCGGCAAGAGCCTTCACTCGCTCGTAAACGAGGGACTGAGCAACAAGATAAACTCCATGCCTCCCGATACGCAGAAAAAGATGCTCAAAGCACTCAGCCGTATCGTAAACGAGGGGAAAGGCGGAATACTCTGCGTATTGCTCTGAAACCGAGGTCCGTTACGGGCGCGCGATACGCCTGATCGGTCGCCGTTACGTACGTTTGCGGCAGTAATCAAAAAAAATCATAAAAGCACGTGAGAGATAGTTCAAGTCTCTCACGTGCTTATTTTTATTTTAAGCGTGCGTTGCTCCGCCTTGAAAAGCGCAAGCCGTCTGTAAAAAGCGGAACGGCTTATCCCCAGCGTGAACAGAGTATCGCATAGCGATATGTCGTGTTTAAGATATCTGTAAGCCGCTTTCGTGAAATCTTCCGAAAGGACCGTTTTGGGTCTTCCGAATTTCACTCCCCGTTCTTTTGCAAGTTTTATGCCCTCGGCTTGTCTTATTTTAATGTTAAGGCGTTCGTTTTCCGCAACGAATGAAAGTATTTGCAGAACAAGGTCGGATACGAATTTGCCGATAAGCGTGTCCGCCCGACTTCGCGTGTCGAGTATAGGCATGTCGAGAACAAGAATATCCGCGCCTATGTCCTGGGTTATCCTTCGCCATTCGGCAATTATCTGATCGTAATTTCTGCCCAGTCTGTCGAGCGAGTGTATCACAAGCAAATCGTTTTTCTTAAGAGTACTTGCAAGTTTCAAATATTCTGTTCGGCAAAAATTCTTACCGCTCTTTTTTTCGGTAAAAATATTTCGCCGCGGAATCCCGAATTTTATAAAAGAATCTATCTGTCTCGCAAGATTCTGATCTTTTGCCGATACACGCGCATATCCGTATTCTTTCATTGTGCAGAACTCCTTTTTTATATAATATAACAAAAAAGCGAGTGTTTTAAAAGCAAATAAAATGTTCTGAAAATGTACACGTTTTCGGTATTATCTTTATGTTGTAAAAAAATTTTTTAGTGCATTAATTCTAACATATTTTTATATAATTTTCAATACTTTTGTATCATTTTTTTAGATTTCTAACATATTTTTTATATTATTAAAGCATAAATTCAACACTTCTCGAAAAAGTGTACTTATACGGGATGTGTATAACGAAAAGTTTCGAACGGACGGTGAGACGCAAACTTGATTGAGTCATACGGAGAAGGAAAATGAATGACAAAACGGCGAAGGCGAGCGATACGAAAAAGAAAAGCGACAAAATAAGTCTGATAATAATGACAGTCGTCATCGTGCTGTTGTTGCCGATACTGGTCGTAAATCTTACGCTTATAATCAAAGGCAGCGTGAACCGCGATGTCCCGCCCGATGTTTTCGGCATAGCTCCTATGGCTGTGACTTCCGATTCGATGAACGGGGAGCGTGACGACGGTTTTAAGGAAGGCGCGCTTATTTTTGTGAAAATACTTGACGACGAAGAAAAATCCGAACTCGAAGAAGGCGATATCGTCACGTTCCGCGCGTCCGAAAGTTTCGTCACACACCGTATAGTTTCCGTATTCAGGGACGAAAGCGGTAATGCGGTTTCTTACGTAACGCAGGGCGACGCAAACGCCGCCACCGACGGCGCGATCCCCGTAGAAAGCGTCATCGGTAAATGCGTAGGCAGCGTTGACGGACTGGGCGGTTTTGCGATGTTCATGCAGACGCCCGCCGGAGTAGCCGTATTTATAGGGATACCCGTTCTTATATACATCGTATATGACGTAACGCGGATAGTACTGCACAACAGGCGCGTGAAAGCCGAAAAAAACGACGAGCTGCGGGAAAAGGAAGGGGAAATAGAGCGTCTTCGTGCGCTTATCGACGAGCGGAACGGACCGCCTGCGGAAAATTCCGAAAACGTCGGAGGGTCCGAAGAAACCGAGTCGGAAAAATAATGGTAAATACTTTTTTGTCCACACGCGAAAAAGTTTTACATAGATAAAAATCAGGAGGATCGAAATGGCAAACAAAAAAAAGGTTGTTTCCAAAGTACTGTTTTTGATAGTCGTGCTGACGCTCATCAGCTTCTGTTTTCTCGGGAGCACTTTTGCGCGTTACGTAAGCGACGGTAACGGAACCGCTACTTTGGGCGTCGCGAAATGGGATGTTTCACACGGGGAAGACGCGATAACCGTTGATTTCGACAAACTGTCTCCGAGCATGCTCGAATATACGGGCGGCGACAGTTATGCCGAAGGCAACAAACGCACTAATTCCACGGACAAAGTACTTGTCGCCACCATAAGCAATAAAGGCGAGGTAAATGCGCTCGTTACGCTTTCCGTGGGCGGCACGCCGACGGTAAACAAGGCAGCGGGCGCGGATACCACTTATGAAGATGCGGAAATAGCCGCATTGTTCACCGTGACGCTCTATACGGGAACGACTAGCGCAGCAGGAAGCGCAGTGAAATATGCAGATGCGGTGGAAGTCGTCGCAGGTTCGGGCGTTCTGTATGTATTTGCCGACGTCACCTGGACGAGTGACGACGAAACGGTATTCGGTGACGCCGCCGACGAGCGCGATACCTGGGTAGGAGAGAATGTGACGAGCATAGCTTACACGATCTCTTATACCGCCGCGCAGAATACGGAAAAACCCTGACCTAATGTATTCCAAAGCTATAATTTTGCCGCGCCTTCCGCGGTGTGGGCGCGCAGCGCGGCATAATTTAGTTTTGCGGCAAAAGTAAAAGGGAATTTGTCTGATCTTAAAAACGTGACTTATGGAAACGGAAAACGAAAAAAACGAAATATCGCAAGCCGATGTCGCGACGGAGACTGCCGTTATGCCGATGAAAAACATTCGTTCGGGCAGTTCTTTTTCCGAGCGCATGGGAGAAGCGGGATATGTGGTCGGCAGGCATTACGACGCCGTTAAAAACGCGTTTCTCGCTTATGTGACGGCAGATCGGAAAGCGAAAAGGGTACGGTCGCGTATTTCACGCAGCGGAGAAAAATTCTATGCGGGAAATAAGCTTATCGCAATGTTAAGTCTGACGGGAAGTACTCTGCGTCTGTTTATGGCGCTCGATCCGAAGGAATATAATGCGGATAAATATCATCACAGGGATTATTCGGAAAGAAGACGTTATATAAAAATTCCTTTTATGATAAGGCTGTCGTCTCCGAGACAGGAGAGATATGCCGTCGAGCTTATAGACGAGCTCCTCGTTTCCTGCGGATTCGTGCGGGACGTTAACTACACCGAAAAAGATCAGGCAAACGTTTTCAAAAAACCTAAGCGTAAAAGGAAGGAAGACTTTAAGGAAAAGTACATACCCGTCACTGACGTTGCGGCGAGCGCCGTCGCTTCGGACGCAGTTAAAACCGAACAGATAAACGTAAAATTGCCCGTGCGCGCGTCTGTTCGCGATAAATCGGGGGACGCAAAAGGGAAAATACGCAAGAGCGTATGGACGGACGAAAACGGAAAAGAGCAGGGCGTTTTCGTAAAAAACGAAAAAAACGTATTTTTATACGAAAAGGACGCGCTGAAAGGCTATGTAGATAAAAACGATAATATTCTGACGTTGTCTGACGGCTATATCGCCACGATAGTCAGACGTCCGCGTTTCATCGTTCCCGTCGTCATTATAGTTCTTGCGTGCATTACTCTTATCTCCGCGATATTATGTACGTATTTCATAACGCGTTCGGAAAATGCGGGACCGCCCGTACTGTTTATGGCGTCGGAAGACGGAACGGCATGGAGCGATACCGAAAACCTGCCTGTGTTCGTAAACGAGGTTTTCGGCGATTCCAAAATAGTCCCTGGTATGAGCGGGGATTACCGTTTCGTATTTGAAAACCGAAACGCGAGCAAGGTGACGTATTCGCTTGAGTTCTCCGAAGTCAACGATTACGGTATCACGCTACTGTATCGTCTTAAACGTGACGGAGCGTATCTGACGGGGCGCGAAGGGTATGTGAGCGTCGGAGATCTTGGCGTGGAAGGACTTACCATAGAAGGCGGGTCGAGCGCATTGTTCGAGCTGGAATGGCATTGGCAGGACAGCGACGAAGCGGACACTGCGGCGGGCGAAAATTCCGCGATATACTCGCTTAATATTTCGTTTTCCGCATATATCGGCGAATAGGTACGCATGAAAAGATCGGTCGTAGCGGCAAAAACAATAAAGATATTTTTCAGGGTATTGCTGATTTCAGCGGTAGGGACGCTGTTCGTTTACAATATGTATCTGATAATAGCGCGTACCGTTTTCGGCATAGGTATGCCTACCGTATTCGGATACGGCGGCGCGACGGTGGTTTCGGGCAGTATGGCGGACGAAATAGAAGTGGGAGATTTCGTCATAACAAAAGCGCAGGACGAGTATGACGTGGGCGACGTCATTACTTTTTACGACGACGAAAGCGGGGCATACATAACTCATCGGATAATACTCGTATCGGGAGACGATTATGTCACCAAGGGTGACGCAAATGCCGCGGCAGACGATTTCAGCGTGCCTTCTTCGGCTGTCGTGGGCAAGGTCGTATCGGTGTGGAAAGGCTTCGGTAAGTTTGCGGATTTTCTTAAAAGTCCGTTCGGAATGATCAGCGTCTTTGGCGGTTGCGCCGTCTTATGGATAATTGCGGATATCGTATCGGCAATATTCGTTAAAAAACAAAAAGAACGGTCGGAGCAGGATCGAATCGTTTGAGTTAAGCTATGAAAGAAAAAAAGAAATTACCTCTTATAAAATATATGGCATGTCTTCTCGCCGTCAGCATACTTTTTACGGGCGTTACTTTTTCGCGCTACACTATGAGTATGTCAGGCGATATGTCTTTGCATTTGTCTCGTTTTCATTGCTCATATACGGTCGAAGACATTTCCGCAACATCATTTCCCAATGTGAATTATTGGCTGGAAAACAAAAGTGCGGCAAGCACGGCGCGCACTATCAGATATACGATCACGAATCAGAAAGACGGCGTCATAAGCGATGTGGACGTACGGGGACATTTAAGAATGTATATTCCTGCCGAAATGGCGGGTCATCTCGCTTTCCAGATAGGGCAGATGGATACTCAGGCGGGCACGATGATCTCTTTCACTCCCGAAATAGTTTTCGAAGAACTGATTTTCGCCAAAACGATTGACGAAGCTTCGGGAAAGCAGGTGATCGACAGAACGTCTTACCTGACGCATTCCGACTCGGTCATAAACACGGCGACTTTCCGAAATTACTTCGACGACGGAGTGCAGGGAGCGGCAGACGAGGATATCGTCGTAAACGGCTCTCTCGATCCGTCTGCGCAGACCCGTGTTCTTACTGCCGTGAATACGGGCGGAACAGGTATGTCGTTGACCGTAACGGCAAGCAGTAAACAAACGAATTTTTCGCTCGGTTTTCACCGCGGAAAAAACGAGAACGACTATGCTCCGCAGCTTTATCTCGATCTGCAGAAGGAAACGGAGTTTTATACTTTCGATATTTCCTTGCCGTCGATGCTTCTTGAAGGAGGTAAGGAAGAATCACGCACTTACGTGCTTTATATGTCGCTCACGGAAAGAATAAGCGTCGATGATTATAAGGCGAGCTGGACGGCGGAAAACACCGCAATGGTAACGACTCCGCCTGATCTCGGAGAGGCCTATTATTATAACGACGCGAAAGTCATGGGTTATCATTTCGATCATACGGCATTATATCACGGAGCGGAGAAAGAAACCACCGTGCGTGTCCGGTGTCTCTACGATAACGAAGGAGGGTACGAAGTGTCGTTGTATCACGTCGCGCCCATAAGCGAGGATTCAACGGCTAACTACGTGCACCCGATAACGCCTGAAAGCGGCGAGATAACTTACGACCCTGCGAGTAAAACTTTTTCCAATACAATGACCACAGGTGTGTGCAGCAACAACGGAGATCCCATATATCTCGGAGACATAGAGGCGGATCCGTTCGGCGAAACGATGAACGCGTTCTCTGCGTTGTCGAAGAGTTACGAAACGGAGTTTTCCGCTCTGTTCGTGCAGGCGTCGTGATCGCGGAGTAAAAATATGAACGTAAAAATAAAAAATATTTTGATACTCTTGATTATGGGCGTTGCGGCGATAATGCTGTTTACGTTATCCTTTACTCTGGGAAAATATGAGGATGAAAAGGATTCCGACGGATTGTATTCGGGAAAACTCGAATATGTCGTATCCAATCAGGTGGAAATAAAATCCGTCGACGAATTTTTCACGGCGATAGAAAACGGATACAACAATATAAAAATAAAGGACGAAGTGGACAATCCTCTGATAATATCGGGAGGCATCAGCGACGTCAATTCCGATCTTATCATAGATCTCAACGGTCACGAAATTCAGCGAAACAATCGTGAGCCGTTGCTCAACGTCACGCAGGGCGTACGGCTGACCATCATAGATACTTCGGAAGCGCAGACGGGAAGTTTTTACAATCCCGTAGGCAGTGTTCTGCGTATAAGCGGCGGTTCTCTCACCGTTTCGGCGGGTTTGTTCGAAAGCGGACCACGCAGCGGGGAAGAAGGGGCTAAAAAAAGCGAATATTACGGCAGCGGCATCGGCGGTCTTGTCACGGCGCAGGGCTCCGATATTGTCGACGGTTCCGTAGATACGGTTTACGAAAAGAACGGCGAAGAGTACGTCGCGGTTTCGGGTGCCGCAATGCCCGTGATCATTCCTTCCGTAACACAGCTTGCGAGCGGCAATTTTTCGGTAAACGGAAATGTTTATTTCGAAAACGCATACGACGGGAATAAGTATATAGCCGCAGACACATATCTGTATTTCACCCTTGACGACGAAACGGTGGAAAATTCGACAATCGTTACGGACGGCAGCGCGGACTATTATTACTGTTATTATCTCGAAAAAAGCGCGGACGGCAGCCATTATACTTACGATCCGTATTCGCAGATACAAACGGATGACAACGTGCTTATAACCGTATACGGATATAAAAACGATAAAGGCTCCGCCGATAAGGACAATTCATATTCGGCGGTGGAAATGACGGGCGGGAATCTTTATGTGCGCGGCGGCACGTTCCGATCGTATTTCGGCGTAGAGAGCACCTATTGCGTCAACGCGTCAGGCGGTTACATGGCTATCGAATCGGGGGATTTTTATTCGTATAGGGACGGAGTGTGCGTAGAATGCGCATATGCCGCAAACGCAGACATAAACGAAGAGTACCTGCGGGTTTCGAGCGGGAGTTTTTATTCGGAGCGCGGCAATACCATAAGCGTTTCAGGCGGCAGAATGATAGTGTCCAATGCCGTTTTTACGAAAAATTCGCTCGGATATTCCACGGACGGTTCCATACGTAACGTAAACGGATCCGCCATAAACGTGTCCGGAGGGTCACTCAGCGTGGCAGCCTCTTCTAAAATATACTTCTCGCTTTACGGTTCGGGCATGAGCGGTATAACGGCGGACGGCTCCAATGCCTCCGTAAGCGTGAAAAACGTGGAAATGGATTTCTATTCGAGCATGAGCGACGGTGCGGATCAGACCTCTCCCGCAGGAATATCGTATAATACGGGTATTTACGCGGCGGGCGGGACCGTAATATGCGACGGCGACACCGAGTTCAACGTCATAGGGTCTTATTCGTCAGGCATATATTCCGACGGAGGTGAAATATTCATCAACGGGGACAGGTTCGCGTGCGACGTTAAAATGGATGAAAACGGCGACGGCGGAAAAGTGCTTTCCAGCACCGCCATAAGCGCTACGGGCGGGAACATCCGATTCAACGTAAAAAATGCCGAGATCTCTTCTAACGGTCTCGGGCTTACGGTGGGCGGCGGCAATATAGAATTTTCTCATGCCGACTCCGAAACGATAAATATCGACACTACGCGCGGTACGGCGATATACGTTTACGACGGTTCGATAACGGTAGACGAAAACTCCGTGCTCGATATAACCAGTGCGATAGAAGAAGGTTGCGCATGGGCTCCCGATACGAGCGGGGGATCGGGATCTTCGGGTACGGGAGTAAACGTAAATAACGGCGTTTACATCAACGGCGGTTCTCTTGTGTCGTCGGGAATGATAAAAGTAAATCATACGGGTGTGGCGAACAGCGGCACAAGCGACAGCATGATAAAAAGCTATGCCGTTAGAGTCGACGGTCAGCTGAGTGCCGAAAGCAGCAGATTCGATGCGGCGGAAGTCGACATAACCACGGTCGGAAACGGTGGCGGGCTGTACGTCAACCGCGGATCCATCGGTATAGGAACGGCTACGATAAACACGCAGGGTTACGGCATAGCGATGCGCGGCGCCGTCGACGATAAAGTGACTATAAGCAGCAGTCTGACTCTGAACAGCACAAAAGCCACGGGTATATATATCACTGGCGGATCTCTCGAGCTCGCCGACAATTCAGTGGCAAATATCACGTCTGCAATCGATTCGGGCTACGTATTCTGTTCCGTCTCTTCTCCCGTGTCTTATGACGGAGTGTATGTATACGGCGGTTCGCTGTCTGCGAACGGAATTTTCAACGTGACGCATACGGGTCTCGAAAACGAAGAACAGACGGGTGCGGGCAATGTTTTATACCGTACGTTCGCATATAAGAGTTACGCGGTCCGTATAGACGACGCGTCCGCACAGTCCCTTACGAGCGTTATCATCCGAAAGGGAAGCATTGTAAACAACGTCGGCGGCGGAGTGTATATAAACGGCGGCACCGTTGAGCTCGGCAGCGAAAACGGGAAAAACGAGGATATCGTCATTGAAACCAAAGGCTATCAGTTGTTCGACGGCTATGTCGATTTCGACGGAGCGGCAAACAACTGGAGCTATCGTCTGACGTCTACGGGCGGTCCGGCATTGAATGTTTCGGGAGGAAGTCTGACCATCTATAACGGCAATTATTCCGCAGCCCAGGGCAACGGAATAGTCGTACAGAACGGTACCGCAAATATTTACGGCGGGATATTTTACGGCAATGATACTTACAAGGCAAAAGAACAAGGCTCTGTAGCAGGTGCCGCGGCGTCATATGCGTTTACCGTACACGGCGGCACGGCAAACGTCTACGGAGGCACGTTCAACAAGGATTCGCAGGGGAGCGGCGCATTCGTGACAGGCGTGTCGGGTCAGGTAGCGGTCGCCAATATATACGGCGGTACGTTCGAAGTGTCGGGTCAGGCGGGGTTCAGTATATACGAGTATGCGACGGTCCTCTTCTCTCCGAAAGGCGGAGAAAACGGTAGCGGTTCGGAAATTTCCGTCATAGGCGACGCGGCAGGACTCACGATCGAAACCAACGATACGGAAGGGGTCAGCGTTACTATTAACGGAGGTAAGTTCGAAAGCATAAGAAACTCCAACGGCGACGGCATTTGGTGCGGCGATGACAGAACGACCCTTACCATTACGGGCGGGGAATTTATCGGAAGTTCCCGTTCGGGATTGCGTCTTGACAGGAACGGCTCGGCCACTTTGAACGTAAAACTTTCGGGCGGCACATTTGTCCGCGGTATAAGTACCAACAATTACGTCACGAGCAATTTACTCGAGTCAGGATACGAGTATTCCTATTACGGAAACACTACGGAGGTAGTTCCGATATAAAAATATATCAAACGCATAAAAAGGTGAGATCCGATCGATCTCACCTTTTTATGTTTATTGTAATTTATTTTTGAGTATGTTCTATCGATTTACTGTTGCTGTTCTTCTTCGGTTCCTTCTTCGTAGTAATTTTCTTCCGTCGTTTGTTCGTATGCACAGAAAATTTCCGCTTTTTTAGCGTCAAATTCTTCGCGTGTTATATAGCCTTTATCGAGTAATGCTCCGTATTCATTGATAACAGCGGCTGTTTGCAGTTCCACATTATTACGGTTACGCATTGCGTAAGTTTCGGAATTGAAAGCGGAGCAATTTTTGCAGAAGAATTCTTCGGGGATGCTTTTGTTGCAGATCTTATACGCTATTGAAAGTGCTAAGATAAGTATAAAAGGAATGAACGCATATGTCATTATGCTTCCGCCGCCGGCAACGAAATCAGCGTTATTCAAACGCAATACCACGGCGCATATTATCCCTTCGATTAAATATATGGCGCTGAAGATTATCCCGAGCACGATTATGGGTTTTGCGAAACCGCGATACTTTTCTTTAGGCGAAACAAACGCAGACACAAGCGACAAAATAATACACAACAAAGAAACAATAAAATGTATTATCGCAAGAATGCCGAACGCAACCACTATTCCTTTGGGCAATCCTACGAGAGTATCCGTAAATAACGAAGAAGCCGTATTTGATACAAACAGGAAATAGGTGAAGCCGCTGTCGTGTATTTTTAATTCCAGCTGATTGAGCGAAACACTTGCGTTTACCAAGTGAAAGCACAACGCAAGCAACGTAAACAGCGCTATCAGAAACATGATAGAGCAAAGCACGACCTTTTTGATCGAAAAATCTTTCATATTTTTACTCCTTTTACATTTTTTATAATAGTAACAGATAAAATCGTTTTTGTCAATATCGGATTTAATATTATTTTCAAGTAATATCGGATTTTATATATAAAAACACGTCGTCATTATTTTAACGCGTCGCCGAAAAATAAAAAAGCAGCATCCGCAAGAAGCTTCACCTTCTCGCAATGGGTACAAGCGTACCATGCTGCAATTACATTTATAATTTATCAGATCTTATTTGTCAACCGAATTAGGGTATCCCGCAAATTTTTTATAAAGAGCGCAATAAAATTTATTTGACGGACTGACGTAATACGAAAATAACCCGTAATAAAAACATAAACCGAAAACGATTCGCTAAGGTACGGAAAATCTCATATCAAAGTAATTACCTTGGTGAAAGAGGGGAAAACAAAACCGAAAAAACAACCTGTACGCAACAGGTTGTTTTTTGTGGTACACCATCGGGGGCTCGAACCCCGGACACCCTGATTAAGAGTCAGGTGCTCTACCAACTGAGCTAATGGTGCGAATGGAGCGGAAGACGAGACTCGAACTCGCGACATCAACCTTGGCAAGGTTGCGCTCTACCAACTGAGCCACTTCCGCATGATATTGCGAAGACACGGTCTTCGCGTTTTTTTAATGGTCATCCATCCGAGATTCGAACTCGGGACCCCTTGATTAAAAGTCAAGTGCTCTACCGGCTGAGCTAATGGATGATATGGCTGGGGTGGAGAGATTTGAACTCCCGAATGACGGAGTCAGAGTCCGTTGCCTTACCGCTTGGCGACACCCCAATATGATTGCCGAATGCAAACGATTTCCGTGGCAGGGGTAGCTGGATTTGAACCAGCGAGTGCAGAAGTCAAAGTCCTGTGCCTTACCGCTTGGCGATACCCCTATAAAAATAATGGGGTGAGTGAAGGGATTCGAACCCCCGGCCTCCAGGGCCACAACCTGGCGCTCTAACCAACTGAGCTACACCCACCAAATACGTCTCGTGGTACGCCGGAAGGGATTCGAACCCCCGACCCACGCCTTAGAAGGGCGTTGCTCTATCCAGCTGAGCTACCGGCGCATAATGGAGCGGGTGATGGGAATCGGACCCACGCAACCAGCTTGGAAGGCTGGGATTCTACCATTGAACTACACCCGCATAAACTGTGTGTATCAGCGCCCCGCCTGTCGGAAAAGATGACCCGTCTCGCATTCGGTGCTTAAAGATTCTATCATAATGGGCTATCGTTGTCAACAATTTTCGGGGACTTTTCGCATTATTTTAAGATATTTTTCCTCGCGTCAAACGTATCTTATAAAGCGTACCGATAAGCTTCCGCCCGCGTCGCTCAGCTCGATATAACCGAAATCGTTATAAGGGTATCCGACCGAACCTGGATTAAGGCACCGTATCCCTTTTATCGTTTCGTCGGAAGAAATATGCGTATGCCCGTAGAGCGCTATTGCGCAGCCGTTACGTCCGCTTTCTTCGGCAAGCCTAACACGGCTATCCCTCACGCCGAGCATGTGCCCGTGGCAGCAATATATCCCGACGTTGGCGACAGTGAGCGTACGGAAGAGGGGAAGATCGCGTGAAAAATAGTCGTTGTTTCCTTTCACCGCGATAACGTCCGCATTTATGGTTCTGCGGATAAAAGAAAGCTCGTTTTCGCCGTCGCCGAGGTGTATCACCGCGTCGCATTCGCCGATGTCGGAAAGCAGATCACGTAGTTTTTCGCGGTTGCCGTGCGTGTCGGATATGGCGACGTATCTCATTTCCCGTATATCTCCCTGAGCTTTTCCGCGAGCCGTACCGCGGCTCTTCCTCTGTGCGAGCACGATGTTTTTTCCTGCATTGTCGCTTTACCGAAACCTTTGCCGAGATCGGCGCTGTAAAAAAGCGGATCGTAACCGAAACCCTGCTCGCCGTCTTCGGCGTGAAGTATGCGCCCGTTACATCTGCCTTCCACGGTAAATTCACGCTCGCCGTCCACATAAGCGATACAGCAGGAAAAGTGCGCGCTTCTTTTATCTTCGGGTACGTTTTTCATAACTTCGAGCAGCTTTGCGTTACAAGCCTTGGGTCCGCCTTCGGCATAACGGGCGGAATATATCCCGGGCGCTCCGTCAAGAGCGTCCACACATATGCCCGAATCGTCCGCAAAGGACGGCAAGCCGCTTGCCGCGAAAGCCGCGCGTGCTTTTATAAGCGCGTTTTCCGCGAATGTGCTTCCGTTTTCTTCGGGCTCGACTCCGCCGTCGAAATCCCCGACGGACAAAAGCTCATACTCGTGTCCGAGCAGATCCTGAAATTCTTTGAGTTTTCCGCGATTGTGAGTAGCAACAACGATCTTCATGATACCGTCATTATACTACTTTATATGACATAATGCAACTTAAAAGTGCCCTTCATCACAGCCAAAGCGCGGCTTAATTTACGGTATTGCCTGAAATTATTTTTCCTGCCCGTACGAAAAACGACAGACTCGAAGAAAATGTTTAACAATGAAGATCGTCGCAGCGTTTCGGGTAACGCGCGAAGGCGTTCGCTTTTATTTATTAAAAATTCGCGATCGGTATTTACAAACGCGTAAACGTGTGCTAAAATACATATAAGAAGCCATAAAGTGACAAGGAGGCTGTTATGGAATATAAAATGAAACTGACCGACGAGCAGAAGGCTGTGCTCAAAGGCCGTGACGGGGAAGTGATGGCAAAGGTCATGCAGACCGTCGTTATGTTCGGCGATATATTCGGGGCGGAAAAACTCGTACCCGTAACGCATAAGGACGGACATCTCGTGACGAGTTTCGGCATTGCGCTTATGAAGCCTTTGTTTTCGACCATGGACAAGCTGATAAGCGCGGGGATAAAAACCGAAGGCAGATTCACCGTCGACCCGCGTCCGCTGGACTATGAAAACGTAAAGTGCAATCCGCTTGAAAAACTCGTATTCCACATAATGTACAAAAAGCAGGCGGAGTACGAGGAACAGCTGCTCAAAGTCGGATTGAGGGACAAAGATTCTTTCACTTGTACCTGCTATCTCGACGAAGTGGGCAACATCCCGAAAAAAGGCGACGTGTTGAGCTGGGCTGAGAGCAGCGCGGTAGTATACGCCAATTCGGTGCTCGGCGCGCGCTGTAACCGCAACAGCGGTATGCTCGACCTGTTCGGCTCGATAGTCGGCTACGTGCCTTATTTCGGGCTGGTAACGGACGAGGGAAGAAAGGCGAAGTGGAAGGTCATCGTAAAGACCACGAAGAAACCCGAAGCACAGGTGCTCGGGAGCGCGATCGGAATGAAAGTCATGGAAGACGTGCCTTACGTCGTCGGGCTTGACAAATACATAGGGAACGAGCTCAATGACGAGGCGAAAGCGTACCTCAAAGATTTCGGCGCCGCCACCGCGAGCAACGGAGCGGTCGGGCTTTATCACATAGACGGACTTACTCCCGAAGCGGTCGAGTACGGTAAAAAACTGATCTGTAAGGGCGCGAAGGAATACGTTATAGACGACGCGGAGCTTGAAAGGGTATATAACGGTTACCCGATAATGTGGAAGAAAAAGGATGCGAAGCCGTCGCTTTGCTTCATCGGCTGCCCGCACCTGACGTTCGCGCAGCTTTGCAAGTGGACGGAAGACATCGAAAAAGCGCTTGCCGAAACGGGCAGGAGCAAAGTCGCGGTGCGCACCGTCATGACGGCAAGTCCGCAGGTCAAAGCCAGATTCATGCAGACGGAATACTACGGACGTCTTATGAAAACGGGCGTAAAACTGTCGAGCATTTGCCCGCTCATGTATACCAATAACCCGCTGACCAAGGGCAAAGCGATAATAACGAACAGCAACAAACTGCGCACGTATTCCGTCGCACGTTACTATATGGATGAAAAGATACTCGCGGTACTTTGCGGGAAGGAGGGCGAATAAATGAAAGAGTTCAAAGGCAGAGTGCTTGCGGGCGGCAACTGGAAGGGCGAAGCCGTCGTGTCTCGTCAAGGCGTCAACACGCTCGCTACGTTCCAGAAGAGCGCGCTCAAAAACGCGAAAAGAGTGATAGTATCCGACCAGAACAACGCGGACATATACGGGCTGGACATAACGGGCAAAGCCTTGTGCCTGCCCATCACCATAGGCTCGACGACGGGCGGTCTCGTGATACAGACCGTATGCTCGATGGGCATAAATCCGTCTGCGTTCCTTTTCAGCGAACACATCGACAGTCTTGCGGCGAGCGGCATAGTGCTTGCGCGCATATGGGAGAACAGCCCCGTTATAGCTATCGATATGCTGGGCGACGAGTTTTTGCGGACGGTAAAGACGGGCGACACGCTGGAAATAAAAGAGGACGGCACGGTCATAGTGTGCGACTGACGCCGCACGTCATAAACAACGGGATCCGAGATAAGACGCAAGAAGGCGGGAACCGAATATCGGTCCTGCCTTCTTCGCGCGTCGGGATGAAAAAACGGTAAGGCTTTTTCCGAGCGGTTTAAGCCGCCCGTCGTATAATACGGGCGATCACTCGGCATACTAAGCGCGTGAAAGCGATCATACTTGCAGGCGGCTACGGAAAACGCATAATGCCGCTGACGTACTATAAACCCAAACCGCTGCTGCCCGTGGCGAACCGTCCCGTGATAGATTATACTATGTCGCGCATAGCGACGGCGGGTATTACGGACATCACTCTCGCGCTCGGCTATAAACCGAGCGAGGTAGTGTCGTTCACCGAAGGCTATCCCGACTTCGATCTGTGTTACAGCGCGGAAGACGAGCCGTCGGGGACTGCGGGCGCGGTAAAACTTGCCGCGGGCGACTGCGGGGAAGAGATAGTCGTTTGCAGTGCGGATACCATATCCGATTGCGACATACTTTCGCTGATCAGCGCGCACAGGGAAAACCGAGCTTTCGTGACCATTGAAACGACGGTCGTCGGAGACCTTGGCGAATACGGCGAAGTGATAAGCGAAAACGGAGTCATAGGGGAGCTTCGGGAAAAGCGCCGCTCAAACAGAGGCAGGCGCGGCGTTGCGAATGCGGGAACGTATGTGTTGGATCCGTGCGTGCTCGATTATATCCCTCAGGGCGTGTTTTTCGATTTTTCGCGGGATCTTTTCCCGTATCTTATAAAAGCGGGAAAGCGCGTCTGCGAAAAGCGCAACGACGGATACTGGCGCGATATAGGCAGTCTGTCCGATTTTTACGAAGCGAATTACGATATGATGCGCCGCGGCGCCATGCCGCTCGTCAGACATCTTTCCCGCCGTTACTGCTCGTATGTAAACGGCAACATGATAGCGTCGGGCGCGGTCGTAAGCGGCAGGATAAGCGGATGCATAGTAGGCGAAAATGCGGTGATAGCGAGCTCCGCCACTCTGGAAAACTGCATCGTGCTTGCGGGAGAGACGGTGGTCGGCAGCTATGAAAACTGCGTGATAGGCAGGGATTTTGCGGTCAGTCCGCAGCATAAAGGGGTAAACCTGAATAACATACGGCGTGAAAAGTGCCGCATTGAAGATAATTCGTCAAAAATTTTCCGCATTTGACGTAAATGTACTTGTAATGCCCGACTTTTTAATGTATAATATATAGCGGAACTAAGCCCGAACACGTTTCGGAATAATATTATACGAATCAAATAAAGCGGAGGCATACTTTGCACAAAATCAAAACCGATTCGCCCGCACTGAAAGTGATCTTTCTCGGCGGCGTCGGGGAGATAGGGAAAAATATGACCGCACTCGAATTTGCAGGCGATATACTCGTCATCGATTGCGGTTCTTCTTTTCCTAATGTCGATATGCCGGGGATAGATCTCGTTATTCCCGACACCTCTTATCTGCTTGCTAACAAAGACCGCGTACGCGGTATTGTACTCACGCACGGACACGAGGATCATATCGGCGCGCTTCCTTACGTCCTCAAAGACCTCAACGTACCCGTATACGGCACGAAGATCACTCTTGCGCTCGTAGACGCGAAACTGCGCGAACAGCGGGTGGAAAACACAAAACTCAACATCGTAAAACCGGGCAGTACCGTACAGTTCGGTTGTTTTAAGGTGGAATTCGTCAACGTGTCCCACTCGATCGCGGGCAGTTGCGCGCTTGCCATAACCACCCCCGTGGGAACGGTATTCCATACAGGCGACTTCAAAGTGGATTTTACGCCCATCGACGGCAACGTCATCGATCTTCAGCGCATAGCGGAGATAGGAAACAGGGGCGTTCTTCTGTTGCTTTGCGAAAGCACCAACATAGAGCGTAAAGGTTCTTCGATGAGCGAATCCACCGTGGGCGCGTCGTTCGACAACATCTTCGCGGACAATCCCGAGCGCCGTATCATCATAGCCACTTTCGCGTCCAACATCCATCGTTTGCAACAGATACTTGACCTTGCGGTCAAATACAAGCGTAAAGTCGCTTTCTGCGGCAGGAGCATGGTCAACATAGCCGCCGCGGCAAGCAGAATAGGCGAACTGCGTTACAGCGACGACGTTGTCGTGGACATAGACAAGATAAAGAACATCGACGACAAAAATCTCGTGATAATATCCACGGGAAGTCAGGGCGAGCCCATGAGCGCGCTCACAAGAATGGCGAGCGACGAGCTTTCCAAGGTCAAGCTCGGCTATAACGACACCGTCATCCTTTCCGCGTCTCCCATACCCGGCAACGAAAGGATGGTCTATAACGTCATAAACAATCTTTACAGACACGGTTGCCGCGTGATATACGAATCGCTTGCCGAAGTGCACGTTTCGGGGCACGCGTATCAGGAAGAGCTGAAACTCATGCATTCGCTGCTCAAACCCAAATTTTTCATGCCTGTGCACGGCGAGCACAGACATCAGAAAAAGCACGCCGAGCTTGCAATGAAAATGGGCGAGGCGTCCTCGAACATAATCGTTCCTGACATAGGCAATCAGGTGCTTGTTTCCAAGCGCGCCATGAAACTTACGGACAACGTGCCCGCGGGCGCGGTGCTTGTTGACGGACTCGGCGTGGGCGACGTGGGGAGTACCGTGCTCCGCGACCGTAAACATCTTGCAGAAGAAGGCTTGTTCGTCGTCGTGATATCGCTCGACAGCGCGGAAGGCGTGGTGAACGGCGTCGACGTCATAAGCAGAGGCTTCGTGTATGCGGACGACGCGGAGGATCTGATGGAAGAGGCTAAAAAACTCGTGCTCCGTATCAGCGCCAAGACCGACCTCAAAGAGCTCGAAGATCTTACCGTCTACAAAAATCTCATAAGAAAGGAAATGAAAGCGTTCCTTTACAAAGAAACGCGGCGCAGTCCCATGATACTTCCCATAGTTACGGAAAACTGACAAAATGAGCTTTTACGAATACGGCAAGACCGAAGAATATCTGCTGTCGCTGATCAGGGGCGGAGCCGAACCGCGGCTGGAAAAAGTGCGGCGTGAGGCGGAAGACGCAGGCGTGCCCGTGCTTTGCGAAACGGGCGCGCGGTTTCTCAAAGTCATCACGTTGATGACCGATCCGTCGCGCATACTCGAAATAGGCACGGCAACGGGTTACAGCGGGCTTATAATGCTGCTGAACTCCCGCGCGAAGCTGTATACGATAGACTTCGACGGCGAAGTGCTGGAAAAAGCGCGCGAGAATTTCGCACGGTTCGGAGTAGCGCGCAGGGCGGAGATATTCGAAGGCGACGCGTCCGACGTCGTTCCCATGGTGGAAGGCAGTTTCGATCTGATATTCCTCGACGGGCCGAAGGGCAGGTATTACGAATTCCTGCCGTATCTTATCGAGCTTCTGCCGAAAGGCGGTGTCCTGCTTTGCGACAACGTACTTTACTCGGAACGCATGAGCGGCGCGCGGGAAGTGCCGAAAAGCAAACATACGATAGCGGACAGGCTTGCGCTGTTCATGGATAAAGTCACTACGGATAAAAGACTTATGACGTCCGTGCTCCCCGTGGGCGACGGAATGAGTCTGTCGGTCAGGATATGAAAAACACGAAAAAAACCGAGCTGCTCGCACCTGCGGGCAATATGAACAAACTGATAACGGCGGCGTACTTCGGCGCGGACGCCGTTTATGCGGCTGCCCGCCGCTTCGGTCTGCGGGCGTATGCCGACAACTTCACTGTCGAAGAGCTTAAAACGGCGGCGGATTATCTGCACGCCCTCGGCAAAAAACTTTATGTCACGGTCAATATTTACGCGGATGACGACGATATATCCGAACTGCCCGCGTTTGCGCGCGAACTGGCTTCAACGGGCGCCGACGGGGTGCTCGTAAGCGACCTCGGAGTGTTTTCCGTATTCTGTAAAAATGCCCCGTCGCTCGATCTTCACGTCAGCACTCAGGCGAACGTGACCAATTCGGAAGCGGCTGTAATGTGGGCGGAACTGGGCGCGAAACGCATCGTGCTTGCGCGCGAAACGCGTCTGGACGACATACGCCGCATACGCGACGCGCTCCCGCCTGACGTGGAGATAGAGGCTTTCGTTCACGGCGCGATGTGCATAGCGTATTCGGGCAGGTGTCTGCTTTCCGCGTATTTCACGGACAGGTCGGGCAACAAAGGCGAATGTGTGCAGAGCTGCCGCTGGGAATACGGACTGATGGAAAAATCGAGGGGAGACGTTCTGCGCGCGGAAGAGGACGGGCGCGGCACGTATCTGCTTTCGAGCAAGGACCTCCGCATGATCGACAGGCTGGGCGAGCTTATCGGAGCGGGCGTGGACTCGCTTAAAATAGAAGGCAGGGTAAAGAGCGAGTATTACGTCGCGGGCGTTACCAATGCGTATCGCCGCGCGCTCGACGCCTTCGAAAACGGGTTGCCGTATCCCGAATATCTGACCGAAGAGACCGAAAAGATAAGCCACAGGGGATACACCACGGGGTTTTATTTCGGTGAGCGCGGCGGGCGTGCCGGCGAACCGCGACCGACCGCGACTTACGACTTCATCGCCGTCGTCGAAGATCGGAGCGACGGCAAAGCGACCGTGGAGATGCGCAACCGTTTTTCCGTCGGCGACGAACTGGAAATACTGTCACCCTCCGATTCTTTCGGCAAGACTTTTACGGTGAAAAGCATAACGGACGAAAACGGGCAGGCGTGCGAGTGCGCCGACAGGGCGCAGGCAAAATACGTCGTTCCCGTTGATATAACTTTGCACAAATACGATATACTGAGAAAAAAGAGATAAAGTATGTATTTTCTTTCGACATTTTTAAGCGTTGCAATGCTTTTGCTGCTGCTCGTCCCGGGGTTCATTCTCAGGAAGATACGCCTCGTATCCGACGCGGCAGCCAAGGACCTTTCTGGTCTGCTTATCTACATAGGTATGCCCGCGCTGATTTTTTACTGCATGATGGACGTGGACATAACCCTCGTTTCCTGGCAAAGGGCGGTCATTTGTCTGCTCCTTGCCGTCATAATCCACCTTATCGGATTCGTAGCGATAAAACTCATGACCGCCATGGGTAAGGACAAAGCCAAACGTGCGGCGGCTTCCTTCTGCGCCATGTTTTCCAACTGTGGCTTTCTCGGCATACCTCTGACAAAGATAGCCATAGAGCATTGCGAAGTTTTTACGGAAAACACCGAAAACATCATGAGCGAAGCCATGCTTTACGTCACGCTTTTCAACGTCGTGTTCAATCTTCTGAACTGGACGCTGGGGGTAAGCCTTTACGACGGCGCGGAAAAAAAGAGCGCCATGGTGCGTAAAGCGGTGCTCAACCCTTGCACGATAGCGCTTGTGGTCGCCCTTCCTTTCACGCTCACGGGACTTTCGCTCAACGAGCCGTTTACCGTAGGCGGGCAGGAAATAACGCAGGTGGCGTCTTTCATACAGTATCTGTATAACATATGCGTGCCCGTGTCCATGTGCATACTCGGCATAAGGCTGGCGGACATGAAGATAAGACCGATGTTCAAAAACAAGTACATGTATGCGTCTGTAGCGGTAAAAATGTTCATCGTTCCCGCGCTTACGACGGTGATCTGCCTGCTCCTTCACCGCTTCTGCGGTATAGGCGGAGCGCTCGTCGTCAGCATGGTTGTAATGGCGGCGACTCCTTCCGCAACGACCGCGCTGGCTTTTGCGGAAAGGTTCAACGGCGACACTGCCGTTGCGGGAGAGTGTATCGTTTCGTCCACGGTGGTCGCGGTGGCAATGGTCCCGCTGTTCCTTATGGTGACCGCGGCATTTCTGTAACGTGGCATAAAACGGTTTACAAAGCGTTTCACGTCTGTTATAATCGCGGTATCGGGGAACGATCGCCGAAGTTATCATTGAATGCGCCCGTGCGGCGTACAATATAAAAGAATGGAAAACAACGATAAAAAAACAACGCCGAAAACTTTTTTCATGAACGTGCTGAAAGGCGCACTCATAGGAGTTGCGCTCATTACGCCCGGTTTTTCGGGCGGCACGGTAGCCGTCGTCCTCGGCATTTATTACGGACTGGTAAGCGCGATAGCGGGACTTTTCGGAAATTTCAGAAAGAACTTCCTGTTCCTGCTTCCTTTCGGGCTCGGCATGGTCGCGGCGGTCGCGGCATTGATAATACCGATGCGGCTGGCGTTCGAGTACATCCCGCTGCCTATAATCTGTCTTTTTGTGGGACTTATGCTGGGCGGCGTGCCTCCGATAGCGAGGGAAGCGGGCAGACCGACGCTGCTGCTCGTGCTCGCGTTCCTGCTTGCGTGCGCATTCGCCGTCGGTATATGTTTCGTGCCCGTGCCCGAGGGGGTAGCCGCGGGTGAAAGCATAGGCGTCGGTGCTTACTTCGCGCTTGCGGGCGTTGGAGTGATAGCCGCGTGCGGATTCGTCGTACCCGGCATATCGGGTTCGATGATAATGATGATATTCGGGTTCTACGATTACGTGCTCGGCGCGGGAGAGAACCTGCTCAGGTTCAGAAGCGTCGGGAACAGTCTGCTCGTTTTATTGGTGTTCCTGGCGGGCGTTATCGTTGGATTCTTCCTTATATCGTTTCTGATGAAATTCTTTATGACGCGTTATAAGCGCGGGACTTACTATGCGATTCTCGGGTTCATGGCAGGGTCGGTATTTTCCATTTATTACAAGCAGGACGTTCTCATTACCGATATAATGCCGTTGCCCGCGTTCATAGTGCTTTCTGTGCTGCTTTTCGCCGTAGGATTCTTCGCGTCGTTCGTTTTCTGTAAAGTGACGGAGCGAAACAGCCTTAAAGAAAGCGCGCAAAAAGAGAACGAAAACGCGGATACCGTCGCGGAAGAGGAGAGCGACGCGGAAAAAAAGTCAAAATAAGGAAAGACACTTTGCGAAAAACGTCGGTTTACTATTGACTAATACGCTTTTTATGTGATAAAATAATAATGGCGCGTTTGCGTGACCGACACGCGGGAAAAGCTACCGAGGAAATATTATATGGGTAAACCGTTTTATTATCTCAGCAAATGTATATACAGTCTTGGGCGACCGATGTATCCCACGAAGGTCATCGGCAGGGAAAACATCGTAAAAAGCGGGAAATGTATATACGCATGCAATCATCTGTCTGCGGTCGATATACCGCTGACTCAGGTGCACATCCCCGGTTACCGACGTTACATAGGCAAGAAGGATTTTACCGAAAAGAAGTTTTCCAAATTTCTGCTCGGCAGATTCGGAGTCATATTCATAGACCGCGACAAGCCCGAACTTTCGGTAATGCGGGAGATATTCAAGGTACTCGACAACGGGCAGATACTTATTTTCCCCGAGGGGACGCGCAACAAAGGCGACGAAAAAGAAATGCTCGAGCTCAAAGGCGGGCTGGCTATCTTCGCGGCTAAGAGCGGCGCGCCCGTCGTGCCCGTACTTTTATACAGAAGACCGCACGCATTCAGAAAGAACTATATGTACATAGGCAGACCCATCGAAATAAGCGGAAACAAAGGGCGCATGCCGAGCGCCGCCGACGTTGCCGCGATGACGGAAAGATATGCTTACGAGTTTGCGAAATGCCGCGTTATACTGGACGATTACGTGAAGAACAAGCGGTGGAAAAAGAAAAACAGGCTTGCGGAAGGGGAAAAGCCCCCCGCGCTTATAGCATGGGAAGAATCGAGACGCGAAACGTCTGCGGCAGACGCGGACCTGACGGAAACGACGCAAGAGGTATGACCCGAAACAGATCGTTATGATAAAGATAGTAGTAGATGTTTTCAGCGGCGACAATCCGCGCGCGCTCATCAAGGGCACGGCGGCCGCGGTAAATCAGTATCCCGATGTACATATAATCATGCCGGGCGATCCCGAATTCCTCGGCAGGGAGCTTTCGCGGTACGAATACGACCGTACCCGCCTGGAAATACTCCCCGCGAGCGAAGTCATAGGGAACGACGAATCTCCCACCGTGGCGCTTCGGCAGAAACGCGACTCGTCGCTCGTCAAGGGCGCGATGCTGCTTAAAAACGATCCCGAAGTGGGCGGCATGATAAGCGCGGGCAGTACGGGCGCGATACTTTGTTGCGGCATATTCGTCGTAGGACGCATACGCGGCATAGACAGACCCGCTCTCGCTCCCATACTTCCGACGGCAGGCGGCGGAAACGTATGCCTTATCGATTGCGGAGCCAATTCAGATTGCAGGAGCGAATATCTCGCTCAGTTCGCCCTTCTCGGTTCGAGCATGATGCAGAGCGTCTGCGGAGTCAGGGATCCGCGCGTGGCAATGGTGAACGTCGGAGTAGAGGGGCACAAGGGCAACATGCTGACCGCGCAGACGGCAAAGATACTCAAAGACATGCCCGTCAATTTCGTGGGGAACATGGAAGCGCGCGACGCGCTTTCGGGAAAGTACGACGTCCTCGTTTGCGACGGGTTCGTGGGAAACGTACTTCTCAAAAGCATAGAAGGTACCGCGCGTTACGTCATGAACGATATGGTGGAGGCGCTTAAAAAGAACGCTCCGTCGGGCGTGGATCTTTCCTTCGTCGAAAAGTCGGAAAAACAGGTCATGCGCAATTTCGACTACAACTCATACGGCGGCGCGTTCCTGCTCGGCTGTAAAAAACCGATAGAAAAAGTCCACGGCGCGGCAAACGAATACACGATACCGAGCGCGGTGGGGCAGACCCGTTCCATGATACTTTCGGGCATGGTCGACAAGATAATCGAAAGACTCGGAAGTATGGAAAGGAAGCCTGCGGAAGAATAAACCAAAACGCTTGACAACGAAAAAAAACGTGAGTATACTGAAAATTAGTTAGGTTACTCACGTTTTCTTTGCTTTTAATCTGTATTTAACATTACGGGTATAAGTTAGCGCTTATGGATAAACAGGTTTTACTTGAAGAGAGGCGATTGCATAATCTGATATTCAGAAACATGCGGGTATGCGACGCCGAAAACAAGGCTCCGCTCAGTTACAGACTGCGCGGTATGATAATAGGTTATCTTTGCGAACACGAGGGAGAGGACGTTTATCAGAAAGATCTGGAAGCCGAATTTTTCGTGCGCGGTTCGACCATGACGGCGAGCCTTGCTCAGCTGGAAGAGGACGGATATATCGAGCGCAGACAAGGCGTGCGCGACAGGCGGCTCAAATCCGTCGTCGCCACCGAAAAAGCGAAAGAAATACATTCGCGTTTTTCCGCGCGTGTCAAGGAATGGGAAAAACGTCTGATCGACGGCATAGATCCCGATGAACTTGCGATATATTTTAAGGTGATAGATAAACTTTGCAGTAATATGGAGGCTGAAAAACAATGATAAAAGAGCTGTCAAAAAGTATCAGGGAATACAAGCTCCCCAGCATACTTTCGATAGTGTTCGTCGCGATGGAAGTCGTGCTCGAAGTGTTTTTGCCTATGATATGTTCCGACCTTATCAACTTCCTTCAGGGAAGCGAGGGCGGTGTGCATTATTTTACTATAATAGGCATACAGACAGGCGTGACCCGTGCGACGATCGATGCGAGCAGCATAGGGCTTATTTTCGCATATGCTGGCATACTCATCGTCATGGCGGGACTTTCTCTGACGTTCGGCATGCTTTCGGGAAAAATGTGCGCGAAAGCGTCGGCGGGCTTCGCTAAAAATCTCAGAAAGAATCTCTACTATAAGATACAGGATTTCTCGTTCGAGAACATAGACAGTTTTTCGACGTCGTCTCTCGTTACCCGTCTTACCACGGACGTGACAAACGTGCAGAACGCATATATGATGATAATCCGTATCGCGGTGCGCAGCCCGCTCATGTTCATAGCGGCGCTCATAATGGCGTTCACGAAAAACTGGTTCCTCGCGCTTATATTCCTTGCGGCGGCTCTTATCCTGCTCGGCGCGATGGCTCTCGTACCCAAGCGCGCGTTGCCGATCTTCCGCAGAGTGTTCAGAAAATACGACAGCATGAACATGCGCATACAGGAAAACGTGCGCGCGGCGAGAGTTGTCAAGGCGTTCGAAAGGGAAGATTACGAAGTCAAAAAATTCGACGAAGCGGCTACGGAAGTCAAAAAAGACTTCACGAAAGCGGAAACCATACTTGCGCTCAGCAACCCCATAGTGTATTTCATAATGTTCGTACTCGTGCTTGTGACGAGTACGGTCAGCACCGTGTTCATCGTGAACGAACAGCACGGTATCCACGTCATTGGCGGAGTGATACGGGTGGGCGATTTTTCCGCGCTCGTCCAGTACGCGATAATGATACTTATGAGCATGATAATGCTCGTCATGGTGCTTGTCATGATAACCATGGCTATCGAATCGGCTTCGCGTATCCATAAAGTGCTTATGACGAAAAGCACTCTCGTTTCGCCCGAAAACGGCATAAAGGAAGTCGTGGACGGTTCGATCGAATTCGACGGCGTCGATTTCTCTTATGCGGGCGACGACAGCAAGTGCGCGCTTAAAGACGTGGATCTCAAGATAAGATCGGGCGAAGTGATAGGGGTGCTCGGCGGAACGGGCTCGAGCAAAACCACTCTCGTGCAGCTCATACCCCGCCTTTACGACGCGACCGTCGGCAGCGTCAAGGTAGGCGGAAAGGACGTGCGGGAATACGATCTCGAAAGCCTGCGTAAAAACATCGCCATGGTGCTCCAGAAGAACGTGCTTTTCTCCGGAACGATAAAAGAGAATATCCGCTGGGGCAAACCCGACGCGACCGACGAGGAGATCGTCGAAGCGTGCAAACTCGCGCAGGCGGACGAATTCATTTCCGCGATGCCCGACGGCTACGATACTTATATCGAGCAGGGCGGCACCAACGTTTCGGGCGGTCAGCGTCAGAGATTGTGTATCGCCCGTGCGCTCATCGCTAATCCGAAAATAATAATATTCGACGATTCGACGAGCGCTGTCGATACCAAGACGGACGCGCTCATTCGCAAAGCCATGCAGGAGAGCCTGCCCGACGCGACAAAGATAATCATTGCCCAGCGTGTTTCCAGCGTGGAAAATTCGGACAGGATAATCATTCTCGACGGCGGAAAGATCATTGCCGTAGGCACGCATGACGAGCTTATGAAAACGAGCGAAATATACAGGGAAGCATATTCCGTTCAGAACAAATCCAACAAGGAGGACGAATAAGCATGCCTTCGTTAAGCAATAAAAATTCGGGGCATATACCCGACGGCCTCGATACCACGGATATAGAAGACATAAAAGAGCTTAAAAAGCGGCTCAAAGAACATAAACGCAGTCAGAAGAACGGCCCCAAGACCAGGACTTTCCGCCGTATCTTCGGCTATATCTTCAAAAACTACAAAAAGCGTTTCATGCTCGTCGTCTTTTCGATAATCATCGGTTCGATCGGAACGGCAATGATACCCGTCATTCTCACCGTTCTCACGAACAACTTCATTCAGGGCGGCGCAGACAAACTCGGTACGCTCGAAGGGCTGCCGATGTTCGTCGGCATAATAGGCGCCATGTATATCGTGGCGGTAACGTTCAGCGCGACATACAACATTCTGATGGCGCGGATAGGTCAGGGCGTGCTGTATGAAATAAGAAAGGATCTGTTCACCAAGATGCAGGCGCTTCCGATAAGTTTCTTCGACACGCATCTCAGCGGCGACATCATGAGTATTTATACAAACGACGTCGACGCGCTCCGTCAGTTTATCGGACAGACGCTCCCTCAGCTCATAATCGCGGTTATAACGCTTTTTGCGCTCATCTGCGTAATGCTCTATTACAGCCTGTGGCTGCTTCTCATCGTGTTCGGCGTCGTGGGTATAATGATACTCGTCGTCACCCGCATAGGCGGCATGTCGTCCAAATTCTATATCCTTCAGCAGACCTCGCTCGGTAAAGTGGACGGATACATCGAAGAATCCATACACGGACAGAAGGTCATCAAAGTGTTCTGTCACGAAGAGCAGGCAAAGAAGGATTTCGACGAAAAGAACGACAGACTTTGCAAACACGCCACCGCGGCAAACTCATATGCGAACATCCTCATGCCCGTGTTACAGAACATCGGCAACATCCTTTACGTCATAATAGCGATAGTGGGCGCGCTCATGATAGCGCTCGGCGGACACAATATCGGTATAAGCTCGCTTCTGGTAAAACTCGGGATAGGGGAAGAAGTCGGCACGATAGCCGTTGTCGTAGGTTTCCTTTCGATAGCCAAATCGTTCACTCAGCAGATAGCGTCCATATCACAGCAGGTCAACTTCGTGGCTATGGCGGGAGCGGGCGGCAAACGTATCTTTGCCATGATGGACGTTCCGCCCGAAGAAGACAACGGTTATGTCGAACTCGTATGGGCAAAGAAGGACGAGAACGGCGAAATAACCGAAAGCGATACCTACACGGGACTGTGGGCGTGGAAACACCCGCATAAAGCCGACGGCACGGTGACGTACGTGGAACTCAAAGGCGACATAGAAATGCGCGGAGTGGACTTCGCTTACGTACCCGGCAAGACGGTACTGCACGACGTAACGCTTTACGCAAAACCCGGTCAGAAAGTGGCTTTCGTGGGCGCCACCGGCGCGGGCAAGACCACGATAACCAATCTGCTCACGCGGTTCTACGACATCGAGGACGGCAAGATCAGGTACGACGGCATAAACATCAACAAGATAAAGAAGCACGATCTCCGACGTTCGCTCGGCATAGTGCTTCAGGATACGAATCTGTTTACGGGTACGATAAAGGACAACATCCGTTACGGCAAACTGAACGCGACGGACGAAGAAGTCATAGAAGCGGCGAAACTCGCCAACGCGCACGAATTCATCATGCGTCTTCCCGACGGATACGACACCATGCTCGAAAGCGACGGAGCGAACCTTTCGCAAGGTCAGCGGCAGCTTCTTTCCATAGCGCGTACGGCATGCGAGAATGCCCCCGTGCTCATACTCGACGAGGCGACGAGCTCCATCGATACGAGGACGGAACAGCTCGTTCAGAACGGTATGGATAAACTCATGTCGGGCAGGACGGTATTCGTCATAGCTCACCGTCTTTCCACGGTCAGAAACAGTAACGTGATAATGGTGCTCGATCACGGACGTATAATCGAGCGCGGCACTCACGAACAACTGCTCGAACAGAAAGGCACGTATTACAAACTGTATACGGGCGCCTTCGAGCTTGAATAAAGGGGTAAACGGCTATGGCGTTAAGCCTGGCCAGCGAGCGGAGCGAATTCGGTAACGGATTCGCTCCGTTTGCCTTTGCAAAGCGCTCGCAAGCATAAACAATTTCGGTTGTTTTTGCGGCTGAAACGCGCGTTTTTCCTTTCAAAACCCAACCGCATCGCTACGGTGTAAGATTGAATGTTTTATTACGTGCGGCCGCTTTGCTTATTTCAATTGACTTGCCGATAATGGCTTGTTTTCTTGTAATGAAAAGAGCTGCCGCACTTTTTGGTGCGACAGCAGTTTTCTTTACAGATCGTCCGCGTCCTGTTCGGGCATTTCCCCGAACTGCGGATTGCCTGTATACGAGCCGAAAGGATCGTTCTTCGACTCCGTCTTTCCGATCTTCTTTCCGTGTTTTTCTTTCATAAGCCGAGTATGTGCGCAGAAAGGCTTTTCTATTCGTCGGCGGACTTAAATAATAATTTGCTCGGGCGTAGCATACTATTATTAAGCAATGAGTTTTTTCGACGATGTCAAATACCGTTCGGTAGCGGGGAAAGCGCTCGGATATTCCGCGGTCATATTCGGCGGCGAATGTGTTTTCATCGAAGGCATAAAGCGCGTGGTGACCGTAAGCGGCGAACGCATGGAGTTTTCCTCGGGAAAAAAGCTGATAACCGTGCTCGGCGAGGGGCTCACGCTCGAAGAGCTGGAAACCGAGACGGCGATAGTCAGGGGACGCGTGCGCAGCGTGGGGGAGGAATGACGTGGTAAAGATAGGCGCGGAGGGTGCTCACACGGCGGTGCTCGTCGCTTTTTCCTCCGAAAACATAGGCGTTAAAAGCCTGCGCGTCACTCCTGACGGGTTTACTGTGCGCGTAAGACAAAAAGATTTATCCAAAGCTGTTGCAATTCTCGGACGAATGTGTTATAATTATCAGATAATCGACAGTGACGCAGGCGCTTTGCGGAGAAAACTGCTTTTGCGGCTGCCGCTTGTCATTGCCGCGGTAGTCTGCGCGTTCGTGGTTTTCGCGTCCGATCTGTTTGTCTGGAAAGTAAAGGTCGACGGCGCGGACGAGAGCCTTGCGCTGCGGATAGAATCTGTCGCGGGCGAATACGGCGCGCGCGTCGGCGGGCTCAAATCGGGCGTGGACGAAGCGGGTTTTATCCGTGCCGTTTACGGTTTGCCGGGCGTTGCGTCGGTCAGCGTGTATTATACGGGCAATACTTTCAACGTGGACGTGCTTTACGGCGAGAACAGCGGCATACCCATCGAGGGTACCGATCGGATATACAGCGGATACGACTGCGTGGTGACGCGTGTCGACGCCGAAAAAGGCACTTCGCTCGTCAGCCCCGGCGACGTCGTGAAGGAAGGCGACGTGCTGATCGCGGGAGAAACGTATTCCACGGCGGACGGGAGCCTGCTGTTTACCGGCGAGGCGCGCGGCAAGGTGTACGGGAACGTCACTTTCGTTTATACACGCCATGCGGAAAAGACTTCGTATGTCCGCACAGGCAGGAGCGAACGCCGCACGGCGATAGGGTTGTTCGGGCACACGACTTCGCTCGGCGAAAGCCCGTTCGGGATATACGAAACGGTGACCGAGCGCGACAAACTCATATTCGGCGCGGACGTGGTTTCGGTCACGTACTACGAGCTTGAAAGCAGGAATGCCGAAGACGAAACGGAAAAATTCATTTCCGAACAAGGCGATAAGCTATACGAACTTTACGGCGAACCGTTCGAAGCGCGCGCAAGCGTGGGTGCGGACGGGCGCACGGTAATATATTTTACGGCAGAGATCTGCGTAGGAGGAGCATGACGGAAGACACACGCGAGATAAAACTCGGCAGCGAGCTATATATCAAGATATCGGGAGCGATGGACGGCAATGCCGAACTGATCGAAAAACTTTTCGGAGTGACTTTACGACCTTTTGACGGCGGAGTCAGGGTCAGCGGGGAGGAAGAGAGCGTTAAGCGTTGTTGCGAACTTCTCGAACTGCTTGCGGAGCTTGCGCGGCAGGGACAGAAAATCACCAAAGTGCTGGTATCGCGTTGCGCCGATATGATAACGGGCAGTGACGCGGGCGAGATAACCGACCTTTTCAAAGAGGCGGTCGCGGTTACCGCGCGCGGAAAAAAGATATACTGCAAAACGCTCAACCAACGCGATTATTGCCGTGCCATACGCAAGAACACGCTTACGTTTGCCGTGGGACCTGCGGGAACGGGCAAAACGTATCTTGCCGTCGCGCTTGCCGTTTCGGCTTTCAGGCGAGGCGAGGTGGACAGAATAATCCTCACGCGCCCCGCGATAGAGGCGGGCGAGAAGCTCGGTTTCCTTCCCGGCGATCTTCAGATGAAAGTCGACCCGTATCTTCGTCCGTTGTACGACGCGCTCGAAGAGCTTTTCGGGGTGGACAACTATGCCAATCTGATCGAAAAGGGCATAATCGAGATAGCTCCGCTTGCGTACATGCGCGGGCGCACACTTCAAAGAGCGTTCATAATTCTCGACGAAGCGCAGAATACGACGGAAGAACAGATGAAGATGTTCCTTACCCGAATGGGCGACGGAAGCAAAGTCGTTGTGACGGGAGATATAACTCAGATAGACCTGCCTCTCGGCGGCAGGAGCGGACTGAAACAGGCGATAAACATACTCGCGGACATCGACGATATAGCGATATGCCGTCTTACCGACAAGGACGTCGTTCGTCACGAGCTCGTGCAGAAGATAATAAAGGCCTATGATAACGCGAGGTGATCATGGAACTTAAAGGACATAAATTCGGAAAATTCACAGCCAGGCAGCTGATCCGCGCCGTTCTGGACACGATAATATGCGGAGCGGTGGTCGTGGCGGCATCGCTGATAAAGTTTTATCTGACGGGCAACGCCGTCGACCCCGTATTCTGGTTCAGTCTGATATATCTCGTTATGCTCGTATCCGTGTTTTACGGGGGACTGCTCATGTATGCCATGCTTTCGCGGTCGTTCATCGTGCATAACACAAGATATTATCTTGCGTTCCTCGTAACCCTCACTTCGGTTTTCGTTTTTCATCTTTTCATCAGTCTCGTTTCACCGTTGCTGATAGCGCCGGGACTCGCGGCAATGATAATAGTACAGCTTTCGAGAAAGAAACAGGACGCTTTCGCATTCAATCTTATCGAGGCGGGACTCGTTCTTTGCGTGCTTATATACGAAGCGATAACGACCGAAGGCAACGTGATAATGGTCATCGGCGGAGCGAACGATACGGGAAAATTGCAGATGTGGCTTACCGTGATCATCGCGGTCATAAACATAGGTGCGGGAGCGGTTATACCCGTCGCGCTCAAAGACAAGACGAACAGACTGCATTATGTGCTCGTGGGACTGCTCGTGACCGCGGCTTCCGTGCTTTCGTATCTGCTGATGAGTCTGGCATACTCGGACATAGTGCTCGCGCTCGGTCTTTTCTGGCCCGTGATCATTTCGGGTATAGTGCCTTTGATAGTGGCGCAGTTCGCCGTGCCTCTGTTCGAAAGGATATTCAATCTGGTGACGGATAACCGTCTTATGGAGCTTACCGACGCGCGCCAGCCGCTGCTCAGACGGCTTGCGGCGGAAGCGCCGGGGACATATTCCCACAGTATGGCGGTGGCGAATTTCGCGGAAATGTGCGCCGTGGCGATAGGCGAGGACGCATATCTCGCGCGTGCGGCGGCATATTATCACGATATAGGCAAACTGTCCAATCCTTTCTATTTTTCGGAGAATCAGGCGGGTTATAACCCGCACGACGACATATTGCCCGAAGTCAGCGCGGAAATAATCCGCAAACATACGACGGAGGGGATGAAACTCTGTATGCAGTATAAACTGCCGTACGAGGTCGCGCAGGTGACCGTCGAGCACCACGGCACGCTGCCGATATTCGTGTTTTACGAACGTGCCAAGCATCTTACCGACGGAGAAGTGGATATACGCGATTACAGCTATCACGGCGTGACACCTACGAGCAAGATATCCGCGATAATAATGATTTGCGACAGCAGCGAAGCGGCAATAAGGGCAATGGACAGGCCTGACGGCGAACGTGTCGACAGGCTGCTCAGGAGCATAATAGCGGACAGGATAAGCAAAGGACAGTTCGATAACTGTTCCATATCGCTGAGAGATCTCGACATGATACGTCAGACGATCATCAGCGCATACGGCGGCTTGTTCCATACCCGCGTAAAATATCCCGGGGGAGAAAAATAATGATAAAAGTTACGGGAGAAGCAACCGAAGAAATGCAGAGAGCCGCGGACGCCGCGTTCGTACTGCTCTCGCTCGAAGGCGATTGCGTGGCGGAAGCGGAATTCGCGGACGTCGCGGAAATGCGCGCGCTCAATAACCGTACGCGCGGCATAGACAGGGAAACGGACGTGCTCAGTTTTCCCGCACTGGACGAGATACGCCCGTTCATTTACGAAAACTATCCTTTCGAATACGACGATTACAACCACGGCGTCATGATCGGCTCGGTGGTCATTTGCAGAGAGATAGCGGAGAGGCAGGCGGAAGAATACGGACACAGCGTTCTGCGCGAGGAAACGTATCTTTTCGTGCACGGACTGTTGCACCTGCTCGGCTACGACCATGAAAAGGAAGAGGACAGGAAAGCAATGCGCGAAGCGGAAGAAAAGATAATGAACGCGATAGGTATCGGAAGATGAGATCGGGATTTATAGCCATAATAGGTAAACCCAACGTCGGGAAAAGCAGTCTTATGAACGCGCTCATAGGCGAAAAAATATCCATTGTTTCGCCCCGCCCGCAGACGACGCGCGACGCCGTGCGCGGGATACTCACTACCGACGATTATCAGATGATATTCGTCGATACCCCCGGTCTGCTCGTTCCGAAGACGGAGCTCGGCAAGTACATGAGCAAGGAAACCGAGGACGCAGAGCAGGACGTCGACGCGCTCGTGATAGTCATAGACGCTACCCGTACGTTCACGGCAAAGGATTCGGATTTCATAAAAAGCAGGCTCGCGCTCGGTATACCCACATACGTGGTCGTGAACAAGACCGATCTCGCGGGCTTCGGAAAAGTATATCCCATACTTGCCGCGCTTACGCCGCTGACGGATAAGCGGCTCGCTAATCCCATAAAAGAAGTGATTCCGACGTCGTGTCTGAAAGGTCAGAACATAGACGAACTGAGGAAATATCTCGCAGGCGAGCTTAAAGACGACGTTATGTATTATCCCGCGGGCGATATAACGGACAGACCGCTCCGTTTCGTGATAGGCGAGATAGTGCGCGAAAAAGCGTTGTTGCTTTTGCAGGACGAAGTGCCGCACGGGGTGGGCGTAGTTATCAATAAATGCGAGGAGAAAAAAGAATCGCTTTACGTCGAGGCGGACATCGTCTGCGAAAAAGACACGCATAAGATGATAATCATCGGCGACGGCGGGAGAATGATAAAACGTATCGGGGAAAGCGCGCGCAGAAGCGCGGAAGAACTGACGGGAAAGCGCGTTTTTCTCAAACTTTTCGTAAAAGTGCGCGAGGGCTGGCGCAATAAAAAGAACTATATGCGCGACCTCGGTTACGGCGAATGATATGGAAGAAATAACGGTAAACGGACTGGTGACGGGCGTCGAGGATTACGGCGAATCGGACAGGCTTGTAAGATTGCTTACGGCGGAACTCGGCGTGGTAACGGTACGCATGCGCGGCGTTAAAAAGGAAAAAGCCAAACTCAAATTCGCGGCTATGCCTTTTTCGCTGTGTGAGTATGTTCTGATGCGCAGGGGCGGATTTTATTCGGTCAAGACCGCGGCGCCGCTCGAAAGTCTGTTCGCGGTGACGTACGACCCCGAAAAGTACGTCGTCGGCTCCGTCATGCTGGAAGCGGCAGCGGCGTGTACGGGGGAGACAGACGGCGCGGAAATGCTCGTAAGGCTCCTCACGGCTCTGAAAACGCTCATATATTCGGATACCGACCCTTATTCGCTCGGACTCAATTTCGTGTATTCGCTGATAGTCAGGGGCGGCTATGCCGTTCCTACGGCGGCGGAAAAGGCGTTTTATATGCCCATAGAAGAGCAGAAGAGCCTTCCCGACAGCGAAGTCGCCGCATACCGCCTGAAAAAGTATATCGGGCTTTTCGAAAAAAGTTTTTGCGCGAAAATAAGATCCGCGGCGTTGCTTTGACGTCGCGGCGCGTTTTTTCATTGCGTTTTTCCGTAAGGTTCCGAATGTGCCTCGCGTACGGCGTAAGCGCGATTGTATTATCCTGACGTCGCGACGGTCTTTATTCGTCGGTATCGGCGCGTTTATTGTCGTTTTTCTTGTTCGGGACAATAAAAATACGAAAAAAGGTCTTGATTTTGGCCTCCGAATATGTTATACTGTTTTACGGCATGAAGCCAAATCTATGATAAAGGAGAAAGATGTGAAAAAATTCGTTTACAAATTCGAAGAAGGCAACGGCAAAATGCGTGAACTGCTCGGCGGTAAAGGCGCCAACCTCGCGGAAATGACGGTTCTCGGATTGCCCGTGCCTCCCGGTTTCACGGTAACTACCGAGGCTTGCACTCAGTATTACAACGACGGCAGGAAGATAAACAAGGAGATACAGAAACAGATATTTGCCTGCCTGGGCGAACTGGAAAAAAGAATGGGTAAAAAACTCGGCGACGAAAACGATCCTCTGCTCGTATCGGTGAGAAGCGGATCGAGAGCGTCCATGCCGGGCATGATGGATACGATACTCAACCTCGGTCTGAACGACAAGTCCGTGGAGGGACTTGCGAGAAAGACAGGCAATCCCCGTTTCGCATACGACTCGTACCGCCGCTTCATACAGATGTTTTCCGATGTCGTTATGGAGCAGGACAAGACGGTATACGAGCGCATACTCGACGTTATCAAAACGGAAAAAGGATACAAGTCCGATCCCGAGCTTACCGCGGACGATCTGAAAGAGATAGTCAAGCTGTTTAAGGACAATTACAGGAAAAATCAGGGCGTGGATTTCCCGCAGGATCCCAAAGTCCAGCTTATCGAAGCGGCGAAGGCTGTTTTCCGCAGCTGGGACAACCCCCGCGCGAACGTATATCGCCGCATGAACGACATACCTTACGACTGGGGCACCGCCGTAAATATCCAGTGCATGGTGTTCGGCAACAAGGGCGACACTTCGGGAACGGGCGTCGCGTTCACGCGCAATCCCGCGACGGGCGAAAAAGGACTTTTCGGCGAATATCTCATGAACGCTCAGGGCGAGGACGTCGTTGCGGGCATCCGTACTCCCAAACATATCTCCGAGCTTCGCGATCAGAATCCCGCGCTTTACGACGAATTCCTCGGTATAACCCAGATACTCGAAAAGCATTACAGGGACATGCAGGACATGGAGTTTACCATTGAGGAAGGCAAGCTTTACATGCTTCAGACGCGTAACGGCAAGCGTACCGCACAGGCGGCGCTCAAAATTGCGGTCGACCTTGTCGGAGAGGGACTTATAAGCGAAAAAGAAGCCGTTTGCATGATAGAACCCAAACAGCTCGACACGTTGCTCCATCCTCAGTTCAATCCGACCGTGCTCAAAGAAAAGAAACCCGTCAGCGCGGCGTTGCCTGCTTCTCCCGGCGCGGCTTGCGGCAAGATAGCGTTCACTGCCGAGGAGGCGGTAGCGCGTGCGGCGGCAGGCGAGAAGATAGTGCTTGTCAGGCTGGAAACGAGTCCCGAGGACATAGAGGGCATGAACGCGAGCGAGGGCATACTCACGGCGCGCGGAGGCATGACCTCTCATGCCGCGGTCGTAGCGCGCGGAATGGGCGTCTGCTGCGTATCGGGTTGCTCCAATCTTAAAGTGGACGAAGAGAACAGACAGATCACGCTTGCGGGCAAGACGTACGGACCCGACGACTGGCTTAGCCTCGACGGTTCGACAGGTAATATTTATGCGGAAAAACTGCCCACTCAGCCCGCGGATATGACGGGTGATTTCGGAACGCTCATGAACTGGGCGGACAAGTACCGCGCGCTCCACGTGAGAACGAACGCCGATACGCCGAGAGACGCGGCGCAGGCAGTCAGGTTCGGCGCGGAAGGCATAGGGCTCTGCCGCACGGAACACATGTTCTTCGATCCCGAACGCATACCCGCAATACGCGAAATGATCGTCAGCAAAACGCAGGGCGAAAGGGAACGCGCGCTTGCCAAGCTCCTGCCTATGCAGAAGAGCGACTTCAAAGCCATGTACATAGCTCTCGAGGGCAGACCGATGACGGTGCGTTTCCTCGATCCGCCTCTTCACGAATTCGTGCCTCACGACGACGCGGACATAGAGGCGCTCGCAAAAGACATGGGGCTGACGTTCGACGAGCTCAAAGCCACCGTGGTCGGACTGCACGAAGCCAATCCCATGATGGGACACCGCGGTTGCCGTCTTTCGATAACTTATCCCGAGATAGCGAAAATGCAGACGACCGCCGTTATCGAAGCGGCGCTCGAAGTAAAGGAAGAAAAGGGCTGGGATATAGTGCCCGAGATAATGGTCCCGCTCGTCGGCGACGTGAAAGAGCTCAAATACGTTAAAAACATCATTTGCAGCACCGCTGAGGCGATAATCAAATCCAAAAAATCGGATATGAACTATATGGTCGGCACGATGATAGAAATACCCCGTGCGGCTGTTACCGCGGACAAAATAGCGGAAGAGGCGGAATTCTTCTCGTTCGGAACCAACGACCTCACACAGATGACGTTCGGCTTCTCGCGTGACGACGCAGGCAAATTCCTTCCCGAATATTACAACAAAAAGATATACGAATTCGATCCGTTCGCGAAGATAGACGTCGAAGGCGTGGGCGAGCTTATAAAAATGGCGGCGCAGAAGGGCAGAGCTACCCGCCCGAACATAAAGCTCGGCGTTTGCGGCGAACACGGAGGCGATCCGTTCAGCGTAAACTTCTTCCATAAAGTCGGGCTGTCTTACGTGTCCTGCTCTCCGTTCAGGGTACCCCTTGCGCGCCTTGCCGCCGCGCAGGCAAATATTAAACGTCCGAGGTAAACGTATATAACGGTTTTGTGTGATTGCACGGCAATTTATTGTGCTTTAAGGGCTTATCCCATTATCGGATAAGCCCTTTTCGTATGTCAAAAATGCTTTGAAGCAGGCGTAAGAAAGTGTGTTTCCATATAAGTTGAACACTTGATTTTTACCATCAGATCAGGACAATCCGTTGAAACACTTGACAAATGTGAAATTTGCGTCTAAAATATAATTAAATTATAGATTAGTCGTAAAGGTGGCATTATGTATATCAACAGAAACATAGAGTCGGTGTTATTGAAGCGGGCAAAGAATAGCAGATGTATTCTTGTTACAGGGGCAAGGCAGGTTGGTAAGTCAACATTGCTTAAAACGTTATTTCCGAATGTTAGATATGTAACTTTTGACGATAAACTCTTGCTAAGCACGGCAATTGAAGATCCGAAACTTTTTATAAAGAATCTTCCTAAACCGTCCATCATAGACGAAGTACAATATGCATCGGAAATATTTCCGTATATCAAGATAGAGTGTGACAAGCCCAATATGTACGAGAATTATTATTTGACAGGTTCTCAGCAAATGAGTTTGATGTCAAAAGTTCAGGAATCGCTGGCAGGCAGAATATCCATTTTGGAATTGCAGGGATTATCGTTGCGTGAACTCGGTGGCATAAAATTCAACAAGCATTTTGTTCCCACGGAAGAGTATATATCGGAAAGAGAACTTTACTTAAAGCCATATAATAATGCTCATGTACGGTAAGGAAGCAAGCAACCGAAAACAAGAGATAGACCGCCAGCACTACACTATTCCGAACCAAAGACCAAAAGATAAGCATTGTGGGAAAATCTAAACTTTTGGATTTTCCTACAATGCCAACTACGGCGGAATCCCTCCCACTCCTTATATCTTTCTGTATACATTGAATTTGTATTTAGTAAAATGCAGACAACACCACGGATCGGCTTTTGGTTGGACAATTCCAACCAAACACCACAGCAGACAGCAGAAAACATTCTGAACGCTAGGAAGCCGGTATGATTGTTAACATATAAGAGGAAGAAAAATTTCTTTTAGGTACTT